>WNFT01001870.1_pt1 | contig 17861 bp, 11 predicted proteins | sample 5400191 | NCBI WGS metagenome assembly WNFT01 (sample SAMN13153359, study PRJNA577476) | soil metagenome | isolation source: 80 cm saprolite under Madrone tree | place: USA:California | collected 2016-06-14 | reverse complement strand
CGAATCGTAACCGGCCAACAGCTCGGGATAAGCCCTGACGAGGGCATCCAAGGCCGCTCCGTCCGCCGCTGCCGGCGGCCCGGCGAGGATGGAGAGCGAAAGAGCCAGCCCGGCCAGGCCCCTCACCCTACCCTCTCCCCCTACCCGCCGGGGCTGGTGATCGCCAGCAAGGGCGGGTTCACGCGCCCCGGTCCGGGGAGCTGGGCGGTCGACTGCCGGCCCGAGCACCTGCGACGGGCCTGCGGGGAGAGCCTGAAGCGGTTGCGGCTCGAGCGGATCGAGCTCTATCAGCTGCACACGGTCGATCACCGCGTGCCGATCGAGGAGTCGATCGGCGCCCTGGTCGACCTGCAGCGCGAAGGCGAGATCCGCCATATCGGCGTCTCGAACGTCTCGGCCGCCGAGCTTGCGCGCGCCCGCGCGGTCGCGGAGATCGTGTCGGTTCAGAACCCCTACAATCTGCGCGACCGGTCATCCGACGGCCTCATCGACATCTGCGCTGAGGCCGGCATCGTCTTCATTCCCTATTACCCGCTTGCCAAGGGCCGGCTCGCCGGGGAGCCGGGTTCGCCGCTCGACCGGATCGCCGAACGCCACGACGCGACCCCCCGGCAGATCGCCCTCGCCTGGCTGCTGCAGCGCTCACCCGCCATGCTGCCGATCCCGGGAACCTCGTCGATCGCTCATCTCGAAGAGAATTTGGCAGCGGCCTCGATCCGTCTCAGCGCGGAGGAGTTCGAGATCCTCGCCGGCCGGGTGTCGTCCTAATTTCAGGCGCGATGTCCTGACCCGGCGCAGCGGGTTTTCTAAGTTCGATCGAGGCGTTGATTGTTGCGCGCTCGGGGAGCGGCTACTGTTGCTCGTTGCGCCCCGTATGGGAGATCCTGGCCCGACACCAGCGAGAAGCCGGGGAATGTCGGTTCGGCGATCCGGACACGGTTTTGGGAGCGATGCCATGGAAACGCGCGAAATCAGAAGGAGTTTGACGAATGGTCTGCCCGACGCGGTGCGACCTGCGTTCTCCCGCCGCTCGGTTCTCTCGTTTGCCGGCGCTTTCGGAGCAGTAGCGCCGTTCGGAATTTTCGGGGCGGCGCGCGCGCTGACAGCGCCTGCGTATGTTCCTGGCGACCCTCTTATTTGCCGCGTCGCCGCGAGCGGCGAGGGGCCGCAGGGCCCGCCGCGTAAACTCACGCTCGCCTGGTTTGCGAGCGCGATCTGTACGTCGGCGGCGCCTGTCGCGAAAGAGCGGGGGATCTTTGCCAAGCACAACCTCGATGTCGATTTCGTCAATTTCGGTGGTATTACCGAGCAGCTGCTAGAGGCGATTGCGACCGGCAAAGCGGATGCCGGCGTCGGTATGGCGCTACGCTGGCTCAAGCCGCTCGAGCAAGGGTTCGATGTCCGGATCACCGCCGGCGTGCACGGCGGCTGCATCCGGCTCCTCGGCTCCAAGTCTGCGAATATCGACAGCCTGGAATCGCTCCGCGGCAAGTCGATCGCGATCAGCGACCAGGCGAGCCCGGCGAAAAACTTTTTCTCGATCGTCCTGGCCAAAAAGGGCATCGACCCGGTCCAAGACGTAGAGTGGCGCCAGTACCCGGGCAACCTGCTGGCGCTTGCGGTCGAGAAGGGCGAAGCGCAAGCGCTCGCCGATATCGATCCGCTGACCTATCTGTGGCTCAAGGAGGGCAAGCTCAACGAGATCGCGACCAACCTGTCCGGGGAGTACGCCGACCGCACGTGCTGCTTGCTCGCCATACGCGGAAGCCTCGTCCGAGACGAATTGCCGGTGGCAGCTGCACTGACACGATCGATACTGGAGGCGGGCGCCCGGGTAGCCCGCGATCCCGACGACGCCGCTGTGGTGTTCTCGGGCTACGGTGGCAAGGGGTCTGTAGAAGATCTCGCCGGCATGCTGCGGAGCCATAACCACCACCATCATCCCGTCGGAGCAGCGCTCAAGAAGGAACTCATGCTCTACACCGACGAACTCAAGATGGTGAACGTTATCAAGAAGAGCACCGATTCAACCAAGTTCGCCGAGCGGATCTACGTCGACGTTCTGAGCTGAGCGCTTCGACAGATCGGCTGTGAGCTCCATCGTCGATGAGGTACCGGGCGAGCCGAAAGCAGCTCTCGGCTCCCTTGGAAGCCCAGCCGGTCGATCGTTAGTCGGCGGATTGGCGGCGGCCGCAGCGTGGCTCGCGGTCGCAATGCTCACCGCCTTCTGGTCCGACAAGCCCGAAGCCGATTGGCCTTACACCGGCGACCTCGCCGTTGGCTGCGGAGCTTTGGCTGTTGCCCTTGCAGTGGCCGCCCTTGCCGGGGTTCGATTTGCCGGTTTGCATCGCGTACAACGGCTTGCGCCATGGCTGATGGCGCTGGCGCTGTTTATCGCGGCATGGGAGGCGGTTACGGCAAAGTTCGGCCTGCTCCCGCTGCCGTTTTTTCCGCCGCCGCAGGCCATCCTGGAAGTCGTGATCGACGACCGGGCGCGGCTGGTCGCGGGCATCTTCGCCTCCTTCCGTCTGCTCGCGACCGGTTATTTTCTCGGTGCGGCAGTTGGCTTCCTGACCGGGGTCGCGATCGGCTGGTCGCGGCTCGCCGGTTATTGGATCCACCCGGTTTTGCGGTTCGTCGGACCGCTGCCCGCGACGGCCTGGTTGCCGCTCGCGTTTTTCGTGTTTCCTTCGAGCTTTAGCGCAAGCATTTTCCTGATTGCGCTCGCCACCGGGTTCCCGGTCACGGTGCTTACCTGGTCGGGTGTCGCGGGCGTGAACAGCAGCTATTACGACATTGCCCGGACACTGGGCGCAAGTGAGCGATTCCTTGTGCTCAAGGTTGCCATTCCAGCGGCGATGCCGCATGTCTTCGTGGGCCTGTTCATGGGTCTCGGCAATTCGTTTGCGGTTCTGGTCGTCGCCGAGATGCTCGGTGTAAGGGCGGGTCTCGGCTGGTACCTGCAATGGGCGCAGGGTTGGGCCGCCTATGCCAACATGTACGCCGCGCTGTTGATCATGGCCTTTCTATGCTCCGGATTGATCACCGTGCTGTTCCGTCTGCGCGATCGGCTGCTGTCCTGGCAGAAGGGTCTGGTGCGGTGGTAGTCGCGCTCGCTCCGTCGGAAGGCTCGCACCCGGTAGATGATAATCCGCTCCGTGGCGCGACGCTCACGATCCGTGAAGTGAGCCATCGTTTCGACTTGGAGGGACAACCACTGCCGGTACTGGACCGAATCAGCTTGCACATCGGGCGCGGCGAGTTTGTCGCCCTCCTCGGACCGAGCGGGTGCGGAAAATCGACTTTGCTTCGGCTCGTCGCAGGGCTCGATTCTCCGAGCGCCGGCGCTCTGCTCGTAGAGGGCGAAGCGATTGAAGGGCCTGATCCCTCGCGCGTCGTCGTTTTTCAAGACCCGACGCTTTATCCATGGCGGACGGTTTGGGGCAACGTTGCGCTCGGCCTGGAAGCACGCGGCCTGCTTCGCACTCATCGCGAGCGGATCGAAGATGCGTTGCGCCTGGTCGGGTTGACGAGCTTCGCCAACGCTTATCCGCACCAGCTATCGGGCGGCATGGCGCAACGCGCGGCTCTGGCGCGCGCCCTGGTCAACGATCCGAAGCTGCTCATTCTCGACGAGCCGTTGGGTCAGCTCGACTCGCTCACGCGGATGACCATGCAGAGCGAGCTCGTGTCGTTATGGCAACGGGCCGGCTTTACCGCGTTGCTGGTAACCCACGATGTCGAGGAGGCGCTGTTTCTTGCCGGCCGGGTCATAGTGTTGACCGAGCGCCCCGCGCACATCAAGGCAGAGGTCGTCAACGCCCGGCCGTACCCCCGTCATCGCGGCGATCCGTATCTGGCCGAGCTTCGGCATGGAGTGTTCGCGCATCTCGGTCTCGATGCCGCCTGGTGAGGGATCGCGGGCGTTTGGGTAATGGCGGCGTTGCCGCTGTGCGACGTACCCTCGGTTGTCGGTTGCTGATTAACGAATTCAGATTTTTGTGATAAATTCACAATGCGTTTAGCGGATCGATGGCAGCAGTAAGGTGCCCGTCTCCTGTAATTTTCCTGCAAAAGCAGGTGGCGAGCAGAGTCGGGTGCGGCGTCAGCGGTCGAGCCAGACGTCTTCCATGCGCCAATTGTTGAAGATGCTGTTGTCCATCAGGGTCAGCCCCTTGACCTCGGGCTGCCAGCAGGTGCCTTGGCGCATGAAGAAGATGATCGGGCGCACCGCGTCCTCAATCAGCTTGCGCTCGATCTGCCACACCAGCTCCTTGCGCCGAGCCGGGTCGCTCTCCGCCGATTGCCGGTCGATCAGCGCATCGACCTCGGGATTGCATCCGGTATAGTTGCGCGGCGAGCGACAAGAGTAATTCTCATAGAACTGGTTGTCGGGGTCGTCGACCGCACTGCCCGAAAGGCTCATCGCGACGGTAAAATCCTTGCGCATCAGCTTTGGGACCCAATTGGCGGTCTCGATCGTATCGAGCTCGGCGTCGATCCAAATCTCTTTGAGCTGATCGATCAGGATCGCCGCGGGATCCCGATACCAGGCGATATTGCGAGACGCCAGTTTGACCTTTAGCCGGTTGTCGGGTCCGTAACCCAGCGAGCGCATCATTGCGCGGGCTTCCTCGCGGTTCTTTTGCACGTCCGGGCCATAGCCCGTGAGCTGTTGCAATGTCTCCAGCGGCATTCCCCAGATACCTTCGGGCGGCGGCTGCAGCACCGCGCCGATGTCGTATTGGCCCTCGCCGAGAATGTCGATGAAGGATTTGCGGTCCAAGCTCAGCTGCATCGCCCGGCGCAGGACACGGTTGTCAAAGGGCGGCGCGTCGGTGACGAGAAGATTGGCCCGGCCGTTCATCGGCTTTATTTCGCAGATCGCCTGCGGGGCCTGGCTGCGCACATCTTTGACCAGCGGGACCGACACCTCGTAGGGGAAGGTCATGTCGAATTTGCCGGCGACAAAGGCGAGGATTGCGGTCGAGCGGTTGGCGATGATCGTGTATTCGATGCCGTCGAGGTAGGGCCGGTCCGGCTTCCAGTAATCCGGGTTGCGCGCCACCTTGATCGACTGGTTGGGTTTGTACTCGACGAATTTGAATGGCCCGGTGCCGATCGGATGGCTGCGCATCTCGCGCCCCGAAACATGGCACGGATAGACCGGCGAGTAGCCGGAGGCGAGCAACGAGATCAGGGCAGGCTGGGGGCGCTTCAGATGGAAGGTCGCTTCGCTGTCGCCAGCGGTGGTGAGGCTGTCGATGTTGTGAAACCAGGCTTCGCGGTAGTTGAGGCGCAGCTTCTCCTTCGCCTTGCCGGTCAGCAGGTCGTAGGTGCATTTGACGTCGGCAGCGGTGAACGGCTTGCCGTCGTGCCATTTGACGCCCTGGCGAAGCTTGAAGGAAAGCTCGGTCCCGTCTTCGCTCAACGACCAGCTCGTCGCGAGCTCGGGCACGATCGACTCGACCCGGTTCTGCGGCACGTGCTGGTCGAAGAGGACGAGGTTATTGAACACTCCCATCATCGGCATGATCGCCGATATGCTGCCCTCCTCGAGGATCGACATGCTGGCGGGGCTGTCGCGATGAAACACCCGCAGGATGCCGCCCGGCTTTTGGGCGAGCGAGGGCATAGCCGGCACTAACCCCATAAGTAGTCCGGCGGCTGCAGCACATGTCCGGCTTCGGTTCATCGCCCATCTTCCCCTGGCAGGTTGGCTCCGGGTTGATCCCGGCTCGGCTCCGCCGACATTACTGCGGCATGCGCAACGGCGCACGCGCGCCAACAGTGAGCCAGCCATGAGCAGCCTCGATCCCATCCCCTACTCAGACGCGCAGCTCCACGCGATCCTGCAGCGCGTTAAGACCATCGCGATGGTCGGCGCTTCGTCCAACTGGAACCGGCCCAGCTATTTCGTAATGAAGTATTTGCAGGGCAAGGGCTACCGGGTGATCCCGGTCAACCCTGGGATCGCCGGCGAGACCTTGCTCGGCGAAACAGCCTACGCCTCACTTCGCGACATCCCGGGACCGGTCGACATGGTCGATGTCTTCCGTCCTGCCCGCGAGGCTCCCACTATTGTCGAAGATGCGATCGCGATCGGTGCCAAGGTGGTGTGGATGCAGCTCGGCATTCGCAACGATGAGGCGGCGGCCGCGGCCGAGAAGGCGGGGATCGAGGTGATCATGAACCGCTGCCCGAAGATCGAGTTCGGCCGGCTGGGCGGCGAGCTGTCGTGGAGCGGGGTCAACAGCGGCATCATCCGCAACCGGCCGCCGCAGCCGCCGATCGCCAAGCACGGCCGGGAGCGGCCCGCACCCTCGCACAATGTGAATTACGGGTTCGAGACCCGCGCGATCCACGCCGGTGCCGCACCTGACCCCGTGACCGGCGCGCGCTCGACCCCGATCTACCAAACCACCTCCTACGTGTTCGACGATGTCGATCACGCCGCCTCGCTCTTCAACCTGCACAATTTCGGCTACATCTATTCGCGGCTGACCAATCCTACGGTCTCGGTCCTTGAAGAGCGGGTCGCGAGCCTCGAAGGGGGACGTGCGGCACTCGCCGCGGCCTCGGGACATGCCGCCCAGTTTCTGATTTTCTTCACCCTGATGGAAGCGGGAGACGAGTTCATCGCCTCCCGCAATCTCTATGGCGGCTCGCTGACCCAATTCGGGCTGTCATTCAAAAAGCTCGGCTGGAAGTGCCATTTCGTCGATCCGACGGACCCGGAGAATTTTAAGGAAGCGCTGACTCCGCGGACGAAGGCGATTTTTATCGAGAACCTCGCCAATCCGGGCGGCATCGTACTCGATCTCGAAAAGGTGGCGGCGATCGCCCACGAGGCGGGCATCCCGCTGATCGTCGACAACACCTTGGCGACCCCCTATCTGTGCGAGCCCTTCCGCTGGGGTGCCGACATCGTCTGCCATTCGACGACCAAGTTCCTCTCCGGACACGGTCATGCGCTGGGCGGCATTATTGTCGAGTCGGGCCGGTTCGACTGGGCGCAGGGCGGCCGGTTTCCGTCATTGACCGAGCCCGAGCCGGCCTATCACGGGCTCAAATTCTACGAGAATTTCGGCGACTTCGCCTTCACCACGAAGGCACGCGCTGTGGCGTTGCGGGATTTCGGCCCGACCTTGTCGCCGATGAACGCCTTTCTGACCCTGACCGGCATCGAGACTTTGCATCTGCGCATGGACCGGCACGTCGAGAATGCGCGCAAGGTCGCCGAATTCCTCGCCGATCACCCGCGCGTTGCCTGGGTCTCCTATGCCGGGCTCAAGGAGAGCCCGTTCCACGACCTCGCCCGGAAATACCTGCCGAAAGGCGCCGGCGCGGTGTTCACCTTTGGGGTCAAGGGCGGCTATGGGGCCGGGATCAAGCTCGTCGAAAATGTCCAGCTATTCTCGCACCTCGCCAATATCGGCGACACCCGCAGCCTGATCCTGCACCCTGCCTCGACGACACATCGCCAATTGTCCGACGAGCAGCGCCTGGCAGCGGGTGCCGGGACCGATGTAATCCGCCTGTCGATCGGCCTCGAATCCGCCGACGACCTGATCCGCGACCTCGACGAGGCGCTCGCCGCAGCCGACGGGTAGCGGCTCAGTGCAGCGACAGCCGGTCGAGCGCCATCCGAGCCATCGGGTCGCCCTGATGCAGCCGTGAGACATGATGCGCGAGCTGCCCCCGCAATGCGGGCGCCCCCGCAAACGCGCGATCGGTCCAAAAGCGCTTTGCCGGGTCGAAGTAGCCGACCGTCTCGAGAAACGCGACCGTGAAGTAATAGCCCTCAGCCAATGATTCGCTCTTCGCCCGCGCCACCACCGATCCATCCGGGGCGATCGCAGTCGCGAGGCACCAGCCGACGAGGCGGTCGAGCTCGACACTGGCGCGCCTGCGCTGGTCTTCACGCATATTGGGCCAGCCCAGCGTGATCAGCGTCGCGACATCGTAATTGTTGTGGCTCGTCATGCCCTCGTCATCGAGCCAGCCATTGGGATAGCGATCGCCGCGGATCTCGAAAAGGGTGTTGATCAGTTCCGGCCAATATCCGATCCGGCCTTCGAGATAGCGAGCCATGTGAAAGGTGAGGCTGAGGTCGGTCGTTCGGAAACGCTGTCCCGCGACTTCATAGGTGGCGCCGAAGAAGCCCGTGGCGGGGTCTTGCCAATCGGCAACAAAACGGCGGATCACTGCGTCGAGCCGCGGATCCCATCGGTAATTTTTCGGCCGACGCCACAAAATCAGTCGCACGAGATTGGCGGTGGCGAAGTTGAGCTCTTTGCGATGGTCGATGCCTTCTTCTGCCAAGCGAGAGACGAGGAGGCCCTCGAGGTAACGTTCGAGCCGATCGGGATCGTTGATGCGGTCGAGAAAGCGCGGCGGTGTGCCGTCGAAATCAGCCGCGAGGAAATGGTCGACCGACGCATCGAGCTTGAGAAACCAGACTTCGGTGCAGCCGCCGTAACTACCTTCCTCGTCCGGGCCTGCGCTCAGCGGCCTCGGCAGGGCAGCCAGAGTACGGATCCTGTCAAGATTCGCCCGAACACCCTCGGCGTCGGCAGTATATTCCAGCCGCCAGCGAAGCTCCCTCAGCGCTTGGCGCAGGCAGGAGGTGTCAAGGCCGCGAGCCTCGTCACGGTCAAGAGATGTATGGATCGCTCGAAGCTCCGGCTGCACCGCCCGGCAGAGATCGGCCATTGCAGGAAAAAACGCGGTGATTGCGCGTTGCGGGTTCCAGCCCGTGGGAGCCCGAAGCGTTTTCCCCGAACCCGTCATACTCCCGCTGCGCCCTCCCTGACACGAGGCTCATATTGGATCAGCGAGGCAAAAGCTGTTACGGCAAATATCCCGGCGAGAGCGATCACGCCGGCGAGCATCAGCGGGCTGCCGCTCGGGCCGAGCGAAAGTGCTGCAGTCGCTCCGGCAGCCCCGGTCATTTGCATGAAACTTCCCAGACCTGCCGCAGAGCCGATAATGCCGGCGTTGACCCCGAGACTGCCGGCCGTCGCGTTGGGCGTGATCAGCCCGCTGCCGCAGCAAATCAGGATCATCGGCGCGATTATCGCGTACGGGCTCGTCACGCCCAGCAATGCCAGGGTAACCATGGTCGAGCCGGCCGGGATCAGCACCAAGCAGCCGATCGCGATCAGACTATCAATGCCGAGCCGTTGCGTCAGCCGGTTCGACAGAAAGCTGCCGACGAGAAAGCCCATCGGCGGCAGCGAAGCGTAAAAGCCATAGTCTTCGGGGCGAACGCCGCAGCCGACGATCAATACCGCCGGAGCGCCGGCGGCGAAGATGTGAAAGCCGGCGTGGGAACCGGCCGCAGTAAACGCGTATGACAGGAAACGCCGCGTGCCAATCAAGCTCCGATAGCCTGCCAACATTACACCGACGCGAAACGGCGGATGGTTTGCCGCCTGGTCCTTCGGCACATATCGGATCACCAGCGCCGTTGCCGCGCAGGCCAGCAGGGCAACGACAACGAAATTGGCCCGCCAGCCGAACCACCCCTGCAGAAATCCGCCAAGCACCGGCGCGAAAGCCTGCATGAGAGTGGCGGCGATGGCGCGCCCGGCAATGACCTGAGCGGCCGCCTCCCGCGCCCACAGCTCGCGCGTGATCGCGCGCCCGACGACCAGTCCCGCGCACGCTCCAACTCCTTGCACCACTCTGGCCACGATCAGAAACTCGATCGTCGGGCTCAGCGCACAGGCGAGGCTGCTGAGCGCGCTCAACACAAGGCCAGCAATGATCGTTTGCCGGCGTCCGTATCGATCTGACAGCGGTCCAAGGACGAGCATGCCCAGCGCAAAAGCCAACAGGTAGCCCACAAACGTAAGCTGTACCCGGGCAATCGAGGTCTCTAACGCGCTGGCGATCGCCGGTATCGACGGCACGTAGATCGTCGAAGCCACCATCCCGAGAGATGACGCCATCGTCAGGGTCAGCAACAGCACCCGCCGACGGGGGTGTGCCAACCCATCGTCTCGCGGCGGACGGTTGCCAAGGATTTCACGCATGATCGATCCTCATTCGTTAGCTTCGCCTGAGAGATTCATACTTTGGGCACCGGCCGTTCGAGTTGCCGAGCTCGGCTCGGGAGCGCGGAGACCCGCGATGCGGTAAAGGGGCGGAGGATGGCCGGCGGGCGGAAAGGGATAATGGGGATAACCGGCAAGCCAATCGGCAAGCGGTGTTATCGGCAACGTCTGGTCGTCATCGTCGCAATCGGGCAGCAGCAACACGCTCAGCCGCCGCGTGCCCTTCGGCCATGAGATTTCGAGCCGCCTGATCAGGGCACCCGCAGCACGGCTTCCGTGCTCGTCATCATCGCGGCGTGGCAGCTCAGACACCAGACCGTGAGCGGCGGGCGGACGACCGTGCAGTAGCCGGGCGTCGGCTATTCGAAACGAAGACGGTGCCGGGGGTAGCGCCAGCTCGAAGCGAGCTGTGCTCGGCTCAAGGATGCGCGCGACGAACCGGTCATCGCCGAGCCGAAAGCGGGCAACCGAGCCGGCGATCAAATCGGGAGTCGCGCTGGTGTGAACCGCCCATACGATATTGCCGGAGATTTCCGGGTCGATTTCGTCCTGGATGAGGACCCGCCGTCCGATCAGCGCCGCGCCGCGTCTGATCGAACCGGCCGGCTTCGCGTAGACTGCCGAGAGATCAAACACCACCCATTTGCGGTTGCCTTCGACGCAGCTACCAAGAATTGTTGTGCGGGCATTCGGAACTTGGTTGCAGCCGTCGATGACGAGGGTGTTGTGGCCTGCCGCGTGCATTCGATAATACCGCCATCGCGGTCCCGGTCGTGTGTCGGCGCCGTGGTCGAAATAACCAGGTAAGTCGTAATCATCCGAGCCGAGGTCGATTACCCACCGTTGTCTCGCCCCATCGATAATGAAACTCCCTGCATCAGCTTGAGCATGTAGCATCACATCTGCGGGACGGACCGATGATTCCAGTCCGACGCTGGCATTATTTCCTCCTTTGATGGCCAAATAGACCGGTCGCGCCTTGCGGTCGGATGCCCATGTATTTCGCAAGCAGGCAAGCTGACTGCCCCGAAATACTCTGCCTGTAGAGAGGTTGAGCGCGCTCGGTGCGGCCCTCGGTTGCTTCGGCCACAGCGTCATCAATGGCAGGAACCAACCGTCATACTTGCGCGCGAGCCAGCCGTCGACGGGTCGCTGAAAGCGGTGGGCGAGCCACGCCAGCGGTGAGACGTCGAATTGGCGCTCGGAGTCGCCAAAATTAAAGGCGGCTCCGAAAGGCCCGACCGCATGCAACGCGAAATCGCCGGTCTGCGCGAAGCCCGGCTGATCCGCCAAGCCAAAGCTGTCGCGCAGCGTGCTCTCAAGCGCAGCGACCATCAGGCCTGCATAGCGCACAGCCAGCGACCAGTAGCTGAGCCCCTCCGGCCAGGCGCCATCCGGCGCGAAGGCCTCAAAAACGTTCAGCGACGACGCCACGCAGCGTTCGAGGAGCCGTGTCGAGAGAGACGGACACCGTTCAAGCATCGCAAGGCATGCAAATACGATTCCGGAATTCGACACCAGCGCGCAGTTTTCGCGCCGCATCGGCCATTGCAAAATTCGATCTTCACATGCCATTAATGCCGGTTCGAGTACATGCCTGAGTAATGACTGCTCAATCTCTAGGCGTTCAACTGTCGAGAATTTGTCGTATAACCAGTCATAAGCAAGCGCGACGGAAACCGCGATTTCTGCGCAATCAAGAAATGACCTGATAACGGGCCGATATCTCCAGCTGGGAGCCGAGATAAAATCCTGTAAGAGATTTCGTGTTATTTTAAGCGCTTCGTGTGATTCATGGCCGTCGTGTATCATCGCCAAGAAGGAAGTATTGATCAGGCGGCGAGCTCGTCGTTTTATGTTCTCGCGTGTCTCTCCCTTAACTGGGGCAGGTTTTGTTTCTTGCAGTGCGGCATGCAAGCGCGCCCACACCTTCCGATTCTTCTTCGCCGCGTTGCGAATGCGCCCGATTTCGTCCTTTCTGAACAGGAGGTATGGGTGACTTGGTTCGAATGCCGCGACTGCCGTTTCAACGGTCCGATAATTGAATTCGTTTACTTTAAGAGGGTGCACGCTATCGAAGGGCAATCGAATTCCCCGATAGGGGAAGTATCGGTTGCTGCAGCCGACCGGCCGCTCCTCGATCGCGCAATTGCGGCGTGGCCGTCGACTGTTACAAGCACCCGTTCCGTCCCCAATGCGACACAATCGCAATCTGGTTAACGCCGGTGCGTAACCGAATGATTCTGATACAATAACGACTAGGCGTTAACTATGCAAGCGAATCGATGCTCGAGCCGCGGCCGCCGTAAGAAATTCGTCATTTCAGCTGGCGAAATTGAATTGGCCGCTAGGGCCAGTCGTTTGTATCAATTTGAGCTGCATGCGCCGCAGAATGGCGGCGGGCCGTCTCTGGAGGTTGTTCGGTACGATCCTTGCGGATCGGAACAGAAAACTGCAGTGCTGCCGACTTGTGAAATTTTGAAAAGCAGGCCTGTAACCGAAGGGTCAAGCGGAGAAATCGCCTCGCCTTTAGTAAATTCGGGCGGCCACGCAGGTTATTCTAATTCTCTATTAAACCCGTCTTTCGGTGGGTTACTTTGCTCTGAGAGAAACCTTAGGTCTAGCTTCGACGGATGCCAGACTGGGTCGCCCGAGCACTCCACCTCGCCGGTGCTCCATTGCTGTCAGAGCTGTCCGTGGGTACTCTGAATGGTCGTTTCGCCTGCCCGATCGCCGGTTCGCTCACTGACCCGAGCACCGCCGGCAGCCGCCGCTCAGTAACGTGTCTTCCCCGGCCGGACCGGGGGGTTATCACGATAGATTTGCAGCCGGGTTACGCGCAGCCCCGCCACGCCATGGGCCTCGATCGCGCGCTGCCAGGCGGCGAACTCCTCGACCGACAATTCGTAGCGGCGGCAGGCTTCCTCAAGACTAATGGCGCCGCTACGGACGGCGTCGACGATCACCGCCTTGCGCCGCGCCACCCAGCGTTTGGTGTCCGGCGGCGGTAGGTCGACGACTGTACCGCTGATACCCGACAAGATCTCGTCGTCAGCCCAATTATACAGCGTAGCATTCTTGTCCATCAGCACAGAGTAAACCCGAAGGTCTTAAAGAACCACTAAAGTCAAACGCTTAACCGAGAGTGCACTTCCGATATGACGACCGTAGTGCTCACTGCAGGTTCACAGCATCGTCAACCAGCCGACTAGGCGTCGGCTTGTTGTCAACACGTTATCGTTTTCGTAAGGTAACCAACCGGAACCCAGGGTTCAGTTCTTCGCCCCCATTCGCCGCAGCGACTTGGCGCACCTGCGCCGCGGCCTCTGAAACGTAAGCAGAATCAAAGCGGTTGCTGTTATTCTCCGACTTGCGGCAAGGCGGCGCGATTCATATACTCCGCGCCGCCTCGCTCACGGAGGTTCGGGGAGACCGATGCGTCCGTCATTGCCGCCAAACTACCATCCATCCGACGATGAAGAGTTCATGAACCCGCTGCAGGTCGAATATTTTCGGCAAAAGCTGTTAAACTGGCGTGCTGAGTTGCTGGCTGAGTCATCTGGTACGCTTCAGCATCTGAAAGAGGAGAGCCTACTCAAACCAGATCTCACTGATCGGGCCTCGCTCGAGACTGAGCGGGCGATCGAACTGCGAACCCGGGCGCGCGGACGCAAGCTGATCTCAAAGATCGATGCGGCCCTCGATAGAATCGACGATGGTACCTACGGTTATTGCGAGGAAACCGATGAACCCATCGGCATCCGCCGGCTTGAAGCCCGCCCGATCGCGACCCTCAGCATAGAAGCGCAGGAGCGGCACGAGCGCATGGAGCGGACACACCGCGACGACTGACATCAAGACGTCCGTGCAATAATTTCCCTAATCTGTCGGACGGGGCCAGGTGGTACGATCATAACAAATTGGATCAAGCGTATTTGATTAAAGGTCGTAGTTTAGTAATACATTGCCAATATAATAGCTAGTGTCGTGGGCAAACCGGTCGGGGCAAAATGCTGGTCGATGCCGAAGGGATGGGCCTGAAGAGCGGTTGGACTGCCGTCCGTCGGCGCTTAAGCTGGATCCGGTCTCTTGCGAGCGCGGTTCATGTATCGGCCACCATCGCTGTCGGTGTAGGCGCCGTTTGCTTGGCATGGACAAGCACCACTATCATCGCGCAAACGATCGCGATTACGATAATTGGGCTCACCGCGATCGGCAGCTTCGCTGCATTGGCCCGCCGCGGGACGCAGACCGTGATGGTGGACCGCCTCGATGTCCTGCGCCGCGCGCTGGATATCGCCCCAGACGCGCAGATGATAGCCGCCCCGGATGGGCAAGTGCTTTATGCCAATCCCGCTTTCCAGAACATGTTTCCGGGGAATGAACCGCCCCTCGATCGCATCGAACGCTCGGTGGCCGTGGAGGATGAGGGGCTAATGAAGTTTCGCCGCCTGCGGAGCCGGGCTTCGGCCGGGGTTCGCGGGACAGAGGCGCTTTCTCTGGTCGATCCCCGCAGCGGGGCTGTTGACCGCTTCCGCATGGCGGCGAACCCAATCGCCGGGCGCGTCGGATACACCTTCTGGGATATTCGCGACGTCACCGCTCGTCATAAATCGGAGATGATTCTCCGTGCCGAGCGCGACAAGCTGGTGGACTTTTTTGATAACGCACCGATCGGCTTTTACTCAGCGGATGGTAGCGGCCGTTTCCGCTTCGTCAACCGAACCTTGGCGCAGTGGCTAGATGTTACTCAATCGGAACTCCTTGCGACCGGGGCGCGATTGCACGATTTTCTGTCCTCGGTACCGGTGGCCGGAACGGCTTCCTCAGACCCGTTCGCCGACCCAGGCAACGGAACGCATCGCGGCGAAGTATTGCTCAAAACCCGATACGGCCGCGTCCTCCCTGCTTGGATTGGGCAGAGCGTTGTCGGGTCAGGCGCCGAGATGTGCACGCGATCGGTGGTTTGCGACCTGACGCCCGAGCGCGAGTGGAAGGCCGCGCTCAGATCGGCACGCCGTTTTCAGCGCTTCTTTGCCAACGCGCCGGTCGGCAGCGCGCTACTCGACCGGTCTGGTCGCTTCGAGGAGGCGAACCGCGCGCTCGGAGAGTTGTTCGGCATCGAGCCCAAGGATCTGATCGGACGAAAGCTGATCGGCTTAGTAAACGAAGAAGACCGCTCCGGCATCGCGGCCAAGCTCGCAGCGACGGCGGAGGGACAATCGGAACGCGAACCGATCGAGATCAGTATCGCTCACCCGCGCGAGAGAACCATAGTTCTGTTCCTCAGCCGAATCGACGACGGTGATGACGGCCCTTCTGCGCTCGGCCCTTTCTCGGGCGGCGGATTCACCCTCCATTTTATCGATGTGACTGAACAGAAGAACCTCGAAATCCAATTCGCCCAGTCGCAGAAAATGCAGGCCGTCGGTCAGCTCGCCGGCGGAGTCGCACACGACTTCAATAACTTGCTGACTGCGATGATCGGGTTCTGCGACCTCTTGCTGCTGCGCTTTCAACCGGGTGACCCGTCGTTTGCCGACATCATGCAGATCCAACAGAATGCCAACCGAGCCGCCAATCTTGTGCGTCAGCTATTGGCCTTCTCCCGGCAGCAGACGTTGCAGCCGCGTGTTCTCAATATCACCGACGTTCTGGTCGATCTGTCCCACTTGCTGCGCCGGCTGATTGGAGAGAACATCGAACTCAAGGTCGTACATGGGCGCGACCTCGGTCGGGCAAAAGTCGATCAAGGCCAGCTCGAGCAAGTCATCATCAATCTCGCCGTCAATGCTCGTGACGCAATGCTCGACGGCGGACGTTTATTGATCCGCACCGCAAATATTTGCTGGGAACGAGCCGAGCGCCGCGGCCACGAGGTGATGCCAGCTGGGGAGTACGTGCTCGTCGAGGTGGCAGATACGGGGGTCGGCATACCTTACGGCAATCTCGAGCGGATTTTTGAGCCGTTTTTTTCGACGAAAGAGGTCGGCTCCGGGACTGGACTCGGTCTGTCCACGGTTTACGGCATTGTCAAGCAGACCGAGGGCTTCATCTTCGTCAACAGCGAGCCCGATAAGGGAACCCGGTTCGAGATCTATCTGCCGCGCCACCAAACAGAGGATGTTTCGCTCAGCGCTCGGACTGAGATCACCGAACCCGCGGCAGGTAAGGATTTGACCGGGTCCGCCACGGTCCTCCTGGTCGAAGATGAGGATCCTGTCAGGAAATTCGGAGCTCGCGCTCTACGCAACAAAGGCTACAAGGTCATCGAGGCCGAGAGTGGCGAAGCGGCGCTTAGGGTGATCCTGGATGGGAAAGAAAGGATCGATCTGCTGATCACCGATGTCGTGATGCCTCAACTGGACGGACCAGCACTCGTCCGCGAAGTGCGCGGCATTCGGCCTGACATGAAAGTGATCTTCATATCGGGATATGCTGAAGACGCGTTTCGGCAACGGCTCGATCGCGACAGCAATATCGATTTCTTATCCAAGCCATTCAACTTGAAGCAACTTGCCAGCAAGGTAAAGGATGTAATCGGCAGCAATTCAGGATGATGATCAGCTCCGGGAACACCCAAGTCGTTGATTTATTGTCGCGCCGATGGCGCAGCGGTGATGCTCGGCTAGAGATGATACTCCGGTCCTTTCCGGTCAGAGGATCGGAGAGCCTGGCATGCTTCGTCCGGGACCGCTGGGACCCGAGCGAGCGACCGACCTGTGGTCGAACCCGCTTCCGATTGCATCTCCCGAACAAAACGTGTACGATATTCTACTGGCCGCGTTGCACGGCGCTGCTGGGTGTGAAATAAGGAAGCGGATCATGCAGACAGCGTTGCGCCTATTGGACAAGGAAGCGATGGACAGACAGCGAGCTTTGGACGCAGCGCTGGGCCAAATCGAACGTGCCTTCGGCAAGGGTTCGATCATGAAGCTAGGATCGCGCGAGGCCGCGGCGGAGACCGAGGTGATCTCCTCAGGCTCGCTCGGTCTCGATATCGCGCTCGGTATCGGAGGATTGCCGCGTGGCCGCGTCATCGAAATCTATGGACCGGAGAGTTCCGGGAAGACCACCCTGGCGTTGCACGTGATTGCCGAAGGCCAACGCGGCGGTGGGACTTGCGCCTTTATTGACGCAGAGCATGCGCTCGACCCGGGCTACGCTCGCAAACTCGGGGTCAATGTTGACGAGCTGTTGATATCTCAGCCCGATGCCGGCGAACAGGCACTCGAGATCGCTGACACGCTTGTTCGCTCTGGTGCGATAGACGTCCTGGTGATCGATTCGGTGGCTGCTCTCGTTCCTCGTGCTGAACTCGAGGGCGAGATGGGCGACAGTCACGTCGGCCTCCATGCCAGACTGATGAGCCAGGCGCTGCGCAAGCTGACCGGATCGATCGCTCGGTCGCGCACGATGGTAATTTTTATCAATCAGATCCGCCTCAAGATCGGGGTAATGTTTGGCAATCCCGAGACCACCACCGGCGGCAATGCACTGAAATTTTATGCGTCAGTTCGCCTTGACATCCGGCGCATCGGCGCGATCAAAGATCGGGACCAAGTGATTGGCAATCAGACTCGTGTCAAGGTTGTAAAAAATAAAATGGCGCCACCATTTAAAGTTGTCGACTTTGACATCATGTACGGCGAAGGCGTCTCGAAACGCGGCGAACTGATCGACCTCGGCGTTCAGGCGGGTGTGGTCGAGAAGTCTGGCTCCTGGTTTTCCTACGAGGGCCAGCGAATCGGCCAGGGTCGCGAGAACGCCAAAGCCTTTCTCAAAGATCACGGCGAGGTT
>WNFT01001867.1_pt1 | contig 17867 bp, 13 predicted proteins | sample 5400191 | NCBI WGS metagenome assembly WNFT01 (sample SAMN13153359, study PRJNA577476) | soil metagenome | isolation source: 80 cm saprolite under Madrone tree | place: USA:California | collected 2016-06-14 | reverse complement strand
TGCTTGTGACTTTCGCGCGCGAACAGCAGCTCGCGGGCATGAGCGCCTTCGACGCGGCGATCTCCGCCGGACGCACGCGGATCCGGCCCGTGCTGATGACGGCCGCCGCAATGATCGTCGGCATGATCCCGATGGCGATCGGCGGACCCGGTGAAGAACAGAATGCCGCGCTGGCGCGCGCCGTCATCGGCGGGCTGCTATTCGCAACTCCGACCACCCTGCTCGTCGTGCCCTACCTTTTCGCCATGCTGCGCAAGCGCAACGACGGCAAACCCGCGCAGGGCGTCTTTGCGGAGGAGTTGTGATGACCGACATCGATCCCCGCATGCTGGAGCATCCGGCGCGGAACCGGCAGAGGCCGCCTGACGCGCACGATCGCCGCAGTGGTTCCGGGTCGACGACTGCTCGGCCTCGGCGCGCTGTTGCTGCTCCTCGGCGGTCTGGCGGTCGGCGTTTGGCGGCATTACGCGCTGCACCTCGAGGTCACGGCCGCCGCAGAGCAGCATCGCGACTTCGTCCCGACCGTCCGCGTCGCAGCGGTGCGGGCAAGTGCCAATACGATGAGCGTGACCTTGCCGGCCACCACCAACGCCTTCCAAGCCGCCAACATCTATGCCCGCGCCAGCGGGTATATCACGGAACGCAGTGTCGATATCGGCTCCCATGTGAAGACGGGCGATCTCCTGGCGGCGATCACCGCCCCCGAGCTCGACCATCAGATCGCCCAGGCCGAGGCCAGCCTGGCTCAGGCCAAGGCATCGCGCCGGCAAACCAAGGCGAACCGTGAACTGGCCCGGGTCACTTGGGGCCGCGACTCTGTTCTGGTGAGGCAAGGCTGGGCCACCCAGCAGCAGGGCGACACCGATCGCCTGAACTATGCGGCTCAGCAGCAGGCGAAACAGGTTAATGACGCCGCCATAAGGTCACAGGAGGCGCAGCTGCTCGTGCTGCGCCAGCAGAAGGCCTATCAGCAGGTCGTCGCCCCGTTCGACGGCGTTGTGACCCGACGCAACATCGATGTCGGCAGCCTGGTCCAGGCCGACGCGACGAGCGGCACCTTCATGTTCACCTTGACCCAGAGCGACGTCATGCGGATCCGGCTCTACGTGCCGCAGGACGCGGCCATCGGCGTGAAGCCCGGTGTCGATGCCGTGGTCCGGGTGCCGGAGATTCCCGACCACACTTTTCCGGGCAAGGTCGCGCGGATCGCCGACGCTCTGGATCCGCCCACCCGGACTCTGATGACCGAGATTGACGTACCCAACTCCGACGGAGAGTTGAGCCCGGGGATCTACTGCACGGTCGAGCTCAAAATCCCGCGCCGGACACCGTCCCTGATAGTGCCGGCAGGGGCGATGGTCTTCGACCGTGGCGGCCTCCATGTGCTCGTGGTTGAGAACGGCGTCGCACAGAGCCGCAAGATCACCGAAGTCCGTGACCTCGGAACCGAGGTCGAGGTCAGCAATGGCGTCAAGGAGGGCGACCAGGTAGTGCTTACTCCACCCGTCGATCTCGAGGACGGCAGCAGAGTCCAGGTTCACGCCCCGACTGCAGCCAAGGCGTCCTGATGCTGTGTTTCACGTCGGCGCCGACGGTTCAGTACGCCCGATCTTCTCAGTGAATTGACATCAGGAGATAACCATGCCGTTCAAGATCAAAGTCAATGGTGTCGATCGCACCGTCGATGTCGATGGCGACACGCCGCTGCTCTGGGTACTGCGCGATGTGCTCGGAATGACCGGCACGAAGTTCGGCTGCGGGATGGCGCTCTGCGGCGCCTGCACTGTCCAGATCGACGGCGTCGCGACCCGCTCTTGCATCACCACGATCGACAATATCGGCACCTCCGAGATCACGACGATCGAGGCGATCGGCACGACAGCAGCGGGCGCCAAGATCCAGAAGGCCTGGCTCGACCAGGAAGTCGTTCCGTGCGGCTACTGCCAGTCGGGCCAGATCATGTCTGCGTCGGCGCTTCTCGCGAGCAACCCGCATCCGAGCGATGCCGACATTGACGATGCCATGTCCGGAACATCTGCCGCTGCGGCACCTATGTCCGCATCCGCGAAGCAATCAAACAGGCAGCCCAAACCTCGCGGACAGGAGGCTTACAGTGATCCTCGATCGCCTCGCTTCCCTCGCCGTCGGCCCTGGCCGATCGCCATCAGCGAACGGCCTCTCCCGGCGCAGGTTGCTGCAGGCCGGAGTTGCCGCGGGCGGAGGCCTGCTGCTGAGCCTGAGACTGCCGTTTGCAAACGGCGATGCCGAAGCGGCTGATGCCGATGGCTTCTCGCCCAATGCCTTCATTCGCATTGAAGGTGATGGGCGAATAATTCTGACCATGCCCTACGTCGAGATGGGCCAAGGGACCTATACGTCCATCCCGATGTTGATCGCCGAAGAGCTGGAGGTGGACCTCACGCAGGTGCGGCTGGAACATGCGTCGCCCGACGAGAAGCTCTACGGAAATCCCTTGCTCGGCGGCGTGCAGGGAACGGGCGGCTCGACCGCAATCCGCGCGGTCTGGAAGCCGATGCGCCAAGCCGGTGCGATCGCGAGAACCATGCTGGTGGCGGCCGCGGCGAAACGCTGGAATGTCGTTCCTGCGTCCTGTCACACGCAACGTGGCGAAGTGCTTCACACGCCGACAGGAAGAAGCGCCAAATACGGCGATCTTGCCGCCGATGCAGCACGCATGACCGTTCCGGAGACGGTGGCGCTGAAGCAACCGAAGGATTTCAGGCTCATCGGCACACCGGCCAAGCGGCTGGACGCGCCGTCCAAGGTCAATGGAACGGCTGTCTTTGGCATCGACGTTCGGCCGCCGGGTGTGAAGATCGCGACCTTGGCGCAGTCGCCGGTGTTTGGCGGCCGAGTAAAAAGCGTGGACGATGCGGCGGCCAAAGCCGTCAGGGGCGTACGCCAGATCGTGCGGCTCGACGACGCCGTCGCCGTCGTGGCCGACCACATGGGGGCTGCGAAGAAAGGGCTGGCGGCCCTGGTGATCGAATGGGACGACGGGCCGCACGCCACCCTCAGCACGGACGACATCTTGCGCGAGCTCGAGAAGGCGACGCTCAATTCGGGTTCGGTCGCGCAGAACGCTGGCGACGTCGTCAAGGCGATGGCGAGCGCCGTCACCAAGGTCGAGGCGACCTATCAACTTCCGTTCCTCGCGCACGCAGCGATGGAGCCGATGAACTGCACGGTCCATGTCCGCAAGGATGACTGCGAGGTCTGGGTCGGCAACCAGGTCGTCGCGCGAGCCCAGGCGGCGGCTGCGAAGACCGCCGGCCTGCCGTTGGACAAGGTGGTGGTCCACAATCATCTGATCGGGGGTGGCTTCGGCCGGCGGCTGGAAATCGATGGCGTTACTCGCGCCGTCGAGATCGCGCAGCATGTCGACGGTCCCGTGAAGGTCGTGTGGACCCGTGAGGAAGATATCCAGCACGATATGTACCGGCCCTATTTCTTCGACCGGATGTCTGCCGGCCTCGATGAGAGGGGAATGCCGATTGCCTGGAACCATCGCTTCGCGGGCTCCTCGATCCTCGCGCGATGGCTTCCACCGGCGTTCAACAATGGTCTCGACCCCGACACGACCGATGGCGCGATCAACCTGACCTACGCCATCCCGAACATGCATGTCGAATACCTGCGGGTGGAGCCTCCGGGCATTCCGACCGCCTTCTGGCGCAGCGTCGGGCCGTCGCACAATGTCTTTGTGGTCGAGAGCTTCATGGACGAGCTTGCGGCCGCGGCGAAGCAAGATCCGGTCGCCTATCGGCGGGCTCTGCTCGACAAGTCGCCCCGCGCCAAAGCCGTCCTCGAGCTTGCCGCGGAGAAGGCCGGCTGGGGACAGCCATTGTCTCGAGGGGTCGGCCGTGGCGTCTCGGTCCAGTTCGTCTTCGGGACCTTTATGGCGCAGGTTGCTGAAGTCGAAGTGTCGAAAGATGGCGCGGTTCGCGTGCGGCGGGTGGTCTGCGCTGTCGATTGCGGCATCGTCGTCAACCCCGACACCGTCCGGGCGCAGATCCAGGGTGCGATCATCTGCGGCATCACGGCAGCACTCTATGGCAAGATCACGCTGAAGGACGGCCGTGTCGAGCAAACCAACTTCGATACCTACCAGATCCTGCGCATGAACGACGCGCCCGCCATCGAAGTCCACATCGTCCAGAGTGTCGAGCCGCCGGGCGGGATGGGCGAGCCCGGGACCTCGGCCATCGTCCCCGCGGTCACCAACGCGATCTTTGCGGCAACCGGCAAGCGTCTGCGTAAGCTGCCGATCGACACTGCCTCGCTCAAGTGGAGCTAGACGACGCGCTCATCGGAAGCCGAGTGCTGAGAGCCCTCATGCCGCGATTGCCGAACGCTAATGTTTAGCGGCATTCAGATGGTTCGCCCACCGCGGCGTCTCCTTTCGCCGGTGTAACAACTTTTTTTCGACCCTCGCTGAATCGTGTCTGATGCAGCCTTGAGCATCCTGCGACTTGTGGTTGTCCGATATATGACGGCCCGCCGCACCTCGTGCGCTCGCTAACCTGTGGATCATGAAACTCGATCTCACCGATGAGGAATCCGCGGCTCTTTTGCGGGAACTCAACAACATCATCGAAAACGATCGCTACCCTTGTCGCCGCGGATTAGGGTGCTGCGCGCCATCCGCGCGAAGTTCTCAACAGCTCCGCCTGAACTTCCGCCAGCCAGGCCGCCGACGCCGGCAGAACGCGACCCGAGCCCCGCCGCCCGCGCGGATCGGGCCGTCGCCGCTAGGTGTGTTTGCCACATAATTCCGCAAAATTATGAGATTATGTAGCAGTCTTGGGGGCGCATGAAGGTTGCTACCGACCGCAGAGAGAATCGCGGTGATCACGGAGGTGAAAACTATCCGCGAGCGCAGATCATTCTTTCGCGTATAGATACCACATTCCACATCGGCCAGCATCGGACTCGCGCGCCTCCGCTTTCAAGCAATGATCCCGGCCGCTCCCCCATTCGCCCTCGAAATCCGAGGGCTCGCCAAGCGTTTCGAACAACCGGCGGTCGACGGACTGGATTTGAGGGTTCGGGTCGGCGAATTTTACACGTTGTTGGGGCCGAATGGCGCGGGCAAGACCACGACATTGCGAATGGTGACGGGGCTGCTGAAGCCCGATCGCGGGTCGATTACGGTCTTCGGCATCGACGTATTGGCCGATCCGGTCGGGGCTAAGCAAGTCATGGCGTGGCTCTCGGACGAGCCGATGATCTACGACAAGCTGACGCCGATGGAATATCTCCACTTCGTCGCGGGGTTGTGGGCGGTGGAGAGCAACCTCGCCGAGGCAAGGGCGCGCGATCTGATCGGCTGGCTCGGGTTGGAGGCACACGCGCGGGAGCACTGCGAGCGGCTTTCCAGAGGCACGCGCCAGAAGGTGGCGTTGGCTGGCGCGCTGGTGCATGAGCCGCGGCTGATCATCCTGGACGAGCCGTTTACCGGGCTCGATGCCGGCTCAGCGCGCTTGGTCAAGAGCGTGCTGCGCGAGCGCGCCCGCGCCGGCTGCTCCGTGATCATGACGACGCACATCCTGGACGTTGCCGAGCGAATGGCCGATCGCATCGGCGTAATGGTCGCCGGCCGCCTCCTAGCCGAGGGGAATTTGGACGAGTTGCGGCGGCAGGCCGGGGCTGGTCATGCCAGCCTTGAGGACACCTTTCTTGCCCTCGTCGAAACCGGCGCTGGGGAGAGGATAGTCGCCGCATGAGCCGAGCGGGTACGATCGTCTGGTTTGCGCACCATGAAGGCCGGCTCGCATGGCGGGATTGGTTATGGCTGATGTCCGGTGGAGGCCGCCGGAGTAGGCGCAGAGTGGCGCTGGGACTGATTGCCATCGCGCTCCTCCTGCATGGTTTTGCCTACCTGGTCCTTTATCGGCATGCGGATTTGTCGGGTCCGCCCGACATGCAAATGTTGGTGGTCCTAACCGGCTCGCTCGCGCTTTACGGGTCGTTGATGCTGTCGCAGGCGATGGAGGCGGTAACACGCGCCTTTTACGGTCGCGCCGATCTCGATCTGATCCTGTCCTCCCCGGTTGTAGCCTGGCGGCTGTTCGCGGTACGCATCGGAGCGATGGCGGTGGCCATCGCGGTGATATCGCTGGCGCTGGCCGCGCCGTTCATCAACATTCTGACTTGGTTCGGCGGATTGCGTTGGCTCACCGCTTACGGCGTTATTGTGGCGCTAGCGATGGTCGCGGTCGCGATCGCGCTCGCGCTCACAGTCGGGCTGTTCCGTGCAATCGGTCCCAAGCGCACGCGGCTCTGCGCGCAGATCGTTGCCGCCGTGGTCGGCGCGAGCTTCGCGATTGGCGTGCAATTCGCTGCAATCCTTTCCTACGGCGCCCCGTACCGAGTCGCCTTTCTACAATCGGAAGCGGTGATCAAATATGCCCCGGAGAGCGGAAGCACCCTGTGGTGGCCGGCGCGCGCCATCCTCGGCGATGTGCCTGCGCTAACGGTCGTGTTTAGCATCAGCGCGATCGCGCTGGCCGCCACCATCTGGTTCTTCGCGCCGCGCTTCGGGCAATTCGCGCTCGCAGCCGCCGGCGTCTCACAAGACCCGACCCGACAAAGCCGACGATCCTCCGGATTCCGCAAGACATCGACGGCGCAGGCATTACGCCGCAAGGAATGGACTCTGTTGCGTCGCGATCCGTGGCTCATGTCGCAAAGCCTGATGCAGTTGCTTTACCTGCTGCCGTCCGCTTTCTTGTTGTGGCGTGGTTTTCATGAACGCAGTGGCGCATCCGTGCTGCTAGTGCCGATACTAATCATAGCGGCCGGACAATTGGCAGGCAGTCTTGCTTGGCTCGCCATCTCCGGCGAGGACGCTCCGGATCTCATAGCTTCCGCCCCAGTGACAAACGCCCGCTTGCTTCGCGCCAAGACCGAGGCGGTGATGGGGGTGATCGGGATCGTCTTCGGCCCCTTCATCGTTTTGCTTGCAGTTGTCGCCCCCATTTCCGCACTCGTCACGGCGCTGGGGGTCACCACCGCCGCCGCTTCGGCCACGTCAATTCAGTGCTGGTTTCGCGTCCAGGCGAAGCGTAGCCAACTTCGGCGCCGCCACACTTCGTCACGTGTTGCGACCTTTGCCGAAGCGCTGTCGTCGTTTAGCTGGGCCGGTGCCGGCGCACTGGCAGCAGCGAGCACTTGGCTCGCCGTCATCCCCGGCCTTATCGCCCTCGCGATAGTCGCCGGCGCATGGATCATCAGCCCGGCGAAGAGCACTACGCACAGCGCCGGCGGGCCCCAGCAACGCCGCACCAAACGCCTTGAGGGTCTTTCAGGCTGAGTAATAGTCCACCTATCGATGCCGGATGTTCCACGGGCGGGCAGACAACCTCACGCGCAGGCTTACCCGCGCGGATGTCGACTTGTCGCAGCAGACCGCGTCATCGGTCCAGGTCAGATATTCCGCAAATTGGGCAAGATCGTCGAGGAAGGGGCGCCCTCTGAAGAGGCAAGTGAGATGATCTCGTCTCGGCGCCCTTGATTCGCGCGGCGGTGCGCTTTGCGGCGGCCAACTTGGAGCCCCAACGAGCTACCCAATTACGTAAATCACGCCAATCAGCGGGCGGCGCCGGGGCTGTCGCGCTTTTTCCGGGCGAGGGGGTGGTCCGCGATCACCGGCCCGCCGTCCCGAGAGGTGGGGCAGCGGGCTATCCTCAACCTAGGGCAGTTGCTGGGAAACCAACGGAGGCGCCCGAGCCGTCATAGAAAGAAAGTCGGCACGGCATCCGAGATCGCGTTCCGGCCCGCGCTCGGTTGCTATACGGTTGCTAGTTGGTGAACGCCCTCGGCAAACATTCCCCTAAGCTATTGAAATCTGGTCGGAGTGAGAGGATTTGAACCTCCGGCCCCTGCCTCCCGAAAGCAGTGCTCTACCAGGCTGAGCTACACTCCGCCGACAGGCGCGATATAGTGCCAACAGCGTCCGCAGGCAATATATAGGCGCCCCGCGGTTAAAACCCGCGCTCGGTCGCGAAAGCGGCGGCTTCGATCAGCGCCCGGCGCTCGACCCCGTCCTGAAACATCGACAACGCGTCGATCGCGGTCGCGGCATAGGTGCGGGCGCGGGCCAGGGTTTCGGCCAACGCGCCGCGCCGCGCCACGAGGCGGATCGCCTGATCGAGATCACCAGGCTGTTGATCGAGACCTTCGATCGTGCGGCGCCAGAACGTGCGCTCCTCCTCGTCACCGCGGGCGAACGCGACGAGGATCGGCAGGGTAACCTTGCCGTCGCGGAAATCGTCGCCCACACTCTTTCCCAGTTCGCTCTGATGCGCCGAGAAATCGAGCATGTCGTCGACAAGCTGAAAGGCGATGCCGAGATTGCGGCCGAAACAATCGAGCGCTTCCTCCTCCTCGTGGGGCCGCTCGGCCATCACCGCGCCGATCCGGCTGGCGGCTGCGAACAATTCCGCGGTCTTAGCCTGGACGACCGCGAGGTAGGCGGTCTCGGAAGTCCGGGTGTCGTTCGCCGTCGTCAATTGGAGCACCTCGCCTTCGGCGATGACCGAGGAGGCGCGCGACAGGATCTCGAGGATGCGCAGCGAGCCGTCGGCCACCATCAGCTCGAAGGACCGGCTGAACAGAAAATCGCCGACGAGGATTGGCGGCTTGTTGCCCCACACTGCGTTGGCGGTATCGCGGCCGCGCCGAAGATCGCTCGCATCCACGACGTCGTCGTGCAGCAAGGTGGCGGTGTGGATGAACTCGACCGCGGCGGCCAGCGCGATGTGCCGGCTTCCGTTATAACCGCACAGCCGCGCGCAACCCAATGTCAGCATCGGCCGCAGGCGCTTGCCGCCGCTCGCCACGATATGGCCCGCGAGCTGCGGGATCAGCGCGACCGGGCTCTGCATGCGCTGCACGATTAGTTGGTTAACGAGCTCGAGCTCCCCGCTGAGGAGCCGAGACAGCGGGTCGAGAGACGGTTTTCGCCTTGCGCGCACCCGATCGAGACTCGCCACCAGCGCCCCCGAATTCTCCCGTCTGTTCCACGTATCTGCCGCGGTGCTGCCTGATCGGCTTGACGCGCCCGAACGGGAGCGAGCATAGATTGACGCGAAGGCCGGTCAAGAGCCGCCCGGCCGCGCACGCGATCATAGCCTCGTCAACGCCGTTCTCATGAAGGAGCTGCTGCGCACCAACGACCCTGTCCGCCTCTCCTGGCTGCGGGCCTTGCTGAAGGATTCGGGCGTCGACGGCCTCGTCTTTGACCACCACACCAGCCTCGTGGAAGGCAGCATTGGTGCGATCCCGCGCCGCCTGATGGTGGCCGAGCGGGATTATCGGCGCGCTCGGGCATTGCTTGCGGCAGGCGACGAGGAGGGCAAGTGAGCAACGAGGGAGCGGTCGCGCCGTCCCTCACCGAGGACCGACTACTCGGCGGCCGCGTCATGGTCAGGCAGCCGGCGGACGGTTACCGCGCGGCGATCGATCCGGTATTTCTCGCGGCGGCGGTGGCGGTCGAGCCGCAGCAGCTTGTGCTGGATGTCGGCTGTGGACCGGGTGCGGCGATGCTGTGTCTTGCGGCCCGGGTGCCGGAGTGTCGGGTCGTCGGGCTCGAGATGCAGCGCGATCTGGTTCGTTTGGCCGGCGACAACGCGATCTTGAATGCGATGGAGACGCGCGTGTCGGTGATGATCGGCGACCTCTTGCATCCGCCGCCGCGTTTGTCGCCGGGCGCCTTCGACCACGTCATGGCCAACCCGCCGTTCAACGAGCGCGGTCGCGCCATCCCGTCGGCGATCTCCAGCAAAGCCGACGCGACAATCGAAGGGGATGCCGACCTCGCCGCCTGGGTGCGCTTCTCGCTGGCCATGGTCCGCTCCAAGGGGACGGTGACGTTCATTCACCGCGCCGATCGGATCGATGCGCTGCTCGGGCAAATCGCCGGGCGGGCGGGAGAGGTCGTAGTGTTTCCGTTGTGGGCGGGACAGGGGAGGGCGGCAAGCCGCGTGCTGGTGCGGGCCCGCAAGCAGATCGCGGCACCAGCGCGGCTCGCTGCCGGCTTGGTGTTGCACGAGCTCGACGGGCGTCTCACCGCCGCCGCCGAGGCGGTGCTGCGCGAGGGGAGGGGGCTCGAGCTCTGATCCCTATGGTCAGGGGCGGTGCGCCTTCCCATCTTGGGATCGCATGAGAATCCGCGAACACCTCTACCTCGACAAGCTGTGGCCGCGTAGACCGGTCGTTTCGGTGCTGCGCTTCGAGGGCGTCATCATGCCGCGGCCGCGGCGGGGCGGGGTCTCGCTGGAGAGCCACGCTGCGGCGATCGAGCAGGCGTTCCGCGCCGCCAATCTGGTTGCAGTCGCCATCGTCGTCAATTCGCCGGGCGGGTCGCCCGTGCAATCCGCGCTGCTCTTCCGCCGCATTCGCGAGCTTGCCGACGAAAAGCATGTGCCGGTCATCGCCTTCGCCGAGGATGTGGCGGCGTCCGGGGGCTATTGGCTAGCGCTCGCCGGCGACGAGATCTTCAGCGAGGAAACCTCTATCCTCGGCTCGATCGGCGTCATCAGCGCGAGCTTTGGCTTCTCCCAGTTGATCGGCCGGCTCGGCGTCGAGCGGCGTCTTCATGCTGCTGGAGAGCGCAAATCCCTGCTCGACCCGTTTCTCCCCGAGAACCCGTCCGACGTCGAGCGCCTGACGGCATTGCAGCGGGACATCCATGGCGTCTTCAAGGAGCATGTGTGCCGCCGCCGCGCCGGCAAGATCGACACCGCGGACGACACTCTGTTCAACGGCGATGTCCTGACCGGGCGCATGGCGGTGGAGCGTGGGCTGGTCGACGGTATCGGCGAGCTGCGGGCGGTCACGCGTGCCCGTTATGGCGACAAGGTCAGGCTGCGCCAGTTTGCGGCCGAGCGGCGGCGCTGGCCGCTTTGGAGACGCTTGCCGCTCGCTGCGCGCGAGCCCGCCGCCGCCATCGCCGACTTCGCCGACTGGATCGAGGCGCGCCTCCTGTGGGCCCGATTCGGGTTGTGAGAACCAGCAGCATTCCTTGACCCGCCTTCGGGGCTCCAAGTAAACCTCACCGATGTTTGCTTTTCCCAAGCTGATCGTAATCGTCCTGATCATTGTCGCCGCCTGGGTGGGTTATCGATGGCTGAACGGGCTCACGCGCGAGCTCGGGCACCGCCGCCCGGCGGCGCCGCGTCCGGCAATCAAAGCCGAGGATCTGGTGGCGTGCGGGGTCTGCGGCGCCTATGTCGCCGCGGCCGCGCCCGGCTGCGGCAGGCCCGATTGCCCGCGGCCGCGTTGACCGCGTCCCCATCCGGAGCAGGGCTTTGAGTTTCCAGTCGCTGATCTTCGATCTGCAGCGTTACTGGGCTGAGCAGGACTGCGTCATCGTCCAGCCTTACGACGTCGAGGTCGGCGCGGGCACCTTCCACCCGGCAACGGCACTGCGCGCCCTCGGCCCGGAGCCCTGGCGCGCCGCCTATGTCCAGCCCTCGCGCCGGCCGACGGATGGCCGCTACGGCGAGAATCCCAATCGCCTGGCACAGCACTATCAGTTTCAGGTCATCCTGAAGCCTGCGCCGGTAGATAGTCAGGATCTCTTCCTCGCGAGCCTCGCGGCAATTGGCATCGATGCCAGCCTGCACGATATCCGCTTTGTCGAGGATGATTGGGAGAGCCCGACACTGGGCGCCTGGGGGCTGGGCTGGGAGGTCTGGGTCGACGGCATGGAGGTCAGCCAGTTCACCTATTTCCAGCAGGTCGGCGGGATTGAATGCGACCCGATCTCGACCGAGCTGACCTACGGTCTCGAGCGGCTGGCGATGTATGTCCAGGGTGTCGAGAGCATCTTCGATCTCGACTACAACGGCGTCAGCGGCCCCGGGCGCATCAGCTACGGGCAGGTCTTCAGGCGCGCCGAGCGGGAATTCTCGGCCTACAATTTCGAGTTTGCCGACACCGCCCGGCTGGTCGCCCATTTCGCTGACGCCGAGAGCGAGTGCCGGGCACTGGTCGAGCGCGGGTTGGCGCTGCCGGCCTACGACCAATGCCTGAAGGCCAGTCATCTCTTCAACCTTCTCGATGCCCGGGGTGCGGTCAGTGTGACCGAGCGCGCCGCCTATATCCTGCGAGTCCGGGCGCTTGCCAGCGCGTGCTGTGAAGCTTGGCTCGCCGGCTCCCGGGCGATTGTCTGACGTGCCGGAACTGCTCCTCGAGCTGCTATCGGAGGAAATCCCGGCGCGGATGCAGCCCCGGGCGATCGCGGATTTGACCGGATTGTTGCGCGACAAGCTTGCTTCCGCCGAAATCCCGGCGACGAACCTGCGCGGCTATGTCACGCCGCGCCGCCTTGCGATCATCGCCGATGGTATTCCCGGGGTGCAGCCTGATCGAACCGTAGAACGGCGAGGTCCCCGGGTTGGCGCTCCGCAGCCGGCGATTGAAGGCTTTCTGCGCTCCGCGCGGCTGACCGCGATCGAGCAATTAGAGATTCGCGACACCGGCAGAGGTGAATTCTATTTTGTGAGAAAACATCATCCCGGGCGGCCTGCCGCCGAGGTGCTGCCCGAGGTGATCCGGGGGGCGATGGCCGAACTGCCCTGGACCAAATCGATGCGCTATCCGGCCTCTTCGCTGCGCTGGGTACGACCCTTGACCTCGATCGTCTGTTTGTTCGACGGCGAGGTTTTGCGATTGCCGCTCGAGCGGGTTCCGGTCGATCGAACGACCCGCGGGCATCGCTTTTTGTCGCCGGGCGAGATTTGCGTCGGCAACGCGGCGGATTATATCGCGCGTCTTGGCGAGGCGGGCGTCGTCCTCGATCAGGATTGCCGCAAGGAAATGATCCGTCGGGGTCTCGAAGATGCGGTTGCGGCCGAGGGACTGTCGCTGAAACGGGATCCCGAACTGCTCGATGAGGTCACCGGTCTCGTCGAGTTTCCGGTCGTCCTCGCAGGCGCGATCGACGCCGAGTTCATGACACTTCCGCCCGAAGTGCTGGCCACGGCCATGCGTACGCACCAGAAATATTTTTCCTGCGTGCAGACCGACGGCACACCGGCTCCGCGATTTCTTTTCGTAGCCAATAATGTCGCGGCAGACGGCGGGACGACCATTATTGCGGGCAATGAACGGGTGTTGCGAGCGCGTCTCGCCGACGCGCGCTTCTTCTGGGATCAGGACCGAAAAACCCCGCTCGCAGCCCGCGTCGAGGCGCTTAAAAACCGTGTATTTCACGCCAATCTCGGCGATTTATTCTTTAAGGCCGAGCGGATGGCCGCGCTTGCTGAGTTTTTGAGCCCCTACGTGCGTTCCGAATCGCAGCGGGCAAGCCGCGCTGCGTGGCTGGCTAAGGCTGATTTGTCGACGGGCATGGTCGGCGAATTTCCTGAATTGCAGGGCGTCATGGGTCGGTATTACGCGACGAACGACGGCGAAGAGCCGGACGTCGTCAACGCGATCGCCGAGCATTATAAGCCGCTCGGTCCCAACGATACGTGCCCAGCTAGCCCCGCCTCCGTCGTTGTCGCACTTGCTGATAAGATCGATTCACTCGTGGGTTTTTTCGGAATCAACGAGAAGCCAAACGGGTCCAGGGACCCGTTCGCGTTGCGCCGAGCAGCGCTCGGAGTAATCCGACTCATTCTCGAAAACCAATTGCGTCTGCCGCTCACCGATGCGTTCTGCCGCAGCTTTGAGACCTGGCGACAGGCGCTGCTTATTAATCCCCTCTCTCCTCGCTTCATCGGCGTCGGCTCACTTAAGATTATCGATCCGACTGATGAGCTGCTCGAATTCGTCGCCGAGCGGCTGAAAGTGCATTTGCGGGAGCAAAGCGTGCGCCACGACCTCATCGCCGCGGTGGTCGCTAATCCGCTCGCTCCAGGCAGCCAGTTGCCGTCGGAAATTACGGCTTTGGTGTTCGACAAATCTCCAGTCCGTGCACCCGAGGACGATCTGGTTCGGCTAATCGCCAGGGTTGAGGCTCTCTCTACCTTTCTCGAAACCGAAGACGGCGCGAACCTGCTAGTCGCCTATCGCCGCGCGGCCAACATCATCGCCATCGAGGAACGGAAGGACGGCCTTGCGTATAACGCAGGGGTCGATCCGGCTCTGTTACAACGGGCTGAGGAGCAGGAGCTGTTTGACCGACTGGGAAAAACCGTTGCTCGCGTCGAAACTCTGCTTGCGCGCGAGGATTTTACGGAGGCAATGGCCGAACTGGCGCAGTTACGAGGGCCCGTTGACGAATTTTTCGAGAAAGTCACCGTTAATACTGATGAGCCCAAATTGCGGGAGAATCGGCTGCGTTTGCTGTCCCGCATTCGCGCGACGATGAACCGGGTCGCGGACTTCTCGCAGATCGAAGGATAGGCTGCGGATGACGAAGTGGGTCTATAGATTTGGCGACGGCACCGCGGAGGGCCGCGCCGACATGAGGAACCTGCTCGGCGGCAAGGGAGCGGGCCTCGCCGAGATGAGCAATCTCGGGCTGCCGGTGCCGCCGGGCTTCACGATCACCACCGAGGTGTGCAGCTACTTTTACGCTCACGACAACACCTATCCGAGGGGGATGCGTGAAGAGGTAGAGTGTGCGCTCGCCGAGATCGAGGATTCCTTCGGTGCGCGGTTTGGAGACCTCGACAATCCGCTGCTCGTCTCGGTGCGTTCCGGGGCGCGGGTCTCGATGCCGGGGATGATGGACACCGTGCTGAACCTCGGCCTCAACGATCGGGTCGTCGAGGGGCTGGCACGTCGGAGTCGCGATGAACGCTTCGCCTACGACAGTTATCGCCGCTTTATCCAGATGTACGGGCAGGTGGTGCTCGGCATCGAGAACCATTTCGAGGAGCTGATCGAAAACCATAAGCTCGAGAGCGGGGTCTCGCTCGACACCGAGCTCTCCGCGGAAGACTGGAGGACGCTCGTTGCCGGGTTCAAGGATCTCGTCGCCGAAGATCTCGGCCGCCCGTTCCCGGAGGATCCGCAGGAGCAGCTGTGGGGCGCGATCGGTGCCGTCTTCGGTTCGTGGATGAACCCGCGCGCCGTCACTTATCGGCGGCTGCACGACATTCCCGCCGATTGGGGCACCGCGGTCAATATCCAGGCGATGGTGTTCGGCAATATGGGTGGGGATTGCGCGACGGGTGTCGCCTTCACGCGCAATCCCTCGACTGGGACCAACGAGCTATATGGTGAATACCTGGTCAACGCTCAGGGCGAGGACGTGGTCGCGGGCATCCGCACCCCTCAGCATCTGACCATCGCCGGCAAGCAAGCCAGCCGATCGGCGTTGCCGGCGATGGAAGAAGTGATGCCTGAGGTCCTGACCGAGCTCTACCAGATACGGAGGATGCTCGAGGAGCATTACCGCGACATGCAGGACATCGAGTTCACGGTGCAACGCGGCAAGCTATGGATGCTGCAGACCCGATCCGGCAAGCGCACGGCCCAGGCTGCACTCAAGATCGCGGTGGCGCTCGTCGAAGAAGGCGTGATCACCCGCGAGGAGGCGGTCGGGCGCATCGAGCCGGCTTCGCTCGACCAATTGCTGCACCCGACCCTCGACCCGAAGGCGAAGACGACAATCCTCGCCCGCGGTCTCCCGGCCTCGCCGGGGGCCGCCTCGGGCAAGGTTGTTTTTTCGGCCGAAGAGGCCGAGTCGCGGGCCTCGCGTGGCGAGGCGGTGATCTTGGTGCGTGTCGAGACGAGCCCGGACGACATCCACGGCATGAATGCCGCTCGCGGTATCCTGACGATCCGGGGCGGCATGACCAGCCATGCCGCAGTGGTCGCGCGCGGCATGGGGCGGCCTTGCGTCGCCGGCGCGGGCGACCTTCGGGTCGATCATGCGAACCGGACGCTGGCGGCACGCAACGCTGTTGTGGAGGCGGGCGAGATCATCACGATCGACGGGTCGACCGGAGAGGTGATGCTGGGCGCGGTGCCGACGATCCAGCCGGAGCTTTCAGGCGACTTTGCAACCCTGATGAATTGGGCCGACGCGATCCGCCGCATGAGGGTTCGCGCCAATGCCGAAACCGTCGTCGATGCTCGCATGGCGCGCCGTTTCGGTGCTGAGGGAATCGGCCTCAGCCGCACCGAGCACATGTTCTTTCAGGCCGATCGCATCGGTGCGATGCGCCGGGTGATCATGGCCGAGGACGAAGCCGGGCGGCGTGCTGGACTGGCCGAGCTGTTGCCGATCCAGCGCGAGGATTTCGCCGAGATTTTCCGGATCATGAAGGGCTTCCCGGTCACCATTCGCCTGTTGGACCCGCCGCTTCACGAGTTTCTGCCCAAGACCGAGGAAGAATTTGCCGAGCTCGAGCGGCTAACCGGGAAGGACGTCACTGCGATCCGTCATCGCGCCGTGGCGCTGCACGAGGTCAACCCGATGCTCGGCCACCGCGGCTGCCGCCTCGGCATCACCTATCCGGAGATCTACGAGATGCAGGCGGCTGCGATATTCGAGGCGGCGGTCGCGGTGACCAAGGAAGCAGGGGAGGCGGTCGAGCCCGAGATCATGGTGCCGCTAATCGCGACCAAAAAGGAGTTCGACATCCTCAAGGAGGTCATCGATCGGGTTGGCAGAAAGGTGATGGAAGAAACCGGAGTGACCATACCCTATCTCCTCGGGACGATGATCGAGCTGCCGCGGGCCGCTTTGCGCGCCGGCGAGATCGCCGAGGCGGCGGAATTCTTCAGCTTTGGCACGAACGATCTGACCCAGACGGTCTTCGGCCTGTCGCGCGACGACGCGGCGAGCTTCTCGGGGGTCTATCAGCGGCTCGGGATCTTCGAGCACGACCCGTTCGTGACGCTCGATGCCGAGGGGGTCGGCGAGATGGTGAGCCTTGCCGTCGAACGCGGACGGGCCGCCCGCCCGGGGCTGAAGCTCGGCATTTGCGGCGAGCATGGCGGCGACCCGACCTCGATCCGCTTTTGCCAAGCCGTCGGTCTCGACTACGTCTCCTGCTCGCCCTACCGGGTGCCGATCGCCCGGCTGGCTGCAGCGCAAGCCGCGCTGGCCGACACCAGGGACGCAACCGAGTGAAGTGGCCAATCGCAAGCCTGCTGTTGGTCTTGCTCTGCGCCGCAGTCCCGGCCGGGGCTCAGACCAAGGGACGCTTGTCCGTGCCGGAACCGCCGCCGATGGCCTATACTGCTCCGACCCCGGCTCCGTTGGCGCCGCCGACCAATTCGGGTCCGGCTGTGGCACCGCCCGGCGGCCTGTCGCCGTCGCTGGCCCAGCCCGGCCCCCTATTTCCGACGCTTCGGCCGCGGGGCCCGTCCTATCCGGCCTCGCCAAACCCTGCTCCGCTCGATCAGCAAAAGATGCAGGGCTACCGCAACGACCTGCTCGGCCAGCGCTGGCAGATGGAGCGGCAAGGGGTCAGCCCCGACAACCAGCGGTACCGCGAACTTCAGCAGCAGCTCAACCAACCGGGGTCGCGGTGATGGGCGGCACCTGGCCCGCCAAATTCCCTGCCGAACAGGGACACTCAGGGAGAAAAATCGGATCGGGGCCTTGCGCTGGGACGAAAAGGTGTTTTGGTCAAAGGCTTGCAACCTCGCTGGTTATCAGATGATGCCCTCGGCAGGGGAATTTTGACCATACTTTGACGCGCGGAGCTTCGCCGCGAAACAACGGCGTAGCCTGAGGTGGCGGGTGATGCTAGCTTAGCAATTCTTACCGGATTGATCCGGATTTGTCAATCCCGGTCGGCGGCGCTGCCGCCGGGGTGAGCGTCGTCATCGAAGCGCATCCAGCCGGGTTTCGTGGCGCGGATGGTCGTGTCTCCCGCCTTCAGGTGCTTGCCCTCGACGACGGGCTCGATCCGCAGCAGCGCCAGACCGAG
>WNFT01001866.1_pt1 | contig 17867 bp, 16 predicted proteins | sample 5400191 | NCBI WGS metagenome assembly WNFT01 (sample SAMN13153359, study PRJNA577476) | soil metagenome | isolation source: 80 cm saprolite under Madrone tree | place: USA:California | collected 2016-06-14 | reverse complement strand
GGACCACGCCCCAGGTAGGCTCCGGCCTGCTGAATGGCATGCACATGCAAATATGCGACAGCTTCTCGATCGGCAGGCTCATAACGGCGCAGGGTGAACATGAAACGTGTCCTCACAATTTCTCGCGGATCGCGAAGCTCCGAGCGGCGCGATGGGTTGCTTGTACCTGCTATGGATGATAAGCGTTGGGGCAAACCGCTGTCAAGCAGCTTCTCATGGCTCCTACACCCTATTGCGTCCCAGGCGCACAGCCAGCAGCACCCCAAACGAAACGGCCAACAACACCACCGAGATCACCACCGCCGTATCCAGGTCCGTCTCGGCAGCGATGTAGACCGCAATAGGCATCGTCTGCGTGGTGCCGATAAAGTTGCCTGCAAAGGTGATGGTCGCGCCCAGTTCGCCCAGCGCACGCGCCCAGGCCAGGCCTGCCCCTGAGAGCAGCGCAGGACGGATCAGTGGCAATACCACGCGCCGGAATGCGTAGAACGGCGAGGCGCGCAACGTATAGGCGGCCTGCTCGTAACGAGTGTCCAGTTGCTCAAGACCTGCTCGTGCACTGTTGACGAAGAAAGGGGAAGAGACAAACATCTGCGCCATGATCACCGCCACCGTCGTAAATGGCAAGGTGATGCCCAGGGGACTGAGGTAGCGACCGATCAGTCCCATGCGGCCAAAGGTGAGCAACAACGCCACCCCTGCCACAACGGGCGGCAGCACCGTTGGCAGCGTCACCAGCGTCTCCAGCAGTCTGCGACCGGGGAAGTGCATGCGTGCTAGCACATATGCCACAGGCAAGCCAAAAAGCACGGTCAAGCAGATACTGATAGCCGTCGTGAGCATGCTCAGTTGCAATGCCTCGAGGACCTCCGGTTGCTGAACCAGGGTCCACAGCAAAGCGGGCGGCTCGCGCAGCAGCAGAGATGCAAGGGGGATACCCAGGAACAGGAAAAAGCTACCCGCCAGAATACCTACAAGTATTCTGGCAGGCCAACGCGACCATGGTTTCCCTTTGTTCCTTTGTTGGAGCCTCCGCAAAAAGCTCCGGGTGAATGCGAGGTGCGCTCTACCCATTGACACTGATGAAATGGAACTTCGTCAGAATAGCCTGCCCATCCGGCGAAAGGATGTATTGTATGAACGCCTGCGCATCGCTGGCATGAGCAGAGTTTTTGACAACGGCAATAGGATACTCGGCAATCACGTTGAATGGGTCAGGGATAGGGATGACGGTCAGTTTGCTGGCAACGGCATCCGTCACGTCGGTCCGGTAGACGAACCCTGCATCGGCCTCACCCAACTGCACCTTCGTGACCACCGCTTTCACGTTGTCCTCCTGCGAAACGATGTTTGCCAGGACAGCACTCTCATAGGCAGGGCCGTAGTCGGGCGATTTCGCCATCTTCGCCAGCGCCTGGCGAGTATATTTGCCAGCCGGAACGGCAGGAGCCTCAATATCGATCTTGATGCCTTTGTTTGCCAGGTCGTGCAGTGTATTGATCTTGCCGGGATTGCCCACCGGAATAATCACCACCAGCCTGTTCTTTACAAAGATCTGCGAGTCGCCAACCAACCCGGCAGTGCTCGCCTTCATCATGTTGGCGAGATCAGCAGAAGCGAAAATATCGGCGGGTGCTCCGTTAGCTATCTGCTGCTCAAGTATCTGCGATCCCGCAAAGTTGATTTTAATGGCGATATCTGGGTGCATCTGCTGATACTGAGCGGCGATTGCCGTGAATGATTCTGTCAGGGACGCGGCTGCAAAGACGTTCAGGGTGACCGTCGCTGCTGGCGAGGATGGAGTGGTGCTCGTTGAGCCACCACATGCGACGAGCAGCAGACAGAGTGCGATCAAGAGGGAAAGAGTGCGTAGAACCTTTGGCAAACTGTTCATGCAGGTCTCCTTTAACTCGGAAGCTGAGTATTCATATATTGAGTATAGGAGAGAGATAAGCGATGTGTCAAGATGTGGCTAGGGAACGGGTGTATGAAATACATGGAGGCAAGCAAGCGTAGGGGCCGATTCATCGTGCCCCATACGCATTAAGTTAAGGCATGGAGAAGCCATGGAGACAGGCAGAAGGCTGAGTCATCCGTAGGGGCGAGTGGGGAGTGGATGGGTGGAGTGGGCCTTTATGGTCGCCCGCCTCGGCCACTTCGCGTCTTTCTCATGACCCCGCAAGGCGATAGCAGGGACGGCGGGCGACCATAAAGGCCCTCCCCGCACCGCTCCACCGCCCTCGCCCCTACGGACGCTGATGGGCTTTTCCTTAACTTAATGCGTATGGGGATACAGGATACTGACAACCGCCGCAATAGGTGCTATACTGCTTGAGGGCTTTGTGATATCTGCCCAGTAATATACGTCTACTATTATAGAGAGAGTGTCGGCATAAAGTCCCTGGGGTGCACCATGAAAGAACAAACCGGTCATACAATGGAAAAGCAGAGCAGATTGCGCTTCGGCAACTACGACTTAGTGCGCCGTATAGATGTTGGCGGCATGGGTGAAGTGTACTTAGCGAAGCAGCGCAGCGCCTTTGATCGCGAAGTAGCGGTCAAAATCATACGTGAAGACCTCGTACACGACCTCACGGCGCGACAGCGTTTTTTGCGTGAGGCCGAAGTCAGCTCTCATCTCAAACATGAGCATATTCTGCCCTTGTACGAATTTGGCGAAGAACAGGGGCGACTCTTCCTTGTCACACCCTATATTGAAGGTGGGACACTTGCACGCCGTCTGCAAAATGGCCCGTTGCTTCTCTCAGAGGTGCGTCAGCTTTTCTCCGCGCTGGTAAATGCCGTTGCATACATCCACCGGCGCGGCGTCGTTCACCGTGACCTCAAACCCAGCAATATCCTGCTCGACCAGGGCAACGAAGGCCAGGTCTATGTACGCCTCATCGATTTCGGCATCGCCAAGCTCCAGGGGACCTCGGCCAGCCCACCGCTCACCACGGGTGGTAACGAAATGGGCACCATCGCATACATGGCCCCTGAGCGGCTATCTGGCGTCGCCGCGCCAAGCAACGACATTTATTCCCTTGGTGTCATTCTCTATCAAATGTTGACCGGGCTTCTTCCCATCGATGAGCAAGGGCGTCCACAATGGGTGCCCCTACCACAGCCCCTGGACGACGTCGTGCATCGCTGTATGGCTCCTCGCATCGACGAACGCTTCGGCAGCGCCGAGGAAGCCTTGACCGCCTTCGAACGTGCCTGCCAACAAATGGGCATGGCAACTCGCCTGCTACCCATTGAGACCGCTACACCAGCCACAGCCTCGTTACAGCGTTCCGCGCATGTCACCCCTGCGTTTACTGCTGAAGACTACAGTGCTCCTACCACAGCCGTCAATGCCTCACAGATATCCGGCAAGCCTCCTACTGCACCTATAGCTGTTGGCAGGTCTCCGCGCCGTTCTCATGGGCCGGGCAAAGGTCCCCTGGCCTTGCTCGTCATGATGCTGGCCATCCTGCTCCTTTTAGCAGGGTCCGCCGTGCTGGCATTCCAACTCCTGGCAATCCCAACCGCCAGCATTCATTTTAGCCCACAGTTCCACCAGGTCAGCCAGGTGTTTCAGCTCACGGCCAGCACATCCGTGACAAGCATTAATGTTGCCTTGAGATCAATCCCTGGGAGAGTATTGAGCCAAAGCAGAAGTGATTCACGAACAGGGCCAACAACGCAGTCATGTGACCCCATCTTCAGTTTCGGCTGTCAACAAGTCGTTTCCTATGACGATGCGGATAGGTTAGGGTCACAGTTACAACAAAGCCTTGAGTCTCAGATCACGCAAGATATGCAAAGACAACTCCACGCTCTTGGGGCTACTCAAGTTGATCCTATCCAGTTTTCGCCCGCATCGAACTCAAGGGTGAACCCACCAATAGGATCATCTAGCAAAACCGTGACGGTGACGCTCACCGAGCAAGGTAGAGTTGACTACTTCCTCAACAAAGATGCACAGACCCTGGCACGCCAGTTGCTGCTTCAGCAGATGCAGACCTTCGGGGCAGATTACCAGCCCGTCGACTCGACCATGCGCATTGGTCAGCCGCAAGTGAGCTATGGGTATCAGCAGGTCCTCATTCAGATTGCAGCTGCAGGCGATACCGAGTATCACTTCTCACAGTCCCAACTGCTCTCTATCCAGAACCATATCAAGGGAATGACCGTGAACAGTGCCCGCGGCTTTATCGCGGGTCAAACAGGCGTAGAACCCAGTAGCATCTCTATCATCTTCACCTCGGCTGGCAGAAACAAGATACCCGCTGCTGGCGATCGGCTCCCGGCAGATACACAGCACATTCAGATCATTCCAAATGATCTCGCCACACTGCCATTTGCACCGTTGCCGGGAGTGACACCTGGCAGCACGCTACCTGGAAGTGGGTATAGCTGGCCTTATAACCAGGCAACACCAGGGAGCGGGTATCCCTCGCCTTTTCTGGGGCAGCCGGGTGATCAGAACAATCAATGACGGAATGGCTGCATCTTTGAAGGCCGTCTTATGATATAATCAAAAGCGTCAGGAAGTGGGAGTCGCCTGGCTGCTTTGAGTATGGAATAATACATGCAGGATTTAAGCGTCTTTACCGGCAATGCCAACCGTCCATTAGCGGTCGCCATCTGTCAACATCTGCATATTCCCCTCGGTGACGCAGATGTCTTTCAGTTTAGCAACGAAAATATCTTTGTCAAAATCAATGACAATGTGCGTGGCCGTGATGTGTTTGTCATCCAACCCTTCAGCACCCCGGTCAACCGCTCCATTATGGAATTACTCATCATGATCGATGCGCTCAAACGCGCCTCTGCTGCTCGCATCACTGCCGTCATCCCTTACTATGCCTACGGCCGTACCGATAAGAAGGACCAGCCGCGAGTCCCCATCACCGCTCGCCTGATCGCAGATTGCATCACCGTTGCCGGTGCTCATCGTGTCCTCACCATGGACATGCACGCGGGCCAGATTCAGGGCTTTTTCAATATACCCGTCGATGAACTGACCGCACAAATTCTCCTGGCACGTTACTTTGCGCGCCTGGAACTGGAAGATTTCACCATCGTCTCCGCCGACGAGGGCTTTGCAAAAAAGGCGCGTCAACTCGCAGATCGCCTCAATGCCCCACTCGCCATCGTAGAGAAGCGCCGCCACGGCAACAACTCCGCTGCCGAGGCCATGGGCATCATTGGTTCTGTCGCCGGTATGCACGCTGTGATCGTAGACGATGAAATCGATACTGCCGGTTCACTCATCCAGGCGGTGCGCGTCGTCCAGGAACATGGTTCACGTGACATTTACTGCTGTGCCACCCACGGCATTTTTTCTGGTCCTGCCATCGAACGCTTGAAAAACGCTCCCATCCAAGAGATGGTGGTGACCGACACGGTGCCCCTGCCCGAGCAAAAACGTCTCCCCAATATCATCGTGCTCTCGGTAGCCGAACTCTTCGCGGGCGCAATCAGCCGCATCCATGATGGCCGCTCGGTGACGGAGCTGTTTTCCTGACGAAATTTTCATTTCTTTTCTTATAGAGGATTGACAAAGTTTGAATTTTCATGATATACTCCCCCTGAGAATTTTTTGATCGAGGTATGGCGAAATGAACTACAGCTGGGCCAGATCAAATTAGAAAACAAGCTCCAGGAAAACACTGACCTGCTCAAGCGTGACATGCAGAAGCTCACCTACGTCGTTTATGGTTTCATGGACAATATCACTGAAACCGTCGCGGGAATCTCCAAGCGGCTCGATGTGCACATGAACACACCTATCAACCAGGCGCATCCCAACTCAGCAGCGTGAACACCCAATAGGCCAATAGGTCAACCAGATTTGCACAAATGGTGTCAAATGTGATATACTGACTCACAACAGAAACGCTTTTCGCATGAGGGCACCCCTTGTGGGTGCTTCATTTATGATACAGGGTTGAGGAAGGGCATAGCACACATATGAAGCCACTTGTTGCCATTGTAGGCCGACCCAACGTCGGCAAATCCACTTTTTTTAATCGCATGCTCGGCGACCAGGTTGCCGTCGTCGAAGACCTGCCCGGCACCACGCGTGATCGCATCTACGGCGATACCGATTGGAATGGGCGCGACTTTACCCTCATCGACACCGGTGGGCTGGAATTAGGCTCCGACATCCCCGTTGGCCAGGTAGGACTCAATGGGCAGCCCGGCGACATCATGCGCAACGTACGGGCCCAGGCAGAACTCGCCATCGAAGAAGCCGACGTCATCGTTTTCATGGTCGACGCTCGTTCTGGCATCGCTGCCGCCGACGAAGAGGTCGCCGACCTGTTGCGCCGCACACAAAAGCCCGTCATTCTCACCGCCAACAAAGCGGACAACGAAGCCCGGCGTCAGGATGCCGTCGAATTCTATAGCCTCGGCCTGGGTGAACCCATCACTATCTCCTCTATCCAGGGGACCGGCACCGGCGATTTGCTCGATCGTATCGTCGAAGAACTGCCCCCGGAGGAAGAAACTGAGGAGACAGAGGAGGATGAAGATACCGTTCGTATTGCCATTGTCGGACGCCCCAACGTCGGTAAGTCGTCCCTGCTCAACGCCATCCTCGGTGTCCAGCGCTCGATTGTCAGCGATGTGCCGGGCACGACCCGTGATGCTATCGACACCGACATGGAGTTTGCAGGCAGAAAACTCATCCTCATCGACACTGCCGGTATCCGTCGCCGGGGACGAGTCAGCCCTGGCATCGAAAAATACAGCGTCATACGCTCCAGCCGCGCCATTGAGCGTTGTGACGTGGCATTGCTGCTGATCGATGCCAGCGAAGGCCTGGCAGCGCAGGACACGCACATCGCAGGCCAGATTCACGAGAAGGCCAAAGGCGTCATCGTCGTTGTCAACAAATGGGACCTGGCACAAGAACAGCGACGCGCCGCCCAGCGTGAAGGCCAACTGCCTAACCCCGATGAGGAGATCGCCAGCGCCGAGCACTATCGCGAGATCATCGCCGAGGGGTTGAAGTTCATTCCGTATGCCCCCATCATCTTTGCCTCCGCTAAGACAGGCTATCATGTGCAATCGTTGCTGGAAACCGCCTTGAATATCGCTGATATGCGTTACTTGCGTGTGCCTACCGCTCGACTCAATGAAGTGGTGCAGGAGGCCATCCGCCGCTATCGTCCGGCCACTTTTCGTGGCAAACCTGTCAAGATCTTCTACGCCACGCAAACCCAGGTGAATCCGCCTACCTTCGTTTTTTTCGTCAACGATCCAGAGGCTGTCCATTTTGGCTACGAACGCTACCTGGAAAATCAATTGCGTGCAGCCTTCAGTTTCAAAGGAACCGCTATCCGCGTCTATTTTAGGGCACGATCAAAAGCTGAACTCAAAGAATAAGGGAATCTGTTACAACTTTCCCTCTCTTGTCTCGTATATTGTTTGAATATGAGAAACATTTATAGTAACTATTCAGAGGTAACTCTTCAGGTCTCCTCTCTTCCAGGCTCCTCACTGCACGTGCTCGATAAATCGGCCGTTCTACGAACGGTGCTCGATAAATCGGCATTCTACATACGGCAGTTCGCAGGGGTTTGGTGGTGAGTGCAGGCTGTGCCGCCTGCGGCGGCACAGCCTGCACTCACCACTAGCATGAGCGAGTCGCCGCAGGCGACGAGGAATCAGGCATCTGAGGAGTTACCTCTATACTAATATGCTGATGAGGTTGCTAGCTACTCAGACTCAATTGTCATAAATACAACTATATGCTATAGTGAGGAGAAAAATGACGTGATTACAAGTCATTTGTGCGAGGGAAATACCTATGCGACTGAAACTAACGGCGGCTGATAAAACGGATGTCGGGAAAAAACGGGACCAGAACGAAGATATGGCGTACAAGCGCATCGAATCCTCCGAGGAAGGGGATCTCGGGCTCTTCATTGTCGCTGATGGCATGGGCGGCTATCAAGCTGGCGAAGTCGCCAGCAAGCTTGCTGTGCAAAAGATCAGCGAAGGGTTGCGCAGCTTCTTTGCGCCTGTCTATGAACAACCCACGATCAAACTGAAAGTAGAAGAGTTAGGCGATATCACAGACAAACTGACACCAGAAGAGTTAGAGGAAGCACCGACGGTGTTGCGATCCGCCAAAGACATGAAGCCACAGAATACACGCAAGTTTCCTGAGACAAACGTAGCACTGGCCACCGAGAATCAACTCATTGAGGCGGTCAAAGAAGCAAATAAGGCCATTCTGCGCCATGGCGAACAACACTCCCGTGCTCGTGGACTCGGTTGCACCGTGACCGTCGCCTTGATACATAATGAGAAGGCCTACATTGCCAATGTCGGGGATAGCCGCACCTACCTGCTGCGCAATGGTGAACTCAATCCCATTACGAAGGATCACTCCCTGGTGCAGCGGCTGGTAGAAGCAAAGCAGATTGAGCCAGACGAAGTCTACTCCCATCCCCAACGCAATTTGATCTACCGTTCGTTGGGGGCCGGGCATAAGAGCATCGAGGTAGATGTTTTTCAGGAAGACTTGCGCCCCGCTGATACACTACTGCTCTGCTCCGATGGCCTCTGGGAGATGGTGAGGCCCGAAGACCTGAAAAAGGCACTCAGCGTAGCGAGCAGTCCGCAGAAAATCTGCGATACCTTGATCAATCTGGCCAACGCCAACGGCGGTGAAGACAATATTACCGCCATCGTGGTACACATCAGTACCCTGTAGCAAAGCTTGGAGAAGACTGTGGTATGGCCCTCCCGCTAGGAACCATCCTCGATGGAAAATTTAAAATCGTACAAGTGCTTGGCGAAGGTGGTATGGGAACCGTCTATAAGGTTGAACAGGTCGGGAAACCGGGCTACTTTCGTGCCGTCAAAGAACTGCTTATTCCCCCTAATACCAGCCCGGAGGATCGCAAAACGGCCATCGAACGTTTCGACAAAGAGATCGACCTGCTCTATAATCTCAAGCACCCGCGTATTCCCTCGTTGATCCTCAGCTTCCAGGAACGCGGCAACTACTACTTTGTGATGGAATTTGTCCCTGGGCGCAGCCTGGATCGGATGCTGGAAGATAACAAAGGGCCACTGGACGAAGAAAAGGTGATTGCCTGGATGATGCAGGTATGTGAAGCATTAAGCTACATTCATTCGCGCACGCCTCCTATTATCCTGCGTGACCTCAAGCCAGGCAACGTCATGGTCACACCAGGTGGCGATGTCCAACTCATCGACTTCGGCATCGCACGCAGGTTTGATCCCAACAAACGCACCAATACGGAGAACCTGGGCACTATCTCTTATGCCTCCCCGGAGCATCTTGGATCAATCACCGCACCGGGGCAGAAACGCAGTGCGCAGAATCCAGGCAGATTAGTGCAGACCGATGCTCGTTCGGATATATACTCGTTAGGCGCTACCATGTATCACCTGCTCACCAACTACGAGCCCGACCCGATCCAGACACCCGCATCAGGGAGTATCCGCGCAAAGAATCCGCGACTCCGCACGATGCAGGTAGGCACGACGATCGTCTGCCCCGTAGAACAGGTGATTATCAAGGCGATGCAGCAGAACCCGGCCCAGCGTTTTCAGAATGCCGAGGCCATGCGCGTGGCATTGCAGCATTGTTTGCCCAACACGACTCCGGCAACCACCATACAAATTCCGGCTGTGGCCGTCTCACCCAACGCTACTATCGTGGTACCGGCCGGTGGTCTGGTGTGTCCCAAATGTGGCTTTCAGAATCGTCCCGGCGCAAAGTTCTGCAAACGCGACGGTCAACCGCTGACCCAGGGTGCTACCTTACCTCCGCCGCACGTACGTGTGCCAGTTGCCGCTCGCTCACCTATTCAGTCCAGGCCGATCCAACGGCCTATCCAGGCTCGACCCGTTGCTGGTTCAGCGTCAGGCAACCCCGACGTAGCGTATCGGTTAGGCTTACAACAGCTCAATAGCAAGAACTATGTCGAGGCGGTTAACCAGTTCAAGCTCGCACAAATACCCGGTAAGCCGTCATATGATATCCTCTACAATCTAGGGCGTGCCTACCGTCAGTATGGGCTCTCGCTGAAAGACACGGATGAGAAGCTGTTCACTCAAAATCTGACACTTGCCGCCGAGCAGTTTGAGCAGGCCACCAGATTGAAGCCGGATGCCCTGGATGCCTGCTTTCAACTTGGCATGTGCTACCATGATTTGGGACTCTACATCCAATCAACGGCTGCCTTCAAGAAGGCGCTCCAGCTGGCACCGAAGGACTCTGCCATTTACTACCAGCTTGGCCTGGTGGCCATGAAGCAGAGCTACAAAGCTGAGGCCGAGGCCTATTTCCTGGAAGGCCTCAAGCTTCAGCCCGATCACGTGCTTATCTTAGTTGCGCTCGGACACCTCTACACCGAGGTGGGCCAGGTGCCATCAGCTGTCAACATACTTCGCCAGGCTACCCAGTACGAACCAACGCTGCTAGAAGGTTGGTACGAACTGGGCCTCGCACACATGAAGGAACGCAAGTGGCAACTGGCTCTCAACGCTCTTGAGCAGGCGCAGCAGCAAGGGCTTGATGCGGCTGAGCTCTACCGCGCTTTGGCCTCCTGTTACCTGAAGACCAACAAGAAGGTCGAGGCACGCAAAATGGTACAAGAGGCTCTCAAACGCGATCCAAACAATGCCGAAGCACTCAGGCTGCAAAAACAACTCTAGTGCACCTGAGGTGCCCATCATACTATCGGACGGTCACCAGGACCGTTCCTAAATGTAAGGAGGGGCAGAATGATCTGTCCGTCGTGTCATGCACCAAATCGTGATGACGCTAAATTTTGTAAAAGCTGCAGGCATCCGTTCCGCACCGGGTCTGCAAAGGTCTCTCTATTGAGCGATCAAGCTGAGGCACCACCCCAGGCGAATGAAGCTCAACCGGAGCCGACTACAGTGGCAACAGCTGACCCTGCTCCTGCATCTGTAGATGTGAGGCCAGCAGAAGAGATTGCAAACGATCCCAGCCTTGAGCCAACGCTGATCCTGACGCCTGAGCAGATGATGGCCTTTCATAGTCGCCGTTGGCAACGAGAAGAAGAGCTGAGCAGTTTGCAGGGCGCAACGCCTGTCTCTGCGCCGCCAGTATCGGCCCAGGCACCCACGCAGAGCGACCAGGAAGAGGATATCCCCACCCTGGTGATGTCAAGTAATAATGAAGTGAGCGCTATCCCGCCTCCACCGCCGTCGACTCCCACTGAGATAGATCAGGCAACAGGTGCGAGTGAACAAACTGAGGATGCGGCAGCAGAGGAAAAAAAACCAATGACGTCAATCGACCAGTCCAATCAACCTGCAGACAAAATGTCGCCACTGGCAGTCGGCACGACCGTCGCGGGGCGCTACGAAGTCACCCAGGTGGTGAGCACAGGTGAGCAAGAAAACATCTACCAGGTGACCGACCATCAGGGATACCAGCGCTGCTGGAACTGCGGTACAGAGCAGAACGCTCAAGGTGATGAATTTTGTACGAGTTGTGGTGCAGGTTTGCTTGATGTCTCCTACACCATGCATGAGTACTCAGCGACGACCACTACAGCCGAGGATGCCCACGTGTTGCAAGGGGCTATCGTGAACACCTTTATGGAACAGGGGCATACCTATATGATTGAGCAGCCCCAGGCCGCGCAAAATGCCTTCCCCAACGGCGTCCACCTGCTGGCCGCCTCTCATTCAGATGCCGGTGATGTACGGCGAAGTGAACCAAATGAAGATAGTACGCTTGTGTTAATACTCCAGCGTATACATGAATCGCACGCGGTGCCCGCAGGAGTGTTTATTGTTGCCGATGGCCTGGGAGGACACGACAACGGCCAGGTCGCCAGTCGTATGACGATCTCCTTTATTGCCGAACGCATAGTGCGCGAACTGTTGGCTGAACCGTTGCTGGCAGAAAAGGGGGGCGAGGCCCCCACACCGTTCGATGAAGAGCGCTTAGTGACCTTATTGCGCGATGGCGTCGAAGATGCCAATACCGCGCTCTGTCAGATGAACGAGCGTGACAAAACCGATATGGGTTCAACCATCACAGGTTTTATGGTGGCAGGGGATTATGCGTATATCCTGAATGTAGGCGATAGCCGCACCTATATGCTGCGTGCTGGGCAACTCTACAAATTGACCAACGATCATTCCCTGGTAGAACAACTGGTCGCCAGTGGCTTGATTGAGCCGGATGACGTGTATACTCATCCGCAGCGTAGCCAGATTTTCCGTAGCCTGGGCGACAAACTCAATGTGCAGATCGACATCTTCAAACAACAATTGCTCCCAGGCGATATCCTGTTGAGCTGTTCTGACGGCTTGTGGGAGATGGTACGCAACCCACAGCTCGAAAGTATATTGAATGCCACATCCGACCCGCAGACAGCCTGTTATCAGTTAGTTGAGGCGGCCAATGCCAATGGTGGCGAAGACAATGTCAGCGCTGTCATCGTTTTTGTCCATTGATATGGTATACTAAAGCCAGCCTAACGTGAAAGGAGCTTATAAACTATGCCCGGTGAGGTAACACTGGCACATCAGGTAGGGAAAGAATACATGCCAGTCACTGGTGGAAGTCAGGTTGCATACGTTTTGTTAGAAGCCAAACCCACCGAATTGATGGCAGAGGTGCGTATGCCGCTGAATTTTGCGCTCGTGCTTGACCATTCCGGCTCCATGAAAGGTGCCAAACTCAACAATGTCAAAGAAGCCGTCAAGATGGTACTCGATCGCCTGGACCCCAGCGATTATGTCTCTGTGGTGATCTTCGATGATACCTCTCAGGTCATCATTCCCTCCATGCCGGCCAATGATCCCATTGGTATGAAGGCAGCCATCGACCGTATCCGTGACGCTGGCGGCACTGCTATGTCGCTTGGGATGATCCAGGGACTCAACGAGTTACGCCGCTGGAATATCCCCAACGCCGTCAATCGGATGATCTTGCTCACCGATGGAGTGACCTATGGTGACGCCGATCGCTGCCGCCAGTTGGCCAGAGATGCCAGAGCTGCTGGTATCGCCATCTATCCCCTGGGCATCGGTTCCGACTGGGATGAAAACTTGCTCGACGACGTGGGCCAGCTCAGTGGTGGTATGCCCGCTGAGTTTATCAGGAATCCGGGCGATGCCTTGATGGTCTTCCAGCAGCAGTTGCAGAGGGCCGTGGCCGTGGCCGTGCGTAATGCGACGCTCACCATACGCTTGCCAGCTGGTGTCGCGCCGAAAAAAGCCGTCAAAGTCTTGCCCATCATCAGCGACCTCGGCCAATCGGTGCTCTCCGATCGCCAGATCGTTGTCCCCCTGGGCGACCTGGAAAAAGACAACGCGCAGTCAGTGCTGGTCGAGTTGATGATCGACCCGCGCCCCGCGGGTCTGTTCCGCATCGCCCAGGCTGAACTCAGCTATGATGTGCCTCTAGCCAACCTGGTCGGTGAGCGCGTACGCGATGATATCAAGGTGACCTTTACTACTGATGCGAGCCAGGCTGCTCAGGTGAATGCCTACGTGATGAACTTTGCCGAGAAAGCCAATGCTCACCGCCTGGTGACTCGCGTCCTGGATGAATACAAACGCACCGGCAAGGCAACGACGCGCCTGGCCCCCAGTGTCACTCGTGTCCTGGACGACGAGACCCGCAACGCCCTGGAACAGATCAACCAGGGGCAGCAGATCTCGCAGGAGCAGGTGAAATCGATTGGCAACAAAACACGTAAACTGACACAACGCTTAGACGACATCGTGCCGTAAGAAACATCTTAGGAGGACATACTCATGCCAGTATATTGTTCATTACACCATGAAAATCCCGATGGGTCCGCCTTTTGCGACGAGTGTGGTGAGCCGCTGGTCGGTGCTGCACCCGCAGCCGTCGCCCCAGAACCCATGGCTGCGACTGCACCTGCATCCGCAGCCGCGCCAGTAGCAGGCGGCCAGACCTGCCCGTCATGTGGAACCATCAATCCTGCAGGCGAAGCGTTCTGCTCCAACTGTGGTGTCAGCCTGTTGGGTGCGCCTGCGCCGGCAGCGGCCCCGGCCAATCCTGTCGTGGCCCCGGCCCCGGCTGCTGTTATGGCTCCCACAGGTGCGCGGCTGATCGTTGAAGCCGACAACCAGGAGTTTGACCTCAGTGGGAAAGATACTATTGCCATTGGCCGTGAGGATGCCGTCAGCAACATCTTCCCCGATGTGGACCTGACCCCGCATGGCGGAGAAGAGGGCGGTGTCTCACGCATGCATGCACGCATCTTCCTTGAAAATGGCCAGTACATGCTGGAAGATGAGAACAGCACCAATTTCACCTTCCTCAATCGTCAGAGGCTTGCCGGCAAGACACCGACGCTTCTGCATGACAACGATGAGATCAAGCTCGGACGTGTGCTCCTACGTTTCAAAACATCCTAGTCCTGGTCACCACGAACTCGATTTGACAGCCTGTAGGGAGAACCGCTATAATCTACAGCACAGCGAACCAAGTGGAAGAGAAAGAAGGACTTTTTCATGAAACGTACCTGGCAACCCAAGCGCATTCCGCGCAAACGTGAACATGGCTTTATGAAGCGCATGGCGACCCGTAATGGTCGTCGCGTTCTGCGGGCTCGCCGCGCCAAAGGGCGCTGGAAGCTCACCGTCTAATACTATTGTGGCACTTAAGCGTGCGCTTCGTCTGCGAAAAAATCGCGAGTTTCAACAGGTAAGGCAGCAGGGACGTAGCATCACATCTCGACTGCTCACCCTTACCTGGACACCAAATGATGTGGCGAGATTGCGTATCGGCTTCATTGTCAGTAAGCGTATCTCAAAGCATGCCGTAACGCGTAATCATATCAGACGCTTACTTAGCGAGGCGATACGTCCGGCTTTGTCTGAGCTTCCCAGCGGATGGGACATTGTGCTCAGCGCGAAAAAACCGGCGATCACTGCTGATGTACATATGTTTGGACAGGATATTAGTACTCTCTTACGTCGGGCGCACTTGCTCCCATCATCAGCAGACGACCGGCGCTAAGCAAAGGACATCGACAGTGAAGTACATTGCACTTTTCCTGATTCGTCTTTATCGGAACACGCTGTCGGTCGTTCTGCCTTCGTCGTGTCGCTTTACGCCCTCATGCTCACAGTACGGCTATGAGGCAATTCAACGTTTTGGCTTTATTCGTGGAGGATGGATGACCATCAAACGCATTGGACGGTGCCATCCCTTTTATCACGGCAATCTCTACGATCCCGTCCCGGAGCATCTGGGCGACTAGATCGAGGAGAAGACAGGAGAAACCCCGTGGGTCAGATATTCGGTCCAATATTCGGTCCAATAGGCGACCTTTTTAATCATGTTTTCACTTATCCCATCTTTAATATACTGATGCTGCTCTACCACGTGTTTGGTGATCTGGGGCTATCCATTATCGTCATGACCGTGATCATCCGCCTGGTGCTGTTTCCACTGACCTTGCAGCAGCTCAAATCGTCCAAGGCCACGCAAGCAATTCAGCCGCAGGTCGCCGAGATACGCAAGAAGTATGCCAAAGACCCAAAAGCACAGCAAGAGGCCCTCTCCGCGCTCTATAAAGAGTCCGGCGTGAACCCACTGGCGGGATGCCTCCCACTCCTGATCCAGTTACCTGTCCTCTACTGTTTCTACTATGCGTTGAACAATGTTCTGGGGCGACATCCTGTGCTGCATAATGCCAATGGCACTGGCATCAATGATCTGATATACCCGTTTTTGCCGCACTTTGCAACATTGCCGAACCTGTACCTGAACTGGTTTACCTTTCTCAACCCCTCCTGGCACATCGCATTGAATCAGCCCGATCCAACGCACATTTTGCCGATCGTGGCCGGTTTAATGACCTTTGTCCAGTTGCGTATGTCACAGCCCAAAACCACCGTGAACTCCAAGGATCCCATGACACAACAAATGCAGATGATGCAATTCATGATGCCACTCATCACCATCTTCATTGGCTGGGGTCTATCGGCCGGCCTGGCAGTCTACTGGACCACTACGTCGCTCTTCGGTGCCGTTCAGCAATACTTTGTCACAGGTTGGGGCTCGCTGTTTAACCCGCTCAGCCTCGCGGGCCTGCTCGGTGGTAAATCCAGCAACACCACGAGCAGTAAGGGCAGCAGCAACGGCAGTAAAAAGGGCTACATCGGCGATCAACGCAAGGAAAATGAGCTCCTGCGCAAGGCCAATGAGCCAGAGGGTGAACCCGTCACAAGCCGCGGACCTATAGAGCGCAACACGCGCACCAGATCGCAGGTGGATAGCTCCGCACCTGGTCGACGTCGTTCTCGTGGTGCCAGTGCCTCAGCTCGCCGCCGCGGCAGCGCCTCCAATAGATCACGCGGCTAGCTGGTTCAGCAAGGGGTGCAGGTTCACTTCACATAGTTCAAGGGAGAGACAAAGCAGTGGAAAGCATAGAGGCCAATGGCAAAAGTGTCGATGAAGCTATCAAACAAGCCCTTATACGCCTGGGCAAACGCCGTGATGAAGTAGAAGTCACGGTACTACAAGAACCCTCTCGTGGCGCATTCGGCCTGGGCAGCAGGGACGCCCGTGTCCGCGTCTCCGCACGCCCCACCAACGCCAGCGCTATCATCACCCCTGAAATGGCAGATGCCATCCTTGGCCCAGAAGTCGACTTCCCCGGCCAGGAAGTCTACCCTGAGGACGAAGACGAGGTCGACGAAGAAGAATTCGACGACATTGAGGATGAAATGGAGGAAGAGACAGAGGACGAGATAGAAATAGAGGAGCCCATACCATTTCTCACAACTACTCCTGGCGCCACTTCTGCAACGATACCCGGCCTGGCTGAGATTGGCGCAGTCGATGGGCAAATGCAAGACGGAGAGAAGCCAAGCCGTGAGGACATAGAAATTACCGTCGATGCCTTGCAACATATTTTGCACTACATGAATATTCGTGCAACCGTTCAGGTGCGCTCCACCGACCCGCTCACACTCAACATCCAGGGTATCAACGAAAACCTGGGCTTGCTTATTGGCCGCAGAGGAGAGACGCTGTCGGCCTTACAACTCCTCGTGAGTCTGATTGTAGGGCACCGTACCAAGCATCGTATGCGCATCATTGTAGACGCAGAGAATTACCGTGAGCGCCGGGAGGAGAACCTGCGCTCTCTTGCCTTGCGCGTGGCGCAGCAAGTGCGGAACTATCGTCGTTCTATCGCCCTGGAGGCCATGCCGCCACATGAGCGGCGTATCGTCCACATTGCCCTTGCTGACAGCAAGGACATCAGTACCGAGAGCATCGGCGAAGGCGAGGCCCGGCGTGTCGTTATCTCTCTAAAACGCCCTGGTCGCTAGTCACAGTTCATAAATGTAGTAGTACCCCTTGTGGGACCCTAACTGATAGCGAGGCTCCATGCTTCCATTGCTCGAACCCATGCAGAACGATACCGTACCCGACTTTCTCACCATCGGCCATGTGACACGGGATGTTCATCTTGATGGCTCCTTCTCCCTGGGCGGTACCGTGACTTTTGCCGCCCTGACCGCCTATCGTTTAGGATTAGCGGCGGCCATCGTCTCGTATGCTGATACACAACTCATAAGCGAGTTACCTGTCCACCTGCCGGGCATAGGTCTAGCAGTGAGACCATCAGTGGCAACCACGACCTTCGCCAATCGCTACCACGAAGGCTTTCGTACACAGTTTCTCCATGCCAGAGCCGAGCAACTACGGCCCGTGGATGTCCCACAACACTGGCGTGAGGCCCCAATAGTTCTGCTGGGACCACTTGCTCAAGAACTATCCTCTGACCTTGTGACGCTTTTTCCACGCCGCCAGGGCGCGATCATTGCAGCCACCCCGCAAGGCTGGTTGCGTC
>WNFT01002859.1_pt1 | contig 17868 bp, 16 predicted proteins | sample 5400191 | NCBI WGS metagenome assembly WNFT01 (sample SAMN13153359, study PRJNA577476) | soil metagenome | isolation source: 80 cm saprolite under Madrone tree | place: USA:California | collected 2016-06-14 | reverse complement strand
GCCTGGGCCAACATCTTCAGCAGTACCGTTAGCATTGCCTACAGATTGACCGTTGTTATCCATCAGGTCCGCCTGCATGGTCACATCAAAAGGGAACTTCATCTGGCTACTGTTTTCTACCTCGCCAAATACCTCGACATTATTATCCGCTATGAGGACACGCGAGTTCAGAATAGTGAAATACTTGAGGCGCGGATCGGGTTTTTGAGACTGATCGTTACAGGCCGTCAGAGCAAGGGCCAGGAGCAGCAACAGACAGCAGCAAACAGCAAGAAACGGCCTTACCTCACCCCAGGGCGACCACAAGGGTCCCCTCCTCGCATCCACACCCGCCCTTACTATGACTACGGATGGCTTGCCCGCAGGCTTCGTAGTCATAGTAAGGGCAGGGGCGGTGCAAGGGAGGAGTGGGGACCCTTGTGGTTGCCCTGGGGTGGGGCTGGGCCGCTGCATATCATTCTCGGTCCGTAAGCTGATATAGAGTTCGTTGTCTTGTGGTTGCCCTGGGGGACGGCTCTCTCTCCCTGACACTTTTCGCAAGGGGCAAGTGAGTCCGTCCCCCACCAGGGCGACCACAAGGGTCTCCTCCCCACATCCGCATCCTCCCCCGCCCTTACTATGACCACGGCGCGCCCCCGCGAGCGGCTCGGAGTCATTGTAAGGGCAGGGGTGGTGGAGGTGGGAAGTGGGGACCCTTGTGGTTGCCCTGGGGTGGTGTGGGGCCGCTCGCCCAGTCCTCAACAATGTGTCAGGGAGAGAGGGGGTGGGGCTGGGCCGTTCGAAACCATTCTCGGTCCGCAAGCTCATATAGAGTACATTGTCTTGTGATTGCAGATACGCCTTATCATTCAACCTGACCATCTAAATACCCCCATCCAGCTTAAATACAACGATTGCTAAATAATGACGTAAGCGCCTCCTCGCGAGCATTCGAGGGCGCGGGCAAACACAGTGCTCTCAGCGCAGTGGCAGCTACGGCGAAATTAGAGATGGGGTCCTGGTCCATTTTCCCCACCGCGATGCCTGGGCCGGAGACAACAAACGGAACGTGCATGCTAGTACCGGCGCCTTGAGGACCCATACCGTAATAATTATCAAATGCCGTCTCATTTACCTGCGCCTCTGAAGCAGTCACCAGAATAACTGTGTTCGACAGCAGGCCCTGCTTTGCCAGCCAGCCGCGTAACAATCCCAATAGCTCGTCATCGGCCTGCATAGCTCGCGCATAAGCGCCACCCGGTGCATCAGGGATCGCCCCTGCTGCTCCCGCCGGGCCAAAAGGTGGATCTAATTCGCTGAAAAAGATGAAGCCGTTGGGGTTGCTTGCCATATTCAGGATAAGATGCTGAGCGGTCGTAAGCCAGCCCGCGCTATCGAAGACCAACCCTACCTGGGTAGTCTGTACCCCTCGTGTACTGATATCGCTCAAGGCGTACCTGGGACCGCCCAGTGCCGCGGTACTCATCCCATAACCCAGGCCAACATCAAACAGGCTCTCCTGACCAAAATCCGTGGCCGTGGGGTCCGAGTTGTACCAGAAAGTGGTATCAACCCCGTCGGGAGTGCCCCATGGTACTAGATCGGGCCACGGATCGTAGACACGCCATGCCGGGTAGGTACCACTGAGCAAGGCATACTGGTCCGCGGGATGCCAGCCGTATGCTGCATCCACCCGGGTAGCAGAAGCACCGGAAGCAGCGAGTGCCCGCATGTTACGCGACTCGAGTTGGAGCGCTGGATCATCAAACCAGGAATCAGCGTAGATGCCGCTCATATCTAAAATAATCAAATTCTTCCCACCACCTGGCGCCGGGTGACGCATCCCTGGAGCCGATTGAGGAATGAGCGAAAGGCGTAAAGGTGATTTCTGTGGCACCATTACGCCTGTCTGCACCACCTCAGGATACATGAATTGCCCATTTCCACTTTGCAGGTAATAACGCGCCGCAGCAAGGTTATACTTTCCTGCCGCGAGGTGAGAAAACGAGAATGCACCGGTCACGGTGGATACCGAGCGTAGTTCGGGTGCAGTACGCTGGCCCAGAGCGGGAGGTACAGTGATCCAGATAGAGACACCGCCCACTGCTCGCCCCGTGCGCGCATCTAGCGTCAACCCACTTAATCTATAGCCGCCGCTTTTGAACTGAAACGAGGGTATCGACCCGAGAGCCACTGTGATTCCGTCGTCCAGGTCGCCAACATCGCCTACTTTTGGTACAAATGTTGGCGATGGCATGGGAATAGACACGACGGCCGGTGAGGAACGCGGCCATACTGCCAGCGCTCCTGCGACCGTCGCGACGATGACGACGACTAACACAAGTACTACACCCAACCAGGCTAACCGTGATCGGCGCTGCCTTTTGCGAGATGGAGCCTTGTATGGTTGTATACTAGTCGGATCCTGTACCATTCACGTTCTCAGTGACTTTGGTAATCACAACAGAAACAGTTGACCACGCCGGTTGGGTAAGTGCGCCGGTGAGAGTATAGCTGTCTGTCTCACCTCCATGCACATTATCTGCCAGACCTGTAGCCGTGCCTACGACCTGGCCACTGGCATCCTTGAGCGTGGCCTGCAGTTGAATATCGTGCTGCTTGGTATCCAGGTTCTGTACCTGGCCCGTCACCTGAAAATTGGTCCCGGATGTGGTTTTTGCCGTTGGGTTTCCGATCATTTTGGCCAGAGAAATATGATTCGGGTCTTGAGCCGGAGTTGCAGTGCTCGACTTTGCGCTGCTACTGCCTGTGCTGGTGGTACCATTGTTCCCACAGGCCGTTAGCAAAAAGATACTGATGATGATAAGTATCCCTAGAAAGCTGAAACGAAGATTGATGTGGTTGTGTTTAAGTTTCAAGATGATCTCCTCCTGATCCTTTTTCTATATTGCGCACCTCAGCGTGCTACAAATCTAAACCCATCCCAGAGCAAGATTTTTCGGTAAGTCCCATTAATTTAGGGCAAATAGGCCATGCTCGCCGACAGAACCGACGAAAAGTGTACCGTTGACCAGCACCGGTTCCGAGCGTAACTCACCGCCGTCCTGGTTGGTCACATACACATCCATTTCAGCGCCATTTGCCAGGCGCACCACCGGAGTCGCAACTATCGGTCCATAGTCCTGGTATACCCAGCGTGATTTACCACTGTGGGCATCCAATGCTATAACCCGGCCAGCGTAATCTGCGATGAAAAGGGTACCATTTGCGAGCGCCGGGCCAGAGGCAAGGCCTACTCCAATATTGCCAGCTTTTGGCAGAGCAAAACGCCATTTGATGGTACCTGTGCGGCCATCCATAGCATAGATATGCCCTGACCAGGTCGCGGCAAACACGAGACCCAATTGGGCATCGTAAACGGGCCACCCGACCATACGCGAGTCCATAGTTTGCTCCCAGGCTTTGCGACCAGTGCGCAGGCTCAACGCGTTAAACTCAGTGGACGCACCCAGAGCAGCGAACACTAGCTCACCGTCATCGACAGTAATTGCAGGCTGTCCCTGACTGGGCCAGAAATCGCTGAGCACATCTTCTGACTTGAACTCCCAGTATTCCTTACCGGTTAGTCTATCTAGACAAAACAAAACATTGGCACCCGCCATGACAAATAGCAACGACCCGGCGACAATGGGTGCCGCACGTACAGGCAAATGGATATCGACAGTCCATAGCGATGCGCCGGTGTCTAGATTGAGCGCCATCAAGCCGTGACTCTGGGCCGCGACATAAACGACGCCATCTGCCGCCGCGGGAGTACCGGCCACGAGCGCATCCCCAACCGGCACTCGCCACTTCAGACTACCGGTACTGCTATCCACGGCATAAAGTACGCCATCTCCCCCATTAACCAGCGTAAGCCCTCCAGCCACTATAGGTGATGCCAGTACCGGGCCGGGAGTCTGGAAAAACCACTGAATATTACCCCGCACCGGAGAACCGGTAGTGGCCGAAGTATTGGCAGCATCATGCCCGGCCAGCGACCAGAATTGATTCGCGGCTGTGATATCACTGCCAGACGGTAATGGAGCGTCGCGATACAGCTTCTGCAACTGCGGCAGCACTGGCTCACCGCCCGCGAATTGCGCCGTTGGTGTTGGCATGACTGCGTATGGGCCGTTATTCCAGGGGGTAGAACAGCCCGCGAACAGCAAAATGAGCAGGATATTCACAATTGCGAGCGTAGGGGCCCGATTTATCGCACCCGTAGGATGGGATGAGGGCTCCCGCTCGCACCGCCCGGCCAGGGGCTTTCTTGATCCTGGTTCCCCACTTATCACAACCCCCATTTTGAAGACCTCTGGCTTGTAGCTATGGGGATGAAAAAATGGCTGCCCGCAGACAGAAAACTCGCCCCACAAGCCAATTCCTTGACTTTGCTTACGTGTTGTAGTAGACTTGTTCTAGTACCTTGACAACGGAATAGTGTTTGTGGGTTCCGCGATAAATCGTTCTCGCGGGTGAAAGCACTAGCGTGTTTGTCCAACGTACGCTCTCTCTTTCTTTGCCGGTTGCAAAAACCACGTAACCGATGAATGGTAAACTGAGAACTACCGCAGGGCTTGCGGAAAGTGAGGACTGTGGAGCAGAAAGCTCTGGCTTGTGTGCATGCTGGCATAAGTGAAACTCCTATGCGATGAAACAGTAAAGCCTACCTGTGAGGGTAGGAGTCCCCTGGGTTTACCCATGGGGAGATGTCAACCAACACATAGATGTATCCTTTATCCATAGATAGTCTGACCACCCATTTACAAATAACGCCGCCTCTTCCACAACTGGGACAAAGCAATGCGATGACAAGACTTCAGAGGGCAAACAACTCTGGACAACCTTGCTGTGTATGTTGCTCTTGCTCGTTCTGGTAATATGTGAACCATCTCCTATTCTCTAAGGCTCATTTCGCGTATACTATTGTTTAACAGATCAGATATTTCGATATCGAGATGCAATTTGGAGGGACTGTTGCTATGCGCTTCTGCTTTATACTGGAAGAGATTTATGCGAATAAGCCCATGCCGTTGGTAGTAGCCGACCAGCTAAAACAATGGGGACATACAATTGATGTTTTGCAGCCATATGCCGCCGTGACCAGCCTGACCGATCTCTCGCTAACAGCCTACGACGCCTATGTGCTCAAAACTGTCTCAGATGGTCCCGGGTTAACGATTCTGGAAGCTGCCGAGGCTGTGGGCATACCGACGATTAATAATTCACGTGCCATCCGCCTGGTACGTGACAAGGCCGTTGCTGTTGCTTTCGCACAGGCACAGGGACTGCCGGTACCCCTTACGTACTTCGTCGGTCATCCTCGCGCTTTAATTCATGTGCCACACGAAGTCTATCCTGTTGTTGTCAAACCGAGCAATGGCACCTCTATGCAAGATATCCACCTTATACATACCCCTGAAGAGATGATGAAAATCGAACTGGATGAGCAGAGTTATTACCTGGCAATGCATTACGTTGAGAATACAGGATACGACATCAAACTCTACGTCACCGGTCAGGAGGTGCATGCCATTATTAAAAGCTCACCCCTGCACGGAGAAGTGCAGGAACAAGAAATACCTGTGAGCCGTGAGATGCTGAAAATTGCCCGCTGCGTGGGGCAGGTATTTGGTCTCGATTTATACGGTGTGGATGTCCTGGAGACGCCGCAAGGCTTAATGCTCGTAGATATTAACGACTTCCCCAGTTTTTATGGAGTACCGCGCAAAGTCGCCAGTGTCGCCGAATACATTCTGCATGCCGCATATCGTGCACGACGTGCGCACGAGAAACGTGAATTACGCCCCTTGATTACACGTCACAAGTCTCTACGTAGGCAGGACGCCTCGCTCGTTCCTGCCGAACTGTTGGGCCATAACCCGAATGTGAAACGGGCGCATATGCATTAGAATATACCTTGTCCAATAAATATGAAACCCATTTCACCCTTTAACCGTGCTGTAAGTGAACTGGAGTTACGCAACCTACGGCTATGCATGAAAAGATGCAGTTTTCAGCGTAGAGCGTACCCATATGAAATATCACCTCTCCTGAATGGGGGCACAAGGTGAAAGGAAGCGAGGAGCACAATGAAAACAACTGACGTGCAACAATACAATGGCACCTATGTGAAGAACAAGGCTAAAGATGTTGCACAAACAAGTGCAAATGTGGTTCAAGACAAGGTGCAATCAGCTGTATCAACCGCTCAGGATACCGCGCAGGCCGGCCTGACCAAAGCTCAGGAAGCGCTCCTCCTGGGATTGGGGGCAGCGCAGGATCTGCTGCAAAAAAACCAGAAAGCTACAGCTAAGAAGCTGAAGAAAGCTCAAAAGAAGGCCCAAAAGAGGACTCAGCAGAGAATCAAAGACGTTCAGGATGCCGTTCAGGATAATGTGTCATCAGGTCTATCTATGACACAGGATGCCTTGCAAGCAGGACTGGCTGCAGCGCAAGGAATGCTGGCGCAGAACGTGAAAAGCGCCAGGAAGAACCTGAAGAAGGCGCAGAAGAATGTCAAGCCTCTCACGGCCTCTGTTCAGGACAACATCCAGTCGGGCTTATCACAGGCTCAGGATGTGCTGCAATCAGGATTAGGGACAGCACAAGACACCCTGCAAAAGAGTGCGAAAAAGGCCGGTAAGGGCTTGAAGCAGGCCCAGGAGAGCTTAAAAGATACGCGCGACTCGATGCAATCCCAGGTCGCCCGGTACCAGCGCAAGAGACGACGCGCCAGAACGCTCTTCCGCCTGGGCCTGGTCACCGGTATCATTCTGGTGCTGCTCTATGCACCATGGCCTGGCTCCGAGAGCCGCCAGCAGATTTTGGAGTTCTGGCGTGGACTGTTCCCACCCCAACAGTGACGAACGTACAGGGTCTATCCTGCTGGTATATAAAATGTGTACTATATAGCTACCATGCAAAAATAGCGACAAATGGTAGCTATATATTTCGATTCCCATCATACTGCCCCCACATGCCTTTTCATATGCGCAATATCATTCAAGATGTAGAGCACGCGATATGTGCCTGCTACACGAACCACGGTAATAGATGTATTAGCAGCCGGAAAGAAGAAGTCTTTCTCCAACCCTATAACCTCGGCGGCATAGGCATTCACAACGCCACCATGAGCAAATATCAGCACCCGTTCACCGGTATGCTTGTGTGCAATATCGTCTATGGCGTCAACCACCCGCCTACGGAATACGGTGGATGGCTCGCTGCCCGGGATCGAATCCCAGTTTCCGGTTTCGGCGGCTATGCGCACAATATCTATCTGTCGCGCTTGCAGAGCCTGATAAAGTGAATCCAGGTCTTTTCCATCTTTGGGGATAGGCCGCACCTCGCCCAGTCTGATCTCTTTCAGATCTTCAACGACGGTTGGCGTTAAATGTAAGCTCTCAGCAAGCGGGGCCGCCGTCTCCAGGCAGCGCCGGAGAGGACTGCTGTAGATCGCATCGAAGCTCACTTTGCTGAGCCGTTCGGCTAATGCCTGTGCCTGCTCGCGTCCTACACGACTGAGAGGCAGATCATCATACACACCACTGGGAATAATCTCTTCTGGTCCAGGAATAGCGTCGGCGTGACGCACGATATACAATTCAGCGGCATTGGCACGCTGAATCAAAAATGGGTCTTCCATATCTGTTGGTATTTCCTGCTATTTATTAGTCAGCTGGCGAATGACAGACCTGGCCAGGGAACGTTTATGTACCTCGTCAGGGCCATCAACGATATGCAATGTTCGACCATGTGCCCACATAGAGGCCAGCGGGAAATCATCGCTCAATCCCGCGGCACCGAAGACCTGCATGGCCCGGTTGACTACAGTGGTATTGACTTCGGGTGCCACGATCTTAATCATAGCAATCTCATCTTGAGCCGCCTTCTTACCCAGGTTATCGATCATCCAGGCCGCTTTGAGCGTTAAGAGACGCGCCTGCTCGATTTCCAGGTACGATTGGGCAATCCACTCCTGTATCATGCCTTGCTCGGCAAGAGGCTTACCAAAAGCAACTCTCGTTGTGGCACGCTGGCACATCATCTCTAGCGCACGCTGCGAGACTCCAATTGCACGCATACAATGATGAATGCGTCCTGGTCCCAGGCGCGCCTGGGCAATGGCAAAGCCGCTGCCCTCTTCACCAAGCAGGTTAGTGACCGGCACCCGCACATTCTCAAAGGTCACTTCGCAGTGGCTCTCATTATCCACGTAGCCCATGACGGGAAGGTTACGTACGACCGTCACTCCGGCTGTATTTTTGGGCACGAGTACCATGCTCTGCTGCCTGTGCCTGTCTGGATTAGTCGGGTCAGTCTTGCCCATCACAATAAAAATCCTGCAGCGCTCGCGGCCCGCTCCCGACGCCCACCATTTGCGGCCATTCAGTACATATTCATCGCCTTCGCGTTGAATAGTAAGCTGGATGTTCGTGGCATCAGAACTGGCCACGTCCGGCTCCGTCATGGCAAAAGCCGAGCGGATTTCGCCATCCAGCAAGGGCATCAACCACTGTTTTTTCTGTTCCGGCGTCCCAAACTGGGCCAATATCTCCATATTGCCCGTATCAGGTGCAGCACAGTTAAAGACCTCTGAAGACCAGCTGGCACGTCCCATAATTTCAGCTAGCGGAGCATATTCGAGGTTGCTTAGACCAGCGCCATACTCTTCATCTGGCAGAAACAGGTTCCACAACCCCTCGGCCCTTGCTTTTGCTTTCAACTCATCTATGATTTCAGCATGATGATGAGGATTGCCGGAAGCTTTAATCTGGTCGCGGTACGTCTGCTCGTTAGGGTAAATATAACGATCCATGAAATCACTCAAACGTTTCCGTAATGCGTTGACTTTGTCGGAGTAAGCGAAATCCATAATGATCCTCCATTCACGCTCAGAAAGTTAAGAAATGTAGTGGCACCCCTCACAGGTGCCAGGTCAGGTGCTCGCCAGTGCCAGGTACATCTAACACAGGCATGTGATTTGCCAGACACGTTCTGCTTTGACTATATCATATTTATTGGCTTACAGGGGAAACAAGCCTTAGCGAAAATCTTCCAGTAAACGATCGCGAAAAAGATGGTAACTGCCAGGCCGGTAGTCTTACTACACGGGGAATATCTCCCAACTTCTGCACGTTATAATAAATGAATTAGCATTCTCATTCACAAGATGCCAGGCAGCGATACGCTCACTCTCATGCGTTCGGTTGTTCGACCCCTCCGCACTCGGGAATATCCCCCCATGCTTCTCTGTTATAGTAGGTAGTTAGCAATCTCGCGTGATGAGTGCTAGACAACCAGGAAGTTCATGTGTTATAATCTGGCAATCACAAAGTGAGTCTGCTAAACCCAGACGCGATTATGAAAGTTGCTTGCGAACGAGGTAGAAGGGAATCCTTAGCCGAAGTGAACGAGTAGAGTAAGATTTTCATGATCGTGCTTCCTAGAGTTAAGGAGCATAGAATTACATGAAGTGTGAACGTTGTCAACAAAACCCCGCTCGTGTGCGTGTCGATGAAATCGTCAATGGCCGCCGGGTCCAGCATTTTCTGTGCCAGCAGTGCGTTGAGGAGTTGATGAGCGCGATGGGACAGACGGGTGGTCTTGAAGATCAAGATATGCCTGAGGGCGCTCCTTCTTCCTTCGGTTTCGCTTCCAACAACGGTAATCCTGCCCCCGTTGGCGGTGGCATGAACACGGCTACCGCTCAGCGCCAGGCTAAAAATAGCAAAACACCAACCCTGGACCAGTATGGGCGTGATCTCACTCACGAGGCCGCGGAGGGTAAACTTGACCCGGCTGCTGGTCGTCAGCGTGAGCTAAAACGCGTAATCACGGTGCTGGGTCGTCGTCAAAAGAACAATCCTGTACTCATTGGTGAGCCAGGTGTAGGTAAGACAGCCATTGTCGAGGGACTGGCACGCCGCATTCACGCCGGTGATGTTCCCGCTACTCTGCGTGGCAAACGCATTGTGTCATTGAACATCGGCGGTATGGTTGCAGGTGCGATGTTCCGCGGACAGTTCGAGCAGCGTATCAAATCAATCCTTGAGGAGCTGCGCCAGGCCGATGATGTGATCGTCTTCATCGACGAATTGCATACAGTTGTCGGCGCAGGAGCCGCGGAGGGCGCTGTCGGCGCCGCCGATATGCTCAAGCCCGCACTGGCACGTGGTGAACTGCGCTGTATTGGCGCCACCACGCTTGACGAGTACCGCAAACATATAGAGAAAGATGCCGCGTTAGAGCGCCGCTTCCAACCTGTGATGGTCGATGAGCCATCCGCCGAAGAGGCTGTTGAAATGCTGCGCATCGTGCGTCCCAATTACGAGTTGCACCATGGCATAGGTATTACCGACGAGGCGATAGATGCGGCGGTCAAACTCTCTGATCGCTATATCAATGATCGTTTCCTGCCCGACAAGGCTATCGATGTAATGGACGAGGCAGCTTCAGCCTTACGCCTGGAGGCCACTGAGAAAGGCATTATCAGCCCGACTCTGATTTCTGATCTGGAGAAAGAATTGGCCGACATTCAAGCTAAGAAGGAAGCGGCCGCGAACGCTGAGGATTACCAGCGTGCTGCTATGCTGCGCCAGCAAGAACTGGTGACACAGGGCAAGCTGGACAAAGCACGTGCCGAGGCCGGCAATGCCGTGACACTGCTGGTCACTCCCGAACTGATTGCTCAAGTCGTTGAGAACTGGACAGGTGTGCCCGTCAGCCAGATGCTCGAGGGTGAGCGCCAGAACCTGCTGAACCTGGAAGATGATCTGCGCAAGCGTGTAATCGGTCAGGACGAGGCTATTAGCGCTGTTTCTCGCGCCATTCGCCGCTCGCGTGCAGGTCTGAAGGATCCAAAACGCCCGATTGGTTCGTTCCTGTTCCTTGGTCCTACCGGTGTAGGTAAGACGGAAATGGCCAAAGCCATAGCCGCTGAACTGTTCGGTGGTGAGGATAACCTGATCCGCCTGGATATGTCGGAGTACATGGAGCCACATACGATCTCTCGTTTGTTCGGTAGCCCTCCAGGCTATGTTGGACACGACGAGGGTGGTCAATTGACCGAGCAAGTACGCCGCCGCCCGTACAGCGTAATCCTGCTGGACGAGGTTGAGAAGGCGCATCCAGAGGTCTTCAACGCGTTGTTGCAGATTATGGACGATGGCCGTTTGACCGATGGTCAGGGTCGCACGGTAGACTTCAAGAATACCGTGGTGATTATGACCAGTAACGCTGGCAGCGCCGACATGAAGCGTGCCGTCCGCATCGGTTTCTTGCCGACAAAGGATGAGGACGCTCGCGATGAGCAGCACGAGGTGATCCGTTCGAAGGCGATGGAGGGCCTGAAGCGTATGTTCCGGCCCGAGTTCATCAACCGTATCGACCAGATCGTGGTCTTCCACGCACTGGGCAGAACGGAACTCTACCAGATCGTTGATCTGTTGCTGAACCAGGTGCGTGTGCGCCTGAGCGAGCAGCATATCGAACTGGTTGTCAGTAACGAGGTACGGGATCTGCTGTTACGCGAAGGATTCGACGAAGAGTATGGTGCGCGTCCATTGCGCCGCACAATCCAGACCTACGTCGATGACGCGCTGGCCGATGCGCTGCTGGCAGGCGATATTGCCCCCGGCGAGACCGCACACTTGATCCTACGCGATGGCAAGGTTGCCGTCGAGGCGGAGCAGGTGGCACAGGCCGCGTAATCAATCAAATCAAAGAAAGGAGTGCGAGAAATTGCGCTCCTTTCTTTTTCTCGTATTCTAACGCTATCTGCCACCGTAAGCGAGCCACCCCACTCTTGCTGACCCAATATGCAATAATGTACAAGAGCGTGACAAAGAAGAGCAATTCAAGCACTACCTGGAGCACAGGAAGCAACCGGTGATTGAATAAATTATCTCCACCTAGCGCTTTCACCCTCCCAACTACCTGCTCTATTATCGTGTACACAATATGGTATAATATATCTGAGTTACCAAACTAGAGGAACTATGGCAAATATAACAAGAGGTGTCACGTGATCGAATTCAAGACAAAACTGGCAGAAGGTGGTCGAATAGTAATCCCGGCTGAATATCGCCAGGCATTGGGATTACATGTAGGAGATGAGTTGATTCTGCGCCTGGAAAACGGAGAAGTGCGCATCTTTACGACACGTCAGGCAATCAGGCGGGCACAGGAATTAGTACGCCGTTACATCCCTCAAAAACGCTCTCTGTCTGATGAACTAATAGCTGAGCGGCGGAGGGAGGATTAGCAATGAGTAAATCTGTCCTGGATGCTTCGGCACTGTTGGCCCTTCTAAAAGAGGAACCCGGAAGTGAGCAGGTAATCGAGGCTATAACAGAAGGAGCAGCTATCAGCACCGTGAATTTCTCCGAGGTGGTAGCGAAACTTAATGAGGCAGGCATGCCAGAGGAAGCAATTCACGAATCACTCGACTCGTTAGGACTCGAAATCGTCGGTTTTGACACCGAACTTGCCTATCTTGCCGGGTTATTGCGCCCTCTCACAAAACAGGCTGGTCTCTCCTTGGGTGACCGATCCTGCCTTGCACTTGCTCAACATCTGGATCTCCCAGCATTTACTACTGATCGGCAATGGTCGAATTTATCATTGAGTATCAAGATCCAGCTGCTTCGTCTACGACCCGATCCTCTCTAACCTATCCAATCCTTTCACTCGTTCAATCATCTCTTCATTTGCACTGGCACATCATTCGTCAGGATAATGGGCGCCCCATTCAGTGAGGAGTAGGATGAAAACCTCGCTTTTAGACCGAAGCAGGATCGAGTGCGGCCAATCTCGACCCGTTCATGCCTGTATGAGATTGTAACCCTTTCGGAGTCTGCCCCGTGTACATTGTAGAGTATTCGATAAACGGCCAGAGAAGAAAGAATAGTTTGTATGTCGGTTAAACACTCACCAGATCTCCACAAACGACGGGCAGAGGGTACGTTTCACCATCGCCCCGATGAAATTGAGGAGTTTGTAGATCATTTCTTATCCACTATGTGCGACAGTACACGTCGGCAAATCCTGGAGTTGCTGACTATACCAGATACCAGCGATCAAACACCTCCTATAGAGATGCGCTCAGGCGATATTGCAAAAGCCCTGGGGCTTTCTCCTGCCACTATATCAGGTCATTTACGCCAACTCTCGGAGACGGGCCTGATTACTTCACGCAGAGATGGGAATGCTGTCTATTACCAGCTGCGTAATCACGTCCTGGTTCGCACATTCAAGGAACTACTGCACGCCCTGGATAACGAGCATACCGCTCGCAAACAATAATGATGGATTCCTGGTACAATTGTCTCCATGCAAGAGGCATGTAGGCTTATCCTCTCACGGCACAATCCTGCGGGCAAGTAAAGTCGAGCTTGCTCACAACTCAACAAGGATGTATACTGATCTGTGATGATGATGCCGGACCTTAAGCAGGAGTGAGACTGCAAACAATGAAAGAGACGCTTATCGACCGTAAAGGGCGAGCGATGAAACGCATAAGCCTGCAGAAGAGGGTGGAACTGCGCAGGCTCTATGTGGCCGAGATGCCCAGGTGGCGGCGCCCTCTCATCGGCTATCTCGTGACGTTCCCCATCGTGGGTCTGGGCCTGCTGGTACTGCTTTTAGAGCAACTGGCACTGCCCAATCTCTATTTTCCCGGCGCACCCCTTTTAATAGCTACGCTACTGGTAGCGCTATTCTGGGGAGTCGGGCCGGCGTTACTTTCCGTGGCCTTAGGAACCATCTGCCTGGATTACTTTTATATCTCTCCATATATGCGCTTCAACATCCTCAGCGCGCAGGGCATCCTGCAACTGCTTCCGTATATCATCGCCGGGCTGGTCGTTGCCATCATCATCGCACAGCGTGAAGGGGCACGTTATCGCGCTCTTTACGCCGAGCAGGTGGCAAATGAACATGCCGATGAGCTTGCTCGCACCAATGCAAAACTTGAGCAGGCGAACCAGTTGAAAGACCAGTTCTTCTCGATGGCCTCGCACGAACTGAAAACACCGATTACTTCCATTCGCGGACAGGCACAACTGGCATTACGCCGCATGGCAAAGGAGCGTACGACAGATTCTGAAATGGCGACTGTCCGTACAGCCCTGGAGGCGATCAATGAGCAGACACGACGTTTGAATACCCTGGTAGAGGACCTGCTTGATCTGAGCAGCATCCGGGCGGGCAAGATACCCTTGAGCATGGGCAAGTGCGACCTGGCACAGCTGTGCCGCGCGGTTGTGGAGGAGCAGCGCCTGCTCTCAAGCCGCGTGATAGATCTGGCGGTGCCCTCGGAGCCTGTGATAACCGAGGCCGATGGCGAGCGTTTGAGCCAGGTGATTACTAACCTGGTGAGTAATGCGCTGAAATATTCGCCTGAAGCACGCCCGGTGCTGGTACGGCTGAGCAAGGAGGACCGCAAGGCGCAGATAGAGGTACAGGATGATGGACCAGGCATTGCAAAGGAAGAATTGCAGAATATCTTTGAGCCATTCTACCGCGCTGCGCACGCTCGCACGTCGTCGCAAAATGGCATGGGGCTGGGCCTGGCGATATGCAAGGATATTGTTGAGCGACACGGCGGCAGCATCTGGTGCGAATCATCGCCAGGCAAGGGGAGCATTTTCTTTGTGGAACTTCCATTGGGACGATGAATGAAGCTCCTAGAAAGGCCTTAGTTGCTCGATGATATGCAAGAGGCTGCTCATTCTAAAGGGTTTGCGCAAGATGGGGACGTGGGGAAAGCTGGCTTTGATCTGAGCTAGTTCGCCCTCGCTGCAAGCAGAAACGATGATGATAGGGAGACTATGCGAGGGGATAGTTTGATGGATACGGCGGATGGCGTCCGCGCCCGAGATGTTGCCGGGCAGCAGGAGGTCGACGATGAGGAGGTCATAGGGCAGAGGAGTGCGAACATCTGCCTGGTGGAAGAGGGCTGCAAGGAGCGAAAGGCCATCGGTATGGGTGTAGATAGTATGCCCGGCCATGCGCAGAGCGGTAGACATGTAGTCAAGTATGGCAGGGTTGTCTTCGAGCAGTGCAATGTTCATGTACAGGCCCCCTCTTGCTGACGGTAAACATGCGCTCTTCTTATTATCTATGCTGTGTCAACTGGTGGGCTGAGGTTTAAGCCAATTGAGGACAAAATGAAACTCCTGAACATTGCGGTTCAGGAGTTTGTGGCAGGGGCGGCAGGACTCGAACCCGCGACAACTCGTTTTGGAGACGAGTGTTCTACCAACTGAACTACGCCCCTATATAGATAGCTTGGAGAGGGCTGCTCTGCCAATTGAGCTACACCCCTATAAGGCGGAGAGGGTGGGAGTCGAACCCACGGAAGAGTTTCCCCTTCACCTATTTAGCAAACAGGCGCACTAGGCCACTATGCGACCTCTCCGTGATTAGCCTTCTCAGGACAATCCGCCCGATATAATAATTCAGTTCGACTCAGGAGAGCCAACAACCAAACCATATACCGCTAGGTTCTGGGGAGAGTATACCAAACCGCAGAGTGGGTGTCAAGCACTTTTTCACCCGGCGCAGTTCTTTTTTACATGGGATGCCACGACATTTCAGCGCACCCCGCTCTTTCACACAACATGATGAAACGCAGCCCTAATAAGGCCTACCGAAAACGATACAAACTATCCTTATTTCGGTAAGTCCACCGGGAAATGATACGTTGATGCATTATCCGGCTTGGGATTGGGACTGCCATACTCGAGGGTAATAATATCATGCGAATTCATGGGTACCTCGGTTTGTAGGGGAGATGTAACGACGCCAGAGAACAGCTTGCCGTTAATCCAGATTTTCCAGCCCGTTGTTTGTAACATTTCTGGTGGGAAGTTCAGGTTCGCGAAACGATCGTGCCAGATAGTGAGCAAGTCATCCAGGGCAAGGTTACTCTGCTTCTGCGGGGCTTCGATGTGTATGATCCCGTCGCTGCTATGGGTATGCAGCCAGTAGTAACAACTGCCGTCGGGAGCAATGCCGACGCCCTGGGGGACCGTGACGGATTTTCCGTTGATGTAGATGGTGAGGTGGGCATGTATATGATAAGTGCCGTGCATGACGCTGTCACACGAGATACCGTTGGTGACAGGATAGGCGGCATCGTGGTTGAGCAGTGACTGGATGGTCCAGAAGACGAAGCCAATCAAGCCGAGCAGGATGATGCTGCTGCCGATTGTGCCCCATAAGATCAAACGCGCCCGGCGGCTCTGTTTGCGGCGCTGCATGCGTGCGATGCGCCGCTCGCGCAGGATCTCTTCCTGTTCAGGATTGGCCGGTGGTATTACTCGCGGATTACTCATACTTTTCCCTCTTGTTGTTACTATTACGCGCCTGCACTGCTCATTCTACGCAACGGGATATGTGGGTGGGAGTAACAATAGTGACTGTCGTAATAGCATTTTTGGGGATGAAGCGGCCCCTGCAAGTATCCTGGAGCCGGAATGGGGCGCAGGGACATACTCTAGTAGGGGTATTCCTTGCGGATACCTCTACTAGAGTATGTCCCTGCCATCGATACTTGTGGTGCCATCCGATTATTCGGGCAGGTGAGGACTCTGAAGCAATTTGTCCATGGTGGATTTTTTAACGCGGTACGCCTGGCGTTTGCCACTATGGGGGAGGGTTACGGCTTCGAGAGCCCCATTTTTGATCCAGCGGCGCACGGTAGTGTCGTCAACCCGTAGGCGGCGGGCGACTTCGCGGACTGTTAATAGCTCATCCATTTGTTCTGCCATACGAGTTTCTCCTACAATGGTATGTAAGGGTGAATCGTCTATAATAGTAGTAGTATCGCTATGCGGCATGTATACCTGCTTCCTTCTCCTTTTCGTCTTGCTTGATCTCACCTGGCTACCTATTTATTCTGTCTCCACCCCTTGCAACCCCAAGGGGTGGCACTCCATTTCGGACATCGGGCAAGATAGATAGGGTCGATGGGATAGTGCTCTGACGTATCTTGTGCTACATATTGTAACACTGTTTGTCAGTTCAGTTATCTACACTATACATTTCGGCACAAATGTACTAAAATAAAGCTGTCTCCTCTCGTTTCGCTTGAAATCCGAAATGGACTGGCATCCCTTGCCGGAACCCTCACCCTGTCCGGGGGACAGGTAATAGGGGGACAGGTAACCAGGGGCGACCACGTGAGATAGCCAGGTACCGTTACCAGGTAATAACGAGGTTTGTATGTCTTTCTTCAAAATCGCGATCAGTTATCTCCATCTTGCCGATGGTCACGCTATCCTCGATGGATTCGGCGACCGGCAGCAGTCCCCGTTCAAGGGATTGCTCTCAGCAGCCGCAGCTACGGGCAACCATCAAGGTTCCACCTGCGGGAATGCTGAGGATATTGAACTGATCATTAATGGCGATTGCTTCGATTCTCTCGCTGTTTCCCCCTATAAGACGGATGGAGTGACTGATTCGAGTACAGTTGCGGAAAAGCTGGAAAAGATGATTGTGGCTCATAGGCCATTCTTTGCGGTGCTGAGGCGCTTTGTGGCGCAACCAGGACGACATGTAACATTCATTTCGGGTAATCACGATGTTGAACTGGGCTTCGAGGAGGTACAAATACGTATTCGCGAGGCCATTCGCGCAGCTATCGCCCATTGCTGGATGTGCGGATTGAACTTGGTCATCAGTACGATTTCTGGTTCATGTGTTTGGGAGGGCGCGGTGGATGGGTATTACCGGGTCTTGAAGTAACCAAAAGAATGGAAGATATATGATAGAAGAACAGAACAGACAGACAAAACGCAAAATATTGGTATTGATCGACGGGCATGCGATGATCCACCGGGCCTTTCACGCGGTACCTGAAGACCTGGCGACCAGCAA
>WNFT01001865.1_pt1 | contig 17869 bp, 14 predicted proteins | sample 5400191 | NCBI WGS metagenome assembly WNFT01 (sample SAMN13153359, study PRJNA577476) | soil metagenome | isolation source: 80 cm saprolite under Madrone tree | place: USA:California | collected 2016-06-14 | reverse complement strand
CATGCAGCAAAGGTGAGGTTTGGCATGGCTTCGCTCATGGACTTGATGCGCGCTTTGACGGGTGAGGTGTCATCTCGCAGCATGTGCAGTCCGGGTCCAAAGGCGACCAGTTCGATCTCAACCTTTTGGCCGAGCTCGCTGTAATGCTGAGCCGCATTGCTCATGTTATTGAGGGCGAGATTCATAACGGCGGGGTCATTGACGTCGACCTGCACAGCCAGCCGATGCGGCTGCGTTTGGTTGGTGGTGGCGGTGCTGATTTTGGCGGGAGCACTGATTTTCGCTGTAGCACTGAATTTGGCGGGAGCACTGATTTTGGCGCGAGCACTGATTTTGGCAGGGGCACTGATTTGGTCAGAAGTGCTGATTTGCGCAGAGCTGCTGATCTGCGTGCTCAACACCAAGGCGAGCGCAACGGAGGCCATTCCGGCGAAGACGGTGAATGATCTATTCATGGTTTTTTTCCTTGAATGTACTGGCTCAAGTGTCCGCCGCAGCGTAGTGATGCACGAATATGCGGGTCAAGAACGTTCGACCAAATGAGCACGTGATCTACTTAATTGCGGCGATTGGTACAGCTACTCCCTTTTGACTACCTCCATTGCGACATCGACAAACAACCGGTGCGCGCCCAGGTGATCAGTTCGTCAGTTCCAGGTGATCAGTTCGTCAGTCAGCGTCTTAATCTCGTGACGGGCCGCAGCGAGATCACGGTCAAGGGCCTCCGCTCGCGCGCGTTCCCGCGTTAAATGTTGCTCGGCGGCAGAAACTTGCTGCGTACCGTTGCTCTGTCGCGCCTTAAGCGTTTGAATCTCCTGACGGGCCGCAGCGAGATCACGGTCAAGAGCCTCCGCTCGCGCGCGTTCCTGCGCTAATAATTGTTGCTCGGCGGCAGAAACTTGCTGAGCACCGTCGCTCTGTCGCACCTTAAGCGTCTGAATCTCCTGACGGGCCGCAGCGAGATCACGGTCAAGGGCCTCCGCTCGCGCGCGTTCCTGCACCTGCTTTTCCACCGCGCCAGACACTTTCTTCTCGGCTTCGCGATGGCGCGCCCTGAGGGTTCGAGTCTCCTCGCGTGCCGCCGAGAGATCTGCTATGGCTCGCGCACTTTCCTTCTGCTTCGCGGCAGAGGTTTGCCTCCAGGCTTCCTTGAGTTTCCGAATTTCTTCGCGGGCCGCGGCCACGTCACGGTTAAGAGGGTCGGAAGGGCTTGTCAGAGCAGAGCGCGGTTCAGTCGCCCGCTCCAGCGTGGTTGCTGCGTCCCCTAACGAACTCTCGACCGGCGTAGTCCAACCCGCGACGAGGCCGCTCCAAATTGCTATTTGCAAACTAGCGGCGCATAAGCACGCGATAGTCAAGAGGCGTATCATCATACGCCTCCAACGAGCCGGCATGGGCAATGCCGATTCGAGCTGGAGTGGCTGCCTTTCGACCCTCATCGAACCCGCCGCACCTGGAGCCGCAACTAGGCCAATCCGAAAATTGCTGGGACAGCTCCGTACAATCCTCGAAAGATGTGTTCTCGCCCCACGAACCCACAATCTTCCTTCTCGCTCAGCGCGAGCGCAATTACTTTTAAGGGGTATGCCTCTATAGCCCGAAAGGAAGATGCGACGCACTCACCAAGGTAATGGCCGAAATGGAGAATGTTCCCTTCATCGTGGACGACGAGCAGTTGAAGTGGCTGCCGGCTCCCTCGATAGAGCGCTCGATATCATCAACGAGGAAACGATCGAGCGCGAGCGACGGTCATGGCCATCACGTGCATCTGCGAACCGGCGCTGGCAGCGATCACCTGACCGACGAGAAGGATACACAATGCGGGCACGCCAGCGTCTATTCTTCCGCCGGGCAAACCGTCCGACTCCGTCGGTGCGAACAAGATCGCTGTCCGGAGAAGCGCGACCACGAAGGCGATGCTGAAGTGCGATCCCGTGAGGGAACAGCTGCTACATGACGTCACGACCGGTGATGGCACCTGGCTCTTTCTCGAGAGGCATTCGGAAGATGGCGAGGATACCCGGCAACAGACTCAAACGCCGCCACAGAGAGAGCGCCATCGCCAGATTCCAGACGATCAGGCTCGCGGCGGTGGCGACCGCAGCGCCGGTCAACCCAAACAGGCCGATGAGCACGGCGCTCGCGGCAGCATTGACCATTGCGCAGGAGACGAGCAGCACAGCGGCATTGCGCTCATGCCCGGTCATGGTCATGACGTACAATTGGGAACCGGCGCTCGCCACGATCACTTGGCCGATGAGCAGGATACGTAGCGCGGGTACACCAGCCTCGTAACCGGGGCCGAACCAGGCGAGAAGAGGTTCAGCAAGGACGAAGAGGGCAAGCGCGATGCAACTCGCCGCAGCCAGCGTCCATGAAGCAGCCGTTGTGATGAGGACCTGCAGCATGACTTGGTCCTTGCGAGCAAAAAGGCCCGAGATCGTCGGCGCGAACAAGGTATTGACCGCTATTCGCGGCAGCGCGACCACGAAGGCAATGTTGAAAGCCAGGCTGTAAATTCCGGCGGCCTTGGTGTCCCCCATCCAGCCCAGCAATATGACCCCGCTCCGGTTCATCAGGGCCTCGGTGGCTCCGATGATCACCAGCGGTAGAGCTGCCCGTCGCCAAGTCGGCGTATCATATGCCGGCAGGACGTCGTCGATGATGTGGGGGCGCAGCCTGCGCATGGCGAGGCTCGCGAGCGTGAGCCCCACGACCGAGCTGACCAGCGTCGCCATCATCACTGTCGGAGCATCGAGCGTCCATTCCAAGCCCAAGCTTGCGAGGGCGATGAGCCCCACCAGCATGCCGTCTCGTACCACGCGGTCGGGTGCTATGGCCGACACCACCCCGCCGAACGCACGCACGACGGAGCATCGGATCCACAGCAGGGCCCACACCGGCACCACCATGAACCCGATGAAAAATGTATTCCTGAGCTGAGGGGACAATCCTCGAAACATGATGACGGAAACACCAACCAGGATGACGGAGATACCGACGATCGTCGCTCGCCGTTCCGCGTACCGGATCACGCCCCGCAACAGCGGCCAAGCGTGCTCTGCCTCGTAAGCGGGCACGAAGCGCAGGAGCGCGACATCGAAGCCAAGCGCCGAGAAGTACGCCAGGACCGCCATCCAGGCGAAGACATATGCGTACACGCCATACGTATCGACGCCGACCATCCGCGCGATCAAGAGCTGCGAGCAATACGTCAGCCCGACGCCCACACTATAAATGACAAAGGCTGCGGCCCCGCCGCGGGCGACCCGGCTGATCGGTGCGCTTCCGAGCACTCCATTACGCATGGCGGTACCCATCACCCGAGTGCCTGCTCGGCAGGCTCCTGCAGCGGACCGAAGGGTTACCAAACGCCGCTCGAGGTCGAGCGCGCCGCGGACGCGTTCCATAACTTGGCAACACATGTCCGCAAAGCCCCGGGCCCTGATCGATGCCGCGGTCGCAGACGTGGGCGGTTTTCATGATACCATCCCTGTGCGTTGGGTTGGGAATTTCACCAGGAGCTGCTGCTCGATCTTTTCAACGCTTTCGCGCAGCGAGCGCTGATCGAGCGAAGAGGCGCAAGTCACAGGCTGGCCGCTCCGCCGCAACAGATCGTGCAAGCGGTCAATAATTTGGATCGATTCGAGATTCCGTTTCAAATCGAGCTCGAACAGTCGCTCGATCGCGCCTTGCAGGCGGTGGCGCTCGTAGAGGCGAGCCTTCAGGACGTCTCGAGGGGCGTCGAGTCGGATCAGCAGGTCCGACTTCGGCGTGACGTTCAAGGCGCGCGCGAGCACTGTCTCGTCCGCAGCACGACCGACTAGCGCAAGCGAGTACACAGCCTGGACGTATGCTTGGTCGAACAACACGATGTGGTCCGCCTGCGACGCCTGCCGCCAAGCGTGCGATAGACGCACTATGTATTGGCCCATCCTCAGTGACCAAAACATACTCTTTGGTGGCAGTATTCTGATCAAAGCGGCCGCCTCTCTGATGTCGTGCGAATTGGCAACCGGACGACACGCCAGGGCAAGCATTTCAACGGCCGGCCGGATCAACCGTCGTGCCACGGCCGCAGCCTGAGGACGAATTGCATCACCCGGGCAAGGATGGACGGACGGCGGCGGTTCGGCCGGTCGGTAACTCAGGAAAAGCCTTACGACATGACCTCGATCGCGCAGGCTCGCGCTGAGCGCATGGGCGAAGGTGGTCTTGCCAGCCCCTTGGTGACCAAACAGCTCGATGATCATGCGCGAGCCTCACCCAGCCGAGCCTAAAGCAGGCTCCAGATTTCGCGCTTCACCGCGCGGATCACATCGGTCAACGACTGCTCCGCATCGATGCACACGACGCGAGCACCCGGGAAGGCAAGCCGCGGCACCTGTGCGATCCGCGTGCGGATGACCGCCGGGTCCATGTCCGGCTCGCGCCTTGCCGCGGTCTCGGGCGTTACAACGAGCTTGATGACGAGATCCGGGGGAACGCGATGCGCAAGAGAATAGGCTGTTGCCTCGAACCGGCGGAGCCAGAGCGGCACCCTAGTCAGACGTGCCATCATCAGACCTTCGTTGAAGTCATGGATCTCATTCTGCGGATATCGATCGGTAAGGACGACCAGCCCCCGATTGGCTCCGCGATGCGCTGCCGACAGCTTGATGCGCTTCTCGATAGCAACGACTGTGGCCCAGACCATCAGGAGCGCACTGTAGAGCAGGCCTGGAGGGCGATCTGAGATCTTGCCGTGCGATGCGCCCTTGGGCTTGGTCCTAATAAAGAGCGTGATCAAGGGTACCATCAGCTTGAACGGCAGCAGAACGAGCGACGGCCTTCCATGCCCGGTGCCGAAGTAGATCGGCACGACATCGATCTCCTGGCTAAGCCACGCCCGAATTGCCGCGACTACGGTGGACTTCCCGCTGCCATCAACGCCGATCACAGCCACCACGCGCCCACCACCCGGCGCACGACGGCTCCATGGCCGGGGTGCCCAGAGGAAACGCTTGTTCAAGCTGCCAGCGGCCCAGAGGACAGCGCGTCCCAGGCTCCGCAGCCCCGCCTCAAGTGCGTTGTAGGTGCGGTGAGCAGCGAAATGCCTTTGGACGCGCCGCCGGAGGCGGCGCTGATCTTCCAGTGTCGGTTCACCGTAAACCGCGTCGGCAAGCATGTCCGCCAGATCATGATCCAACAGTTCGGCGGCTCGGCTGCTGAGCGTCGCGCGGTCAACGCGGGCGGCAAGTTCCCTGCGATCGAGCGCGAACTTCTGCCTTGCCGCCCGCCAGTTCCGGAGCATAATAGGATCTGACCGCCTCAATTCGAGGCAACTGCGTACTATCAACAGCAATGCCTCGTTCACCGGATCCAACATTCGGATTGGCAGCATTGGATGAACGATAGTCCGCGCCAAAATTGCTTCTTCCCATGGTAGACGGTAGTTCTTGAGTAGGCTGTTGCCCGCAACCAATCGGAAGTGCAAATGAAGATGAACGATCCGGCCACTCGGTTCGTCATAACCTAGAAAGCTCAAGATCGCCGGATGGTCACGGTAGGCTACGCAGGGAAAAAGCTTGAGGCCCCTCTCAAGCAGGATTGCTTGGGCACGGTGCTGATCCTCTTTCGCGATAAGTAGATCGAGGTCTCCCTCGCCCGTTAAGCCTCGATTAACCCGCCTGCTGCTTTTCCAGTAACAGTAGGAAATGTTCTGTCGATGAAAGTCGTTCAAAACCATCAGCAACAGAGGCAGGATTGCGTTCTCCGCGCCCGAGCGGCCGATCACATCTGTCTCATGCGGAGCATCCTGTTTCATGTTTCGGTCGCCTTCGGCCTGGACGTCAGCCCGGTTTTGAGGTCTTGAAGTTTTATTTCCCGCATCGGGATGATCCTGTGGAGTAACGAGGAAGGTATTGCGAGGTAGCTTTCATGGCCCCCCGCTGCCGGCCCCGTGTCGGCTGTCTCCAGTCGCGGTTCAATAGAGCGGGAGCCGTGTTTCGCGTCGTCGACGAGAAACTCGCCCACATCACCGTAGCGATATCGTGCGTGTCTCTTGAGATCGACCTGTGTCACGATGGCCATCGCAAGATCGCTGCGATCTTTGTTGAGACCGCCGGAGTCGCAAAGCAGGCTCAACGCATTCTGAGTCACCTCGCGCCTCGTGCTCCCCCATTTCACAACCAAGAGTATTCTGTCCGCAATCGAGGGAAGCAACCGCGCCTCGACAGCACCGAGCACAGGCGGACCGTCAATGATCACACAATCGTAACGCTCGCGCAGCTGACGGATGAGGCCCGACATCTGTTCAGAGGCAAAGAGCGTCAACGGATCGAGCCGGGGGCCGGGCATCGGGAGGTAGTCGAACCCGGCCTCCGCGATATGCCGGATGGACTCTGCCGGCGGTCGGTTCTGCAGGGACAAATCGACGATTACTCTTTTGCCCGTATCGTCGAACTCGCCAAGTCGCGAGTCTTGCCGAAAATCGAGATCGACCACGAGCACGCGTCGCCCGAGGAACCCGACGTAGGCCGCGAGGCTCTGGGCGACCGTCGTTTTCCCTTCCCCGGGAATGCTGGAGCTGATCAAAACCACCTTCGCCGCGTGACCGGGCTCTGCAAGCCGCAGCATCGCGACCGCCGACCGTATTGCCTCCGTGTAAGCGGAAAATGGCTCCGCCAGGAGATACTGGTAAGGCCGAGTTACGCGCATTGGAGGGAGCTGCGGCACAAGGCCGATACAGGAGATGCCGAGCGCATCGTTTATGTCGCGCTCGCTGCGCAATCCTCGGTCAAGCCGTTCCAGGACGACAGCCAGAAAACTTCCGCAGATCGAAGAGATAATCAGCGCGGGAAGCATGAACAGGATTGGATTGGGAGAGCTCGGCCGGTCCGGCGGCGACGCGCGCGAGAGAATGTTTGCGTCAGACCTGATGAACTCCTGTTGGTCGCGGAGTTCCTTTTGTCGTAGCAAAAGGCTTGCATAGAGCTGCCCACTGGCAGCCGCCTGACGCTGGAGTTCGCGCAGGTCCACCTCGGCCTCTCGTCCCTCGCTGCTGGCGCCCTGCATCGCACCGAACCGCTGTTGGATCGACTTCTGCACGGCCGCGCCCGTCCGCTCCCTGTCGTTCTTGAGGTCCGCAATTCGTTCGTCAAGCCGAGCCAATTCGCGGCTGGTGTACGCCCACTGCTGGTCGGTCTGGCTCTCGACGTAGAGCTGGACGATCCGGTTCGCGATGGCCGCCGCCTTCTCGGGGCTCGTCCACTGGAAGCTCACTGTGATTACACGAGAGCGGCGCTCCTGCATGACCTTCAGGCGGCGCTCGATTTCGTCGAAGCTCAGCCCGGTTCCATCTCCGCTGTTCCGTCTGGTAAGCGCTCGAATCCAGATATTCAGCCGGCGCTCGAGTTCCCTGAAGCCCAACGGTCCGACTTCGGTCGCGACTGGCTTGGCGGGCGCTTCCGCGGTGGCGGCCGGATTGGTCTCGCTCGCCCCGGCCTTGGGCACTGCACCTCGGAACTCCGGGTCCTCCAACAAACTGTCGACCACGTGCTGCAAGTGATTGCTAGAGATGAGCATCGTCACGTGAGTGTCGATGGCCTGCTGGACCGCCTCTGGGCTGAGGAGAGTGGCTGCCTGAGGCTCGACGACGATCTGCGCCTTTGCAGTATACTTGGGCGTAATCAGCAGACCGGTGACACCAGCCAGTATCGTTCCGAACGCTGCCATCGTGAGGATAAGTCTGCTTCGCCGACGCAGGACCCCGATTAGCTGCTGGAAATGCGGTTCGGTAGCCATCGTTGGCTTGCTATTTTGCTGCTCGTTCTTGACGTCACGCGCGGGTGGCATGGGGTCAGCGGCACGAATGGTTCTATCTATCAGCTGCATCCGCACCTCCATGCCTCGACGTCCAGGCCGCCCCGTGCAAGCAGTTGCCGACGATGCCACGCATACGATTAGCTCCAGTCGCGGAGTGCGGACGGCCTGCCGGCTCCCGTTCCCGCGACCAAGCAGAGGGCGATCGCAAACCAAAAGATGGGCTGCCGGATGATTAAGGTGGCGAAGCCGTATATCCCGAGGCCGCAGAGCAATGTCGGCAACCCCGCCAGCCGAGCCCGATAGGCGATGGAAAGCGCCGTTGCCACGAGCCAGATGAAGCTCAAAACCGCGATCAATCCGCCCTGGACGAAGAGATCGAGCAGTGTGTTGTGAGCCTCGAAGTTTGGCGTGAAGCTTGGTTCGGGGTGTTCGACATATTTGGGATGAACCCCGCCATATCTCCCAGCCACAATAGCAGGCGGTATTTCAAGATGCGGCCCCGGTCCCAGCCCCAACATCCCGGCCTCGATGCCCCTGCTTATAGCTTGTCTCCAGAGATCAAGGCGCAGTTCGGTCTTCTCCTCTGTGTGCTCGTAATCCTCGCGCGACATCTCCTTGACAAAGCCGTCAGCTTCGACGGCAATCGAGGAACCGAACGGAACGGCTGAAACCAACACCAGCGGCAAAGCGAGAACAACAATCCAAGAGAACGCGGAACGTAAGGTGATCCGCGCGTCGGATGAAACCAGCCATGCTCTGAATTTGAGTGCGACGAAGATCGGGCCAGCCGCCACAACGATAACGCTGAACGAATCGGTCTTCGTGAGCAGGCCCGCATAGATTGGAAGGATGGCGCAGGCAACGGCAGCGATCCTCTGTCCCAGCCGGGTGGCCGTCTCGGCAAGATGCAGCGACAGAAGTGCTAGCACAGTGCAGAGCACAGCAAGCTGATGGGGGTTTGCCGACCAGCCGCGCAACTGGTCCCACCACCAAGGATCGACCGACGAGATGTCGATCAGTCCCCAAGCGTTAGCGAACTGTAGAGCCAAGAATGGGGTACCGAGCGTGGACAGAAGCCAGGCGACCCGATGCAAGCGAGGCCCAGCGTGGGGTTCAATCAGGCTCAGGCAGCTTGCGGCGGCCAACAGAGGGTAGGCCATGACATCGTGCAGAAACCAGTGGGGATCATGCTCGTCGCCAATGACATAGGCTGTCAGCGTGCCGAGGCTTAGGGCAATGGCAAAAAGCGACCAAAAGATAAGCAGTCGCGAAAGAGCCGGCGTCAGAGGCGGGCCAAGGCGAGCCGCCTCGCGGCCGAGTGTGAGGACGATCCAGATGAGCAGACAAATTTCGCCTGGTCCGACCGGAGAGCCCGCGAGCCGCAGCTGGGAGGCGGGTGACAGCAGCAGCCCGAGCGCGAACAACACGTCCAGCATCATGAGCACGCCTCCCAACGCTCACGCTCCAGCCCGTCCTTGATCGGTTGGAACGGGCTTCGAACGGAACGATCCGTGAGCTCCCCGCGCACCGCTGCGCAGCGGGCGACCATGATCCCGAGCCCAACTCCTGCCCCACAGTTCCGCCGCGTGCACGCCGATCGCATGCGTGGCATGCCTTCTCGATAGCTCAGTCGAACAGTCAGCATTCGTCGCGCACGCTAGCAACTGTGGGCTCGAAAAACCCTGCGCATTTCGGTGTATACCCACACAGTAGTACTTTGAGTCCTCTGCGGTGGGGCCCAAGGTTCCTGATCGCCCGGCCCCGACGACGAAATTTTGAAATGACGGACGGTTGCTGCCGGCCAAGGCAGTGATGTAGCTCGAATCCACATCTCTCGGCCGATAGGAATCTCGTTTATGGGCTCACAGCTTTAGTCGCACTATTGTGGAGCCGAAACACTGCCTGCAAATCAGGTGAGCTTTCGAGCGCAACGTGTCCGTTCTGCGATCCCCAACTGTAAGCGACATCGAATACGCTCGTTGGGAGAAGCGCCTCCCAATGAGCCAGAATCTGTTGCAACTGACTGACAGTCGGCAGAGCATATCGGCCGCCACCGTCCTCGACCCAGTTACCGCCGCCAAAGGTCTGATAGACTGGGACCATACGATCGCGTGGCACTCCCCAAGACTCGGCCGCAGCAACATAGCGGTCGATCATGTCGTAGTCACAGCCGTTCAATTCCGTTCGGCAAGGGTACGGGTCGATACCGAACAGGTCGACGTGCGAATTGCCAGGATTGTAGGTGCCTGTGAACGACGGCGTCTTGGAAGAAGACATGGACATGAGAAGGATGAATGTCTTGGCGCCGGGCACGTTGGCGTGAATCCAGTCGGACTCAGCCGCCAAATTTTCAGCTTTGCAGAGAGTGCGATACTTGCCCGTTGGGTCCGGGTCGTCCATGAGATAGAACCCAAACAGTTTAGCATTGCCGATATACGGCCGGACGGTGTGCAGGAAGGTCGTATCGACGCCATTGCACTGGCCAACCCACACGAGGCCCTTGACGCCGTCCGGCAATGAGTCGAGCTGCGCCACGCTGTTGACATCTGCCAAGTTAAAACCAATGCTGCCAGGCAGATAGTTTCCGCCGGAATCGAAGTTACCTTGGAGAGCATAGTGCAGAGCGCTTTGAGGTCCGGCATGCACAGCGTGATGCGCAACGCCTTGTATAAACAACACGGTCGCGCCTGCCAGAGCTGCACCTGTATGCCGGGGCCCTCGTTTAGTTCTCGTTGCTCTCTGCATAGCACACCGGATGCATGTTCCGACGGGATAGGTGGTAGAGGGCAGTTGCGTCGTTGACAGCACTGCGCGGAACAGTCCTCGTATCAAGAGCACACCTCGCGGCCACATGGCTCATGCTCGACGCTGCCGTCCATCATGGGAAGCCGGCTTCCATCCGAGCGAGCAATGAGCTCCGCGTAGAGCGCGGCTTGGCGAGCGACAATAGTTCGAAGGCCGAACTCCCGCCTCGCCAGCTCGGCCGCGCGGCCGCCCATTGTCCGCCCGGTCTCCCGATCCCGCAGCAGATCGAGAATTTTTGCCGCTAACATATGCGGCGCGCGCGGTGGAACCAGAAAGCCGTTCCAGCCGTCGCGAATGACATCGCGGCAGCCGGGAATGCTCGTCGTAACGATCGGCAGACCGGCAAGTGCGGCCTCAAGGAGTGCGCGCGGCAGGCCCTCGCGATATTCGGTCGGGAACGCGAAGACGTCGGCGAGGCGGAGCAGTGCCGGTATATCCGATCGCGGACCGATCGCCATTACATAGGGGGCGTGGCGGTCAATCTCGCCCTGGGTTATTGCGAGCGGCCCCTCGCTCTCGCGCGGTCCCACGAGCAGAAAGCGCACGCCCGGTCGCGCTTGGTGGACCAAAGCTGCCGCCTTGAGCAGCGTCGAGACTTTCTGCCGGGTCATGCGCGCTACGGTGATGACGACCTCGGACGTACCGAGACCAAGCTCGTCGCGGAGTGGCGCCGGCGAAGGCCCCAGCGTCAGCGCCCGCTCGAACCCGTCGATGTCGACCGCTTCGGGGATCACTCGAATGGCTCCCCTACCCACCATCCGGTGGCGCTCGAAATAGGCCAAATCGTCGTGATTTTGGAATACGGTTGCTGCTGTCGAGCGCGCTGCCAACCGGTGAAGTGCGCGATATACCGGGCGCAAGGCCAGCGCCAGAGGCGAGCGGGACGAATATAGCCACGCCCGTCCGGTGATTGTACGGATGACCAGCACTTCACGGATGCCTCGCGCCGCCAAAGGAAGCAGTAAGCTCGGCTTTGTGTCGAAGCTCTGAGCGATATCGGGTCGCACATCAAGGAGAAGCCTTGCCACTGTCTTGATCGCAGCCCAATCGGCCAGTGGGTTGATGAACCGCTCGAAACAGTAGCGCCGATAATCAATGCCGGCCCGCACGAAAGGGGCGGCATCACCGGTCCCCGCTGCAGTCACTCGAATGCCATGATCGCGAAGCGCGAGCATGGCTGGAATACGAAGATAGTGATCCTCGCCTCCGATGTAGAGCAGGTGCGGAGTCATGGGAGTGCCTCCTCTGTGCGCGCCCGCTGCCCCGGCCTGGTCTCGTGAGCGCCATCAAATAGCAAAGCTCTCAGGTGCGTTTCAGTCGGCACGGTGAGGCGGAGAAAGTCCATCGGTTATTTCGTGGTATACTCTCATGTGTTGCACAGGAACTCGAAACACGATGTTGTCGCACCCGGCGCCGACGATCGAGATCGGCGTATGTGATTTCACCGCAGATCGAGCCATTCGGGATTGTCCTCATACCAGTGCACGACGTTCTTCATCGATTGCTCCAGCGGCATCGGGGATTTCCAGCCGAACGCCGCGAGCTTGGCGCCGTCGAGTCCGTAGTGATGATCGTGGCCCGGCCGCGACTTCTTGAACTCTTCAAGCTCATATTTCAGTGGCTTGCCGATGAAGCTGGCGATCATTTTCGCAAGCTCGACGTTTGTCACTTGCTTGTCGCCGACGATATTGTAACGATCCGGCTTGTCAACCGTGCCTTCGACGTGGATGTGAGGCGTGGTGTTCTTGAGCAGGAAGAGGAAGGCGTCTGCCGAGTTGCGCGAGTGAATGTAGAAGCGCGAGCCGACCGACTTGTCTGTGCCGTGGATCGTCACCGTCTCGCCGGCTCGGACCTTCCGCTGCACGATCGCCGGAAACTTGGCGGGCGACTGCATCTCGCCGAAGTTGTTCATCAGATTGACGATGATAAGCGGTATGCCGTACGTCCGCCAATAGGCGATGGCGATAACCTCCTGAGCAGCCTTCGAAGCCGAGTATGGATTCGACGGAACGATCGGGTCCCACTCTTTATGGAAGCTCTTACCATCAGTAGGGCCATAGACTTCGTCGCTGGAAATCTGAAGGAACGTCTTCGGTTTGACAGCTCGCGCATACTCCAGCATCGCGAGGATCACATTGACGTTGTTCTGTATGAAGCCGACCGGATGAAGGATTGAGTCGTGCACGTCGGACAGCGAAGCCATGTTGATGATGTGATCAACTTCGCCGATCTTGCTCGCGAGCAAATCCGAGATAGGCGCGGTCAGGTCGTGCGTGTAGACCCTGACGCGGCTCCGGAATTCCGGATGTGCTTGTAGCATCACCTCGATACGATCGGTCAGGCCCCTGTGCCGGAATGAATCGAGGGAGACGATATTCCAGTTCGTATTGTCCAGGGCGTGCTTCAGCGTGTGGCAGCCGATCGAGCCGCCAGCCCCGGTGATCAAAAGGGTCACGCGACGTTGGGTCAACATCTTGGAAACCTCCCTACAAGGCCCGTCCGGGCTCTCTCAGCCTAAGAGGATGCTCACGAGAATCAGTTGGTGAACGTCCGAGCTGCGCCGTGCATCGACCCGCGTTCCATCCGTCGATGAGATTGCAGAGCGGCATCCACTCGAAAGCGCCGACAAGCGCAGCGAAGCGCTCCTCGCACCGATGAAGGTTGACGCGTTGGCGAAACCAATTGGTCGCCTTCATCCTGGCGACGCGCGGCTGCCCGGGATCGATCTCCCAGGGGTGAATGTAAAAGATGTAGGGCATCCCAGAGCGCAGGATCGTGCGCACGCCCTGAAGCCACAACGGATAGGGGATGAGCCGGAAATAACCGCCCCCACCCCAAGGAATCCCGCGTTCGCCGAGCCGGATACACGAGATACAGACTTCATAGAACCCATTGCGGAGCAAAACGATCGGCTTGCCCGCATGCATCCCACTGAGCCGGCCATACCTATCGTGCGCGATAGTCTGCACAGCGGAAGAATCGTAGTCGAAACCCACTTCCTGCAAGATCGGAATCGCCCAATCGGTGATCGAGAAGGAAGGCGCGCGGTAGCCACGGACCGCCTTGCCGGTTAAGTCTTCAAGGTATCGCTTTGACCGCACCACGTCTGACCGGAATTCGCTGGGCCGGAGCGAGTAGACATGTTCGTGACCATAGCCATGAGATGCAACCTCGTGGCCTGCTGCGGAGATCGCGCGCACGAGCTGCGGACACTTCTCGGCCACCCAGCCAAGCACGAAGAAGGTGGCGTGGGTATCGGATGACTGGAGAATTTCCATGATTCGCATCGTATTCCGTTCGACCCGCAGCTCGCAGCTCTCCCATGCTTCGCGCGCGATCACATCCCTCAGGTTATCGGTATGGAACCAATCCTCGACGTCGATCGAAAGCGCGGCCCCGACAGAGCCCATACGCTCCGTGGTCATGCTCGCCATCGGTCCCTCCTTACAGCAGCCGGTATCCGCGTTTGCGAAATTCCCGCACGTCTTCGGGTTTCGGAAACGAAAAGTAGCCCGCCTGTTTCATGTCGAGCGGCGTTGACTGTGCCCGATCCGCTCGTAAATCGCGCAGTACCCTGATGAGAAGCCTGGCGCCTTCGCACTTGGTTCCTTTGATGACCCGATCGAGCGAGTCGCTTCTCTTGATCGCGAAAGGTCGCGTCGCCAGCACATCGCCCGCATCGAGCTTTTCTGCCATGCGGTGCACGGTGATGGTTACGGCCGGCTCACCCCGCAGCATCTGCCAAAACGTCGGCATCATGCCTCTGTACGTCGGCAGCCGCCCGGAATGAATGTTTATGCAGCCAAGGCGGGGGATGCCGAGAAGCTCCGGTTTGAAGATTTCGGGGGCAGCAACCGAAATGATCACATCCGGTGCGATGGCGCGGACCTGCTCAATGTACTCTGGCTGATTGACCGATCGCGTCGTCACGATAGGCACCCGCGCCGAAACGGCGAGCGACTCTATCGACCGGCCGCGTAGTCGAGCACCGGTGAATCGCAGCCCCTGACGAAAGAGTCCCCAAAAACCGTAGAGAACCCGAACGCGCCGCATCGTCTTCCATATCGGTTCGTGAAACGGCCGGTCGATCGTGATTCCGGATATGTCGATTTCCTCATGCGGATACTCTGCAAAAAAAATCTCGAAGAACCGAATAACGTAGAGCGGGTCTTCCTCGGTCACGAAGAACACCCGCAATTTCTGCCCCCCTTTCTCGCCGAGCGCCAGATCTCCGGGACGAGCAGTCGACGTCACAATCCTGAATTGCGGCATGCTTTGCGTCGTAGCCGCCCGCAGCACGTCATTGTGAGCCGGCGAAGCTGATTGGCGCGGCGAAGCCTCCTTTGCTTCCATTTCCTTCGCATGATTACGAGGAGCTCTTTCGACCATGGCACACGCTCACATCGGAAGCAGAGTTGCGGCGCTTGTGGTGACACCTTCGCTCTATTGCCCCACACCGGATCGGGCTTCGTTTACAGCTCCATCAATCAGATGGGCGTTTTCGGTGCACGACTGAGACTCATTAACACAGCGAGCCGAGGACCGTTAATCTATTAGGGAGTAGCATCCAAATGGGAGATGCAGCCCATCAATTGGCAATCGCTATCGTGTCGACGGAGTGAAGAGCTTGAAGCAACTGGTTGGCCCGCGACGAGCGAGTTGGCACGCGCTCGTCACAAATTGATGAACCGGAATGCCCTCTCGTTCGCGTGAATTTCTTCGCAGCGCTTATGAGCGCTGATTCACCCTACCCATTTGTAGGTATCGCGAACGCAGGCTCGCACTTTCTAGCGCTTGCTGATCATAACACGCTTTAGTCATGCAGGCGGAAGACCGGCGACGGTAAGCTCGGCCCGTCAAGCGCCAAGTTAACCGACACCGAGGCGCGCGCGAGTCATTGTTCGTACCTCCGTGCACGACTGCGTCTGCGGATCTCGCCTAAGCGAACGGCAGGGATCCGAATCCTGGGAGAAACACGATGGCGATGCTAACGCCGTCTCCGTTCACGATGAAGCCGACTTCGTTTGAGCATTTCGCCTTGTTTCGCAACTTCTCTGGGTTGCGTTGCAGATGATGCGCCTTAGCCGTGCGCGCCAATCGCGAGCCGGGCTAACATCAAAGGTCTGTCGATCGCCGTCTTGAATCAGATTGAATCAGAGAGGGTGCGCTTGAGGGTGCGAACATTTGCCGTTTTTAGTAATACAGGAGGATCAAATGAAAGCTGTTATCCAATGCGGCGGAAAGGGCATGCGTTTGCGCCCGCACACATTCATTTTACCGAAACCGCTTATGCCGATCGGATCGCGACCTGTGCTGGAGCTTTTGCTCAAATGGCTGAGACGAAACGGGATTAAAGACGCTTTCGTCACGACTGGATACCTGGGTCACCTCATTCGCAGCGTTTGCGGCGACGGCAGTCAGTGGAACATGCGGATCACTTACACGCAGGAGCTAGAACCGCTTGGAACGATCGGTCCGTTGTCACTTCTGCGCGAACAGCTCGACGCGCCGTTCTTGGTTCTTAACGGCGACGTGCTTACGGATCTTAATCTCAACCAGTTCGTGAGCTGTCATCGACGACATCACGGGAGTCTCACTATCGCCACCGCCACCCGCCCCACCAAGATGGACTTTGGCGTGATCGACGAGACTGACGGACGTGTGACCGAATTTCGCGAGAAGCCTGAACTATCGCATCTCGTCAGTATGGGTATTTACTGCATGGATCCCGCAGTACTCGAACGCATCCCATCGGGTGTTCCATTCGGCTTCGACGATCTGATGTTCCAGATGCTGGAGGAGGACGTACCAGTGAACGTATTCAAACACAACGGCATGTGGCTCGATATCGGCCGGGTGGAGGACTTCCTCAAAGCTCAGGATGTCGCATGGGACGAGCAGTCGCCCGCATTCGCGGCAACCATCGCAGCTTGAGGCAATGTCGCATGTCGCGGTGATTGATCTTGCCAATTCAACGATTCGCTCAGGTCGGGATTGGAGACTAACACATGCTATTGGTATCGGAGCCAGTCTTGGGGCTGGACGAGAAAGCTGCTTTAGCGGCTGTAATCGAGAGCGGCTGGGTGACGATGGGAGACCGGGTCCGGGAATTTGAGCAGGCGTTCGCCCGCCTGCATGAAGCCGAGGATTCAATCGCCGTCAGCTCTTGCACCGCAGCCCTCCACCTAATCCTGCACGCGCTCGGCATTGGACCAGGTGATGAAGTTCTTGTTCCATCGCTGACGTTCGTCGCCACCGCCAATAGCGTGCTTTATGTAGGAGCACGGCCGGTCTTCGTCGATATCGAGTCGCCGGAGATTCCCTTGATGTCGTTGGATGAGGCCGAAGCCAAGTGCACCGCGAGAACCAAGGCCGTCATTCTTGTACATTTTGGTGGCTATCTCGCGGATCGTGACAGCTGGCAGTCCTTCGCTCGCACCAAGGGCTTGCTCTTGATCGAGGACGCCGCGCATGCGCCGGGGCTGCCAGCAGCTGGGACCTTTGGCGAGGCGGCGGCATTCAGCTTTTATGGCAATAAAAACATGACGACCGCCGAGGGAGGCGCAATCATTGCTCGCAACCGCTCATTGAGAGAAACCATCAGGCGAGCACGGTCTCATGGTATGACAAGCAGCACGCGGCAGCGCCTCGACAGTCGCAGTCCAGATTACGATGTGACGATCCTCGGATTCAACTACCGTATGGACGAGTTGCGAGCTGCCGTCGGCCTCGCACAGTTAAAAAGATTGACGGAATGGAATGACATCAGGCGACGTCTGTCGCAGCACTATCGCCAGCTCATTGCAGAGCATTGCCCATCGGTGTTGGTCCCATTCACGGATCCATGGCCCTCGGCGCATCATCTGATGCCGGTTATACTTCCGACCGCAATCCCTCGGCAGGTTGTCATCGATTGGCTGCGCAAGCGAGGTATTCAGACCACCGTTCATTATCCCCCTGTACATCGCCTGACGTATTACTGCGACCTCTACCCGGATTCTTATTTGCCGCGAACCGAGGAATTTGCGCGACGGGAGCTCACGCTACCTCTCCATCCCCGGATGACCCCGGCCACTGTCGAACTCGTCGTGAATTCCCTTGCAGCCGCACTGGGTGCGGAGTTCCCGATGGAGGCAATCGCATGACCATGCACGACGCGGCGAACCAGCTCTCCGGGCCATCTCTCGGCGTGCACGTGGGCTTGCGGCGTGCCATCGATGTGGGCTTGCGGCGTGCCCTCGATATTGTCTGTGCTGGT
>WNFT01001862.1_pt1 | contig 17878 bp, 17 predicted proteins | sample 5400191 | NCBI WGS metagenome assembly WNFT01 (sample SAMN13153359, study PRJNA577476) | soil metagenome | isolation source: 80 cm saprolite under Madrone tree | place: USA:California | collected 2016-06-14 | reverse complement strand
AACCGCGGTGGGCCCGGCGGGCGCGGACGTGATCACGGATTGGAACCAGAAGGCTGTGCCGCTCGTCACCAAGTATAGCCTCGGGGCACCGGCCTATCTCGACCTGGCGATCATGCACCTGGCGATGTACCAGTGCGTGAACTCCGTCGAGCCACGCTACGAGCCGTACAAGGCCAAGCTGGACGCTCCGGCAACGGTCTCCAAGGAGGCAGCGGCCGCGGTGGCCGCCGCCGTCGTATTGTCCAAGCTCCATCCCGAGGATCAGGCGAAGGTCGACGGCGAGTTGAAGCAATACCTCGCGCAGATTCCAGACGGCCCGGCAAAGGACGAGGGCATCGCCTTCGGGCAAAAGGTCGCGGAGGGAATCGTGACCTCACGGGCCAATGACGGCTCGAATGCGCCCGACACTTATCGTCCCCGCACGACGGCGGGCCGGTATGTTGCCACGTCGTTGCTCGTGGTTCCCATGTGGGGCAAGGTCACGCCGTTTGCCCTCAAGAGCGCGTCGCAATTCCGGCCCGGCCCGCCGATCAGCTTGAAGAGCCGCGAGTGGGCAGACAACTACAATGAGATCAAGGACATTGGCGCCAGGAACAGCACCACGCGCAGCGCGCTTCAGACGGAGACCGGGCGTCTCTGGTTGTACACGGGGCCCGGGACCTTCATGCCGCTCGCGGTCCAGCTGTCACAGGCCAAGGGGCTGAGCGTGAACGAGAATGCCCGCCTCTTCGCCTTGCTGGCCATGGCGACCGCCGATGCGATGGTGGCGGTGTTCGACGCCAAGTACCACTATGAGTTCTGGCGGCCGATCACCGCCATCCGCAATGGGGACATCGACGGTAATCCGCAAACAGACCGCGATCCGGCGTGGGACTCGCTGGGGCCGGCCCCGTTGCATCCGGAATATCCATGCGCCCACTGCATCGTCGCCGGCACAGCGGGAACCGTCATGCAAGCCTTCTTCGGCACCGGGACGCTCCCGGAGTTCTCGCTGACGACGCCGACCGCGCCCGGCGTCACGCATCGCTGGACGCGCCTGGAGGACTATATCCAAGAGCCCTCGAACGCCCGCATCTGGTCCGGCATCCACTACCGTTTCTCGACCAAGGTGGGCACGGACATGGGGAGGAAGGTCGGCGACTACACCGTGCAGACCTACCTCCAACCCTTGAAGTAAGCGGCGGGCTACCGCTTCGCCAGCGGGACGTACTCGCGGGGCGCCGACCCGGTGTAGACCGGCGCCGGGCGGAAGATGCGGTTGCCTGACTCCCACTGCTCCTTCATGTTCGCCATCCACCCAAGCGTGCGGGAGGCAGCGAAGATCGGCGTGAAGAAGTCCGTGGGAATCCCGATCGCGGCAAACACACAGCCGGAGAAGAGGTCGACGTTCGGGAACAGGCCCCGATCACCCAGGCGCGCGGTGGCAACCTCCTCGACGGTGAGCGCAATCTGGTACAGGTCAGCGACCCTCGAGCCGGGCGGGATCACCTCGGCGGCCAGCGTCTGGATCACCTTCGAGCGCGGGTCCTTCACGTGGTACACGCGGTGCCCGAAGCCCGGGATCTTGTAGCGGTCCGCGAGCATCTGCTCGACCTTCGGCTTCGCGCCTCCCGGGTCGCCCATGCTCTCGAAGAGGCGCAGCGACTGCTCGTTCGCGCCGCCGTGCGCCGGACCAGAGAGCGCGCCGATCGCGGACGACAGCACCGCCTCCGGCTCGGCCTTGGTAGAGGTGACCACGCGCGAGGTGAACGTGGAGGCATTCCCCGCGGAGTGATCAGCCTGCAGAATCATCAGCGCGTTCATCACGCGCAGGTGCAGGGCCGAGGGCTTCTGCCCCGTGATCATGCGCAGCATCATCTCCGAGTGGGACTCGCCGGCCTTCGGGCCGTCGTACGGGTGCCCGGCCGCCGCCTGCGCGATCACGCCGACGAGGTGGCCGGCCTTCGCGACGAGAGCGATGCCGCGCGCCTGGACGGCGCCGACCTTGCTCTCGAAGTCGTTGTCCATCGGGCCGAGGGCCGCCGCGGCTGCCTGCAACGCAAACATCGGGTGCGTGATTGCCGCGGTCGCGCGGGCGATCTCGATGAGCGCAGGCGTGAGCGCGCGGTCCGCCTCCATCTGCGTGCGGACCTGCGCAATGCGGGCCTTGTTGGGCAGCTGGCCGTCGTAGATGAGGGCGACGATCTCCTCGAACGTGTTCTCAGGGCCTGTGATGTCTTCGATGGAGTAGCCGCGATAGCTGAGGCGGCCGACCATGCCCTCAACGAGAGAGAGGGCGGATTCGGCAATGGGGACTCCCTCGAGCCCCGGACTGAAGGACGGCTTGCTTGTCGTCATGTCACCCTCACATGTCTCATAGCCTTGACACTGCCGCCAGCCTCGCTCCCCGGATTCATGCCAAAGTATACCCGGCAGAAAATTGAACGGGAGGGAAACATGGATCGCGATAACTTTATCCTGGCCTACCCGACGAGGCCGAAGTAGGCTGCTCTCATAGCAGCATGTTGGGACCGATGCTCGAGAGCGGCCGGAAGTTGCGAACCTCTTTGCATCAGGAGGTCATCATGCGAAAGATCGTCGCGTCGCTCAGCGCAGTGCTCATGCTGGCCACCGTCACCGCGGTGGCGCAGGAGAAGATGAAGGATCCAGCCAAGGCCGGCCACGAGGGCATGGCCAAGCCCGGCGGGGCCACATCCGACGCCGCGGTCATCGCGAAGGCGACGAGTGCCGCGCCGCCGGACATCGGCCGCAACGCCGCGGTCATGGGCACGGGGGCCGACGGCAAGATGAAGGAGCTGCGCGCCGGCACCAATGGGTGGATGTGCATGCTCGATCTCGCCGGCGACTCGATGTGCCTCGACAAGGAGTGGCAGGCCTGGGGCGACGCCTGGATGAACAAAAAGGAGCCGCCGAAGCCGAAGACGGTCGGCGTGGCCTACATGCTCAAGGGCGACAAGGGTGCCAGCAACACCGATCCGTACGCGACGAAACGGGCGGCTGACAACCAGTGGGTGGTGAGCGGACCGCACATCATGATCCTTCCCACCGACGCCAGTCAGCTCGACGCGTATCCGACGGATTGGACCAAGGGTGGTCCGTGGGTGATGTGGAAGGGAACGCCGTACGCGCACATCATGGTCCCGACGACGTCGATGGCGAAATCGGCGTCCAAGGCTCCGGCCGAGAAGAAGGCCGCCGACAAGAAATAGCGGCGCGCGTGCCTACTGTTTCTGGACGAGGACGCGTCCCTGCGCATTCGTGAAGACGCGATAGCGATTTCCGTCCTGACACGACGCGATGTAGTCATTGTCCCCCTGCTTGGTCGCCCCCACGACCTGGCCGCACGGTAAGCCCTGCAGGGCAATCACCGCCGTCAGGTCCTTCAGGACGGCCGCGTTCGGCTGAGCCAGCGCGGGGTCGGACATGAGGGCTCCCACCACCCCCACCAGCGCCAAGACCTTCCCACGCATCCTCATCGTCATGCTCCTTCCTCGTCTATGTGAGGGTCGCGAACTTGACCGGATCGGCAAGAAGACTCCAAATCGCCTCCCGCGATGCCGCGATGTCTCGTGCCAGTGCCGCGTCGGCGTCCTGCAGTAGAGAGAGGACCTTCATGATGAGAAGGTCGTACGATTCTCGAAGCGTCGTCAGCGTGGCCCCGTTCTTCCCGTCGTGAAATGTCCGGAACTGGCTCAGCAAATCATCCACCTGGTTCTTGAGGGAGAGCTTGGTGAAGACACCGATCGCTTTCGTGTCACGGAGTCGTTTCTCCAGTGACTTCAGGTCCAGGGTGGGTGTCGCCGCTTGCTTTCCGGGGCCGGGAGTGACCGTGCTCTTCCCTCGAGGTGTCGCCGGTGGAGCGGGGGCGGCCGGAGCTTTGGGAGTTTTCACCTCGGGTGGCGTCGCTTCGCTCCGGCCCTGCACCGGGGCTCCGGCTGGCGCCGTCTCCTGCGTGACCGGGCCGCCGCCATCTTCCTTTCCTGACGGCGGTACCGCGGGTGCGTCGGGCATGGGCGCATCCGGGAATTTGGTGTCCGGCGAGTCTTTCGGACCCGGCGCGGCCGCTGAGACTTCGGGGGAAGACGCCTCACCATGGAGCGGCGGAACCTCGACCGCCTGCCGCTTTGAGGCGCAGCCGAGTGGCACCAATGCGACCAACACCGCGAACACTCCCATCATCAAGGTCGTCAAAGCGGCAGGAGCGTGGCGGGAGCGGACAGCCGGCGGCCTGATCATCGTGGAACGGACCTCCCTTCAGGCTACACCCACACACAATTCGACGAACCGGCCACGACATCATTCACACCGAGATCAAGCACGCAGGCGGGGTCGTGGAACCTCTTGGCTGCACCTGCTCACCAAGGGGCGACGGAGCGGCAAGCCGAGATGGCGCCCCGTCAGCCCGTGAGCTGCAGGAAGGCCTCCGCGATGCGTTCGGGAAGCGTGACGTCACCTCGTTTTTGGCTCCAGCCGAGATCGTGCCCGCCGTTCACCTTCAGCAGCGCCGTCTGCCCCGGAATCAGCGCTCGCGCTTTGTCGAGCTCCGCAAGCGAGCCGAACGGGTCAGTGGTCCCGTGGACGAAGAGCGTGGGCACAGAGAGGTCTGGAAGGTGGGCGGTGCGCAGGACCCGGGGACGGCCGGGCGGATGCAGCGGGTAGGACTGGAGCAGGAGAGCGGCCGCCAGTGCGGGCTCGGCCGCGAGGAGCATGGAGGCTTGGCGGCCGCCGTAGGAGTGGCCGCCAAGGAACAGCCGGCCGCTCACACGATTGCGTAGCACGCGGAGAGACGCGCGGAGCCCTTCGCGATCGCGCTCGGCGCCTGCGGGCGAAGGGCCACCGCGCGAGCGGGCCTGGCGATACGGCAGATCACAACGCAGGACAGTGACGCCGCGCGCAGCGAATGCCTCGGCCACGGCCACCAAGAGCGGCGTGTCGGCACTACCGCCGGCGCCGTGGGTGAGGACAAGGCCGTCGCCTCCGGGCCCCGCGGCCGGCTGCAAGATGCCGCGAACGGGCGGGGCGCCCGCGACGTCAATGCGCTCGACATTCACGGCGGCACCACCCTTGAAGTCTAAATCGATCTGATTCCTTGGTCGTCTACGATCTGACGGGTTCGTGCGCCTTGAGGAAGCGCCGCGCGTGCTCCACGACCTCGTCGATGTGCTCCTGCGAATCCTTCCAGGGATAGATGGTCACCTCGGCGTTCGGGGCGAGGCTGGCCACCTCCATGGCGACCTTGTACGGGTGTGCGGGCACGTCGTCAGGCGCTATCAGCAGCGGCGTCCGGATAGAGCGCACGAAATCGCGCGACACGGTGAACACGAAGTCGGCGCGGTTGGTGTACATGCTGGTCAGGAAGTCATGAACCATGTCCATCGTGACGTCGGGGCGCTTCTCACACAGCGCCGGCCCCCAGCCCTTGATGTTGTTCTGGTAGAAGAGGTCCGGCATCTCAGGCCTCGAGCCACTGGGCTGCATCATCGCAGCCGCGACGACACGCTCCGGAGCCCGCCTGATGAGGTTGTGGATCATCGGCCCGCCGATGCAGAAGCCCATGACCAGGAACTCCCGGATGCCGAGGTGGTCCATCAGCCCGAGCTGGTCGTCGGTATAGGCGTCCCAGGGGCGGTCGATCTCCAGCGGGCCGCCGGACCGGCCGGGGTTGGCGTTGCGCAGGTCGGCGCAGATACAGCGGAAATCGTCCTTGTACCTTTCCATCGGGTTGAAGGGCGAGGCTGTCTGCCAGGATGAGAGGGCCGAATTGAGCCCGCCGCCCGGTATGAGCAGCAGGGGAAAGCCGGAGCCTACTTCTTCGTAGTGGATGCGGACGGGTCCTCTTTCGTAGAACGGCATGACGATTCTCCTCTCTCAGCGAGTCGCCGTTATTCTAGCCCACGGCGCAGATGAGCTTCGCGATCCTTGAGTTTCGCCCGAGCGGCATCCTAAGGTCGGCACCCGCCGCCGTCAACCGGCAAGCGGACTGCGAGTGAGCCAGAAGCACGCCGCCGGCGGCATCCGTCACCACATCACCATGCCACCGTCGATATTGATGGACTGGCCCGTCATGAAGGCAGCCGCCGGGGAGCACAGGAAGCCGATCAGCCCCGCCACTTCCTCGTCCGACGCGGCGCGGCCCATCGGGATGCGGTCGAGCTGGCGCTGCCAGCCGTCGCCGCGGCCGAGCACGTCCATGCGGGCCGTATCGATGGTACCGGGGCACACGGCATTGACGGTGACGCCGTGCCGCGCGACTTCCATCGCGAGCGATTGCGTCAGGCCCTGGATGCCGAAGTTCGCCGCGTTGTAGGCGGCGGTATTCGGGCTGCCCCGCTTGCCGGCGATGGACGAGAGATTGATCACGCGCCCCCACTTCTGCTGAATCATGATGGGCACGATTCGCTTGCAGAGCAGGAACGCGCCGGTCAGCTTGATGTCCAGCACCTTGCGCCACACCGCCTCGTCCAGCTCGGGGAGGGGCACCCGGTCATTGCCGCGCGGATAGGCGGCATTGTTCACGAGCACGTCTACGCGGCCGAAGGTCTTCACGATGAGGTCCACCAGTTGGCCGACGGGCTCCGCCCGGCTCACGTCGCCCGTCCAGGTCAGCGCGCGGCGGCCCTGCGAGCGGATCTGCTCGGCCGTGCTCTCGACGTCGCGCCACCCTACGTTCTTCTCGTCGTCCGGATAGGTCGCAGGATCGCGCCCCGTCCCCGTGACGACCACGTCCGCCCCTTGCTCGGCCAGCGCCAGGGCCGTGGCCCGGCCGATCCCGCGCAGCCGCCCCGCCCCCGTCACCAGCGCCACCCTGCCGTCCAGCGATCCCATGCCCGGTATCCTCCGTTCAGCTCGGTCGCCGCGCGTGCTCGTCGACATCGCCGAACTTCTGATCTCGCGTCTCGATGCGCGCCTTCACGCCCTTGGCCCGCGCCGCCGCGCCATAGGTGCCCAGCGCCTGCCGGTGCGGGATCGTCAGCATGTAGTTCTTGAACGCGGCCTCGACGGCCCGGCGATGCCCCTGGGTGTCCATGGTCTCGTTCACCGAGGCCTTGGCCAGCTTGAGCGCAAAGGGATCTTGCAGCGCGATTCGCAGCGCCAACTCCATCGTCGCCTCGGCCAGCGCCTCGCGCTCGACCACGCGGTTGACCAGGCCCAGCTCGAGCGCTGTGCGCGCATCGATATAGTCGCCGGTGAAGAGATACTCCTTGGCCTTCCGGGGACCGAGATCCCACGGCATGGAGAAGTACTGCACGTGCGAGCCGCCCCAGCGCACGGCCCGATCGGCGAAGAGAGCATCCTCCGCCGCGATGATCAAGTCGCAGCAGGAGGCGAGCATCAAGCCGCCCATGATGCAGTAGCCCTGCACCTGGGCGATGGTCGGCTTCGGCACATCCCGCCAGCGCAGGCAGGTCTCGAGGTACAGCTCCGAGAGATGCTTGAGATTCTCGGCGATGCCGGGACCCACCGGATGGGCCTGCTGGTCTTCGAGCTCCTCGCGACTGCCCAGGTCGTGGCCGGCAGAAAAGTGCGCCCCCGACCCGGCCACGATGATGACCCGCACGTCCGCGTCGTTCGACCCCGCTCGAAAAGCCTCGTCCAGCTCGACGACCATCACTCGGCTCTGGGCATTGAGCACCTCGGGGCGATTCGCCGTGATGCGAAGGACAGCGCCGAGTTTCTCGTAAGTGAGAGTACGGAAGTTCATCAAGTCCCTCCTCAATGGATCGACGGTCGTTGAACGGCCGCTCCACAATAGCGCAAGGGACCGGCCGCGGCCAGACCATCGTCTGCCTGTATCCAGTGTCGCGTCATGGCCTACGGGTCGCCGCCCACCGGCCGCCGCAGTTTGACCTCTCTCGCGCACTCTGGCAGGATCGCCTCACATCGACGAGGCTGCATCCGCGCTGTGCCGAGACCCGGGGCGCGACGACGAGCGGGCACGACCCGCGGGAGGATGACGCAATGCCGCCGACAAAGCTGGCTCACCTCGTCTACCAGACCAACCGGATGGCCGAGATGCGCGACTGGTACTGTGCCGTGCTGGGCGCGCGGGTGGTCTACGAGGACAAGCACCTCGCGTTCGCGACGTACGACGACGAGCATCACCGCGTGGCGTTCGTGGACTTCGGCCCGCTGGTCCCGCGTGACCCGGCGGCCACCGAGCTGGGCGTGAAGCCGATCGAACAGCCGGGCTTGCACCACGTCGCCTTCACCTTCGGTTCCATGGGCGAGTTTCTCGACAACTATGTCCGACTCAGGGACCTCGGGATCAAGCCGTTCTTCTGCGTCAACCACGGGCCGACCACGTCGATGTACTACCGCGACCCGGACGGCAACCGCGTGGAGCTGCAGATCGACAATTTCGCCACCGCGAAGGAAGGACAGGACTGGATGCTGTCGCCCGCCTTCGCGCAGAACCCGATCGGTGTCGAGTACGATCCGGACCACCTGGTGAAGCGGTTTCGCTCGGGCGTGCCCGTTGCTAAGCTGGTCATCCGCGACTAGTAGGCGCCTGAGCGCGATCGGAGGAGGGTCACTCGACGGCTACGCGGCCCACCCGCGGATCGAGCGCATCGCGCAGGCCGTCACCGAGGCAATTGAAACCCATCACGGCCACGAAGATCGCGAGGCCCGGGAACAGCGACACGTGGGGCGCCTCCATCAGATAGGCGCGCCCATCGCTGACCATCTTGCCCCACTCCGGCGTGGGGGGCTGGACGCCCAGGCCAAGGAAGGACAGGATCGCGGCGAGCAGGATGGCCGTCGCCACCTGCATGGAGGAGAAGACGAGAAGCGGCGAGACGCTGTTCGGCAGAATGTGACGGAAGAGCACGCGCGCATGGGAGGCGCCCAGGGCCGACGCGCCCTGGACGAACTCGAGCTCCTTCAACGAGAGCACCATGGAGCGGCTCACCCGGGCGAAGCTGGGGACGGAGCGCACCCCCACCGCGATCATCACGTTGACAAGGCTCGGGCCCAGAGCGGCCACCACGGCAATGGCGAGGAGAATGCTCGGGAAGGCCAGGAGGACGTCCATGCATCGCATCACGGGCGCGTCGGCCCGCGGGAAATAGCCGGCGCAGAGCCCGAGCAGGATGCCTGCGGTGGCGCCGATGCCCGTCGCGATCACTCCGACCAAGAGCGAGAGCCTCGCGCCGAAGAGAATGCGCGAGAGGATGCAGCGCCCGAACTCGTCCGTCCCGAGCGGGAACTCCGCTGATGGCGTGGCCAGGGCATGCGGCAGATCCTGGCGGATGGGATCGTGCGGGGCGATCCGCCGCGCGCCGAACGCCAGGACGACCAGCCCGAGGATGACCGCGAGCCCGATCACCGCCAGCCGATGCTTCGCGAAGCGCCGCCAGATCTCATTCATAGCGTATGCGCGGGTCGAGCCAGCCGTAGAGGAGATCCACCAGCAGATTGACGAGGACGAACACGACGGCGACCAGCAGCACGCATCCCTGCACCACCGGATAGTCGCGCTGGAGGATGGCGGTCATCGCGAGGCGGCCCACGCCGGGCCACGCGAATATGGTCTCGGTGACCACGGCGCCGCCGAGAAGGAACCCGTACTGCAGACCGACCACGGTCACGACCGGGATGAGCGCATTCGCGAGGGCGTGCTTGCCGACCACGCGGGACGGCGGCACGCCCTTGGCGCGCGCCGTGGTGACATATTCCCGCCCGAGGACATCGAGCATCCCCGAGCGCGTGAGCCGGCTGATGATGGCGACCGACGTCGTGGCCAGCGTGGCGGCCGGGAGCAGAATATGGCGCAGGCCTTCCCAGTGCCACACCGGCCCCGCCCGTCCTGAAACGGGCAGCCAGCCGAGCTGGAGGCTGAAGAGCCAGATGGCGACGATGGCGACCCAGAAAATCGGCATCGAGAGCGTGGAGAGCGAGGTGCCCATGGCGACATAGTCGACCCACGAGGAGCGACGGACTGCGGCGATCAGCCCCAGCGGGATGCCGACGAGCACGGCCATGACCATGCTCACCGTGGTGAGCTCGAGCGTGGCCGGAAAGCGGGAGAGGATCTCGCCGGCGACTGGCGATCGCGAGCGGAGCGAGCGGCCGAGATCCCCCTGGAGGGCGCGGGACACAAACGAGACGTACTGGACGTAGAGAGGGCGCTCGAGGCCGAGCTCCGCGCGAACTCTCGCGATCACCGACTCGGGGGCGTCGGGCCCCGCGATCAGGCGCACAGGGTCACCCGGGACCACGTGCATGATGGCGAAGACCAGGAGCGAGACGCCGAAGAGCACCGGCACCGTCTGGAGCAGGCGCCGGAGGATGTAGTGGATCATGCCGCTTCCGGGCTGGCTATTCTCCCCACTCGCGGTACGTCTGGGGAGAAAGCTGGTCGGCGCCGCGCCCGGCCCAGTCGTACTTCGTCATGCGCGGCCACATGCGCTCACCGCCGGCCTGGAGCGCTCCGAGGATGGCGCCTTCGTCGGCGCCTTGCACGCGCCCGCCGTCCACGACGAGGCGGCCGTTGACGTAGACACGATCCACATCCTCGTCGCTTGCGTTGTACACGATGTTCTTCACCGGATCCCGGAGCGGTGTCATCCGCCACGAGGAGGCCTTCCAGAGGACGAGGTCGGCCTTGGCGCCCGGGGCGATGCGCCCGAGGTCGTCGCGCATGAGTGCCCGGGCCCCCCCGAGGGTTGCCGCGTCGAAGGCGTGGGCCGCAGTGGTCGCCTCCGTGTTCCGCTCCATGATCTTCGAGACCACGGCAGCCCAGCGCATGGCCTCGATCACGCTCTGGGGGTTCGTGTCGGTGCCGAGAGACATGTTGACGCCGGCCTCCCGGTAGCGGCCGAAGGACTCCATGGCCACGCCGCGCCGCGCGAACACCCATACCGCGTGTGCCACCGAGCAGCCGGCCTCGGCCATGAGCCGGATGTCGCCGTCCGGATAGTTCGTCCACGATGAGCCGCCGACGATGATGGCGTGCCCCAGCACGGTGTTCCGGCCGAGCACGCCCAGCTCTCTCATCCACGCGATCGGCGTCTTGCCGTGGCGCGCCACCATCTCGTTGAACTCGACCACCGACTGCGAGGTGTGCACCTGGTAGGGCCGCTCGACCTCGTCGGCGAAGCGCTTGGCGTCTTTCAGGAGCTCGGCCGTGCACGTGTCGATCTGCGACGGCGAGACGAAGCATCGCACGAGATCGCCGTGCGCGCCGTCCCACCGCGCGTGGAAGTCCATCGCTCGCCGGAGCCCCTGCCGTCCCTGCTCCTCGTTCCACTCCCACTCGACGCGCTTGCCGTCCTTCGTGAGCCACCTCCCGGAGCGGAAGGCCTGTCCCATGTAGAGCCGGATCCCGTAGTGCGGCGCGCGCTCGACCACGTACTCGCCGAGCGTGCCGATCTCCATGACGGTGGTCACCCCGCCGCGCAGTAGCTCGGCCATGGAGAAATCGACACAGGCGCGCCCCGCCTCCTCGTCCTGCGCGTCGCTCCGCACGGGCAGCATCTCGAAGAGGCCCGAGTACCAGAACTGCGGGTTGCCGCGATCCTCGATGAACGACCGGTCCAGCGGCGAGCCGCTGATATGGGCGTGGGTGGAGATGAGCCCGGGGGTCAGGACCCGATCGTGCGCATCCACCGTCTCGTCCACGCGGCCGTCGAAGCGCGGCCCGACATGGAGAATGGTGTCGCCCTCGATCACCACCACGCCATCGCGGAGGAGCCGGTGGCCCCGCCCGTCGAACGCGATGACGTACCCCGCACGGATCGCGATACGCTTGGGCGCCGTCACGGGAGGCATCTCGTCAGACGACCCAGGCGTCCAGGAGCTTGTAGATGCCGTGGATGGGGTGGTACCTGAGGCCGCGCGCACGGGGCCGGCTGCCGAAGATCCATCGAATGTGTTGGATGGGCACGACCACGGCCTCGCCGACCAGCCGCTGCTCGATGCCCTGGAATGCCTTCACGCGCTCCGCCTCCTTCAGCGTGGTCTGCGACTGCTGGAAGAGCGTGTCGGTGCGGTCGTCGCGCCAGCGGACTGTGTTCGGGCTCGGGACCGCCGAGGAGACGAAGAAGTAGAGGAAGTCGCCCGAGGAGTAGATCATGGGCAGGAAGCGCGCATCGTGCTCGCCCGCCCGCGTCGCCGTGTTGAACGCCGCCGATTCGAGCCGCTTGATCTGGAGATCAAAGCCGACCTGCCTCAGCTGCGCCTGGACCGGGGTGACGATACGCTCGTGGAGCTCGGTGAAGACGTAGAGCGAGGCCTGAAGCGGCTTGCCGTCTTTCTGTCGCATCCCGTCGGCGCCCGCCGTCCAACCCGCCTCGGTCAGGAGCTTCTTCGACGCGTCCAGGCTGAACTCCGCCATGAAGGGGCGCATCTGCTCCTTCGACGAGGCGCCCGGCACGAGCGGGTGCAGGAAGCCATAGGAGACGTCGGCCTGCCCCTTCATGACGAACTGGACGATCTCCGGCCGGTTCACGGCATGCGCAACGGCCTTGCGCACCCGGACATCCTTGAAGACGTCCTTTTCCATGTTGAAGCCGATGTGATTGGACGACAGCCGCGGGATCGAGGTGACCTTGACACCTTTGCCCTCGAGCCGCGGGATGTGCTGGGGCGCGACGTCGATGTCGAGGTCGATGCCGCCCGCTTCGAGCTCCGCCGCGCGCGCCGCGTCTTCGGGCAGCGTGCGGACAATGATGCGGTCGACCCACGGAGCGCCGGTGTTCTCGTAGGCGGGCGAGCCCCAGGAGTATCCCTCGTGGCGAACCAGCTCCATGCGGTCGTCCTTGGCCCACTCCTTGAGCTTGAAGGGCCCGGTGCCGCAGATGGTCGCCGGCACAACACCGTAGTCCTGCCCGTACTGGGCCACGTGCTTCGCGTGCGGAATCGAGGCGTAGGACCACTCGGTCTGGCTGATGTTGTTGAGGAAAACGAGCGTCGGATTCTTGAGCCTGCAGACGACAGTGTGGTCGTCTACCACGCGGGTCTCGGCCAGGCTCGCCACCTTGGCCCGCGTGGGGAAGGCCTCCTTGGGATCTGTCCATCGGTCGAAGTGGTCCTTGACGTCCTGGGCGGTCAGCGGAGCGCCGCAGTGGAACTTGACTCCTTTCTTCAGGTGGAAGGTCCATGTGAGCCCGTCGCCGGAGACCTCCCAGCGCTCGGCAAGAGCCGGGCGGATCTTCATCTGGAAGTCGTGAAGCACCAACCCGTCGTAGAGGAGAAGGTTGGTGGCGATGGCCGACAGCCCCGTGGAGCGCCCTGGATAGAGCGTGTCGGCATCGTGGTTGCGCCCGATGGTGAGGGTGCCGCCACGCCTGGGCTTGTCCTGGGCGTGGGCGATCCGGATACCTGTGCCGAGAGTGGCGGCCCCTGCCGCGCTCAGCTTGAGAAGGCTTCGACGGTCGAGCATCGCAGACCTCCGCCTTACTTTTTGGGTCGATGGTAGGGCGACAGGAGGTTAGGCGAGATCCGGCGAACCTGTCAAGGCGACGTTACGCCCCTTACATGCCTTACCGCTCTGGCCCACCCGTTCGCCTTCGGCTACGATAACTCGCCATGGAGGCTCGTGACCTCAAGACAGCCAAGGCGCTCGGCCTGACGCTCCCCCACTCGCTGTTGCTGCGCGCGGATGAGGTGATCCAATAGGTGAGGCAAGATCGCCGAGAGCCAAGGAGGTGGCATGGAACGACAGTACGATCTCCTCGTGGTCGGAACAGGTATCACTTCGGGGGTTGCTTCGCGGTGCCGTGAGGCAGGCTGGACGGTCGCCGTGGTGGATTCGCGCCCCTTCGGGGGCACGTGCGCGCTCCGCGGCTGCGTGCCGAAGAAGATTCTGGTCAGCGCGGCAGAGGCCGTCCACGCCGCACGCGACATGGCGGGCAAAGGGGTGCCCGCGGAATCGCTGACCATCGACTGGCCCGAGCTGATGCGGTTCAAGCGTGCCCTCGTCGATCCGACGCCCGCGCGCACTGAGCAGACCTGGGCGAAGATGGGCATCGAGCAGTTCCACGGTCGGGCCCGCTTCGTAGGACCGGCCACGCTGGCCGTGGGCGACGACCGCCTGACCGGCCGCCGTGTCCTCATCGCCGCCGGCGCCATGCCGGCCCCGCTGAAGTTCCCCGGGGCCGATCGGCTCACGACGAGCGAGCAGTTCCTGAACCTCGACCGGCTGCCCGCCAGCCTCGCCTTCGTCGGAGGCGGGTACATCTCCTTCGAGTTCGCTCATGTCGCCGCGCGGGCCGGCGCGGAGGTCACCATCCTCCACCGTGGCGCCCGGCCACTCGAGGGCTTCGACCCCGACCTCGTCGATCTTCTCCTGAAGCGCTCACGGGAACTCGGCATCAAGGTCGAGCTGAGTGTCGATGTTCTCGGCGTCGACGTGGCCGGCGATCGTCTCGCCGTGCGGGGCATGCAGGGTGGACAGGAGCGCCGCTTCGAGGTGGACCTGGCCGTGCACGGCGCGGGTCGAGTGCCGGAGATCGACGATCTCGATCTCGCCGTCGCCGGCGTGCGGCGTGAGAGGCGTGGCGTCATCGTGAACGAGTTTCTCCAGAGCGTGTCGAATCCCGCCGTCTACGCGGGCGGTGACGCCGCCGCGAGCGGGCCGCCGCTGACACCGAAGGCCACCCACGATGCGGAAGTGTTGACCACGAATCTCCTCGAGGGCAACCGCCGCACCCCGAAGTACGACGGCATCGCGTCCGCCTGCTTCACGCTGCCGCCCATCGCCTCCGCCGGGCTCACCGAGGAGGCTGCACGGGCCGGTGGCCGGCGGTTTCGCAAAACCTGGCAGGACACCTCGGGATGGTTCAACACACGGCGGGTGGGGGAAACGGTCTCCGCCTTCAAGGTGCTGATCGAGGAGGATACCGGCCGGATCCTCGGCGCGCACCTTCTCGGGCCTCACGCCGAGGACGTGATCAGCGTGTTCTCGCTCGCCATTCGGCTGGGGATCCCGGCGGACGAGCTGAAGCAGACGCTCTTCGCCTATCCGACCAACAGCTGGGACATTCGCTTCATGCTCTGATTCGACGAACGCCCATACCGAATGGAGGGGGCGAGTTATGGCATCAGTCACGCACATGGGTGTCGCCGCGACCGATCACGTCGTGCTCTACGCGTTCCGCAACATTGCCGACGGCTGCCGGATTGCAAGAGGTGATCGTCCGCGGCTACCTGGTGGCAGCCCGCGCTGACTGACTCGCCGACGATTATCAGTCTCGGCCGGTCGCGCTTTCGAGGCGGAGCGCGGCGCACTCCTCGTAGAGGATGCCGTCGACAATGGTAACCGGCTGGTCGAGGAGGGCCAGCAGCTTCTCGATCGCGTAGTCGCCGAAGCGCAGGCCCATGCGCGCGTAGCGGGCGCCGATCACGACTTTGGCGATGCCGGACACGCAGATGGCGAAGCAGCACATCGCGCACGGCTCGACCGTCGTGTAGAGCACGCAGTCGGCGAGCGGGCCTTGGCCCGCGCGGTACGAGGGATTCACGACGCGCAGGCGGGTCGAGAGGCGTCGCAGGGCCACCGTCTCCGCATGCGCGGTGACGTCGAAGGTGGATACGGCCTCGTTGTGGCCGCGCTGGAGGACTTGGCCGTCGCGCACGATGACGCCGCCGACCGCCATGTTGCCCTCGGCGCGAGCGGCGCGCGCCTCCTCCAGTGCGATTCGCATGAACCGCTCGTGCTCGGTGTCGCGCATCGCCGTATCCTACCGCGGACCCGGCGAGGCTGCCAGACGGTGCGCCTCATCGCGAGTTCCCTTCTGACCTGGCACGGATCCACCGTTCAGTTGCTGGCCGCTCACGAACAACCCGGAGAGTTCCGCTATCCGCTGCTCCATACGATGAACGAGCACTCGTCGAGAAACAAAATCCTCCGCATAGACTGCCTTGCCGATATTCAATCGCGCGCTCCAACGCTGATTCTTCGTATAGCGAAATCCGGCCGGAACAATCGGAACTCTAGCGCCCAGCCGCTTCTCTGCGGCAGCCGCGATAGCGGCAAACCCCGCCTTGAATGGAAGGATCTCCTCCGGTCTCGTTTTCGGCGTGTAGTGTTGGTCGACGTTGGGATAGCCTTCCGGAAACACGACGAGAACGCGACCCTCAGTGAGCAGGGCGACAGAATCGCTGAACGCGCTGCGTTGATAGCGTCTGATGGCGCCGGGAGTGAAGATCTTCCCCGTCCGGGCGCGCTCTTCACTGACGTCAGATCGTGGAGCATCACTGCGCAGGACGGCCGGCCAGCGGGGCATTGTAGTGGCCAGGGTCAGCAGATGCCGGGCGTAACGGTTTTTCACCCAGTCCACGGCCACCAGGATATGGATCGGGCGTGGCATCGAGAGCAAGAGCACGACACCGTCGAAAAGATGATGATAGTGCCGGGCGAGCAAGAGGACCGGGCCATCCGCAGGAATGTTCTCGAGCCCGGTGACGGAAATTTCGACGCGGCCTGCCGCGAGGGCCCGGGCGCCGAGCCTCATGGCCTCGTATGTTACCGACTCATACCTCTCGTGTAGCACGGCTGTGCTCCCTGCCTACCTCTGAGATGTTGGACGGGGCGGCTCGGATTCACCTTGGACCGGCGACCCCCGAAAGAAGGGCGGTCACGTGTTCCCACGTGACCACCAGTGCACGCGGTCAGAACGAGCGAGGGATCGTCGATCTTTTTCCGACCGTGGCGCTCCGTCGACGGCCGAGCCGCGCCCTTGCCAAATCTTGCGCTTGCCGAGCTGGGCAGGCGTGAGCGGCATCCACGGAGTCCCTCGCGTATCGCTGGTCTTCCTCCTCAGCCGCAGCCTCGTGGCTGCCATTGCGTTCAACAACGTCATGGCGGTCGTGGGATTCGCTCAGGTCGGTCTCGCGCTCTCGGGCATGCCGGCGGTAGGATGGCTCCAGGCTATCCTTGCATTCCTAGCCTTCACGCTCGTGTTCGGCAAGGTTCGGCGGGGTTGGGCCGGCTCCTCATTGCGGCGACACTTGTAGAAGGAGGACGACGACATGGCGTTCATTCGCACGATAGCGCCTTCCGAAGCGCAGGGACCGGTGCGCGAGATGTACCAGCAGGCCGAGCGCCGATTCGGCTATGTGCCGAACTGGGCGCAGGCCTTCAGCCTGAGGCCCGGGGTACGGGATGGCTGGGGCGCTCTCCTGGCGTCAATCCAGTCCAACCTTCCCGTTCGGACCTACGAGCTCGCAACGCTTGCGGCCGCCCGCGCGCTCCGAAGCTCCTACTGCGCCCTGGCTCACGGAAGTGTGCTGGCCGACAAGGTGTTCGACGCGACGGCCGTGACCGCGATCGCGAAGGGCTCGAGCGAGGCTCCCCTCGAGACGCGCGAGCGCCACATGATGGCGTTTGCAGAGAAAGTGGCCCTGAACGCGGACCGCATCACCTCCGCTGATGTCGAGCTGCTCAGGTCTCACGGCTACCAGGACGAGGACATCTTCGATATTGCCGCGACCGCAGCGGCCCGCTGCTTCTTCAGCAAGCTCCTGGACGCCTTGGGCGTGCAGGCAGACTCGACGTTCAACGATCTCGACCCGGCCCTGCGGGAGGCGCTGACCGTTGGAAGGCCGGTCGCCCATGAGTGATACCCAACCGGTCATCGCCTGTAACCTTGGTGCGCTGAGCGAAGAGGAGAAGACCCGGCGGGCGGCCATGGCGGCTCGGGTCTCTGCCCGGTTTCAGGAGCTTCGAGAGACCCCGGACGGGTACGCCGCGCGCCTCGACGGGGATCCGCAGCTCCTTCAGGACGCTCTCGATTGGGTCCTGCTCGAGCGCCGGTGCTGCCCGTTTCTCCAGCTCGAGCTGGGTTTTGAGCCGTCCGACGGTCCTGTCTGGCTCCGCTTCAGTGGCGGCCCGGGCGTCAAGGAGTTCCTCGGCGCGGCCGGTTTCATCAAGGCT
>WNFT01002705.1_pt1 | contig 17885 bp, 18 predicted proteins | sample 5400191 | NCBI WGS metagenome assembly WNFT01 (sample SAMN13153359, study PRJNA577476) | soil metagenome | isolation source: 80 cm saprolite under Madrone tree | place: USA:California | collected 2016-06-14 | reverse complement strand
CTATCTCGAAGCGTTGACTTTGGTGGAGCGGCTGCATCGCCGCCTGCTCGACGTCATCAAGGACGAATTCGACCGCCGCGGCCGCGCCGACATCAATTCGGTGCAGGCGCTGTTGCTCTATAACATCGGCGACAAGGAACTGACCGCGGGCGAATTGCGCACGCGCGGCTATTACCTCGGCTCCAACGTCTCCTACAATCTGAAGAAGCTGGTCGAGCTCGGCTTCCTCGATCATCAGCGCTCGCGCGTCGATCGCCGCTCGGTCCGCATTCGCCTCACCGCGCAGGGCCAGGAAATCCGCCGCATCGTCGACGCGCTGTATCAGAAGCACGTCAAGACTGTGGAGCAGGTCGGCGGCATCTCCAACGAGGAATTCGCGACCCTGAACAAGTCGCTGCACCGGCTCGAGCGGTTCTGGACCGACCAAATCCTGTATCGGCTCTGAGACTCTCTTCCACCGCGACAACAAGGCCAAGCCGGCGTTGAAAAGACCGGCAGCCAGCAGAAAAGACAACTTCCCCAAGCGCATCGGTCCGGTTTCCGGCCCGGTGCGTTTCGTTTTGGCGGCCAAAAACAGCCTTCTGCAGCGGAACCAGTGCCCGGGTTCGCGCTTTAATAATCCGTATCGGAAGGATTGACGTCATGCTGGTCGAGCGTGGGGTGCGGGTTATGAGCGTGGAGGTGGTAGGCGACGCCTATGCCATCGCCTCGAACTATTTTCGCCGCACCGGCGCCATCAGCGACAGCTTTGTCACCGACGAACGGCTGCTTCAAATCATCGTCGCGTTGTTTCAACGCGGCGAATGCAACAAGATCAGGCTCGCCAACAAGGCGATCACGCAATTCGAATCCGAGCTGGTTTGAGCGATAGCTGCCTGATCGACAGCGAAAGAAATCCATGGAAGCTGCCATCGACCGCATCATGCAGACCTATGACCTGCTGACAAACCGCCGTGCCGCCGCCAATGCGGAGGCCCGCGCCAAGGTGACGGAGTATGTCACGACGCTGTTCGAGGCCGGTGAAAGGGACCTGCACCGCTTGACGGTATGCGGGCTGACCTACTTGCGCGAACTCGACGGCTCAAACGATCCGGTGAAAGCTGGATTTACCGGGCTGTAGGGGCGAGGCCTCTGACGCGAGAAGTCTGCTCTGCTTGTCATGCCCCGCGAAAGCGGGGCATCCAGTACGCCGCGGCCTTTCGATTCAATCACCAGCTTCTGTGGAATACTGGATGGCCCGGTCAAGCCGGGTTGCGACAACCGCTTCGCAAGCTTGCTGCCCTTTTTCAAAGACGTCTGATACAGCTTGGACAACAATCACGCCGAGGAAACACCATGCTCACGCTGCATCATCTCAACGACTCCCGCTCGCAGCGGATTCTGTGGCTGCTGGAAGAACTGGGGGTGCCCTACGAGATGAGGCGCTATCAGCGCAACCCGGAGACGCGCCTGGCGCCGCCGGAGTTGAAGGCGGTGCATCCGCTCGGCAAGTCGCCGGTTATCACCGACGGCGACATCAGAATCGCGGAGTCCGGCGCCATCGTCGATTACGTCATCCGCCGCCACGGCCTAGGAAACGGTCAACCGGCAATGATGCCCGCCCCAGGCAGCGCCGATTACGAGGTCTATAACGAGTGGCTGCATTATTCTGAAGGTTCTGCGATGCTGCCGCTGCTGCTCAACCTCTATGTTTCCAGGTTGAAGGAGGCGGGCGCGCCCTTGCATCCGCGCATCGACAGCGAGATCGCCAACCACCTCGGCTATGTCGATGGCGCGCTGAAGGGCCGCGAATACTTTGTCGGCAATTCGCTCACCGGCGCCGATATCCAGATGAGCTTTGTCGGCGACATGGCGAAAGCGTTCAACAAGCTCGGACCCTATCCGAACCTCAGCGCCTGGCTGTCGCGGATGCACGCCCGGCCCGCATTCCAGCGCTCAATCGAGAAGGGCGGGGCGTATCGGTTTGCGAAGTAGGAGCGGCCGTCGTCCCGGCCAAGTGAGCGCAGCGAACGCGAGCCGTGACCCATACGCCGTATCGCTCGGAACGGGCACGCTGTCAGACGGCTTATTCCGCCAACTCCCGCTGGGGGTTATGGGCCCCGGCTCCAGGCCGGGGCGACGTGGGAAGGGCCTTGGGGACTCCCTATCCCCACCATATCTTGCATAAATACTGGGCGTGGACCGCAAGCGCTTGGCCATTCCGGCCCAATGTGGTATCCCGCCAGCACAGCTTCGAAACCTTTCCCATGACCGACCGCAATGTCCGTAACAGGTTGCGGCGGTGGAGATATTTCGCCCATGAGCTCTTCCTCCAGCGCCCAAACGGCCTCCGCGCCCGACTCGTTCTTCACCGCCACGCTTGACCGGGCCGATCCGGATATCGCGGCCGCGATCCGTGGCGAGCTCGGCCGCCAGCGCCACGAGATCGAGCTGATCGCCTCGGAAAACATCGTCAGCCGCGCCGTGCTGGAAGCGCAGGGCTCGGTGCTGACCAACAAGTATGCGGAAGGCTATCCGGGCAATCGCTATTACGGCGGCTGCGAATGGGTCGACGTGGTGGAGACGCTGGCGATCGAGCGCGCCAAGAAACTGTTCGGCACACAGTTTGCGAACGTGCAGCCGAATTCCGGCAGCCAGATGAACCAGGCGGTGTTTCTGGCGCTGCTGCAACCCGGCGATACCTTCATGGGTCTCGACCGCCGGCGGACATCTCACGCACGGCGCGCCGGTGAATATTTCCGGCAAATGGTTCAAGGCGCAACATTACACCGTGCGCCGCGACGATCAGGTCATCGACATGGACGAGGTCGCACGCCGCGCCGAAGAAGTTAAGCCGAAACTGATCATCGCCGGCGCTACGGCCTATTCACGGTCATGGGATTTTAAACGCTTTCGCGAGATCGCCGACGGCGTCGGGGCCTATCTGATGGTGGACATGGCGCATTTCGCCGGTCTCGTCGCCGGTGGCGTCCACGCATCGCCGATGCCCTATGCCCACGTGACGACGACGACCACGCATAAGTCGCTGCGCGGACCGCGCGGCGGCTTGATGTTGTGGAATGACGAGGCGCTGACCAAGAAGCTCAACTCGGCCGTGTTTCCGGGATTGCAAGGCGGACCCTTGATGCATGTGATCGCGGCGAAAGCGGTTGCGTTCGCCGAAGCGTTGCGCCCCGACTTCAAGGTCTACGCCAAGAACGTGGTGGAGAACGCCAAGGCGCTGGCGGAATCGCTGCGCGCCAACGGCCTCGACATCGTCTCCGGAGGCACCGACAACCATCTGATGCTGGTTGATCTCAGGCCCAAGGGCCTCAAGGGCAACGTCTCGGAAAAGGCGTTGGTGCGCGCGGCGATCACCTGCAACAAGAACGGCATTCCCTTCGACCCCGAGACGCCGTTCGTCACGTCAGGTCTTCGTCTCGGGACGCCGGCGGCGACCACGCGCGGTTTTGGGGTTGCCGAATTCAAGCAGGTCGCCGGCATGATCGCCGAGGTGCTCAATGCAATCGCGCAGTCGCAGGACGGCAAGGCGCCGCTGGTGGAAAGTGCGATCAAGGAACGGGTGAGGGCGCTCACCGACCGTTTCCCAATCTATCAGTAAGGTCTTTCCCGGATGCGATGCCCCAGCTGCAACAGTCTCGATACGCAGGTGAAGGACTCGCGTCCAACCGAGGATTCCGCCGTGATCCGGCGGCGGCGGGTTTGCGTCGCCTGCAATTTCCGCTTCACCACTTTCGAGCGCGTGCAGCTGCGCGAACTCACGGTGATCAAGCGCAATGGCCGCCGGGTGCCGTTCGACCGCGACAAGCTGGTGCGCTCGGTGCAGATCTCCCTGCGCAAGCGGCCAGTCGATCCGGAACGCGTCGAAAAGATGGTTTCGGCCATCGTGCGCGAGCTTGAAAGCGGCGGGGAAGCCGAGATTTCTTCCGAGGCGATCGGCGAGATCGTGATGGAGCATCTGCGCCAGCTCGACGACGTCGCCTATGTGCGCTTCGCCTCGGTCTATCGCAACTTCCGCGAAGCCAAGGACTTTGAAGCCGTGCTCGGCGAGCTCTCCGGCGACGACGACGCGCGGATTGCCCTGTTACGCAAATGATCTTCCGGATTCTGGAAGACCGGCTCGCGCAAAAATCCAGGGAATCGAAGGCCGCTGACCAGCGCTTCATGCAGCTGGCGCTGACGCTCGGTCGGCGCGGGCAGGGCCGCACCTGGCCGAACCCGGCCGTCGGCGCGGTCGTGGTCAAGGATGGCGTCATTATTGGCCGCGGCTGGACGCAGCCGGGCGGCCGTCCCCACGCCGAGCCCGAGGCGCTCAGGCGCGCCGGAGAGGCTGCGCGCGGCGCCACGCTCTATGTGACGCTGGAGCCATGCTCGCACATCGGAAAGTCGCCGCCCTGTGCCGACGCCATCATCGCCGCCGGGATCGCGCGCGTGGTGTCGGCGATCGAGGATCCCAATCCGGAAGTCGCTGGCCAGGGCCATGCAAAACTTCGCGACGCCGGCATATCAGTCGATATCGGGCTCGGCGCCGCTGAGGCCGCGCGCGATCACGCCGGACACTTCAGGCGCGTCCGCGACAAGCGTCCCCACGTGATCCTGAAACTGGCGGTGTCGTCGGACGACAAGATCGGCGCGGCCGGCCGCAAGCCGGTCGCAATATCGGGCGACGCCGCAAAAGCGCGGGTGCATCTGTTGCGCGCACAATGCGACGCCATCCTGGTCGGGATCGGCACCGTGCGGGCGGACGATCCGCTTCTGACCTGCCGCCTGCCGGGCATGGCGGCGCGCTCGCCGGTGCGCGTGGTGCTCGATCGTAATTTACGCATTCCCGGCAGCTCCAGGCTGGTTCATTCCGCGCGCGAAACGCCGCTGTGGGTGATGACCTCGAACCTGGCGGAAGCACCCGCCGCCATGAAGCTCGGCGCCGCCGGCGCGCAGGTGATCCGCGTCGCGACAGCGACAACCCCGCCGGGGCTCGATCTCGCAGCCGTACTGCGTGCGCTTTCCGAAAAGGGCATCACCAGGCTGCTGGTGGAAGGCGGCGCTAGGGTAGCGTCATCCTTTGTCGCCGCAGGTTTTGTCGATGAAGTCTGGCTGTTGCGCGGCCCTGATCCCATCGGCGCCGACGGCGTGGCCGCGCTGGGCGCATTGCCACTGACGTCAATCACGAAGTCGCCGAATTTTCGGGTTCGTGCTAGCGAAAGCCTGCAAAAGGATACTCTGACCATCTACGAGCGCACTTAAATGTTCACCGGCATCATTACCGACATTGGCGAAATCGTCAGCCTGACGCCGACGGCGCAGGGGCAATTGCACCGGCTGCGCATCGCGTGCCGCTATGATCGCTCGACCATTGCGGATGGCGCGTCGATCGCGTGCAACGGTGTCTGCCTCACCGTGGTGGCCTCAGGCGTGGCGGGTGACAAGACCTGGTTCGAGGTCGACGCCGCCGCCGAGACGCTCGGCATGACCACGGCAAAACACTGGACCCGCGGCACAAAACTCAATCTCGAACGCGCGCTGAAGATCGGCGACGAACTGGGCGGGCATATTGTCGCCGGACACGCCGACGGCATCGCCACCATCGTCAAGCGCGACGATCTGCCCGACATGGCGCGGTTTGAACTGCGAACCACGCGCGAGCTGGCGCGCTTCATCGCGGCCAAGGGCTCGGTGACGCTGGACGGCGTGTCATTGACGGTGAATACGGTGCAGGACGTGGTATTTTCGGTGCTGATCATCCCGCACACGCTCAATGTGACGACGCTTGGCGGTTGGCGCGCGGGTGCCGAGGTCAACCTCGAGGTCGACCTGATGGCGCGCTATGCGGCGCGGCTTGCGGAAATGAAATAGAAGCAGCCCTTGGCTTTGGACGCTGCTGCGCCTAAAACGCGCGCTCAATCCTCATGGTGAGGAGGCGCTTTTGCGCCGTCTCGAACCATGAGGCCGCATCCTTCGAGACGCGGCCAAGTGGCCGCTCCTCAGGATGAGGTCATTGCCCGTTGGGGGCTATCGGACTTGAACGGACAGCTCAATGGCGGACGCGCGGCGCGCACAGTTGAAGGATCAAACCGACGTCTCGGGCGCCCGCGCGCTGATCGTCGAGGCGCGCTTCTATGACGACATCCAGGACGCCCTGCTGGAAGGTGCGGTCGCGGAGCTGAAAGCCGCCGGCGTCACCCACGACGTCATCACGGTGCCTGGCGCGCTGGAAATTCCGGCGGCGATCGCGATCGCGCTCGAGGCCGCCGAGAAGCGCGGCAGGCCTTACGACGCCGCGATTGCGCTGGGCTGCGTGATCAGGGGCGATACCATTCATTTCGAAATCGTGTCGATGGAATCCTCGCGCGCGCTGATGGATCTCGCTATCGCAAAACGGTTTCCGCTCGGCAACGGCATCATCACCGTCAACACCGATGCGCAGGCCTGGGCGCGGGCGCGCCCCAGCGAGCTCAACAAGGGCGGCGACGCCGCCCGCGCTGCACTGGCGATGCTGCGCATCAAGCGCCGGCTGATGCGGACCTGATCATGGCAGAGAACAGCAAGAGGCAGGAAAAGAAGCCCGCGAAGGGCCCGGAAAAGAGTAAAGACAAGAAGGCCAATCGCCGCGGCGCGGCACGGCTCGCGGCGGTGCAGGCGCTTTATCAAATGGATATCGCCGGCGCAGGCCTCAACGACATCTTCGCCGAGTTCGAGAGTCATTGGCTCGGAGGCGAGGTCGAAGGCGACAAATACCTTCCCGCAGAGGCGGCGTTCTTCCGTGACGTCGTCTCCGGCGTGGTGCGCGACCAGGCAAAACTCGATCCGCTGATCGATGATGCGCTTTCAAAAGGCTGGCCGTTGAAGCGGATCGACGCCATCCTCCGCGCGGTGCTGCGCGCCGGCTCTTACGAGCTCGAGCACCGCAAGGATGTGCCCGGCCGCGTCGTGGTGTCCGAATATGTCGATGTCGCGCATGCCTTTGTCGATGGCGAAGAGACCGGCATGGTCAACGCGGTGCTGGATCAGATCGCCCGCCGGTTCCGCGGCAACGAGTTTTCGCGTGGGTAGGCGAGATACAATGATACTAGCCGTAGCCGTCATCCTGAGGTGCCGTAGCGAAGCGGAGGCCTCGAAGGGTGAGGGCGTGTCATTGCGGCGGCCTCTCGGCCGCGCGTCCTTCGAGGCTCGCAAGAGCTCGCACCTCAGGATGACGGGATGACGAAGAGCGAACAGGCGCCATCCGGTGAAGACTCGCTGATCGCGCGGTATTTCAAGCCGCTGGCGACCGATCCCGGCGCGTTCAATCTTGGCGACGATGCGGCGATCTTGAACGCGTCTGGCGAGGACACCGTGGTGACGACCGACGCCATCGTCGAGGGCGTGCACTTCCTCGCAGACGATCCGCCCGACACTGTCGCGCGCAAGGCGCTGCGGGTGAACCTTTCCGACCTTGCCGCCAAGGGCGCAACGCCGGCGGGCTTCGTGCTGACGCTGGCGCTGCGCGCCGCTGACGATGCGTGGCTGACACTGTTCGCGCGCGGGCTTGGCTCGGATGCCGGCCTGTTCGGCTGCCCGCTGCTAGGCGGCGATACGGTTTCGACGCCAGGTCCGCTGACGATCTCGATCACGGCGTTCGGGCGAGTGCCCGCAGGCGGGATGGTCCGTCGCAGCGGCGCGAAACCCGGCGATCGCGTCGTGGTGACGGGAACGATCGGCGACGCCGCTCTCGGCCTCGATATCCTCAAGGGCGGCGCGGCCGCGGCGCTTGCTGACGCCGGGGCAAAGGCGATGCTGATCGGACGCTATCGCGTGCCGCAGCCGCGCAACGCTCTCGCAAAGGCTGTTCGCGATCACGCTCACGCGGCGATAGATGTGTCCGATGGTCTCGCGGGCGATCTCGCGAAACTGTGCGGGGCGTCGGGCGTGTCGGCTGTCATCGACGCGCCGAGCATTCCATTGTCCGCCGCCACCGCAGCATTGCTGGCGCGCGGCACCGTCGGCATCGAGACGATCGTTTCCGGCGGTGACGATTACGAGATCTTATGCGCGATCCCGGAAGATAGCTTTGAGGCATTCGTGCAAGCAGCAGGTCAGGCCGGAGTTGCCGTGACTTCTATAGGGATGGTTGTCGCGGGGTCGTCAGTTCCGAGGTTTTTGGATGGCGAGGGCGCGGAGTTAGCGCTGCCGCGCCTGTCCTACAGCCATTTCTAGGATTCTCGCGAAAAGCGCCGGTCCCGGCGCAAATACCTGCCGAAATCGACAGTTTAGACCCAACGCGGCGTTGCGCCCGCGGTGTGATTTTGGCATGGTCCCGCCGATTTAAGGCCGCCCTTTTGGGCAGGGCAGGCCTTCTTTTTATGCGCCCGCCGCGCCCGCGGCGACAGGCGTGGGGTACACCAGGATCTTGAGGCAAGTTCAATGACAGCATTATGGGTGATCGTGCTCTGCGGAGCGCTTTCGATTCTTTACGCCATCTGGGCGACCGCATCGGTTTTGAAATCGGACGCCGGCAACCCGCGGATGCAGGAAATCGCGGCTGCCGTGCGCGAAGGCGCGCAGGCTTATCTCAAGCGCCAGTACATGACGATCGGCCTGGTCGGCGTCGTGATCTTCGCGCTCTTGGCCTATTTCCTCGGCATGCTGGTCGCCGTGGGTTTTGCGATCGGCGCGGTGCTGTCGGGTGCCGCAGGCTTCATCGGCATGAACGTCTCGGTTCGCGCCAATGTGCGCACCGCGCAGGCTGCGACCACTTCGCTTGCCGGGGGGCTTGAACTGGCCTTCAAGGCCGGCGCGATCACCGGCATGCTGGTTGCCGGTCTCGCGCTGCTCGGCGTCACAATCTACTTCGCCTATCTCACCCAGTTCCAGGGTCTCGCCGCAAACAGCCGCACCGTGGTCGATGCACTGGTGGCGCTCGGCTTCGGCGCGTCGCTGATTTCGATCTTTGCCCGTCTTGGCGGCGGCATCTTCACCAAGGGCGCTGACGTCGGCGGCGATCTCGTCGGCAAGGTCGAGGCCGGTATTCCCGAAGACGATCCGCGCAACCCCGCCACCATCGCCGACAACGTCGGCGACAATGTCGGCGATTGCGCCGGCATGGCCGCCGACCTGTTCGAGACCTACGCGGTGACCACGGTCGCCACCATGGTATTGGCCGCGATCTTCTTTGCGAATTCGCCGCTGCTGGTGAACATGATGACGCTGCCGCTCGCGATCGGCGCCGCCTGCATCATCACCTCGATCATCGGCACGTTCTTCGTCAAGCTCGGCGCCAGCCAGTCCATCATGGGCGCGCTGTACAAGGGCCTGATCGCCACCGGCATTCTGTCTCTGATCGGCGTTGCCGGCGTGATCTACTGGCTGATCGGCTTCGGTCCGCTGGCGGGCGTGAAGTTCACCGGCATGGCGCTGTTCGAATGCGGCGTCGTCGGTCTCGCCGTCACCGGGCTGATCATCTGGATCACCGAATACTACACCGGCACCGAAAACCGCCCGGTGAAGTCGATCGCGGCCTCGTCGGTCACCGGCCACGGCACCAACGTGATCCAGGGTCTGGCGATCTCGATGGAAGCGACCGCCGCGCCGGCGCTGGTGATCATCGCGGGCATCCTCATCACCTACAGCCTTGCCGGCCTGTTCGGCATCGCGATCGCCACCACCACGATGCTGGCGCTGGCAGGGATGATCGTGGCGCTCGACGCGTTCGGCCCGGTCACCGACAACGCCGGCGGCATCGCCGAAATGGCCGGCCTGCCCAAGGAAGTCCGCAAGGCCACCGACGCGCTTGACGCCGTCGGCAACACCACCAAGGCCGTCACCAAGGGTTACGCGATCGGCTCCGCCGGTCTCGGCGCGCTGGTGCTGTTTGCGGCCTACAATGAAGACCTCAAATTCTTCATCGCCAACGCCTCGAAGTTTCCGTACTTTCAGGGCGTGCAGCCCGACTTCTCGCTGAACAACCCCTACGTCGTGGTCGGCCTCCTGTTCGGCGGCCTGCTGCCGTATTTGTTCGGCGCGATGGGCATGACGGCGGTCGGCCGCGCGGCCGGCGCCATCGTCGAAGAAGTGCGGCGTCAGTTCCGCGAGAAGCCCGGCATCATGCAGGGCACCGACAAGCCGGACTACGGCAAGGCCGTCGATCTTCTGACCAGGGCGGCGATCAAGGAAATGATCATCCCCTCGCTATTGCCGGTGCTGTCGCCGATCGTCGTTTTCTTCGCGATCTATTTTATCGCGGGCGGCGGCCCGGCCGGCAAGTCGGCGGCGTTCTCGGCCGTCGGTGCGATGCTGCTCGGCGTCATCGTCACCGGTCTGTTCGTCGCGATCTCGATGACCTCGGGCGGTGGCGCCTGGGACAACGCCAAGAAGTACATCGAGGACGGCCACTACGGCGGCAAGGGCTCCGAGGCCCACAAGGCCGCGGTGACCGGCGACACCGTCGGCGATCCCTACAAGGATACGGCGGGTCCCGCCGTCAACCCGATGATCAAGATCACCAACATCGTGGCGCTGTTGCTGCTGGCCATCCTGGCGCACTGAGCGGCGGTATATGGCCTGAGACAAACCCCGCGGCGTGAGCCGCGGGGTTTTCATGTCCGGGCCTGATCAAGCATCTGGGATATCCGTTGGTCCCACTCTGGATGCAACTGTTTCAGCGGTGCGAGGAAGTGACTCTCGGGTCCTGCCAGCTCGTTCATGCGGCTTGCGCAGCGATGTGCATCGCCCAGCCTGCCGAGCGCGACATGGCAGCACACCAGCGTTTCAAGCGTCGGACGGAAGGTCGGACGAATGGCGAGCACCTTGTTGGCGGTCGCAAGTGCGCGCTCGGCTTCGCCGGCGAAAAGCTGCGCATAGGCAAGCACATTGTACCAAACGACATTCTGCGGATCGTTGGGATTTAGCGCCAACCCATGTTCAAGCGGCTCGATCGCCTCGCTCGCCAGGCCCGCAAACAAGCGGGCCATGCCGAGAACCAGATGTCCTAACGCGAAACTTGAGCTCAATGCGATCGCCTTCTCGGCCGCGGATGCGGCTACGACGGGTGCGTTGCTGTAAGTGTTCGCGATGGCGAAGGCATAGTGCGCATAGGGGTCTCTCGAATCGAGAGTTATCGCGCGTGCCGCGGCATCCACACCCTCCATGCTGTCCGCGCTGGGAGCGTCGCTCCAGCCGTAAGCGATGATCCCGGCACTAACGCGCCCAAGCCAGATGTGTGATTCCGGCAGGTCCGGATCGATCGCACATGCGCGGCGAAACAGCGTCCGCGCCGCCAGGTGGCCCTCGCGGGTGAGCTTGTGGAAATGCCACATTCCTTGGCGCACCAGGTCCCAGGCGGTCATGTTGCCCGTATGCCGCATGGCCGCAAGATGGGATTCGGTTTTGAGAAGCTCGGGCTCGATCGCACCGGCGACCCGCTCGGCGATCTCGTCCTGGATCGCAAAGACATCCGCCATCTCTAGATCGTAGCGCTCCGCCCAGACATTGCTGCCGTCACTCGCGTCGATGAATTGCGCCGTAATGCGCAGCCGAAGGGCGGATTGGCGAACGCTTCCGTGCAGCACGTAACGCGCGCCAAGCTCGCGAGCCGCTTGCAGGACGTCCATCTGTTTGCCCTTGAAGGTAAAGGCAGAGCTGCGCCCGATGACCCGAAACCAGCGAAACCGAGACAGTGCCGTGATGATATCTTCGGTCAAGCCATCGGCGAGATATTCCTTGTCGGATTCGCCGATCATGGCGAACGGCAGAACGGCGATGGATGGGCGTGGCTGCGCATTGCCTTCGGCGCGCTCGGCTGCCGCGGTCTGCGGAGCGACCGGTCCGGCAAACCGGTAGCCGACACGCGGAACGGTCGTGATCCATTCAGAGCCGTCATGCGCGGTGCCAAGCAGCTTGCGCAGCGCCGCGATTTGGACTGAAAGGTTGCTTTCCTCCACGGCTACACCAAGCCAGGCAGCGTCCATCAGGCTCGCTTTGTCGAGAATCTTGCCGGGCGACCGCAGGAAAGCCTGCAGCAGCAGGAGGCCCTTTTGGCCGACCGCCACGGGCCGACCCTGCCGCGACAGCATTCCGCGATCCATATCGAGCATGAACGGGCCAAACGTGAAGTGCTCATGGGGCATGCGGGGAGCTTATCGAGCTTTGGAAGAATTTGGAATTTTTCGGACAAGTCTTTGAGACTTCGGCGCTGCGGACAGGTGATCCTGCGCGCGTCGAGTGAGCCAAACCGAACCAGGGAGACGACAATGAGCGGCATGATTGCACGGGAATGGCACGGTGTGGATTCGGGCGGTGGCGGGAAGGGGTTCGTCGTAAAGGGGAGCTCCTGCTACCGCGCCGAGCAGGGTTCCGATTATCAGCCGGGAATCAGCGCGGAGACCGTCGGCTCGAAGATGATCTGGCTCGGCATTATTACTTTGGCGGCCGGCCGGCGCACCAAGGCCCATGTCCACGAGCATCACGAGACGGCGCTCTACATGATGAGCGGGGACGAGTTGGAGATCTGGACCGGCGATCAGCTCCAGCATTGCGAAAAGGTCCGCCCCGGTGACTACGTCTACATTCCGGCGGGTGTCCTGCACGTTGCGGTTAATCGCGGCGCCGCCCCGGCGGTCTTCATGGGATCGCGTAACGACGCGAGCGCGCAGGAGAGCGTGGTGATGCGGCCGGAGATGGATGCGCGTGTGCCGTAAGTGGCTGCCAGCGCTTCTGGTGCATCGAGCGGCGATACCCAAACCTCGCGGCGTGAGCCGCGGGGTTTTTTGTTTTGAGTTTGGAAGGTCGTCATCCCTGCGTAACGGCTTCGCCGTTATCGCTGGAGGTGCGAGCCGTCTTCGGCGAGCCTCGAAGGATGACAAGCCTGGTGCATGTGGCCATCCTTCGAGACGCCGCGCAAGGAGCGCGGCTCCTCAGGATGACGGCGGTGTGGGCGGCAGACGCGGCACACCCGGAAGTGTCCCCGCGTCATTGCGAGCCAACGGGTCGCCGCCCAGCGCCGCCCGATGACAGGCTCCGCGAAGCAATCCAGAAGGCCGCGAGCAAAAGATTGGATTGCTTCGTCGCGTGCGCTCCTCGCAATGACGGCGAAGCCTTAGTTCACGTCCATTTGCAGGCCTTCCTGCTTGATGATGGCAGCGAACTTCGCTGTCTCCGCCTGGACGAAATCGGAAAACTGCTGCGGTGTGCCGTAGTCGGTCCGCGCACCCATCGCAGCGATATTGCGCTTTGTGTCCTCGCGCTCCAGGAAGACTTTTATTTCCTTGTTGAGGGTATCGACGATCGGCGCGGGCGCGCTCTTCGGCAGGAAAATGCCGAACCAGGACGAGACATCGAATTTGGCCAGTTCCGGCGCGCTCTCGCGCATGGTCGGAATATCAGGTGCTAAGGCGCTTCGCTCCGGCGTTGTCACCGCAAGCGCGGTGAGCTTGCCGTCCTGGACCTGCGGCAGCGTCGGATAAAGATTGTCGAACAGGATCTGGATGTCGTTCCCGAGTGCGGCCTGCAGTGCCGGCCCGGCGCCGCGGAACGGCACATGCACCATCTTCAAACCGGTCAGTTGCAGGAACCATGCGCCGGTGAGGTGCGGGCTTTGCCCGACGCCGGAGGAGCCGTAAGTCAGCTTGTCGGGGTTCGCCTTGATATAGGCGATCAGCTCGGCGATCGATTTAATGCCGGTCGAGGGATGGGCCGAGACAATATTCGGAATCCGGATCATGTTGCTGACCGGCTGCAGCTGATCGGCCTTGTAGGTCATATTGCGGAAGATGCTATAGGCGATGGCGTTGGGGCCGGGATTGCCGACCAAGATCGTGTGCCCATCGCCTTTCTGGCGCACCACCTCCGACGTCCCAATGGTACCGCCGCCGCCGGATCGGTTCTCCACGATCGCGGACTGGCCCCAGGCCTTCTGCAGATGCGCCGCCAGCATTCGTCCCATCACGTCGGTGCTGCCGCCGGCCGCCGCCGGCACGATGAGGCGAACGGTTTCGGTGGGCCGCCAGTCGGCAGCGTGGCCCAGGCGCGGCAAGGCCGCGGTGGCCGAAAACGCCGCGGCAGCGGACAGCACGCGGCGGCGGGAAAGTCTTGTGGTCACATCTCACTCCCTGCTTCGATTATTGTTTTGCGGAGAGCGTAGGGAATGCGCGGAAGGTCGGCAAGCGGCGGCTTGGCGATAGGCCCTAGTTGAAGCTGAGCAGCTTGAACAGCGGCGTCAGGTAGCTGAGCTCCTGGCCCGAGGTCGGCGTGGTGCGGCTGATGAAATCGAATATCCGGCCGTCCTGCAGCCCGTAATTGGCGAGCCGCTGCACCTGGCGGTTCTTGTCGAAATAGATCGCGATCACCCGCTGGTCGACGAGCCTCTGGTTCATGAAGGCGACCGGACGCTCGGCCCGCTGCGAAATGTAGTAAAACACCTCGCCGTTGAGGGTTGCGACCGTGGACGGCGTTCCCATCACAATCAGCACCTGATCCTGGCTCGCCCCGATCGGGATTTGCTCCAGCGCGCCGGGCGGCAGGATATAGCCCTTCTGAAACTGTTCGCCGGTGCATCCGCCCAGCGCCGCGCACACCAGGGCGATGGCGGCAACAGCGCGCATGCCGCGCCAGCGCGCGCGTGTGCATCTTTGGCCCGTCACAGTCATTCCGGAACTGGTCCTGTCCCCTTGCATCGCGCGAGGCGTTGACGTACCGGGCAGCACGCCGGATTGCAACATGCGCTTGCCCAAAGGGCTCGCGCGCGGAACCCATAATGCTTTGGCCGTTCAATCACTTCAGGAAACCCCCGAACCCGTCGCGCGGCACCATTGAAGCCATCTATGGCATGATCGTGACGCAAGCGCGAGAACCGTTGTTCTACCGGGACTTCGGCGTGCCGGACACGGTTAACGGCCGTTTTGACCTGCTGGTGCTGCATTTGTGGATGGTATTGCGGCGGATGAAGTCGATGGAGGGTAGGGGCGCGGACGTCTCCCAGGCGCTGTTCGATTGCTTCTGCGACGATCTGGACGCGAATTTGCGCGAAATGGGCGTCGGCGATCTCGCCGTGCCCAAGCGCATGCAGGCCTTCGGAGAGGCCTTCTACGGCCGGGCGGCGGCCTACGATCTGGCTCTGGCCGCGGGGGCGGAGCCGCTGGCGCAAGCGCTGTGCAGGAATATCTTGAACGGCAAGGAAATCGAAAATGCGCGGCGGCTTGCCTTCTACGTCGAGACGGCCGTCGCCTGTTTGGCAGGACTGGACGAGGCGGCGTTGCAGAGCGGATCCTGGAAATTTTCTTCGCCGACACGAGTGAGCGTACAGCAATGAACCGAACGAACCGCATGACGAATAGGCAAAATCCCTGGAGCGTTCCCGTCACGGTGGTGCAAATCCCGGAGGCCGGATTGCATCGTGACATCGAAGCTGGCGCCGCCGAACGCGAGGCCATGGCAGAGGTCGCGGGCTTGCGCGAAATTCTCTCAGCGCATGCCGCGCTTGATGTGACGCCCAAGAGCGGAGGGCGCGTTCACGTTGGCGGCCATGTCCGGGCGCGGATCGGCCAGACCTGTGTCGTCACCCTTGACCCGATCGAGAGCGACATTGATGAGTCGATCGATCTGATCTTTGCACCGCCCGAGCAAATTCCCCAACTCGCCGATCTCGTCGATGAGGCCGCCGAAAGCGGCGCCGAGATTCCGGATCCGCCGGAGCCGATCGTCAACGGCGTCATCGATCTTGGGCGGCTCGCGACCGATGCGTTGTTCCTGGGCATCGATCCCTACCCGCGCAGGCCGGATGCGGTTTTCGAGCCGCCAGCCGTGGCCGCCGATCCGGAGGATCATCCATTTGCCGCGTTGAAGGCGCTACAAGCCGACGCAAACCCGACCGCTCCAAAGAAGCCGAAGCGGCGCTGAAGCGCGGTGGCAGCGGCGTTCAAGTCACATGACGGCTCCGTTGGTTGTCAGATATTCCAACTAATCCATTGAATTATATGGTGTATTCGCGGCAGCCGTTACCGCGTTGGTGCGCGCCCAGCATCCAAAAAGGCAGCGGTCAAGAGGTTGTGTCGGGGCGGGGACACGCTATTGTCGCGGCCCGGCCGGGGCGCTGCGTCGCGCTTCGCCGATCGCCTTTATCCGTGGCGATTTTGAAGTCCGCGGCCGAACGCTTTGGACCGCAAGAGATCAGGTTTCCGGGACGTTCATGCCTCAAAAGGTTCGAATCGCGCTCGACGCCATGGGTGGCGATGTCGGCGCATCGGTTGTCATTCCCGGCGCCGCAATCTCCTTGACCCGACACCCCGATGCCGAATTTCTCCTGTTCGGCGATCGCGCGTTGATCGACGTGCAGCTCGCGAAATATCCGGCGATGAAGGCGGCCTCGCGCGTCATCCATACGGACGTGGCCGTCAGCATGCATGACAAGCCCAGCCAGGCGTTGCGCCGGGGCCGCAAGACCTCGTCGATGTGGCTTGCGATCGATGCGGTCAAGAAGGGCGAGGCCAACGTCGCGGTGTCCGCCGGCAATACCGGCGCGTTGATGGCGATGGCGCGCTTCAACCTGCGCACGCTGCCGGGGATCGACCGCCCGGCGATCGCGGCGGTGTGGCCTACGATGCGCGGCGACTCTGTTGTGCTCGATCTCGGCGCGACTATCGGCGGCGACGCGCATCATTTGATGGAGCTCGCCGTGATGGGCAGCGCGATGGCAAGCGTCCTGTTCGATCTCGAACGGCCGACGGTCGGGCTGCTCAACATCGGTGTCGAGGAAATCAAGGGCCGTGAGGAGATTCGCGAGGCGGCGGAATTGCTGCGGGCGGTGAACCTTCCGCAGCTCGAATATATCGGCTTCGTCGAAGCCGACGGTATTGGCAAGGGCGCCGCCGACGTCATTGTCGCCGAAGGTTTTAGCGGCAATATTGCCCTGAAGGCGACCGAGGGCACGGCCCGCCAGATCAACGATTTTCTCCGTGCGGAGCTGTCACGCACCTGGCGTTCCCGGATCGGCTACCTGTTCGCCAAAAAGGCGTTCAAGGCATTGCGCGACAAGCTCGATCCCAACAAGTCGAACGGCGGCGTGCTGCTCGGCCTGAACGGCATCGTCGTCAAAAGCCATGGTGGAACCGATGCCGAAGGCTTTGCGTATGCGGTCGATGTTGGCTATGAGATGGTTCACTACGATCTCCTGACCAAGATCAATCAGATGCTCAACCGCGACGGCAGCACGCTTTCCACTGCGCCGACCGCGCAGGAGGCTTTCTCGTGACCGCAATTCGTTCGGTGGTGCTCGGCTGCGGCTCTTATTTGCCGCGGCAGATCCTGAGCAATGCCGAACTGGCGGCGCGGGTCGACACCTCCGACGAGTGGATCGTGCAGCGCACCGGCATCAAACAGCGCCACATCGCCGCCGAGGGCGAGTTCACCTCGCATCTGGCGATCAATGCCGCGCGCGCGGCACTTGCCGATGCCGGGATCGAGGCGCAGTCGATCGACCTGATCGTGCTGGCGACCTCGACGCCGGACCATACCTTTCCAGCGACTGCGGTTGCGGTGCAGAACGCGCTTGGCATCCACCACGGCGCAGCCTTCGACCTGCAGGCGGTATGTTCGGGGTTCATATTTGGCCTCGCCAGCGCGGACAATTTTCTGCGCTCGGGCGCCTTCAAGCGCGCTTTGGTGATCGGCGCCGAGACGTTCTCGCGGATTCTCGACTGGAACGACCGGGCAACCTGCGTGCTGTTCGGCGACGGCGCCGGCGCCATCGTGCTTGAAGCCCAGCCGCAGCCGGGCAAAACCTCCGACCGCGGGGTATTGACGACGCATCTGCGCTCCGACGGCCGGCACCAGTCGAAATTATATGTGGATGGCGGACCGTCTTCGACCGGCACGGTGGGCTATCTCAGGATGGAGGGGCGCGAAGTCTTCAAGCACGC
>WNFT01001859.1_pt1 | contig 17888 bp, 12 predicted proteins | sample 5400191 | NCBI WGS metagenome assembly WNFT01 (sample SAMN13153359, study PRJNA577476) | soil metagenome | isolation source: 80 cm saprolite under Madrone tree | place: USA:California | collected 2016-06-14 | reverse complement strand
AAGAACGGATGGCCGGGGATTTCCATCATCTCCGGCAGCTTCTCGCTCGGCGTGCGGGCCGACACCTTGTAGCCCTTCGCTTCGAGCTGCGGCACGTAGATGTTGTTGACCTCGTAGCGGTGGCGATGCCTCTCGTTTACTTCCAAGCCATAAATTGAAGCCGCGACAGTGCCCGGCTCGACCGGGCAGCGCTGCGCGCCCAGGCGCATCGTGCCGCCCAAGTCGGACTTGTCGGTCCTCCTCTCGATGCGGCCGGTGCGGTCGAGCCACTCGGTGATCAGCGCCACCACCGGGTGCGGCGTGTCCGGGTCGAACTCCGTGCTGTTGGCGCCGGCCAGGCCGCAGACATTGCGCGCGAACTCGATGGTCGCCAGCTGCATGCCCAGGCAGATGCCGAGGTACGGAATGCCGTTCTCGCGCGCGTAGCGGATGGCGCGCATCTTGCCCTCGGTGCCGCGCTTGCCGAAGCCGCCGGGCACCAGGATCGCGTCCATCTTCTCCAGCTGGGCGACGCCGCCTTTCTCCAGCTCCTCGGAATCGAGGTAGTGGATGTTCACCTTGGAGCGGGTATGGATGCCGGCGTGCTTGAGCGCCTCGTTGAGCGACTTGTACGAGTCCTGCAGGTCGACGTACTTGCCGACGAAGGCGATGTCGACCTCGTGCTCCGGGTGCTCCTGGGCATGGACCAGCTTCACCCACGACGACAGGTCGGCGGCGCGGGCGAGAATGTTCAGCTTGTGGCAGACGATCTCGTCGAGCATCTGCTCGTGCAGCATCATCGGGATCTTGTAGATCGAGTCGACGTCCCAGGCCGAGATCACCGCTTCCTTCTGCACGTTGGTGAACAGCGCGATCTTGCGGCGCTCGTCCTCGGGCAGCGGCTGGATGGTCCGGCACAGCAGCGCGTCGGCCTGGATGCCGATCTCGCGCAGCTCCTTGACCGAGTGCTGCGTCGGCTTGGTCTTGATCTCGCCCGCCGAGGCGATGTAGGGCACCAGCGTCAGGTGGATGTAGCAGACGTTGTTGCGGCCGAGCTCCAGGCCCATCTGCCGGATCGCCTCGAGGAACGGCAGCGACTCGATGTCGCCGACGGTGCCGCCGATCTCGACGATCGCCACGTCGGCGTCGCCGGCGCCGCGCTTGATGAACGCCTTGATCTCGTCGGTGATGTGCGGGATCACCTGCACCGTGCCGCCGAGGTAGTCGCCGCGCCGCTCCTTCTTGATCACCGACTCGTAGATCTGGCCGGTGGTGAAATTGTTCCAGCGGCGCATCCTCGCGCTCTGGAAGCGCTCGTAATGGCCGAGGTCCAGGTCGGTTTCCGCCCCGTCCTCGGTGACGAACACCTCGCCGTGCTGAAACGGGCTCATGGTGCCCGGATCGACGTTGATGTACGGGTCCAGCTTGATGTTGGTGACGCGGATGCCGCGCGATTCGAGGATCGCGGCAAGGGAGGCGGCGGCGATGCCTTTCCCCAGGGAGGAAACTACACCACCGGTTACGAAGACATACTTGGTCATCTACCTAGCGCGTGGTGGGACGGGGAAGTTTACAGGAATGCCCGACCCGCCACAAATTTCCTGAGGCAAAATTCGTCTCCATGACGCTGCACGGCTACCTGAGGCACCCCACGATCTGGCGCGATGAACTCGTTTTCGTCTGCGACGACGATCTGTGGCGTGCGGAGGCTTCGGGTGGAGCGGCGCGGCGCCTCACCGCCGGGTTGGGCGAGGTCGGTTATCCGTCGCTCTCTCCCGACGGACGCTGGCTCGCGTACGTCGGGCGCGACGAGCAGCATCCGGAAGTCTATCGCATGCCGTCCGAAGGCGGTCCCGCGCGGCGCATGACCTGGCTTGGACCGGACGTGATCGTGCGCGGCTGGACGCCCGAGGGTCAGATCCTCTTCGTGACGACGCACGGGCAGCCGTTCTTTCGCAACTATCGAGCGTTCGCGCTAGACGCCGACGGCGGTCTGCCGCAACCGTTGCCTTACGGCCAGGTGAATCATCTCGCGTACGGCCCGGGAGGCACAAAGGCGATCGGCCGTAACACCGCTGATCCGGCCCGCTGGAAGCGCTACCGCGGCGGGACTGTGGGAGCGCTGTGGGTCGACGCCTCGGGCAACGGCGAGTTCCAGCGGCTCGCGCAGCTGAAGGGCAATCTCACCAGCCCGATGTGGCTCGCCGGACGCCTCTGGTTTCTGTCCGACTTCGAAGGCGTCGGCAATCTATACTCGTGCCGCAGCGACGGCGCCGACCTGCGCCGGCACACGGACCACGCCGAGTTCTACGCGCGCCACGCGTCGAGCGACGGCTCGCGCATCGTTTATCAATGCGGCGCCGATCTCTGGCTGTTCGACCCCAAGCGCGACTCGACGCAGCGCCTCGAGATCGACGTGCCGGCGCACCGCACCCAGGCGGCGCGCAAATTCGTTCCTGCGCCGGACTTCCTGGGCGGATTCGACGTGCACCCGGCGGGACACAGCATCGCCGCGGACGTGCGCGGCAAGCTGTTCTCGTTCGCGTTGTGGGAAGGCGCGGTGCGCCAGCATGGCGCGCCCGACGGCGTTCGCTTTCGTCTGGGCCGCTGGCTTGCAGATGGAGAGTCACTGCTCGCGGTGAGCGACGCCTCCGGCGAAGAACGCATTCAGCTGTTCTCCGGCACCGCGGAGCGCACGCTCGACGCCGATGTCGGCCGGGTCGTCGCCCTGGAAGCGGCGCCCGTCGGCAGGCGCGTCGCGCTAGCCAATCATCGCAACGAGGTGCTGCTCGCGGACCTCGACGCCGGCACGGTGCGTGTCATCGCGCGCAGCGAATTCGGCCGCAGCGAGCGGCTCGCGTGGTCGCCCGATGGAGCGTGGCTCGCGTTCCCGCTCTGGACCAGCCCGCGCCACAGCGCGATCCGGCTGTACGAGGTGGCGACGGGCAAAACGGTCTCGGCGACCAGCGGAGAGTTCCACGACTTCTGCCCGGCCTTCGATCCGGAAGGGCGTTACCTGTACCTGCTTTCCGTGCGCACGTTCGATCCGGTCTATGACAACGTGCATTTCGAGCTCTCGTTTCCGCGCGGCGTGCGGCCGTACCTGGTCGCGCTGCAAGCGGGCGGCCGCCCGCCTTTCGATCCTGAGCCGCGCGGGCTCTCGACGCCGGAAGAAAAGAACAAGCCCGCGGCCGACCAGCCGATCCGCATCGATCCGGATGGACTCGAGCGGCGCATTGCCGCCTTCCCGGTGCCCGAGGGACTGTATCGTCAGATCGCGGGCATTTCAGGCAAGGCGCTGTGGACGGTGTTCGATGTCGCGGGCGCGCACGGGCGTGGCGGACACGCGGAGAAGCCGGGGCGGCTCGAGTGCTTCGATTTCGCTGCCGCGCACTGCGAGACGCTGGTCGCGAAGCTCGACTGGTTCGCGCTGTCGCGCGATGGCAAGACCCTGGTGCTGCGCGAAGGCAAGCGCATGCGCGCGCTCGAGGCCGGCAAAAAGCACGACGACAAGGACGACGCCGGCTATCCCGAGCATTCGCGCAAAACCGGCTGGCTGGACCTCGAGCGGATCCGCGTCTCGGTCGAGCCGGCGCTCGAATGGCGGCAGATGCTGCGCGAAGTGGGCCGATTGCAGCGCGACCAGTTCTGGGTCGCCGACATGTCCGGCGTCGACTGGCAGGCGGTGGTTCGCAGATACGAGCCGTTGCTCGCGCGGGTCGCCACGCGCGGCGAGCTCTCCGACCTGATTTGGGAAATGCAGGGCGAGTTGGGAACTTCGCATGCCTACGAGGCGGAAGGCGACCACCGCAAGCCGCCGGCGGTGGCGCTTGGCTCGCTCGCGGCGGATTTCCGCTTCGATCCGGCGACCGGGGGTAACGAGATCGTGCACATCGCCGCGGGCGACAGCTGGGAGGCCGCCGCCGATTCTCCCTTGAACGCAATCGGCGTTGAGGCTCGCGTGGGCGAGCGCGTGCTCGCAGTTAATGGCCAGCCTGTCAGCCGCGAGCGGCCGCTGGCGTCACTGCTCGTGAACCAGTCGGGCGCCAAGGTCGAGCTCGAGCTCGCGCAGGCAAAGGACGAGGCTCGCAGGACGGTGCTGGTAACGCTCCTCAAGGACGAAGTACCGGCGCGCTATCGCGACTGGGTCGAGCGCAATCGCCGCTGGGTGCACGAACGCTCGGAGGGCCGCGTCGGATACCTGCACCTGCCGGACATGATGTCTGCAGGCTTTGCGGAGTTCCATCGCTACTTCATTCTGGAATGCGAGCGCGACGGCTTGATCGTCGATGTGCGCTACAACCGCGGCGGGCACGTGTCGCAATTGCTGCTCGAGAAGCTCGCGCGGCGGCGCATCGGCTATGACTTCGCGCGCTGGGAGCGGCCGATGCCGTACCCCGCGGATTCGGCGTTCGGTCCGGTCGTCGCCCTGACCAACGAGCATGCCGGCTCCGACGGCGACATCTTCTCGCACTGCTTCAAGGCCATGAAGATCGGCCCGCTGATCGGCAAACGCACCTGGGGTGGTGTGATCGGCATCTGGCCGAGGCACCGCCTGGTGGATGGAACGGAAACCACGCAGCCCGAGTTTTCGTTCTGGTTCAGCGACGTCGGCTGGTCGGTCGAAAATTACGGCGTCGACCCCGACATCGAGGTCGACAACGCGCCGCAGGATTACGTCGCGGGTCGCGACCGGCAGCTTGAGATGGCGCTAGCGGTCGCGCTCGAGCGCGTCGCGAGCGTGCGCCCGGCGCGTCCTGCGCTCGAAGGACGTCCGCAGCTCGCTCCCGCGCCGCTGCCGCCACGGCGCTAGTACCGCCTCCCATCCTTGTGCGCCGCCACCGAGCCCGCCTCGGTTTCGATCCACATGAGGTCATCGTCCGGGTAGAACGCCGTGTCGCCATCGAGCCGCGGGCCGATCTCGAGGTATCTCGCCGGACGCGTCGAGCGGTTGATGAAATGATGCGCGTCGCGCTTGCCCGCCGGATAGCCCGCGCACGTGCCTGCCCTCAACACCTGCTCGCCGGCATTGGTCACGAGAACGACCTCGCCCTCCAGCACATAGACGAATTCGTCTTCCAGCGTGTGCCAGTGACGCAATGCCGATTGGCCGCCGGGACCGAGCGTCACCAGGTTGACGCCGAGCTTGGTCAGGCCGCAGGCTTCGCCCAGCCGCTGCTTGGCGCGGTCTCCCATCCTTGACTTGAAGGGTTCGGGATAGCCCGAGCCGCGGACAACGGGCACGGCCTGCGGGTCGAGTGCAGGAAGTTTCATGGTGATACCTCCTCCATCTGGGCCGCCTTCATCGCCTCGACGCGGATTTCCTCGGTGAGGCGCGCCTTGTAGGCTGAGAATTCGGCGCTCGTCTTCATCGTGTAGTGCCTGGGATGAGGCAGCTCGATGCGCAGCTCGCACTTGATCCGTCCCGGCCGCGCCGACATCACCGCCACGCGGTTCGACAGGAAGATCGCCTCGTCGATGTCGTGCGTGACGAACAGCACCGTCTTGCGGTCGGCTTCCCAGATGCCGAGCAGCAGCTCCTGCATCAGCGCTCGGGTCTGGTTGTCGAGCGCGCCGAAGGGCTCGTCGAGGAGCAGGATCTTGGGGTCGTTGGCCAGGGCGCGCGCGAGCGCCGTGCGCTGCTGCATGCCGCCGGAAAGCATCTTTGGAAAGTGGTTTTCGAAGCCGCGCAGGCCCACTTTTGCAATCAGCTGTTTTGCTTTTTCCGCGGTAGAACGCCTGCCGAAAAGAATGTTCTGCTCGACGGTAAGCCAGGGAAACAGCGTGTACGACTGGAACACCATGCCGCGGTCGGGGCCTGGAGCCGTGACCGGCGCGCCGTCGAGCATCACCCGGCCGGTGCTCGGCGAGTCGAGCCCGGCGACGATGCGCAGCAGCGTCGACTTGCCGCAGCCCGAGGGGCCGAGAAGGCAGATGAAGTCGTTGTCCTCGAGGGCAAGATCGGTCTTGTCCAGCGCCTGGGTGGGGGCGCCGCCGCGCACGCCCGGAAAAACCCGCGACAGGCCCTCGATCGCTAGAAAGCCCATGGGTAGAGCCTCTGGTTGGCCCACTTGAACATCAGGTCCGAGGCGAGGCCGATGACGCCGATGCAGAAGATGCCGAAGATCATCTGGCCGGTGTCGAGCAGCCGCTGGCTGTCCATGATCATGTAGCCGATGCCGCTGGAAGAGCCGACCAGCTCGGCGACGATCACGTAGGTCCACGCCCAGCCGAGCACCAGGCGCAGCGCTTCGGCGATCTGCGGCCCGGCACCCGGCAGCAGCACGCGCTTGACGATGTCGCGGCCCGAGGCGCCGAGCGTGTACGCCGCCTCGACCAGCTCGCGCCGCGTCGAGCCGACGATGACTGCGACCATCAGCACGATCTGGAATACGGAGCCGAGGAAGATCACCGCCAGTTTCTGCGTCTCGCCGACCCCGGCCCACAGGATCAGCAGCGGAATGAACGCCGAGGCTGGCAGATACCGCGCGAACGAAACGAAGGGCTCGAAGAACGCTTCAACCGGCTTGTAGGCGCCCATCACGATGCCGAGCGGCACGCCGATCAGCGCCGCGATCACGAATCCGCCGACCACCCGCCAGATGGTCACGCCGACGTCGCGGATGAAGTTGAATTCCGCGAACAGCTTGTACCCGGTGACGAGCGTGTACAGCGGGTCCTTGAGGAACATGCTGTCGATCGCGCCGCCGAACGTGGCGAGCGCCCACAGCGCGAAGAACACTACGAAGAAAGCGGCGCCGAGCGCGAGCTTCGCGCGGCGCGAGACCGGCCTCAGCGGCTCCAAATCAATGGAAGCTCAGGTCGATCATGTCCTTCGCCTTGGGCTGCTTGTCGATGACCCGGTTGAATCTGAGCACCTCCACGGCGAACTCGACGAACGGCGCGTGCTCCTTCGCATAGTAGGCCTTGCTCGAGGCGCGGTCGCTCCAGGTGATGAAGGCGGCGGATTTTGCGAACTGCTCGCCGGGCTGCTTCACCACCGAGCCCATCAGCTCGAAGGATTTCGCCGGCTCGCGCCGGATCATGTCCTGGGCCTCGAAGAAGCTGTCGACCACCTTCTTCACCACCTGCGGGTGCTGCTTGATGAAATCGGTGCGAAACACCAGGGTGTCGATCACCACCGGGTAGTCCTTGGAGGTGACGAGGATCCTGCCGGCGTCCGGGTTGGCGCGCACCGTGGAGAGGTAAGGTTCGTAGGTCACGGCCGCGTCGCCCTGCCCGGTCACGAAGGCCTGGGCGGCGGGCTGCGCGGCCATGGTCGCGCGGATCACGTCCTGGATGGTGAGACCGTTCTTCTGCAGGATGTACGAGAGCATGAAATGCTGCACGGTGCCGGGGCCGTCGACGTTCACCGTCTTGCCCTTCAAGTCCTTGATCGAGTTGATGCCGCTGCGCACCGCGAGGCCGTCGCCGCCGTTCGACTTGTCGATCAGCGCGACCTGCACGCTCGGGATCCCGGCCGACATCCAGACGATGTGCTGGTCGACGGTGGTGGCCGCGGCGTTGAGCGCACCCGAGGCGAGCGCGGCGGAGCGCGGCACCGGCGGAATCATCCGCAGCTCAACGTCGACCCCGTTCTTCTTGAAGATGTCGGCCTTGTCGGCGAGCGACAGCGGCGAAAACCCGGTCCACCCGCTCATGCCGAGCACCACCTTCTGCGCATGCGCCGCAGGCGCCACCGCGGCGAGCCACGCAGCCAGCAAGAAAACCGCAAACGGTCTCATCGATACCCCCGGTAGGATTTATTCTACCCGTATGCGAATCGTCCGGGCCCCACGCGGAACGCGGCTCTCGGCCAAGAGCTGGCTCACCGAGGCGCCGCTGCGCATGCTGATGAACAACCTCGACCCCGAGGTCGCCGAGCGGCCGGAGGACCTGGTCGTCTACGGCGGCATAGGCAAGGCGGCGCGCAATTGGGAATGCTTCGACGCCATCGTCGATTGCCTGAAGAAGCTCGAAGCCGATCAATCCCTGCTCGTGCAGTCCGGCAAGCCGGTGGGCGTGTTCAAGACCCATCCCGACGCGCCGCGCGTGCTGATCGCAAATTCCAACCTCGTGCCGCGCTGGGCGACCTGGGAGCACTTCAACGAGCTCGACCGCAAGGGCCTGATGATGTACGGCCAGATGACCGCGGGCTCGTGGATTTACATCGGCAGCCAGGGGATCGTGCAAGGGACCTACGAGACCTTCGCCGAGGCGGGCCGGCAGCACTACGGCGGCGACTGGAGCGGCAAATGGATCCTCACCGCAGGCCTTGGCGGGATGGGCGGCGCGCAGCCGCTCGCGGCCACCATGGCCGGCGCCTCGATGCTGGTCATCGAATGCGATCCCTCGCGCATCGAGATGCGTCTTAGAACGGGATACCTGGACAAGAAGGCTGCCAGCCTGGACGAGGCGATCGCGATTCTCAAAAGCACAAGCGGCCCCGTTTCCGTGGGCCTGCCCGGCAACGCCGCCGAGCTCCTGGCGAAAATCCTTGAAATCTCGCGCACCACCCAGTTCAGGCCAGCGCTGGTCACCGATCAGACGTCGGCCCATGACCCGGCGAACGGCTACCTGCCCGAGCACTGGTCGCTCGACAAATGGAAAGCACTAAGAAAAACGGAGCCTGAAGAGGTGGCGCTGTCGGCGCGCGAATCGATAGCGCATCACGTGCGGGCGATCCTCGGCTTCAAGGCGATGGGGATCCCTTGCGTCGACTACGGCAACAATCTTCGCCAGGAGGCGAAGAACGCGGGCGTGAAGAACGCCTTCGACTATCCGGGGTTCGTGCCGGCGTACGTGCGGCCGCTCTTCTGCGTCGGCAAGGGCCCGTTCCGCTGGGCGGCGCTGTCCGGCGATCCACAGGACATCGCGCGGACCGACGCCAGGGTGAGAGATTTGTTTTCCGAAGACGAGAACTTGCAGCGCTGGCTCGGCATGGCGGCGCAAAAGATCAGGTTCCAGGGCTTGCCGGCGCGCATCTGCTGGCTCGGCCTGGGCCAGCGGCACCTCGCAGGCCTGGCGTTCAACGAGATGGTGCGAAGCGGCGAGCTGAAAGCGCCGATCGTCATCGGCCGCGACCATCTCGACGCGGGATCGGTGGCGAGCCCCAACCGCGAAACCGAAGGCATGCGCGACGGCTCGGACGCAGTCTCCGACTGGGCGTTGCTCAATGCCCTGCTCAACTGCGCAAGCGGCGCGACCTGGGTATCGTTCCATCACGGCGGCGGCGTCGGCATGGGCTACTCGCAGCATGCCGGCATGGTCGTCGTCTGCGACGGCACCGATGCGGCGGCAAGGCGCATCGAGCGCGTGCTGTGGAACGACCCGGCGAGCGGCGTGATGCGCCATGCCGACGCCGGTTACGAGGCCGCCCTCGTCTGCGCAAGAAAACTGGGCCTCGATCTGCCGATGCTGAAGTGATGCGTCTCGGAAAAGACAAGCTTTCGCTGGCAGCGCTGCGCTCGATCGCGCGCGAGGGTCCTCCCCTGGAGCTCGATCCGGCCTGCCTTCCGGGCTTGCGCGAGGGCCTCGCCGCCGTCGAGCGCATCGTCGCCTCCGGCAGGGCTGCTTACGGAATCAACACCGGCTTTGGACGCCTGTCGCAGACCCGAATCCCGGCCGCCGAGCTGGAGCAGCTGCAAGCCAACATAGTGCTGTCGCATGCCGCGGGGACCGGGCCGCTCCTCGACGATGCCGCGGTGCGGCTCGTTCTCGCCCTCAAGATCGTCGGGCTCGCGGCGGGCTACTCCGGCGTGCGTCCGCTGCTGGTCGAACGCCTGCTCGCGCTCTACAACGCGCGCATCTATCCCTGCATCCCGGCGAAGGGCTCGGTCGGCGCCTCGGGCGATCTCGCGCCGCTTGCGCACCTTTCGCTCGCTCTGCTCGGCATCGGCGACGTGCGCGTCGCGGGCAAGCTGCTTGCCGCCCGGGAAGCGCTGGGGGATCTGACGCCGATCAAGCTCGCCCCGAAGGAAGGCCTCGCCCTGCTGAACGGCACCCAGGTCTCGACCGCGCTCGCGCTCATTGGGCTGTTCGCCGCCGAGGATGTGTTCGCCGCCGCAGTGGCCGCCGGCGCGCTTTCGGTCGACGCTGCCGCGGGCAGCGACACGCCTTTCGACCCCCGCATCCACAGGCTGCGCGGGCACGCCGGGCAGCGCGACGTCGCCGCTTGCTACGCCGGCTTGCTCGCCGCAAGCGAGATCCGCCGCTCCCATCTGGAGAACGACCCGCGGGTGCAGGATCCCTACAGCCTGCGCTGCCAGCCGCAGGTGATGGGCGCCTGCCTGGAGCAGATGCGCTACGCAGCCCGGGTGTTCGAGACCGAGGCGAGCGCCGTGAGCGACAACCCGCTCGTGTTCCCGGAGCGCGATGAGGTGGTCTCGGGCGGCAACTTCCACGCCGAGCCGATCGCGCTCGCCGCCGACGCGCTGGCCGTCGCGATCGCCGAAATCGGCGCGCTCTCCGAGCGGCGCATCGCGCTGCTCATCGACAGCAGCCTGTCGGGCCTGCCGCCCTTCCTCGTCGAGCACGGCGGCGTCAACTCGGGCTTCATGGTCGCGCAGGTCAGCGCCGCGGCGCTCGCCAGCGAGAACAAGTCGCTCGCGCACCCGGCGAGCGTCGACAGCCTGCCGACCTCGGCCAACCAGGAGGACCATGTCAGCATGGCGACCTTTGCCGCGCGCCGGCTCGGCGACATGGCCGCGAACAGCGCCGGCATCGTCGCCATCGAGCTGCTGGCGGCGGCGCAGGGCATCGATTTGCGCGCGCCGCTCAGAACCTCGCCGCGCCTGCAGGAGGTCCACGCGCTGGTGCGCTCCCGCGTCGGCTTCTACGCTCACGACCGCTACTTCGCCCCCGACATCACCGCCATCCAAGGCCTGGTCGAAGCCGGCGCTTTTCACCGCTTCGTTGCGAACCTGCTGCCGTCGCATTGATGGAACGCTACCGCTGGCGCCCCGGCGGCACGCCGCTCCTGGTGTCGGTACCCCACACGGGCACGCACGTGCCTGCAGAAATTCTTGCTCGCCTGACGCCGGCGGCGCGTGCCCTACCTGACACCGACTGGCATCTCGAACGGCTTTACGACTTTCTCGACGAGCTCGGCGCCTGCGTGCTCGTCGCCACGCACTCGCGCTATGTCGTCGACCTCAACCGCCCGCCGGACAACGCCAATCTCTATCCGGGCCAGGACACCACGGGGGTCGTACCGGTCGATACCTTCCACCGCGAGCCGCTCTATCTCGCCGGCCGCGAACCGGACGAAGCGGAAATGCAGCAGCGCATCGAGCATTATTGGAAGCCGTATCACGCGAGGCTCGGCGAGGAGCTTTCCCGCTTGAAGCAAGAGTTCGGCTACGCCCTGCTGTGGGACGCGCATTCCATCTTCTCGGTGCTGCCGCGCTTCTTCGAAGGCAGGCTCCACGATCTGAACCTCGGCACGGCTGACGGCAGCTCGTGCGCGCCGGGGATAGGCGAGGCGCTTCTGGGAACCGTGAAGAACTACAGCGCGGTGCTGAACGGCCGTTTCAAGGGCGGCTATATCACGCGCACTTACGGCAGGCCGGCAAACCGCGTGCACGCGGTGCAGCTGGAGCTCTCGGAAGCGACCTACATGGAGGAGTCGCCGCCGTACCGCTTTCGCGACGATCTCGCAGCGCGGCTGCGCCCGCAGCTGCGCGCGCTCATCGACGAGTTCTGCCGGCGCGGACAACGCTTGCACAAGGATTAGCGCCGATCGCGTACGCCAGCTCGGCCGGGGATTCGACGTCCCAGAGCGCAAGCTCGGCAGCCTTGCCTTTTTCGAGAGTGCCATGGCTCGCCTGCAGGCCGAGCGCCCGCGCGCCGTGGATCGTGAACCCGGCGAGCGCTTCCTCGGGCGTGAAGCGAAACAGCGTGCACGCCAGGTTCATGGCGAGCAGCGGCGAGCTGAGCGGCGAAGATCCCGGATTGTTATCGGTGGCGAGCGCGACCGGCACCCGGTTGCGGCGCAGCGCCTCGATCGGCGGCAAGCGCGTTTCGCGCAGGAAGTAGAAAGCGCCCGGCAACAGCACGGCCGCCGTGCCGGCCTGTTGCAGTGCCCTGATCCCTTCTTCATTCGAGTATTCGAGATGGTCGGCCGAGAGTGCACCGTGGCGGGCCGCGAGCGCCGCGCCGCCCGAGTCGGAGAGCTGGTCGGCATGCAGCTTTACGGGCAGGCCGAGCGCCTTTGCCTTCTCCAACACTCTCGTGGTCTGTCGAACGTCAAAAGCAATGCGCTCGCAGAACACGTCCACCGCGTCCACCAGCTTCTCCTCGAGCGCCGCGGGAAGCACCTCCTCGCACACGAATTCGACATAGTCGTCGGCACGCCCCTGGTATTCCTCGGGAACTGCGTGGGCGCCGAGGAAAGTCGTCTTGACCGCGATGGCCTCGCCGAGCCGGCGCGCGACCCGCAGCATCTTCAGCTCGGTGTCCCGGTCGAGGCCATAGCCCGATTTGATCTCGATGACGGCCGTGCCTTCATCGATCCACTGCGCGAGTCTTCTTTTTGCAACAAGAAATAATTCGTCCTCGGACGCCGCCCGGGTGCTGCGCACGGTGGACGCGATCCCGCCGCCGGCTTTTGCGATTTCCTCGTAGGAGGCGCCTTGCAGGCGCAGCTCGAACTCCCGCGCCCGATTCCCGGCGTGCACCAGGTGGGTGTGGCAGTCGACCAGTCCCGGCGTGATCCATGCTCCGCGCGCGTCATGTTCGTCGCGCGCCCGGTGTTTCCATTCTTTTCTCGAGCCTATCCAGGAAATGCGATCCCCCTCCACAGCAACGGCACCGTCCCTGATCGCGCCATAGGGCGCACCCGGGAGCATGGTGGCGAGATTGGCGTTCAGCCAGACCGCGTCGTGCATCTCGCTATGATAGCGGCATGGAAAAGTACTTCGCGCGCGACGCCCTGCTGCCGCAGGGCTGGGCGAAGGACGTATCGATCTCGGTCGAGGACGGCGATATCGTCGAGGTGGCGCCGGCTTCCCCTGCCGGCGAGACGCTCGCCGGCCCGGTGCTGCCCGGCATGGCCAATCTGCACTCGCACGCGTTTCAACGCGGCATGGCCGGCCTTGCGGAGGTGCGCGGCGAGCCGCAGGACGACTTCTGGACCTGGCGCGAGCTGATGTACCGCTTCGTAGAGCGCGTTGCGCCCGAGCAGGCGCAGGCGATCGCGCTTCAGCTGTATATCGAGATGCTGAAGCAGGGGTATACCGGCGTCGCCGAGTTCAACTATCTCAACCATCCCGCCGAAATGCTGGAGCGGCATCTCGATGCCGCGCGCAGCTCCGGCATCGCCATCACGCTGCTGCCCTCGCTCTATCGCTGGTCCGGATTCGGCAACCGGCCGCTGCAGGCGCGGCAAAAGCGCTTCGACTCGGATGTGCAACAGGTGCTGCGCATCCTCGATGCCTCGCGGCCCTGGGTTTCACCTGATGTAAGGCTGGGTGTGGCGCCGCATTCATTGCGCGCGGTCGATCCGGCGTCGCTGAGGGAGCTGGTGGCCGCAGTCCCCGCGGACGCGCCGATTCACATCCACGCCGCGGAGCAGATCAGGGAGGTCGAGGACAGCCTCGCGGCGCTCGGCAAGCGGCCGGTCGAATGGCTGCTGGAGAATCACCGCGTCGACGAGCGCTGGTGCGTGGTGCACGCGACTCACATGGACCAGGACGAGATCAAGGGGCTCGCGCGCAGCGGCGCTGCGGCCGGGCTTTGTCCTAGTACTGAGGGCAACCTGGGCGACGGCATCTTTCCGCTGCTCGAGTACCGCGCGGCCGGCGGGCGCTACGGGATAGGCGGCGACAGCCACGTGTCTCGCAATCCCGCCGAGGAGCTGCGCCTGCTGGAGTATGTGCAACGCCTTGCCGCGCGGAAACGCAATCTCGCGGTTTCCAGGCTGTCCAGTTCAGTGGGCACCACGCTGTGGCTGGAGGCGGCCGCCGGCGGCGCGCAGGCGCTCGGCCGCAAGATGGGCGCGATTGCGCGCGGCCGGCGCGCCGATCTCGTTGTCCTCGACGCCGAAGCGCCCGACATGGCGGCACGCTCGGGCGACGCCATTGCGAACGCGTTGATTTTCTCCGGGTCGAGCGGTCTCGTGCGCGACGTGATGGTCGGCGGTCGATGGGTAGTTCGCGACACACGCCACGCCGCCGAAGACGCGGCAGCTGAAGCCTATAAGCGGACCCTCGAGGAGCTTCTCCCCTAGGAGCCCAGCGCGACGCGAAACTCGCAGGCGGTCTTGGCGCGCACGTCCTCCAGCTTCACCCCGGGCTGCAGCTCCTTCAGCACCAGGCCCTGCCCTGGCACGACCTCGAAAACGCAAAGGTCGGTGATGATCATGTTGACCACGCCCTTGCCGGTGATCGGCAGCGTGCAGCGCTGCAGGATCTTGGAGCTGCCGTCCCGGGAGCTGTGCTCCATGAGCACGACCACCCGCTTGACGCCGGACACCAGATCCATCGCGCCACCGGGTCCCTTCACCATCTTGCCCGGCACCATCCAGTTGGCGAGGTCGCCGTTCTGCGCCACCTCCAGAGCGCCGAGGATGGACAGATCCACGTGGCCGCCCCGGATCATGGCAAAGGAGTCGGCGCTGGAGAAGAAGCTCGAGCCGGGAATCGTCGTCACGGTCTGCTTGCCTGCGTTGATGAGGTCGGGGTCCACGTCGCTATCGGCCGGGAACGGCCCGATCCCGAGCAAGCCGTTTTCCGATTGCAGCGTGACGTTGATGTTGTCCGGGATGTAATTGGCGACCAGGGTGGGTATGCCGATGCCGAGGTTGACGTAGAAGCCGTCGCGCAATTCCTGCGCCGCGCGCTTCGCCATCAATTCGCGAATCGGCGAGTCCTTCTTGCCGACCGCGCCGGCAACGGTGCGGAACTCGATGCGCTTCTCGTAGCGCTCGCCCTGGATGATGCGATCGACGTAGATCCCCGGCGTATGGATCTGGTCGGGATCGAGCTCGCCCACCTCGACCAGCTCCTCCACTTCCGCCACGGTGACATCGCCGCAGGTAGCGATCATGGGGTTGAAGTTGCGCGAGGTCATCCGATAGACGAGATTGCCGGCCTTGTCGCCCTTCCATGCCTTGACCATCGACAAATCGGCGCGGATGCCTTCCTCGAGCACATACTCCCTGCCGTCGAATACCTTGGTCTGCTTGCCCTCGGCGAGCTTGGTGCCGGCCGCCGTGCGCGTATAAAAGCCGGGAATGCCGGCTCCGCCCGCGCGCAGCTTCTCGGCCAGCGTGCCCTGCGGCGTCAACTGCAGGTCGAGCTCGCCCGCCAGGACCTGGCGCTCGAACTCCTTGTTCTCGCCTACATAGGAGGCGATGACCTTCTTGACCTGGCGCGTCTTGAGGAGCAGGCCCATGCCGAAATCGTCGACGCCCGCATTGTTGCCGACGATGGTGAGGCCTTTGACGCCGCTAGCGACCAGGGCCTGGATGAAATTCTCCGGAATTCCGCACAGCCCGAAGCCGCCCGCGGCGATGGTCATGTTGTCGCGCAGCAGTCCCTTGAGTGCCGTGGCGGCGCCTGGATATACCTTGTTCATTGGGTGGCCTCCATAGGCCGGCGATTATAATTGCCCGCCATGCCGCGCGAATCGATGCACTACGACGTGGTGATCGTCGGCGGCGGACCGGCGGGTCTCGCCGCGGCGATCCGCCTGAAGCAGCGCTCCGCCGAGCTCTCCGTGTGCGTGCTCGAGAAAGGCTCCGAGATCGGCGCGCACATCCTTTCGGGCGCCGTCATGGATCCCCGCGCGCTCGCCGAGCTGCTTCCGGACTGGAAGGAGCAAGGCGCGCCGCTCAACACCCCGGTGAGCGAAGATCGGTTCCTCTTCCTTACCGAAGCGGGGTCCTTCAGGACGCCGGATTTCCTGCTGCCCGCGTGCTTCAAGAATCACGGCAACTACGTCATCAGCCTCGGCAACCTGACGCGCTGGCTGGGCCGGCAGGCCGAGGGCCTGGGCGTTGAAATCTTTCCCGGTTTTGCCGCGGCGGAGATCCTCTACGAAGGCGCCAGCGTAAAGGGCGTCGCCACCGGCGAGCTCGGCGTCGGCCGCCGCGGCGAGAAGACCGGGGCCTACCAGCCCGCAATGGAGCTGCACGCAAAATACACCTTCTTCGCCGAAGGCTCGCGCGGGCATCTGGGCAGGCAGCTGTTCGCGCAGTACCCCCTGCAGCGAGACGCCGATCCGCAGGTCTACGGCATCGGGCTGAAGGAGCTGTGGGAAGTGAACGCCGAGCGCCACCAGCCCGGTCTCGTGCTTCACAGCGCCGGCTGGCCGCTCGATGCCGACACTTACGGCGGGTCTTTCCTGTATCACATGGAGGAGCGCCAAGTCGCGGTCGGCTTCGTCGTCGGCCTCGGCTATTCGAATCCGTTCCTGTCGCCCTACGAGGAATTCCAGCGCTTCAAGACCCACCCGGCCATCCGGCAGTTTTTGGAGGGCGGCAAGCGCATTGGCTACGGCGCCCGCGCGATCACGGCCGGCGGCCTGCAGTCGCTGCCGAAGCTGGTTTTCCCGGGCGGTGCGCTGGTCGGCGACGAAGCCGGATTCCTCAACGCCGCGCGCATCAAGGGCAGCCACTGCGCCATCAAGACCGGCATGCTCGCCGCCGAAGCGGCCGCGCAGGCGATCCGGGCCGGACGCAGCGGCGACGAGCTCGCCGCCTACCCCGAGGCGTTCCGCTCGAGCTGGCTTTACGAGGAGCTTTACCGCGCCCGCAACTTCAAGCCCTGGATGTCCAAGGGGCTCTATACCGGCTCGCTGATGGTCGGCGTCGACCAGGTGCTGTTGCGCGGCAAAGCGCCCTGGACCTTGCATCACAAGGGGGCGGATCACGAGCAGCTGCGTCCTGCGGCGGAATTCTCTCCGATTGCTTACCCCAGGCCGGACGGGGTCCTCAGCTTCGACCGGCTGTCGTCGGTGTTCATCTCCAACACCAACCACAACGAGGACCAGCCGATCCACCTCACCCTCAAGGATCCGTCCGTACCTCTGCAGAATCTGAAGATCTATGCCGGGCCGGAGCAGCGCTACTGCCCGGCCGGGGTCTACGAGTTCGTGGACCTGGAGACCGCGCCGCGTCTGCAGATCAACGCGCAGAACTGCGTGCACTGCAAGACCTGCGACATCAAGGACCCGCAGCAGAACATCGTGTGGGTCGCGCCCGAAGGCGGCGGCGGCCCCAACTATTCCAACATGTAGACTGCTGATAGCCCTCATGGAAACCACCGATCTGACGCCCAGGTTCTGGAGCCCGGAAGTCCTCTGGCTGACGGTCATCGCGCTGGTGCTGACGGTCCTGCTGCTGCGCGCGCGCCGGCACGAGCGCACGGTGTTCGTCAACACGCTATGGCTGTTCCTGCTCGGCGTCATCGGCCAGGCCTCCGCCGGGGCCGTTTACGCGCTCGACTTCCCGAGCGCTGCGCAAACGCTCTACAGCATCTTCCGCATCCTCTCGGCGATCGCGCTCATCCGCCTGTTCGGCTTCGGCGTCTTCCGGCTGCTGCTGCCGCTCCTCGGCAGGGACCTGCCGCGCATCATCGAGGACCTGGCGATCGTCGTCGCGTACGTCATTTACGGCTTCGTGCAGCTGCGCGGCGCCGGCGTCGATCTCTCCAGCCTCATCACCACCTCGGCGATCCTGACCGCGGTGCTCGCCTTCGCGATGCAGGACACGCTCGGCAACGTGCTGGGCGGCCTGGCCATCCAGCTCGACCACTCGGTGCGGGTCGGCGACTGGGTGCGCGTCGACGACCTGGTCGGCCGCGTGCGCGACATCCGCTGGCGCTCGACGCTGATCGAGACGCGCAACTGGGAGACGGTGGTGATCCCGAACAGCACGCTGATGAAGTCGCGCGTCGCGATCCTCGGCC
>WNFT01001858.1_pt1 | contig 17891 bp, 12 predicted proteins | sample 5400191 | NCBI WGS metagenome assembly WNFT01 (sample SAMN13153359, study PRJNA577476) | soil metagenome | isolation source: 80 cm saprolite under Madrone tree | place: USA:California | collected 2016-06-14 | reverse complement strand
GATCCAGGAGCTCAAGGGCATCCTGGCCTCGGACGCCAAGCTCATGGGCATCATCCGGAAGGAGCTGCTCGAGGTCAAAGAGCAGTACGGCGACGCGCGCCGCACCGAGATCGTCACCGAGACGACGGAGCTGACGATCGAAGACCTCCTCGCCGACGAGGAAATGGTCGTCACTATCACGCGCTCGGGGTACATCAAGCGCACGCACGTCGAGGCCTACCGCAGCCAGCGGCGCGGGGGCAAGGGCGTGACGGGCATGGAGACGAAAGAGGAAGACATCGTCGAGGACCTCTTCATCGCCTCGACGCACTCGTACCTTCTCTTCTTCACCACGCTGGGCAAGGTGCACTGGCTGAAGGTCCACGAGATCCCGGAGGGCGGCCGGCAGGCCAAGGGCAAGGCCATGGTCAACCTCCTCTCGCTCGGCGAGGGCGAGACGGTGGCCACGTGCGTGCCCGTCCGCGACTTCGCCGCCGGCGGCGGCTACATCTTCTTCTGCACGAAGCAGGGGAAGGTGAAGAAGACGGAGCTCGAGGCCTACTCGCATCCGCGCGCGGGCGGCATCCAGGCCATCGGCCTCGAGGACGGCGACACCGTCATCACCGCGCGCCGCACCGACGGCACGCGGGAGGTGATGATCGCCACCAAGCTCGGCATGGCCATCCGCTTCCCCGAGGACGAGGTACGCCCGATGGGTCGCGGCGCCACGGGCGTGCGTGGCATCGAGGTGGACGAGGGCGACGAGGTCATCGCCGCCGACGTCGTGCAGGAGGGCGCTCAGATCCTGACGATCTCGGAGCGGGGCTACGGCAAGCGCACGCCGCTCGACGAATACCGGCTGCAGGGCCGCGCGGGCAAGGGCATCATCGACATCAAGACCGGCGGCCGCAACGGCACCGTCGTGGGCATGCTTCAGGTCCGCGAGGGCGACGACGTCCTCGTGATCACGACCAAGGGCAAGATCATCCGCTTCCACGCGGGTGACGTGTCCTCGCAGGGGCGCAACACGATGGGCGTGCGCATCATCGATCTCGACGCCGACGACAAGGTCGGCTCGATCGCCCGCGTCGAGGCCGAAAGCTCCGCCCCGGCCGAAGCCCAGTAGTCCTGTGCTCGATCTCCGGCTCATCCGCGAGCGGCCCGACGAGGTGCAGCGCGCGCTCGCCGACAAGGGCGGCACCGAGCTCATCCCGGAGATCCTCGCCCGGGACGTCGAGCGCCGGCGGCTCCTCAAGGAGGTCGAGGATCTCAAGGCCCAGCGCAACGTGGCCTCCGAGGCGATCGGCCGCGCGAAGAAGGCGGGTCAGGACGCGGCCGCCGAGCAGGCGCGCATGCGCGAGGTCGGCGACCGGATCAAGGCGCTCGACGCCGCGTTGAAGGCGATCGACGAGGCCATCGAGGCGCTGCTCGTCCAGGTCCCGAACGTCCCGCACCCGTCGGTGCCGCCGGGCAAGAGCGACGAGGAGAACGTCGAGGTTCGGCGCTGGGGCTCGCCGCGCCGCTTCGAGTTCAAGCCGAAGCCGCACGAGGACGTCGGCGGCGCCCTCGGCCTGCTCGACATGGATCGCGCCGCGAAGCTCGCGAAATCGCGCTTCGCCGTCATGTGGGGGCCGCTGGCGCGGCTCGAGCGCGCGATCGCGCAGTTCATGCTCGACGTGCAGACGCGCGAGCACGGCTACACGGAGCTGTGGCTGCCGCACCTCGTGAACGCCGACACGATGCTCCACACCGGGCAGCTGCCGAAGTTCGAGGAGCAGCTCTTCAAGACCGTCGAGGCCGACGAGGGCCGCACCCTCTACCTGATCCCGACGTCCGAGGTGCCGCTGTCGGCGCTCCACGGCGGCGAGGTCCTGCGGGAGAGCACGCTGCCGCGCAAGTACACCGCGCTCACGCCGTGTTATCGCCGCGAGGCAGGCACGTACGGCAAGGACATGAAGGGGATCTTCCGCAACCACCAGTTCGACAAGGTCGAGCTGGTGAAGCTCACGACGCCCGCGCGGGGCTACGAGGAGCTCGAGTCGATGGTGGGCGACGCGGAGGACGTGCTGCAGCGGCTCGAGTTGCCGTACCACGTGGTGGAGCGCTGCGCCGGCGACGTCGGCTTCAGCGCGGCCAAGGGCTACGACATCGAGGTGTGGCTGCCGGGGCAGGATCGCTACCGCGAGATCTCGTCGTGCTCGAGCTACGCCGACTTCGGCGGCCGCCGGGCCGACATCCGCTACAAGCCCGAGGGCGGCGGCAAGCCCGACTTCGTCCACACGCTGAACGGCTCGGGCCTGGCCGTCGGCCGCACGCTCATCGCCGTGCTCGAGAACTACCAGAACGCCGACGGCACGGTCAGCATCCCCGCCGCGCTCCGCCCCTACGTGGGTGGCCTGGAGCGCCTCGCCTCATCCCCCTGAGCGCTGCTCGTCGCGTGAGACAATCGACGGAGCGTACGCACGGTGCTCACATATCAGGTGAAGTGCTGAGCGGACGACCGAACGGGAGCGACGGCTATTCGGCCGTGACACGAAGCACTTCCTCGAGCGTGGTCACGCCCTCGAGCACCTTCCGCAACCCCGCCTCGCGCAGTGTCGTCATGCCCTGCTTCTTCGCCACGTCGTTGGTCTCGCTGGCGAAGCTGTTGTTGAGGACAAGGCCGCGGATCTCGGGCGACACGGCGAGGACTTCGTAGAGCGCGATCCGCCCTTTCATCCCGGAAAAGTCGCACGCAGCGCAGCCCCGGCCCTTGTAGAGGGTGCATCGGCCGACGCTCAGGGGCGTATGGCCGTACGGGATCAAGATCTGCCCGTCAGCCTCGTAGGGCTCGCGGCACCGCTGACACACCTTCCGCACGAGGCGCTGCGCCACGACCAGGCGCAGCGATGAGGATAGGAGGAAGGGCGGGACGCCCATGTCCCTCAGCCGCGAGATGCTCTCGACCGCGCTGTTCGTGTGGAGCGTGCTCAGAACAAGGTGCCCGGTCAAGGCCGCGCGCACCGCGATCTGCGCCGTCTCCTGGTCGCGCATCTCGCCCACGAGGATCACGTCGGGGTCGTGGCGCAGGAACGAGCGGAGCGCGGCCGCGAAGGTGCGCCCGATGTCGTCGTTGACCTGGACTTGCGTCGTGCCCGGCAGATCCATCTCCACAGGGTCCTCGACGGTCACGATGTTCCGTTCCTTCGCGTTGAGCGTGCCGAGCGCCGAGTAGAGGGTCGTGGTCTTGCCCGAGCCGGTCGGCCCGGTAATGACGATGAGGCCGTGCGGTGAGCCGATCGCCTTTTGGAAGTCGGCCAGCGCCGCGGGCTCGAACCCCAGCTGGGTCAAGTCGGCCTTCAGGGCCTGCTTGTCGAGGATCCTGAGGAGGACACTCTCACCGTAGACCGAGGGCACGACCGAGACACGGAAGTCAATCTCGTGCGACTGCTGCCGGAGCTTGATGCGTCCGTCCTGCGGCAGTCGCCGCTCGGAGATGTCCAGGTCTGCCATGATCTTCAGGCGCGAGACGAGCGCGGCCTCAACCCGCTTGGGCGGCGCCATGACCTCGTGCAGGATGCCGTCGACCCGGTACCGGATCCCCAGAGTTCCGTTCCCCGGATCGATGTGGATGTCGGAGGCGCCCCGCCTCAGCCCGTCGAGGAGGATCGAGTTCACCAGCCGGACGATCGGCACCTCGTCGGCCAAAGACCGCAGCGCGTTGAGGTCGACCTGGCCGTTCGCCTCCTCCCCCTTGACGATCTCGATCTCGGCGGCGGCCGCCTCGACCTCTGAGAGCATATTCGCCAGCTCTCCTGGCACGTTCACGTAGTGACGGTCGATCGCCTGTCGGATGATCGACGATGGTGCGATCGTCGTCACGACCTTGAGTCCCGTCATGAAGGCGACATCGTCGAGCGCCGGCAGGTTGGTGGGGTCGGACATCGCGATGACGAGCGTGTTGCCGCAGCGCTCGATCGGGATGAGCTCGTACCTTCTCGCAAACTCTGCCGGAACAAGTCTCACGATGTCGGGGTCCGCGGTCTCGGGCAGGGTTACGATGCGGAAACCGTACTGTTGCGCCAGGGCCTGCATGAGTTCGTCCTCGGTAAGCAGGCCCATGCGGATCAGGATCGTGCCCAGCTTCTCCCGCGTTCGATTCTGCTCGACGAGCGCCCGGCCGAGGTCCTCATGCGCGATCTTGCCGCGTGCGATCAGGATTTCGTAGAGTCGCCGCCCGACCGCCGCTGGCGCGGATGTCTCGGCGCGCGGCAGCTCACTCGCTTCGAGGGGAGGAGACGCGGGCGCCGGGGCGGACATGCTGCCGGGCGTGCTGTTAGCGATCGCCACCGCCGCGTGCGACACCAGCGCTCGCAGCGCGTCGCCGTACGAGGGAAGAAAGGGAACGGGTCGACCGCGTTGATCGAGTGCGTTGATCAGCTGCAGCACCCCGAGCACTGTGCCCGATGTGTCGAGGATCGGCACCAGGAATACCGAGATGGTCCAGTAATTGAGACGTGCATCCACGGTCGCGTCGAACTTGTACGGCCGGTCCGGCGGAATGTGATACGCGTTAGGCACATTCAGCTCTCGCGCCGTGAGCCCGACGAAGCCGGCGACGCTGCGCTCGTTCAACTCAAGCGGTTCTGGGAGGAGCTCGCGCGGCAACTCGCGCTCGCCGTGCCGCCGCGCGAGGGCCTCGTTCTGGACGACCGTGAAGCGAAGCCAGTTGCCCTCGCGGACGTAGATCGTTCCGCCTTCGGCGCGCGTGAGCCGCCGCGCCTCGGTGAGCACACGTTCGAGAACCCGCGAGAGCTCTTCCGATGTGCCCGCGACGACTCCGTCATGGACGTAGTTCTCCAGGAGCGGGCTCCCAGCGCTCGAGATCTGACCGTTCGCCTCCCGCCCCTCGACGACGTCGACCTCGGCTCGTTCGGCGTCGACCTTCGAGAGCATGCCTCCGAGCGGCGGGGCGTTGTCGTAGTAGCGCTCGAGCGCCTGCCGGATGATCGACAGCGACGTGAGCCGCGGTACGACCCTGAGGCCCGTCCTCAAGGCGATGTCGTCGAGCGCGGCGACGTCGGTGGGGTCGGCGACGGCGAGCGTCATCTCGTCGAGCGTCCGGCCGGTCGGCACAACGCCGTACTTGCAGGCGGTCGGGCCCGGGATCAGCTCGATGATCTCTGGGGCGATCTCCTCGGGGAACGCGACTTCGGGGATGCCGTACCGGCGCGAGAGGAAATGGACGAGCCGGGCCTCGGCAATCACCCCGAGGCGGACCAGGATCTCGCCGAGCTTCCCGCCCGTCCGCTTCTGCTCGGCCAGCGCCTGGTCGAACTGGTCCTGTGTGATCAGGGCATCGGAGACGAGCAGATCGCCGAACCGTTGGGTGGGCTGCGCTTGGCTCGGGCTGCGAGGTGCCACCGTCGTCCCGCCGGCGCCGGACCCGTGGCCGCCCTCGCGCTCGGCTTCGAAAACCCGCGTGATCTCCGGCCCTTCATTTGAGCCGGTCACGAGGATCACACGATCGATGACCGGATAGCGATCGAAGACGCGGCGAGCCGTGGCCGTGGCGAGTGCCTGGCCGTCGACCGGCAGCGCCGGCGCCAGGGTCACCGTGAGCGCGGTTCCCTCAAGCGCGATTGATTCGATGGGCCCCGTCATCGCCACCCTCCTCGGACGTTTCCTCGTCCAGCTGTCCGAGCATGAGCTCCAGGACGCGAACGAGTCGTGGATCGAACGTTCGCCCCGCTTCGTCACGGAGATAGCCGCGCACGTCCGTCCTCGGAATGGCCTTCTTGTATGCCCGGCGCGAGGTCATGGCGTCGAACACGTCGGCCACGCAGGCCAGGCGGCTGAGCGGATGCTGCACCCAGCCGGCGGGAACAGAGGGATACCCTTGCACGTCGAGCCGCAGATGGTGTTCGAAGGCGACGATCATCGGCAGGCGGCTTGACCCCGGCAGACGACTCAGCAGATCCGCACCGAGGAGGGGATGACGTCGCATGATCCGCCATTCCTGCGCGTCGAGCGGGCCGGGCTTTTGGAGGATCTCGAGGGGCATAGCGATCTTGCCGACGTCGTGGAGCATGCCGGCCATGGCGACCTCCCGGAGCAGGGCCTCCGGCAAGCCGAGCACGAGCCCCAGGCCGACCGAAATGACGGCCACGTTCACCGAGTGGTAGAGGGTGTACTCGTCGTAGGATTTGATGCTCGCGAGGCGGAGGACCAGTGCTGGACTCTCGAGCATCTGCTCCAAGATCGTCGAGGTGAAGACGCGGAGCGTTCCGATTTGCTCCACGGCGAGGGCGGAGCGAGCGCGGACGGTTGCTTGGATATCGCGGAGTGTCTCGATGGAACCGTAGTAGGCCCGTCGGGCCGCAGCTTCTGTGTTCTGTTGCTCGGGCTGGACCGGGGGGCGCAGCAGCACATGCGTGAGCCCTTTGCGCGACGCCCACGACGATGGCTCGTCACCCGCTCCGTTGGTGACGGCCTCGAGGAGCGCGTCTATTTCTCGTGGCTCCACACCCGCGATGAAGGAGATGCTCCCGATATGCCGCTCGTTCTGGCAGAGCGCGAGGAAGCGCCGGTAGAGGAGGCTCTCCCGGGGAAGGATTCGATTGTCGGCGACGAGCACGTCGCCGACAAAGCCGTACACGAGCCTTCCGTGCGCGCTCAAGTAGGTGGTCAATGCTTCGTGCAGGGTTTGCTTGGCTTTGACCGTCTGGCCGTGCATCGGTGGATAGAGCGCGGCTGTCCGGACCATGCCGTGCAAGCACCCGAAGACGTGCGAAGCCTGCTCTGTGGAACTACCGGTCATTCACGACCTCCCGGCAGACAGGTCCTCTCGGCTTCCGGCCTGTCGAGCATCTGGGCGGCCAGACGCCGGAGGCGGCTCTCGGCGCGCTGCCAGAACCAGGTAGGGCGGTTGGCTGTCTCCTCCAGCACGGCCAGCGCGGTCGAGGTACCGATTGAGGAGAGTGCCCGAATCGTCTCTAGCTGGATTTCGCTGTCGTCTTGACTTCGCGCGCTCGAGCCCAGCAGCACCTTTCCCAACTCGGGAACGGCGTCGTCGCCGCCCGCGGTGCCGACCGCGCTGATCGCCGCCCGCTGTACCAGGGGGTCTGGGTCGTGCACGCGGCGCAGGAGCGCTGTTCTCGTGGCTGCTCCGCCGCCCCGGATGGCGACACGCACGGCCTCTAGCCGGACACGCGGGTGGGGGTGCTCCAGTGTAGCGATGACGGTCGGGACCGGTAGCACGTGCCCGATCTTGTGGAGCGTGTACAGGGCGTTCCGCACGACGAACCAGCGCTTGTCATCGAGCTGCGAGAGCAACGAGGGGATCGCCGGCACCCCAACGCGGGCGAGCACCTCACAGATCCGTATCCGGATGCGTCGGTGCGGCTCCTCGGCGAGGAGCGCGGTGAACGCCTCTATCGCCTCCGGGCCGGCAAGACGCAGGTATTCGGTCGCGACGTCCATCGGGCCCGTCGGAGGATCCCGACGCAGGAGATCGACGACGAGCGAGACGTGGCTGGGCCCGGCGAGCTTGTGCCGGGTCAGCGTGGTCGGGGTCGGCACCTCTTGGGATACCTCGGGTGTGGCGTCGGTCGCCACGCTGCGCAGGATCCGGAGGGCCAGATCGGACTGCCCGTCCGCCAGCGCCTCGCGGGCGATTTCCGCCAGCGCATCGCCTGCGAACCCCAGATACTCGGCGGGATCGATGCTGGAGAGCAGCGCCAGGAGCACGTCCACGCTTCGGGCGAGGAGCGCTTCGGGGCGGCAGGCATCCAGGATCTCCTCACGGAGCTCGCGCAAGACCGGGTCGTTGTCCACGAGCGGGCCGGGTCTTGCCAGAGGTGCCTCAGGCTCAGCGCCATGCTCAAGCATCGACGTGATCGCCTCCAGCAGCCGCAGCCGCTGGCCTTCCTCCCAGGGAAACTCGAGCAGCTCCGTCGTCAGCTCGACAAGCCGCGCCCGTGGTACATGGCGAACGATGTGCCGCAGTTCGCCCTCGGTGACCTGCGTGAGCAGGTTGAACGCAACGAGATCCTTCCCCGCACCGGGCAGGAGGGAGTCGGTGAAAAACGGCGTCAGCGTCGCGTCCGGGAGCAACATGAGCGCCTCGAGCATCGTCCGCGCGCGAACCTCGCGGTCGCCACTGCGTTCTGCCATCGCGCCGAGCATATTGACCGCCGAGTAAAGGAGGTCGACACGCCCGCCGCTCGAGATCGTCCGGAACCACTGAAACAACCCGGTACGGTCGTAGGCGAGGCTCTCGAATCGCTCGTCGGCCATCTTCAGGATCGCTTCGACGAGAAGGTCCCGGGTCTCCCCGTCCACCCCACCGAGGAGTGGCCCTGAGCCCGACTCCTCTGTGCCGGTGCCCCAACCCGTGTTCTGATCACCCGAGGGCGCCGGGACACCTCCGAAGCCTAGTGCGCCGACCCTTACGCGGGCTACGGCTCGGTCGCGGAGGTAGGTCTGCGCGGCGGTCGTGGAGGCGCACTGGTGGACCGGCTGGTTGAGCAGCTCCAGCAGTGCCTGAAGCTCCCAATTCTCCACCGACGGCTCGATGCTGAGCTCGGCGATCCCGCGAGACTGCATCTCGAACCGCAGCCTCTTGAACCCCTGGTCCGTGGTCGTGAGCTCTCCGCCCGGCCAGGAGAAGCGGTCCAGGCCCACTCGAATCGGGAAGATCAGCCCCTGGCGGAAGGCATCGTCCAACGAGTGCCGTAACCGCTCGATCCATCCCATCGCTGTCCCGCTCGCCGGTGGGTAGAGCGCAAGCGATTTCTTGGCGGCCACGAGGGCGCGGAGGAACAGGGTAAGCGGCGCCTGATTCGACATCGCCTCAGGTGCCGCGCTCAAATTCGTCTTGATAGCAGGACGGCTGCGCCCATACGCCGTGTCCCTCACTCGTCGTCTGGCGTCTCGAGTGTGATGTGCTCGAAGTCATTCGAAAGATTTCGGCCCTGGAGAGGTCTGGATCCGCGCCCCGCCACCGTCCGCCCTGAGGCGCGCATGCTTGCCACGAGCGCTGGACGCGACACGGTTTTCGCGTCCAGGCCCCATCCTCGGGGGGCGTGACCTTATCCGAGAGCCCCACGCCATGACTCCATCGCAAATCCGATACCGAAGTCGAATTCGCTGACGGATCGGCCACTTCGGCGGCTCAGCCGGAGCGAGCCCGGTGAATCTCTTGGCGGACTGGATCGTCCGGAGCCAGGCCGTTGATCAAAATCTTTCCGGGCGGGTGGTTGAGCGCGGCTGGGCGTAGTTCGAGCAATTTCCGACGCAACTACGGGCAAGGAACACGGACGACTTTCGTGGCTACGCCGCGAAAACCGCTCAGATTGAGAACGCCGGTGGCGTTGCTGATCCGGACCCGCTTCCCGCCACGGGGTCATCCCATAGCGAGCCCCAATCCTTCGGCGCACGGGGAGGACCGCCCGATGGGAGCCTACACCGGAACTGTCGTTGGCCGCGGGACGCTGCCCACGAGACCTGAGGCCTTTGCGCGGCTGTGTCATCAGTACCAGCTCCCACCAGGCACACCAGTCGCTCTGGAGACCGGAACGTCGGCCTTCTATGTGGCGCGCGCGCTGAGCGCACTCGACTTGAAGCCAGTTGTCATCGATGCCCACGAAGTTCGTGTCAAGGCGCGCCGCCCTGCCCAGAAGAGCGACCGGCGTGACGCCTTCGAATTGTGCGATGGGCTTCGCCGTGATCTCTATCGCTCGATCGTTCACATTCCGAGTCCAGCCATCGTCGGCATCCGTTGTTTTCCCCCGACACGAAGCCCGCGCACAAGGAGTACCGAGTATGATCACCAAGCGCATCTGGAAGAGCGGTCCGCGGAGGATCAAGCGCGTCGCGTGGGGCTTCACGGCCCAGCGCAACGGCAAGCAGGTGCGGCGGGTTCGTGAGGAGTGGACGAAGGAGGACGCCGAGCGGGCGTTCTCGGAGTGGACGATCGAGGGAGTGACGCCAGCCACCGACACGGTTGCGGCGCCGGCCGGCATGACCTTCGGGGCGATGGTCGAGAAGTTCCTCGCGAAGAAAAAGAGCGAGGGCAAGCGCTCGATTCAGGACGACGAGGAGCGCAGCGTGCCGCTGCTGGCGTTCTTCGGAAAGGCGACGCCGCTGGCAGCCATCCGCACGCGCCGCGTGGCGGAGTACCGGATGGCGCGACGGGCGACGACGTCACGCCTGGGCCGGCCGCTGGCGCCGGCCACGGTCAACCGCGAGGTCGCGCTCCTGCGCTCGATTCTGCGGATGGCGCTCGCCTGGGACGAGCTGGAGCGGGTGCCGGTGTTCGAGATGACGAAGGAGCAGGGCAAACAGCGGCATCTAGCGCTCGACGAAGATCACCCGGCTGTTCGCGCTGGGGCGGCAGACGAAGAGCGGCAAGGGCAGGGACGTGCCGATCAATCAGGCCGTATACGGCGCGCTGGCGCCTCTGAGGGCGGCTGCCGGCGGCTAGGACGCATCGGGGCGGGTGTGGGGCGCCCTGCGCGACATCGACACCCCGTACCGCACGGCGCTCACCCGGGCGAAGATCCTCGACCCGGCTCGAGAAGCTGCAGGAGATCCTCGGTCACAGCAGCATCAAGACCACGGAGATCTACAAGCACCTGGCCGCCGACTACCTCACCGGCGCGACAGCGCTGCTCGAGGGCCTCGGGGCGGAAATCAACGCACAGTCAACGCACGGAGCCGAAACCGCGGCTGAGCAGCAGGCCGGTGTATCGTAAGTCGGCGGGATGATTCGCACGGAGGGCTAGCCTCAACTGGCAAGGCAGCGGACTTGAAATCCGCCTGGGCGCAAGCCCTTTGGGGGTTCGAATCCCCCGCCCTCCGCCACTCTTTCAAGCATCCCTGGCGGGTTACAACGGGCAGGCTGCCTTGTGGACCTCGATGTTCCCGGCCGGTAGCTCGAATGCGAAGCCGTTATAGCCATCGCACGTCACGTGGAACGTGTCCTTCCGGCCGGGCGACCCCCGATCAACCACCTCGACGAAAAACGAGCAAACGAACGCCCTATCCGGAAACGTGATCTCGGCGGTGCCCGTCCAGAAGCGGTCGCAGATCTGGGTTGGGCTGCAGCCGTGCCCGGTCCCGTTGCCTGCGCCGCCGTAGTTGTCGACGGTCAGCATCTTGATGGTGACGTTGGCCGAGTGATCGACGAGGTTGAACTCGCCTCGCAAGGGTGAGTCGGGCCCGTTCTTGTACCCGACATTGAATCCGAAGTTCGCCTTCCCGCCAGGCGGCAACGGCGACTGGATCCATCCGCCACCGGTGGTGAAGTCGAAGCAGGTCGCTTGGGCATGGGCTTCATGGTCGGGCAGAAGACTGGAAACGCCGACCAACAAACAAGCCAACGCCACCGTCCCGAACGTCCGTTTCATCGTGGCCAGCCATTTCACGACGGTACCTCCCCTTCGATGACCAAAGTCAAAGCCCGGGCGGGTTACCAGCTGATAGTGCTGCTGGCGGTCGACAGGACGATCTCCTCGCTGGTCGCCAGCTTCAGGTGAAGCGCGCTCACGGTCAGAGTCTGGGAACTACCGTCCGATACCGTCGACTGCGCATTGATGGTGAGCGTGCCGACCCCCAGGATCTCGACCGTCTGGTTGGGCTGACCGGTCACGGTGACGGGCACACCGGCAAAGACGAGATCGCGCACCTCGGTCGAGCCCAGGAGCCCATCGGCAGATACCTCCACCTGGGCCCGGATGAGCGAAGCGGTGAGTTGAGCGGCTTTCCCGGGGAACACGCTCACACCTGCCAGTGAGGTGGAGCTGTTCGCCCGGGCGCCGGTATCGTACAGGCCACCGCTGGTGTTGGCCACCAGTGCGTCCGCGGTCAGGACATCGGGGACATCGGTGCTGAGGAGGCCGGCGCCCTCCCAACCACCGTCGGCAGCGAGTTCACCGGTGTCGACGATATGGATCGGATCGCTGTCGAGACCGGGAAGGTTGACGAGAGCGCTCACGGCGCGGCCCCCAAAGGAGGCAGCCTGAACCGGGGCCCCCCAGGCCAACCCCAGAACAAGGGAAAGAGACGCCGCGGCGATGGAGGCTAGGCGGACACTCATAGTCATGGAGGCACCTCCCTGAAATAGCCGACGACTCCGCACATCGCTCGATCCAATCTCGCAGCCCCGGGGCGTGACGAACCGCCACCTGATGAGACGAAGTAGACTGCACCGCGCGAGCGGCGTCTACGGGCGCAAGGGGGAATTTTCGGCGGCCGTTCGTGGGCGTCGCCGCCCGCGTGTGGAGGCGGCGCGGCGACGAAGCGGGGGGAGCGCCGACCCCCGATCGGGGGGGCGCGCGCAATGGCGAGGTCTAAATGAGGCGATGCAGCTGTTTCGGCGAGATTATCGGAGATCGTCCAGAAGGTGGCGTTCGTGAAGCGCGCCTCGAGGTAGCCGAGGTGGAGGGGAACGCCGTCAGGAATGGCGCTGCAGTCGCTAGCAAACCTTGCCCGCTGCCACGTCCAGACAGACCATGACGGTGCCGCTGACTTTACCGCTGGCGTCGATGATACGGCTCGTGAAGGTGATCCTCGTATAGGACAGGCTCAGTATAGGACAGGCTCACCGTTTCGAACCCAGACGCGCTGGTGCCGTCAAGCTGCGCCGCCGCGTCAATCTTGGTGATGGCCGCGCCGTCCAGCACAATGCTGACGGTCCTCTGTCCCGTCTGGTCCATGAACCAGTTGATCTCGACGAGGAGCAACTCCGCCGTGAACGCCGCAAGCAAGAGCTTTGGACTCGCCCTGTCGAAGCGCTTCAGCAGCGTGAGCGGGCCGACCACGGGCTTGGCGCTCGGCGGCACCTCCATGCCGAAGCCGGTGTTGAGCACTTCAATGGACTTCGGCGCCAGGTTGAACGTGCTGTCGCCCTCGATGACTCCCTGGCTCGATCCCGTGATCTTCGCAAAGGCCCGGTCGGCCGCCCAGGACGGCTGAGTCCACAGGGTCGTCGCCACCAGGCACAGAGAAACCACAACCCCTCTCACCTTTGGTGACCTCGTCACCATCGCTACCTCCTTGACCGACAGGTCGTTCGCGGCGTCCCCGGAATCCCCGCCCTCCGCCACCCTCAGCGCTTGCGGAGCAGAGCCGCGCCGGCCGGGGACGGCGACACCGCCTCGCGTGGCCGGCCTCGCACGTGCTCCCAGGCCTCGCGGGCTTTCATTTCCGTCCCGATGCGTAATAGACCCGGCAGCGTCAACGGGCGGCTCACCACCTGCACCTTCTTGTGACGGATGGCGGACAGGACGGCGAACACCGTCGGCTCGCCCTCGACCAGAGAGTAGGTCGTCCCGAACTGCCGCGCGAGATGGCTGTCCGAGCTCCCGACGAGCGGCAGGCCGGTGGCACGCGCCAGCTCGACCGCCCGCCGATTGAAATCGATGCGCCGCGTGTAGAAGTGAGAGAACTCGATCGCGTCGAAGACGTCGATCTCGCGGAGTAGTCGGCGTCCCAGCGAATACTGGGCGGGGAAGAAGGGATGGGCGGCGATCACCAGCCACTCGGGGGTCTTGTATCTCCTCAGATCGGCGAACGTCCGCAGCATGGAGAGGGACACATCGAAGTTGTAGATCAGGACGTGGCGCCCCTCGATGGTGGCCTCCGCTCCCGGGATGAGGACGAGCCCCCGATCGGCCGCATAGTCGACCAGCCGCTCGCTGAACGTGCAGAGATCGTGGTTCGTGATGCTGAGGACGTCGTAGCCTTCGCGCGCCGCGCGGTCGATGAGGGTATAGGCGTCGTAGGTGATGCAGGGCTCACCCTCACGGGTGTGCAGATGGAGGTCGACCTTCAGCCGGCTGGTCATTCTACGGTCACGCTCTTGGCGAGGTTGCGCGGCTGGTCCACGTCGCAGCCGCGGAGCACGGCGATGTGGTACGCGAGGAGCTGGAGGGGAAGCACGCTGATCAGCGGCATCAACAAGTCTGTCGAGGGTGGAATGGCGACCACGTGATGGGCGCGCCGGGCGATCTCGGCGTCCCCCTCGTGGGCGATGGCGATGACCCGGCCCGCGCGTGCCTTGACTTCCTCGACGTTGCCGACCATCCGATCGTAGGAGGGATCGCGCGGGGTCAGGGCCACCACGGGCATGTTCTGATCGATGAGCGCGATCGGGCCGTGCTTCATCTCACCACCGGCGTAGCCCTCGGCGTGGATGTACGACAGCTCCTTGAGCTTGAGGGCGCCCTCGAGCGCGATCGGGTGGTGGACGCCGCGCCCGAGATAGAGGAACCCGGGATAGCCCACCAGCTCGGCGGCCAGCTGGCGCGTCGTGCCGTCCACGGCGGCCAGGGTACGCTCCATGATCCCCGGCACCTCGAGCAACCCGTCGATCAGCTTCCAGCCGTCGATGTTCGACAGATAGTCGCGCGTCCGGCCGATGGCGAGCGCGATCATGTAGCACGCCGTCACAGTGGCCGAGAACGTCTTGCTGGAGGCCACGCCGATTTCGGGCCCCGCGTGGGTGGAGAAGATTCCCGTGGCCTCGCGCGCCAGCGCCGAGCCGACCACGTTCGTGATGCCCAGGACCGGCGCGCGGCACGCGCGGGCCGCCTTGACGGCGCCGAGGGTGTCGGCGGTTTCGCCCGACTGTGAGATGGCGATGACGAGCGTGTCCGGGCCGAGGACGAGGTCGCGGTAGCGGAACTCCGACGCGACGTCGACCTCGGCCGGGAGCCCGGCCATTCGCTCGATCATGAATCGCCCGACGAGCCCGGCGTTGTACGACGTGCCGCAGGCGACGAGGACCACGCGCCGCAGCTGCCGGATCTGCCGCCGCTCGAGGTTGGCGTCCGCCAGGACGACGCTGCCGAGTTCCTCGTCGATCCGGCCCTGGAAAGTGTCGGTCACGGCCCGCGGCTGCTCGTAGATCTCCTTGAGCATGAAGTGGGGATAGCCATCCTTCTGGGCCATGGTGGCGTCCCAGGCCACGCGCGAGGGGGCCCGCTCGATGACTCGGCCGTCGAGTGTTGTAAGAGCGGCGCCTTCCCGCGTGAGCACCGCGACCTCATCGTCCTCGAGCACGACGACGTCGCGCGTGTAGGGCAGGATCGCGGCGATGTCCGAGGCGAGATAGGCCTCGGCCTCGCCGAGGCCGACGACGACGGCGCCCGCCCCATGCTTGGCGGCGATCAGGCGGTCGGGTTCGGCGGCGCTGAGAATCGCCACGGCATATGCGCCCCGGATCTGCCGGAGGGCCGTCTTCGTCGCCTCGAGGAGGTCGGCGCCCATCTTCAGCTGGCGCTCGATGAGGTGCGCGACGACCTCGGTGTCCGTGTCGGAGCGAAACCGATGCCCCTCGGCCAGGAGGCGCTCCTTGAGGCTCAGGTAGTTCTCGATGATCCCGTTGTGGACGACCACGAGGGAGCCCGAGCAGTCGGCGTGGGGATGAGCGTTCTCCTCGGACGGGGGTCCGTGCGTCGCCCATCGGGTATGGCCGAGCCCCACGCCGCCCGACAATGGGTGGGTCCGCACGAGCGTTTCGAGGCCGCGGATCTTGCCGGGATGGCGCCGGATCTCCAGCCCGTGCCCGTTGAGTACCGCCAGCCCCGCCGAGTCGTAGCCTCGGTACTCGAGCCGCTGAAGGCCGTCCAGAATGACGTCAGTCGCGCTCCGGTGTCCGACATATCCGACGATTCCGCACATAGCTCTTCCCTCTCAATCGGGAAATCTGAAACTGAAGGGCCGGGCGCCCATGGCGGGCGCCCCGGCCCCGGCGGCGCTCGCGGGGGAAGGTGCGTGATCGAGGCGGCTTTATGCCGTCTCGCTCTCGCCCTCGCGGTCGAGCAACCGCCTCCGTACGAAAATTCCGACGCCCACCAGGCTGACACCGATCAGCGCCAGCATCCCGGGCTCGGGCACCACGCGCGCGGTGCACGCGGGGCACAGGCCCTTGTCCTTCGAGACCCTGGCGACGTACACGGGGAGCACGGGCAGCAAAGGACTCGTGCCGCCTCCCGCGACGGGCAGCGCCGCCGGACCGGCCTCAGCGCGATTGTTCGTCATCGTCAGGAACGACCCGACGGCGTCCTCGGTCGTCGCGTTCTGTGCCTCGCTCGGCGCGCTCACGACGACGAGACCAAGGGTCAGGAGCAGTGCGTAGAGAGCGGTGCGCCACGAGCCGTTCGTCATTCGTTCACCCCGTCGCCGCTGTCCTCGAGGCATTCCGGCGGGGCGCTCCACCGGCGTCACTCGAAGCGGGCGTCAGAAGGAGCACGCTGCATGCCAGGCTCGATCCCCGCCGAACGTCCCGGGAGTCGTGAGAAATTGCGTGGATAGGTCGGGCGGACTCACCGCGCGGGGCGCGCATCGGGAAGCGCTCTCCACAGGGGTGAAGCGCGCTTGCGCAGCCCTGCAAGATTGCGAACGTCGCGGGCGTCCAGATCTGGATCACTCCGCCGTCGCCCTGTCCCAGGTGACGCTCTGACGACCGGTGAGAAACCGCGCGAGTCCTACGAGGATCGTCCAGTTCAACAGACACACGACATACGGCACGATCAGCAGGGGGAAGCGCCGGCGCGCGTTCCGAAGCAGGTAGCCGCCGCCGGCGGCTCCATAGAAGAGCAGCTGGGCCACCAGCGTCGCGACGTAGAACCCGTCCTGCACCAGGAAGAGATTCGCGAGGAAGGCGGCCGACAGAAACAGCGGAACCAGCAGCCGCAGACAGATGCGCGAGACGGTCTGGAGCCACAGGGGGTTGCTGAACGGGCTCAGGAGCCAGCGCTCGCGGGCGAAGAGCTGGAACTTGCCGGCCATGGTGCGGACCTTGCGCGTGAATTCCTCCTGGCCGGTGGCGGCCACGTGGTCGTACGCGCGCGCGCGAGGCTCGAGCAGGACGCGGTAGCCCCGGCGCGCGATGCGCAAGGGAATGAGCACGTCGTCGAGAATCGTGTCGGCAGGGACCGGCTCGAAGAGCTCCCGGCGGATCGCATAGATGGCGCCGGTCGCTCCGGGAGTCGATTCGGCCAGGCTCTCGTGCCGCCGGATGAATTTCTCGTAGCGCCAGTAGAAGCCGACGCCGTCGCCCACCGGAGTCCCGCCGCCGTTGGGCAAGAGGATGAGCTCGCCGCTGACCGCGCCCACGGCGGGATCGGCAAAGGGGCCGACGAGCGCACGGAGGGCGTCGCGATCGAACCGCTGGCGCGCGTCGGCGAGGACCACGATCTCGCCCCGCGCCTGTCGCACGAGGTCGTTCAGCGCGGCGGGTTTTCCACGGCGGGACTCGAAGGCGACCACCGACACGCCGTCCTGCTCGTAGGCGCGCGCACGCTGCGCGGTGAGGTCGGTGGAGCCATCGGAGCCGATGACGATCTCGACGCGGTCGCGCGGGTAATCGAGGGCGAGGAGGTTCTGGATCCTGCCGGCGATCCGCGCCGCCTCGTTGTGGGCGACGATGATCAGCGTGACCGTCGGCTCGATGTCCTGGGCGCGGGGGAGCCGAGGCCGAAGCCCGGCCCGCACCCAGGCGAGGACCGGATAGCCCACGTAGGTGTAGCAGAGCAGGAGCCCGCACACCCAGAAGACGATCTTTTCGACGGGCATCTCGTATCGGCCGGTCAGCGAGCCGGCACGGCCGTCCTGGTGTGGAGTCGTGCGGTGCGTTCCATGGCTTCGGCGAGGACGTCGGGGTCGACACCCGGGTCGCGGCCGTCGGTGCCCGCCCGGCGGTAGCGGCTCGTCGGGGCGAGACGGTAGTCGCCGCCCAGCCGATTCGCGAAGCCGACCTGGTCGAGCGAGACCGGGAAGAAGTTGTCGGGAGGGTATGCGAGCGCGTGGCCTCCCACGATCACGTTTCTGCTGACGATCGCGCGCGGGAAGAAGGTGGTCAGGGTCGAGTTCCCGACGCCGGTGCCCGTGCCGGCGATCCCGGCGTCGTTGTGGGCCGTCACGTT
>WNFT01001855.1_pt1 | contig 17896 bp, 16 predicted proteins | sample 5400191 | NCBI WGS metagenome assembly WNFT01 (sample SAMN13153359, study PRJNA577476) | soil metagenome | isolation source: 80 cm saprolite under Madrone tree | place: USA:California | collected 2016-06-14 | reverse complement strand
GCTCGGCGACAAGGCGCCCGTGTGGGGCGGCGTCTTCGCCCGCTTTCGCGACGTGGACGGGAATACCTTCTCCCTCGTCAGCTTCGACGAGGTCACGCACGCGGTGGAAGCCGAGCGGCGCGCCGCCGCCGAAAAGCTCGAAGCCGAGCGCCGCGCCACCCACGAGCTCGCGATCGCCCGGCAGGTGCAGGCCGGGCTGTTCCCCCAGTCCAGGCCCGCTTTGGAGTCGCTCGACTACGCGGGCGCTTGCCTCCCCGCGCGTGCGGTGGGCGGCGATTACTACGACTTCCTGAGCCTGGGCCCCGACCGCCTGGGCCTCGTCATCGGGGACGTGATGGGGAAAGGGATGGCCGCCGCTCTCCTCATGGCGAACCTCCAGGCGAACCTCCGCAGCCAGGTCGCGTTCGCCCTCGACGAGCCGCGGCGCCTGCTCCAGTCCGTCAACCTCCTCTTCTGCGACAACTCGCCCGAGAGCTCCTTCGCCAGCCTCTTCTACGCCGACTACCACGACCCCACGGGCGGGCTCCGCTACGTGAACTGCGGCCACCTCTGCGCGCTCCTGCTGCGTCGCGACGGGACCCTGGACCGCTTGGAGGCGACCTCGACCGTCCTGGGGCTCTTCCGGCAGTGGGAGTGCTCGGTGGGGGAGTGCCGCCTGGAGCCCGACGACCTCCTCGCCCTCTACACCGACGGGGTCACGGAAGCCTTCGACGACGCCGGCGAGGAGTTCGGCGAGCAGCGTCTGGTGGACGCCCTGCGCCGGCACCGCGACCGCCCGCCCGAGTCCCTCGTCGCGTCGCTCGTGGACGAGGTCCGGTCCTTCAGCCCCCACGAGCAGCACGACGACCTCACGCTCATCGTGGCCCGCCGCCGAAGCGCCTCCCGGATTCAGCGCGCCACGTAGAGCCACGCCGGAAGAGCCAGCCACAGCAGGCCCTTCACGAGGAAGAACAGGAACCCGGCGGTTCCCACGCGGGCCACGATGGACCTCGACCTGGTCGTGGGGTTGGGCGCCACGGCCTCTCCCGTCAGTGGGCGGCCGCGGCCGGCTTGGCCGATGAGTGCCCGCCCCGGCGCAGGAAGGGCAGCAGCATCGGTACGCCCTGGCGGTACCGCTCGTAGGTGCTTCCGTATTCATTCACCAGGTCGCGCTCCTCGAACTGGATGGCCACGAGGATGTAGGCGGTGGTGGTGATGGCGAACACCAGGTGGGCGACGGTCATGGTCGGGGTGGCCCAGAACGCGAAGAGCCAGCCGACGTACAGGGGATGCCGGACCAGCCGGTAGGGACCCGGAGTGACGAACCGAAGCCTGGTGTAGGGCTTCCCGATCAGATACAGCCAGACCTGCCGCAGCCCGAAGAGATCGAAATGGTTGATGAGAAACGTGCACACCAGGACCACTGCCCAGCCAAAGCCGAACAGGCCGCGGAGCGCGACGCGGCCGATGGGATCCTCCACCGACCACACGGCGCTCCCCATGGGCCGCCACTGCCAGAAGAGCAGGACGAGGGCCAGGCTCGACAGGAGCACGTAGGTGGACCGCTCGGCGGGCTCCGGCACGATCTGGGTCCAGGCGTCCTTGAACCACGGGCGAGCCATGACGCTGTGCTGGACGGCGAACAGGGTCAGGAGCGCGGCGTTGATCGCGAGCGCAGTGGAGACGGGGCCACTAGCGGGGCCGTCGAGTCGAGTGGGGACGGCGAAGCCACCGATGAAGCCGATGGCGTACAGGAACGTGCCCAGGAAGAGCAGGTAGGCCAGGCTGCCGTAGACGAACACCAGGATCCGCTTCGTCACATCGTCCTCCTCATGCTATGCAGGCATGTTCCGGCCTGAAGCGGGCCGGCGCCATGGGAGTTCCGTCCCGGTTTGGCTAGAATCGACCCGGAGCGCCGGGACAAATGTCCCGACCCGGCGCCTGAGGCCCCGCCCGCGGCGATGGACAAGACGAGCCGACAGCGAATCCGCTACCTCCGCACCGTGGACGGCGTGCAGCTCGCGTGGGCGGAGGCCGGGCGGGGCCCGCTGCTCATCAAGGCTTCGAACTGGCTCACCCACCTGGAATACGACTGGGAGAGCCCCGTCTGGCGCCACTGGCTCCACTTCTTCGCAGACCACTTCCGCTTCGTCCGGTCCGACGAGCGGGGCTGCGGGATGACCGACTGGAGCGTCGGGGACCTCTCCTTCGAACGCTGGGTCCAGGACCTCGAGGCGGTGGCCGACACCGCGGCGCCCGCCGCGCCCATGATCCTGGTCGGCATCTCACAGGGCGCCGCGGTCTGCATCGCCTACGCGGTGCGCCACCCCGAGCGGGTGTCGCACCTGGTGCTGTACGGCGGGTACGCGCGCGGCGTCGCCCGGCGCGAGGACCCGAAGGCCGAGCGGGTCTACGCGGCGATCGTGGAGCTGGTCCGCCTGGGCTGGGGCACGGAGAACCCCGCCTTCCGCCAGATATTCACCTCACGTTTCATCCCCGGCGGGACGGACGAGCAGATCGGCTGGTTCAACGAGCTGTGCCGGAAGACCACCTCGCCCGAGATCGCGGGCCGGCTGTTGGAGGCCCGCGCCCAGATCGACGTGGACGACCTGTTGCCACAGGTTCGCATCCCGACCCTGGTGCTCCACGCCCGCCAGGACAACGTCACTCCCTTCGAGGAAGGCCGGCGGCTCGCCGCCGGCATCCCGGGGGCGCAGTTCGTGGAGCTGGACTCGAGGAACCACGTGCTCCTGGAGCACGAGCCGGCCTGGGACCGCTTCCGCGAGGCCCTCCTCGACTTCGTGGGGGTCTCCGCGCGCGGGGGCGAGGACCCGGCGTTCGCGGCCCTGTCCACGCGCGAGCGCGAGATCCTGGTGCTGGTCACCGAGGGCCTGGGCAACGCCGAGATCGCGGAGCGCCTCGCCCTCAGCGAAAAGACCGTGCGCAACCACGTCTCGAACGTGTTCGACAAGCTCGGGGTGTGGACCCGCGCCCAGGCCATCGTCCTCGCCCGGGACCGCGGCTTTCGCGCCGGTTGACCTTCGGCGCCCTGCCTGGTTAGATACCGCCGACGAACCACTGGCACCCACAACGCAAGCAGCTCCCGCTCTGGATGATCTGCCTCACGTGCGGACTCACGATCGGCATCCTGGGTCTGGCCTCCGCAGCCCCGGTGACGCGTGAGCTTGCGAGCGAGATCCTGCACAAGCAGGGATGTCAGACCGAGTTGCCGCTGGGGGAGAGGCCCCAGAGCCCGCCCGAACCGTCCGATCGGCCCACCCCTGCCCGGCCGAGCGAAGGCACGAGCGATGGGGGAAGCCCTCGGCCCGAGTACCCCGATCCGCCCCCGGCGACGACTCTCCTGTTGATCGGACTCATCCTCGTCGTGGTCGTGGCGATGGCGATGCGGTGGCCCCGGGGGGCGTCCGGCGGCGACAAGCTCGTCCCCAGAGAGATCGCGAGCGCCATCAACGCGCGGCGGCCGCCAGCCTCGCCGCTGCTCGAGGACGCGGAGAGTCTCGCTCGCCAGGGACGTTTCGGCGAAGCGATCCACGCCGTCCTGCTGCGCTGGCTTGCGGATCTGGCGCGGAGCGGCGCGATTCCCGCGCGCGCGCCGTCGCTCACCAGCCGTGAGCTCCTGCGGCGGGAGACCACGCTGGTCGCCGAAGCTCGGGGCGCTCTCGGCTCCCTGGTCGTGGCGGTCGAGCGAGTCCATTTCGGTGGCCGGCCCGCCGGCCTCCAGGAGTACGAAGCATGCGCGGCACAGTACCGCCGCTTCAGGCAGGCGAGGGCGCCTCGCCTCCAAGCGGCCCGTTCCGAAGCCGGACCTTGATCGGACTCGTCGGCGTCGCCGTCGCTTCGCTGGGGGTCGCGGTCGCCCTTTGGCTCGGCTGGGGCGACTCGTCGGAAGTGGGCTCCTTCGGCGCAGACTCCTTCAGCCGTTCAGCGCTGGGACACCGGGCGCTCGTGGCCCTGCTCCGCGCAGAAGGGATCGCGGTCGTGGTGAGCCAACACGAATCGGACCGTCGGGCGGGTGCCGGCGCCGTGCTCGTGGTGGCGGAACCGCAACTCGACGGCCCGACGTCCGCTCGCGCTCGACGCCTGGGTCTGATGCTGGGTTCGGTCCGGACGGCGCTCGTCGTGCTTCCGAAGTGGAGCGGCCGTGAGGATCCGCTGCGGCCGGGGTGGATCGACCAGGCGGCGCCCGTGGCCGAAGCGGCCGTCGCGACGACGCTGCAGGTCACCGGCATTACCGCAACGGTTACGCGGCAGGATGGAGAGGGCAGCCAGAGCTGCGCAGGCGCAGACAGCAAGGTGACCCTGATGCGCCCACAGCTCCTGTCGGCACCGTCCACGGTGCTGCGCCCACTCATCCATTGCGAGAAGGGCATCCTCCTCGGCGAAGTGATGGCGTCCGCCCCACGGCGAATCGTCGTCCTGTCCGACCCCGGCGTCCTGTCGAATCACGGCCTCTCACGCGGCGACAACGCGCGCCTGGCCCTAGAGATCGTCAATCGAGTGCGCAACGCGCAACAGGCGCTGGTCATCGACGAGACCGTCCACGGCAATGAGCGGATCCCCTCCGTGTGGCGCGAGCTGCTACGCTTCCCGCTTTGGCCGGCGGTGCTGCAGGCCGCTCTGGCCCTGTCCTTCTGGCTTTGGTCGGGCATGGGTCGATTCGGTGCCCCGCTGCCGGCGCCGTCCGGGCTCGCGGCGGGAAAGAGTGTGTTGATCGAGAATACGGCGTCTCTCCTGGGCTCCGCAGGTCACTCGGCTTATACCCTCCGTCGATACTTCGACGTCGCGGTCCTGGACGTTGCACGGTCTCTTCACGCTCCGGCCGGAGCCAAGCCGGAATACCTGCACGGCTGGCTGACGGCCGCCGGTCGCCGGCGCAGGGTTACGGTCGAGCTCGACAGCCTGGCTGAGCAAGTTGGGCGCATCAGGCGCAGCGCAAGCGTCAACGCGGAGTCCGTGGTGGCGGTGGCGCGCCGCGTCCACCGCTGGAAGCAGGAGATGGTTCATGGAGCACCGCGAAGTCCAGGCCGTTAGGGACCGCATTCGCGACGAGGTCCACCGGGTGGTGGTGGGGCAGGACGCGGTCATCGAGCTGATGGTCGTGGCACTCCTCGCCGAGGGGCACGTGCTGCTCGAAGGCGTCCCCGGCACGGCGAAGACGCTGCTGGCTCAGTCGTTCGCGGCCGCGCTTTCGCTTCCCTTCAAACGCATCCAGTTCACGCCCGACCTGATGCCGGGCGACGTGGTCGGGACGAACGTGTTCGACTTCAAGACCGGTCACTTCGTGCTGACCAAGGGGCCGGTGTTCACGAGCGTGCTCCTGGCCGACGAGGTCAACCGTACGCCACCCAAGACCCAAGCAGCGCTGCTCCAGGCGATGCAGGAGCGCTCGGTGACCATCGACGGCGCCACCTACGATCTGGGCGCCGGGTTTATGGTGATCGCGACCCAGAACCCCATCGAGCAGGAGGGAACCTATCCGCTGCCCGAGGCCCAGCTCGACCGCTTTCTTTTCAAGATCCCGGTGGGCTATCCGACCCTCGAGCAGGAGCGCGTGATGGTGAAGCTTCACGGCCACCGCACGTCGATGGCCCGCCCCGCCGATTTCGGCTTGACGCCGGTGGCCGACCTGGCGCTGATCCTCGAGGCGCGTGCCCTGGTCGCCTCGCTGCGCCTCTCGGACGAGGTGGCCGACTATGTGGTGGCGATCGTGCGCGCGACGCGCCAGCATTCGTCCCTCCTGTGCGGCGCCTCCCCGCGTGCGGCGAGCATGCTCGCCGCCGCCGCGCGGGCTCGCGCCCTGCTCGACGGGCGAGATTTCGTGCTGCCGGACGACGCGAAGGAACTGGCTCTTTCGGCGCTCGGCCACCGCATGATCCCGGCCCCGGGCTCGGAGGTCGAAGGCGTCACGGGCGCGGCGGTGCTCCAGCAGATCCTCGAGCAGGTGCCCGCGCCCCGATGATCGCCCCCACCCGTCGCTGCCTGCTGCTGCTGGCCGCTGGATTCCTGCTTGCACTCCTGCCCTCGATCCTGGCGCCCGCTTTCTGGACCTTATGGGCAACCGCCTTGGCTGCGCTCCTACTCTTGCTCGCCGTGGAGGCGAGGCTCGGGCTTGCCGCCAACCAGATCACGCTGGAGGCGCGGCTCCCCGCGGCCCTCTACATGGGCGCGCGAGATGTGCTGAGCCTCGAGATCGCGCACCCGTCCGCGCGAAACGTGGTATTCGAGGTCGTCTGCGACCTCGGCGACTCACTCGACTTGCAACCGGCGGTCCGCGGCGCGTCCGGCGCCGGGACGGCCCGGCTGAGCGTGCCCCTGGTGCCGCTCCGCCGCGGCACCGCGACCGTCAAGGCGGCATGGCTTCGCTGGCGGGGCCCCCTGGGCCTGTTGCAGTGGACGGTGGAGCGGCGGCTGGGGCTGACTCTGTCGGTGCTCCCCAATGTGCAGGCCGTCCGGGGCGCTGCGCTGCGTTTCTTCAGCAGCCGGCAGTTCCTGTTGGGGCTGAAGGTGGAGCGCCACCTGGGGGATGGATCCGAGTTCGAATCGCTGCGCGAACACCGGCCTGGACTCGATGCCCGATCGATCGATTGGAAGGCCTCGGCCCGCCACCACAAGGTGCTCAGCCGCGAGTACCGTGCGGAGCGGAACCACACGGTGGTGCTGGCCCTCGATACCGGCTACCTGATGCGCGAGCCGCTGGGGGGAATCCCCAAGCTCGACCACGCGATCAACGCCTCCCTGCTGCTGGCCTACGTGGCCCTCAAGACCGGCGACCGCGTGGCCCTCTTCGCCTTCGATGAGCGCGTTCGCCTCTCCACCGAAGTCCACCGCGGGGTTCAGTCCTTCCACCGCCTCCAGCACCGCACCGCCAGCCTGGCCTATTCCCGCGCCGAGACGAACTTCACGCTCGGCATCACGAGCCTGCACCGGCGGCTCCGCCGCCGGTGCCTCGTCATCCTGCTGACCGACTTCGTCGACACCGTGACCGCCGAGCTGATGATGGAAGCGCTCGGACGCATGGCGCGGAACCACGTGGTGCTCTTCGTCACCCTGCGCGACGCCGGGGTCGAGGACCTGGCGCTGGCCGAGCCGGTGGGCCTCGATCGCCTCAACCGCGCGATGACGGCCACGGACCTGCTGCGGGAGCGCGAGGTGGTCCTGAGCCGGCTCCGGCGTGGGGGGATCCACTGCATCGACGCGCCGCCGGCCGCCGTCTCGAGCCAGCTGATCAACCGCTATCTGGACATCAAACACCGAGAGCTGGTGTGAAGAGCATCGAGTTCCGGCGCGAGCGCGAGGAGAGCTGGAAGGAGCTGGAGCGGCTCGTCGATCGCGTGGAGGCCGATGGACTCGGGAGCCTGCTGCCGGGGCAGGTCTCCCGGCTTCCCGTGCTCTACCGCGCCACCCTGTCGTCGCTGAGCGTGGCGCGCGCGATCTCCCTGGACGCCAACGCGCTGGCGTACCTGGAGAGCCTGGCGTGCCGGGCGTACATCGCGACCTACGGAGTCAAGAGCCATCCCTTCGAGGCGGCCCGGCGGTTCATATACCCGCGTTTTCCGGCGCTGGTTCGGACCTGCTGGCGGCAGGTGGCGGTAGCCGCGCTGGTGACGGCTCTGGGCATGGTCACCGGGTTGCTCCTGACCACGCGCGACCCGAGCCGCTTCTATGCGCTTGTCTCGGAGGACCTGGCGGGGGGGCGGAGTCCCGCCTCGACGACAGACGAGCTTCGCGCGGTGCTCTACCATCGGCGTGACGCCGCCGACCTGCTCACCGCTTTTGCCATGTTCCTCTTCACGCACAATGCGTCGGTCGGCATGCTGGCCTGCGCCTCTGGCTTCGCGGCCGGGGTTCCGACCCTGTTCCTGCTCTTCGCCAACGGCCTGACCGTCGGCGCCCTCGCCGCCTTGTATTCCGACCGCGGGCTTGGCCTCGAGTTCTGGGCCTGGCTGCTCCCCCACGGCGTGACCGAGCTGGCGGCGGTCGTCGTGTGCGGCGCCGCCGGGCTGGTGATCGCCGACGCTCTCCTCTTCCCCGGCCGTCACGCGCGGCTCGCCAATCTCGCGCTCCGCGGGCGCGAGGCGGGCGGGCTCGTGATGGGGGCGGTGCTGATGTTCCTGGTCGCGGGCCTGATCGAGGGCATCTTCAGGCAGACCGTCCTCGATCCTGGCGTCCGTCTGCTCGTCGCCCTGGCCACGACCTTGGCCTGGGCCGCCTATTTCGGTCCACGGAGGGGGGCGCCAAGTGAGCGCTGACGCACCACGACAGCATCTACGGGAGGTCGTCACGCCGGAGGGCATCCCTCTCCGTTTCGGCCTGGCGAGCGTCGGGGACCGGTTGGGCGCCTTCCTGATCGACGGTGCGCTGCTCGTGGGGGTGGCCATCGTCTTGGGCCTGGTGATGGGCCTCCTGGTCGCCACCACCCGTGGCCTGGGCATGGCGGTGGCGGTGGTCTGCTTCTTCCTGCTGCGGAATTTCTACTTCACCTGGTTCGAGTGCCGCTGGCAGGGAGCCACGCCCGGCAAGCGGGCTCTGGGGCTGCGGGTGATCGACGCTCAAGGCGGGGTCCTCGAGCCGGAGGCGGTGTTCGCGCGCAACTTGATGCGCGAGATCGAACTGTTCGTACCACTGGTCGCGGTGCTCGCGCCGGGGCAGGTTCTGCCCCACACGCCGGCCTGGGCACGCATCGCTGCCACCGGCTGGCTGTTCGTGTTCGCGCTCCTGCCGTTTTTCAACCGCGACCGGCTCCGGGTCGGGGACCTGGTGGCGGGTACCCTGGTCGTCCTCGCACCCAGAACCGTACTGCTCGAGGACCTGAGTTCCGCCAGCCGCGGGCAGAAGGCCTCGGGCCAGATTGCGTTCACGGTCGAGCAACTGGATCTCTACGGCATCCATGAGCTTCAGGTGCTCGAGACGTTGCTGCGTGGTCGGCGCCCCAGCGAGGAAGCCCTCGAGGCGGTCGCCGGCAAGATACAGCAGAAGATCGGGTGGGACGCCGCGTCGAAGCGGATCGACGCGGAGAGGTTCCTGCACGCGTTCTACACGGCTCAGCGCGCGCGGCTCGAACAACGCATGCTGCTCGGGGAACGCCGCGAGCGGAAGCGGGCGGGGCGGGTCGCTCGAAAGCCTTGATCTGCGACCCTCGCCGGCCGCGCGTGCCGAGGTTGGGCTAAGATGGCCATGCTTTCTCGCTTCGATTCGGCGTGACTATGCAACCAGGCTCCGAAACGGGCTCCTTCTGGCTCTGTCCGAGCTGCAAGAAGCACGTCCCAAGTCGACAGGACTCCTGCCGCTGCGGCTTCAAGCGCAGCGCCAGCCAGGAACCCGTCGAAGAGCTGAGCACCCACCGGGCTCCGGAGCCGTCCGTCGTCACCTCTCCCAACTTCCGGCTCGACGTGGGCGGGGTGCTGCAGCGAACCTTCGCCATCTGGTGGGCGGGGCTGATGTCGTTTTGCGCCGTGGGCTTGATCGTCTACTCCCCGATCTTGCTTGGGCTGTGCGCCATCGCCGCAACTCGCACGCCGATGCCCCTTCTCAAGAGCGGCCTCGATCTCATCGCGAGCCTCTTCCACCTGGCCTTGAGCGGCGGCATAACCTACGGCGTCTTCCAGCAGCTCCGGGGCCAGCCGGTGGGGGTGGGAGACCTTGTGCGCGTCGGCTATTCGCGACTGGGCACCGTCTGGGTGACGGCCTTCATGGCTGGAGTCGTCACGGCCCTGGGCTTCTGCGCCTTGGTGATCCCGGGGTTGATCCTGCTGGTCAGGTACTGGGTCGCGGTGCCCGTCGCGGTGATCGAATCACCCGGGGGCAACGCCTCCCTGAGCCGCAGCGTCGAGCTGACGGACGGAAGCCGGTGGCCCATCTTCGGCGTCTTGCTCGTGCTGAGCTCGATCGGTGTCCTGTCGACCCTGTTGCTGTTGGAGGGACTCCGGATCGTGGGCGGGCCGGCCCTGTTCGAGGCTGCGACAGAGGGGGCGCGGATCGTCCCCCTGAACGCTGGGGGGCAGGCGCTGCAGGATGCGCTCTTGGTCCCTGTAAGCTGCCTGGGTGCGGTGGCTCCGGCCGTGGCCTACCACGATCTCCTCGTTGGCAAGGAGGGCCTGGACGTCGACGCGTTGCTCAAGGTCTTCGAATAGAGGGAAGCAGGACCGCGACCCCGCGCAGCACCTTCCAGACGCCCAGGACGGTCACGAAGCGAAGGGGATGGCCCAGGTGGGTCACGATTCCCTCGGCCACCTGGGGTACGCGCAACAGGTGGCGACCCCGCCCGACAGAAACGAGAGCGCGATCAAGACCGTGCACGTCCAGTAGCCGACTGAGGGCATTGTATCCGTGGGTTCTACAGGTAGCTGAGCCCCAGTCTCGGCGTCGCTGCTTGAGCCGAGCAAACCAGAGGCACCGGATAGAGCGCCAGGACCACGCCCGGCCGCGCAGTATGTCGACGGACGCCAGCCGGGGCGGCGGCTCCTTCGTGGTCCGCGTAGGGAGTTCCCTCCCTCAGCCGACCCTGACCAGCCGGCGCAGGAGGGGCGCGACGCGCTCTTCCGGCGTGAGGATGCCCGCGAAGTTGAGGGGGTCGGCGGCAGAGACGGTGGCGGGGGGCGTCGGCTCTACCGCCGCCTTCCGTCGCACCGCCCGCAGCATGGTGACGGCCTCGGGCAGCGCGTATTGCTCGCCGTCGAAGCCGGCCACGAAGCGGCCGCCGCGGATCTCGCCCCGGGCTTCGAGCCGGCGGCAGGCCCGGGCCACGTCACGCCAGGGCAGGGGCAGCTTCTCGCGGGCGGTCGTCTTTCGGAAGACCACCCCGGTGCGGCGGAGCAGGTGGCGGGCCGCGAACTCGGCCGCCTGCTCGGGGGGGAGCGGCTGGGCGCGCCGTAGCGGGCTCCAGCGGCCGGGGGCGACCGCCATGTCCTTGCGGCGCCAGGCGGACACGAGGAGCCAGCGCAGGGCGCCGAAGGAGTCGCAGGTGACACGGCCGTGGGCGATGGCCGCGGCCAGGCCCTCCTCGACGGAGGCCGCGGGCAGCCGGAGGTTGCGCAGGAGCTCCTTGAAGAACAGCGCTCCCTTTTCGGTGAGCAGGTCCTCGATCTCCTGGGCGGTGGCCGGGAGAACCGGCCTGTCGTCCGGTACGTCGACCTGGGCCGCGAGGGACATCCAGGTCTCGAGGTCTTCCCGCGGGACCAGGCAGAGGGGAGTGCGGCGCATGGGGGAGAGGCCCGCCCCCCAGAGGCGGCCCCAGGCCACCTCGCCGGAGAGCGTGAGCTGGTCGAGCCATTCGCGCTTGTACGCGCGCACCCTGGCGGGCAGGACGCTCGCCTCCCAGGCCGCGGCCGCGACCTCGTAGCCGGCGAGCTGCGCCACCACCTCGGCCACGCCCCGCGGCCCCTCCAGCCGATGCTCGGCGTCCACGTGCTGCCAGCAGGCCAGGAAGCGGAGGAACTGGGCGGCCGAGACGGGCTCGATCTCCCGGCGCAGGCGGTCGAGGGTGTAGCGGTGGATGCGGGCGAGGAGGCGCCGGTCGCACCAGGCCTCGCGGCCGGCGATGCGCGTGCGCAAGATCGCGCCTTCCGCCTCCAGCGCGTGCAGCTCCTCCTTGCGGTCGGCCAGGAGCGGATCGTCGGTCAGGACCGGGCCCAGGGCCTCCAGCCGCCCGCGCAGGACGGCCTTGGGGTCGCGCGAGGCTTCCGCCGCGAACCACAGGTCGCCCTCGCGGACGACGCGTCCCTGCGCGGCCAGACCAGAGGTCCACTCCTGCCAGGGCCGCGCCTCCTCGGCCGTAACGTAGCCCATCCAGAGCAGCGCCTCGTGGACCTCCTCGGCCTCGGTGGGCCGCGGCCAGGCTTCCTCGCGCACGCGCTCGATGGCCTCGGGATCGAGCGCGCCCAGCTCGTCGGCCGTGCGTGCGTCGAGGACGCGGCGGGCCGCCACCGCCTGGGTCCGGCGCTCCTCGAGGGGAGCGTCGTCGAGGAAGCTGTAGGGCTGCGCGTTGAGGATGCCGCGGGCGAAGGCCGAGGGCTCGGGGGTGTCGATGGCCCGCCGCTCGATGCTCCCGTCGCGGAGGCCACGCAGCACCTCCAGGAAACCCGCCAGGTCCATGGCCTCGGTCAGGCAGTCCTCGATCGTCTGGCGCACGATCGGGTGATCGGGGAGCTCGATCGGTCCGCCGGGCAGGGTCTCCGGGCAGGCCAGGACCTGCGGGAACGCCGAGGCCAGCAGGTCGCCCGCCCGCATGCGCAGCAGGGGGGCCGGCACCTTCTTGCCGTTGCGCGAGCGCTCCAGCAGGAGCGAGCGCTGGGCGTTCCACCGCCAGCGCGTCTCGAAGAGCGGCGAGGCGAGCAGGGCCTGCACGAGCACGTCGCGGGCCGTGCTCGGGTGCAGGTAATCGAAGACCTCCTCCAGGGCGAAGCTGTGCTGCGGCCCCAGCGAGAGCACGATCGCCTCCTCGTTGGCCGCGGCCTGCAGCTCGAAGCCGAAGCCCACGCAGAACCGCTTGCGCAGGGCCAGGCCCCAGGCCCGGTTGATGCGCGCGCCGAAGGGCGCGTGCACCACGAGCTGCATGCCGCCGCTCTCGTCGAAGAAGCGCTCGAGGATGACGCGCGAGGGCGTGGGCACGGCGCCGAGGGCCTGTCGGCCCGCCTCGACGTACTCCGCCACCTGCACGGACGCCCCCTGGGGCAGGGCTTCGCCACACTCGGCGCGTAGCGTCTCCACCGCCTGCGGACCGGCCGTCGCGCAGGCTTCGCGCACGGCGCCGATCTCCGCGGCCAGCTCGCGCGTGCGCCCCGGCCCCTCGCCCAGCCAGAAGGGCAGGCTGGGTGGCTGGCCCTTGGCGTCGGCCACCCGCACCACGCCGGGCTCCACGCGAAGGATCCGCCAGGAGGCGTTGCCGAGCTGGAAGATGTCGCCGCCGTTGGCCTCGACGGCCCAGTCTTCGTTGACCGTCCCCACCAGCGTCCCCTCGGGCTCGAGGCGTACCTGGTAGTCCGCGGTGTCGGGGATGGCGCCGCCCGACAGCAGGGCGAGGAGGCGCGCCCGGCGCGTGGCCCGCAGCCGCCCGTGGACGCCGTCGCGATGGAGGACGGCGCGGCGCCCCTGGGTGTGCAGGGCCACCACCTCGTCGAATTCCCCGCGGGCGAGGTCGCGGTAGGGCCAGGCCCGGCGGAAGGCCTCGAAGAGCGCCTGCTCGTCCCAGGTCCCGGCCACGCAGGCGGCCACCACCTGCTGGGCCAGGATGTCGAGCGGCCGGGGGGGCGGCGGCGTCCGGTCGAGCACCCCCTGGCGGACGCAGCGCAGGAGCGCGGCCGCCTCCACCAGCTCGTCCAGGGAGAGCGGGAAGAGCCGCCCCTTCGGCACCCGCTGCAGGGCGTGGCCGGAGCGGCCCACGCGCTGGAGGAAGGTCGCGATCGAGCGCGTGGCCCCGACCTGGACCACGAGGTCCACCGGACCGATGTCGATCCCGAGCTCGAGGGAGGCGGTGGCCACGAGGGCCCGGAGGGAGCCCGCCTTCAGCCGCTGCTCCGTGTCCAGCCGCCGCTCGCGGGCGAGGCTGCCGTGATGACTGGTGACCGCCTCTTCCCCCAGCAGCTTCGAGAGCTGGGCCGCGATCCGCTCCGCCATCTTGCGGGTGTTGACGAAGACGAGGGTGGTGCGGTGCGCGCGTACCAGGTCCGCGATGCGGGCGTAGATCTCCTCCCACTGCTCGTGAGAGCACACGGTGCCCAGGGGCGACGGCGGGACTTCGACCGCGAGGTCGAGGGCCCGGAAAGTTCCCGCGTCCACCAGCGCGCAGTCGCGCTCCGCCCCGACCAGGAACCGCCCGACCTCGGCGAGCGGCTTCTGGGTGGCGGAGAGCCCGACCCTCTGGAAGGGGCGGCCCACCAGGGCCTCCAGCCGCTCGAGGGAGAGGGCCAGGTGGGCGCCGCGCTTGTCGCGCACCAGGGCGTGGATCTCGTCCACGATCACGGTGCGCACGGTGGAGAGGATTCCGCGGCCTCCTTCGCTGGTGAGGAGGAGGTAGAGCGACTCGGGGGTGGTCACCAGGATGTGCGGCGGGCGGCGCGTCATGGCCGCCCGCTGGGCGGACGGGGTGTCGCCCGTGCGCACGAGCACCCGGATCTCGGGCAGGAAGGGATCGGCCGCGCGTATCTCGGCCAGCGGGCCCTGCAGATTCTTCTGGATGTCGTTGGAGAGGGCGCGCAGGGGAGAGACGTAGAGGACCAGCGTCTGGTCGGGAAGCTCGTGCCCCTGGCGGAGCAGGGCGTCGATGGCGGAGAGGAAGGCGGCCAGGGTCTTGCCCGAGCCGGTGGGAGCGGCGATCAGCGTGTGGCGGCCCTCGCGGATGAGCGGCCAGCCCTCGCGCTGGGGCGGCGTGGGCTCCCCCAGCCGTTCGGCAAACCACCGACCCACGGCGGGATGAAAAGGGCTCAGGGGGTCCATGACCCATCCTACCGGCCCCAGGGCCGGGGGAGTACCGGTTCCTTTCGGTGGTGACGAGACCTGTCGTTTCCAGGTTCCCCGTGCCTGCTTCATTGACAGGGAACAAAACAGAAACCATAATCGTTACTAATACCGATGGCGGCGAATACTCGTTTCGCGGTGGCCCTCCATCTCCTGGCCGCTCTGGGATATGCCGGGGAGGCGCGCAGCTCGGAGGAGCTGGGAGCGGGGACGGTGGGCACGCATCCGGTCGTCCTGCGGCGCATTCTCTCGCGGCTCGTCAAGGCCGGTCTGGTGGAAGCCCAGGCCGGGCGCTCCGGCGGCTTTCGCCTGTCCCGGCCTCCCGCGGCGATCGACCTCGCGGCCGTCTACCGCGCAGTGGAGGACGACGGCCTGTTCGCCCTGCACGAGAACGCGGTGGTGAAGAGCTGCCCCGTGAGCGTCGCCATCCGGCCGGTGCTGACGGGCGTCTTCGACGGAGCGGAGGGCGCGGTGAGGCGCTACCTCGCCGGCAAGCGTCTCTCGGACGTGCTGGACCGCATCCCCCGTCGTTCCAGCCGGCCCGACACCTAAGCCCCATTCGCCTATCGGCTGACTCGAAGCATTCGCTCGACCAAAACTGTACTCACGTCTGTTACTAGATAGGAGATCCGGACATGACTTCCCAGTTCGAGGGAAAGGTCGTTCTCATCACGGGGGGCAACAGCGGGATCGGCCTCGCCACCGCGCGCGCCTTCAAGGCCGAGGGGGCCAGGATTGCCATCACCGGCCGCGATCCCAAGACATTGAAGACGGCGCAAGAGGAGCTCGGCCGCGACGCGCTCGTGGTGCAGAGCGACGCCGCGTCCGTGGCGGACGCGGAGCGACTGGTCGCGGCCGTGCGCGACCGATTCGGGCGCCTCGACGTCATCTTCATCAACGCCGGCGTCGGCAAGTTCGTCCCCTTCGACCAGTCGAGTGAGGAGCTCTTCGACGAGACGTTCGCCATCAACATCCGGGGGGCGTACTTCCTCGTGCAGAAGGCCCTTCCCCTGCTCGGGCCCGGCTCCGCGATCGTGCTCAATGCCACGACCGCCATCGCCATGGGCATGCCGGGGTCGAGCATCTACACCGCCAGCAAGGCGGCCCTGGCCAGCCTCGCCAGGACCCTGGCCGCGGAGCTCGCGGAGCGCGGCATCCGGGTGAACGTCGTCAACCCCGGCCCGATCACGACGCCGATCCTCGGCCGCATGGGCTTGCCGAAGGAGGCGCTGGACCAGGTCAAGGAGTCGATCCGGGTCCAGGTGCCGCTCAAGCGCTTCGGGGACGCGGACGACATCGCCGCCGCCGTGCTCTACCTGGCGGGGGCGGGCTACGTCACGGGCACGGAGCTCTTCGTGGACGGGGGAATGAGCCGGGTCTGAGGCCTCTCGTGGGCGCGGGTCCTGCCGCCCGCGCCCACGCGTCCTCCCAAACGCCGCGGGAGGTGCTTGACAACGTTATATGCGGTACTGTACATATACATGTAGATGCAATCAGCGGCCTTCCAGACCCTCGCCGATCCGACCCGACGCCGCATCGTCGAAGTGCTGCGCAACGGCGAGCGGCAGGTCAACGACATCGTCGAGCAAGCGGGTGTCCACCAGTCCGGCGTCTCCCGCCATCTGCGCATCCTTCACGAGGCGGGCTTCGTCTCGATGCGGCCGGATGGACAGCGCCGCCTCTACTCCCTCAGGGCGGAGCCTTTCCGCGAGCTCGACGGCTGGCTCGAGAAGTACCGCAACCTGTGGGAATCGCGCCTCGACCGCCTGGGAGGCGCGCTCGAGGAACGACGGAAGCCCCGTGGAGTCAAGTGAAAGGAGCAGCCCCTTGAATGACATGAGCAGGTTCGCCGCGGCCGGGGCCGCCCGGCCCAAGGTGGTCCTCGAACGCACGTACCGGGCGCGGGCCGAGGAGCTGTGGGAGCTCTGGACCACCAGGGAGGGGTTCGAGTCGTGGTGGGGGCCCGAAGGCTTCAGGGTCGAAGTCCACACCCTCGAAGCGCGCGTGGGGGGCGCGCTGCACTACGACATGATCGCCGACGCGCCCGAGCAGATCGAGGCGATGAAGCGGATGGGACACCCGATTTCCCACGAGACGCGCGGGAGGTTCGCCCAGGTCCGGCTGCACGAGCGGCTGGCGATCACCCACGTGATCGACTTCCTGCCGGGGGTGAAGCCCTACGACAGCACGATGGTGGTGGAGTTCTTCCCCTCGGGCCAGACCGTGCGGATGGTGATCACGCTCGATCCCATGCACGACGAGGAGTTCACGAAGATGTCGACCATGGGCATGACGAGCCAGCTCACGAAGCTGGAAAAGCGGTTCCGGGGGTAGACGCTCCAGGCGACGCCATCAGCCCTCATCTTCTCCCGGGGCGAGCCGGAAGTCCGACCGTTCGGACTTCTGGGGCTTGACCAGGACGGAGACGACCTCGGGATGGAGCGTTCGGACCTGATCCTCGAGATCGGCCACGATCGATTCCACCTGGGCCGCCGTCAGCGTCTCGTGGAACTCGACGCTCAGGGCGGCCAGCACCTGCCGAGGCCCCAGGTGCACGGTGAAGAGGCCGTTCGAGCGCTCCACTCCAGCATGCTCTCGGGCCATGCGGCAGATCGACGAGACCAGCTCGGAGCGCGCCGGCTCGCCGATGAGCAGCCCCTTCGTCTCGCGCGCGAGAACGAGCGCGATCAGGCCGAGCAGGACGCCGATGGCGATCGAGGCCGCGCCGTCCAGCACGGGACGATGCAGCACTTCGGCCGCGGCGGTACCCGCGAACGCAATGAGTATCCCCAGGATGGCGCCCGTGTCCTCGGCCAGGACGGTGAACGTGGTGGGGTCCTTGCTTTGCCGGACCGCCTCGAGGTAGCCGAGATTGCCCTTGGCGGCCCGGAAGGCCGCGAAGGCCACCCCCCACGAAGAGCTCTCGAATATCAGCGCCAACGAGAGGACCGCGTAGTTGACCGCCGGGTTGCTGATCGCGACCGGGTGGCGGAGGTGGCTCACGCCCTCGTAGATCGAGACTCCGGCTCCCAGCGCGAACACGAGGAGGGCCACCACGAAGCTCCAGAAATAGAGCTCGCGCCCGTGGCCGAACGGGTGGTCCGCGTCGGGGGGCCGGGCGGCGCGCCGGAGCCCGTAGAGCAGCAGCAGCTCGTTCCCGGTGTCCGCCACCGTGTGCACCGCTTCGCTCATCATGGCGGAGCTGCCCGTGATCATGGCCGCCGCGAACTTCGTGGCGGCCACCAGGGAGTTGCCGATGAGGGCGGCGGTGACGACGCGGCTGGACTCGTGGGTCGCCATCGAGCCCCTCACGGTACCATGGGGTGACATGGCTCTTTCGAGCGAGGCCGGACATCCTGCTCCGTGCACGTGAATTTTCCCGAACTCGCGAGGGTCCGTCGGCGTCTCATGGGACAGCCTTTCCCTGGAGGTCCAACATGAGTCT
>WNFT01001854.1_pt1 | contig 17896 bp, 15 predicted proteins | sample 5400191 | NCBI WGS metagenome assembly WNFT01 (sample SAMN13153359, study PRJNA577476) | soil metagenome | isolation source: 80 cm saprolite under Madrone tree | place: USA:California | collected 2016-06-14 | reverse complement strand
TGGACGCGGTTGTCCGCCAGCGCGGCGCCCGTGACGAGCAACAATCCAAGTGTACATCGCATGCACCCGACAATATCCCGGCTGGCCTGCGTCAGACCCCTTTGCTACCTTGCCCGCCGCCATGAAGCATCCCTTGCGCAAGGTCGTCATCCCCGCCGCCGGCCTGGGGACGCGGTTCCTCCCCGCCACCAAGGCCGTCCCGAAGGAGATGCTCCCCATCGTCGACACGCCTACCATCCAGCTGATCGTGGAAGAGGCGGTGAAGGCCGGCGCCGGGCAGGTGATCGTGGTGAACGGGCGCGGAAAATCGTCGATCGAGGACCACTTCGACCGCAGCCCCGAGCTGGAGGACGCGCTCGCGCGCGGCAACAGGATCGACCTGTTCCAGAAGACCCGCGCGATCAGCGACATGGTGCGCCTGATCAGCGTGCGCCAGAAGGAGCCGCTGGGGCTGGGTCACGCGGTGCTCGCCGCAAGGCCCGCGGTAGGCGACGAGTGGTTCGGCGTCCTGCTCGGCGATGACCTGATCGATTCGGACGAGCCGGGCATCGGCCAGCTCGCGCGGGTCGCGATGCAGACCGGCAAGGCGGCCGTGGCGCTGATGCCCGTCGCGGAAGACCAGACGCACCTGTACGGAGTGGCCGCTGGAAAGGCGCTGCCCGACGGCAACGTCCTCGTCGAGCGCATCGTGGAGAAGCCGCCGCGCGGGTCGGCCCCTTCCAACCTCGCGGTGGTCGGCCGCTACCTGCTGCCTCCGGAAGTCTTCGCAATCCTCGAGCAGGTGAAGCCCGGCGCCGGCGGGGAGATCCAGCTCACCGACGCGCTGGCCGTGCTCGCCCAGCAGGGCAGGCTGATCGGCGTCCGGTTCAAGGGCGAGCGGCACGACGCCGGCGATCGCCTCGGATATCTGATGGCGAATGTCGCCTACGCCTTGAAGCGTCCCGAGCTGCGCGACGGGCTGCTCGCCTATCTCAAGAAGGTGGTCCAGTGATGCGGGTCCTGCTGGCGCTCCTCCTCGCGTACATCCCGTCCGCGAGCTCGCTGCTCAAGCACACCGCGCAGCGCGGCCGGGCGCTGGGCAAGACCCGGGACGTGACGCTCTCCGGCAACCTGTCGGTCGGGAGCGAACCGCAGCGCGCCGTCCAGCTGATCCTGCGCTTCCCGCTGCAGTGCCGGCTGGAGGGCGAGGGCGGCCTCTTGCTGTCCGTCAAAGGCACGGCGCAGAATCCGGAGGGCGTCGCCGAAGGGTCCTCCGGGCCGGCGCTGCGGATGTTGCAGCTCTCCTGTCCATTCCTCGCCTACCGCGGTGTTCCCGTCGCCGACGCGCCGCAGACCCTGCAGGCGGCGGCGCTCGCGGCGGGCGCTGACGTCGGCGCCGGGGCCGGGCTCTCGAGGCTCTCCGATCAGGCGGCGTACGTTCTGGGCGCAAATCCGCGGGACGGCAGCAGCCCTCAGCTCTGGCTGTACAAGGACAACTGGGCGCCGGCGCGGCTGATCGCGCAGGGAGGCGCCGATCTGCGCCTCCTCCAGTACGGGACTCCCGCCGCCGCCGAATGGTTCCCGCGGGTGATCGAGCTCTGGAATGGGGGCCAGCTCGCTGCCCGGTTCGAGGTGCTCGAGGCCAAGGGAGTGCGCGGCAGGATCTCCGAAGAGGAAGACGATTCCGGCGAATGAGCTGTATGCGGTCGCGCTGAACGTTCCCGCCGGCGATGGCGTGTTCACCTACCGGATCGCTCCGGCCCTCGGGTCCGCCGAGGCCGGCCGGCGGGTGGTGGTGCCGCTGGGCCGGCGTACGGAGACCGGAATCGTGCTCGGTCCGGGCGCGGCGCAGGGCGAAGTGCGCGATGCGGTGCGACTGCTGGACGATGCGCCGCTGCTGCCCGCGGACATCGTCGCCCTGGCCCGCTGGGCCGCCGGGCACTACTTGTCGCCGCTCGGGCCCGCCCTGAAAGCGACCTTGCCGCCGGGCATGGACATCCGCGATGCCCTGGTGCCCCGCCTGACCGACGCAGGCCGCGCCTTGCTCGAGGCCGGACAGCTCGATCTTCCCGGCCAGGAAGAAGCGGCGCGGCGGGCGCTGCGAAGAGTGGGCTCTGGCGCGAAGCTTCCGCGGGCGCAGCTCGCCGAGCTGTCGCGGCGCGGGCTGGTGACGCTGGTGCGCGAAGAAGCGCGGCCCCGCGTCGGCCCGCAGCTCGTGGAAACCGCGCAGGCGACGCCCGGAGCCGAGCCCTTGCGGCGGGCGCCCCGGCAGGCGGAGGTGCTCGCCTGGCTCCTCGCGCGCCGCTCCGCGGTCCCAGTCGAGGAAGTGCTCGCGGCCTTCCCCAACGCGCGCTCCCACCTGCGCGCGCTCGCGGCGCGGGGCCTCGCCAAGCTCGACCAGGTTCCGGCCGGTCCGGCAACCCTGGCCCATGCCCCCTGGGGAGAGCAGCGACACGACCCGACGCCCGCGCAGACCGCGGCGCTCCGCGAGCTCGTCGCCGCAGTCGATGCGCGGGCGTTCGCGCCCTTCCTGCTGCACGGCGTGACCGGCAGCGGCAAGACCTGGGTGTATCTGGAGGCCATCGCGCACGCGCGGTCGCAAGGGCTGGGCGCGATCGCGCTGGTCCCCGAGATCGCGCTGACGCCGCAGCTCGCCGGCCGGTTCCGCGGCCGCTTCGGCGCCGACGTCGCGGTGCTTCATTCGGGTCTCTCGGACCCGGAACGGGTCGCCGAGTGGCAGCGCGTCCGGCAGGGTCGCGCCGGCATCGTGGTGGGAGCGCGAGGGGCCATCTGGGCGCCGGTCGCACAGTTGGGAATCCTCGTCGTCGACGAAGAGCACGAGCCCTCGTACAAGCAGGAGGAGCGGCTCCGGTACCATGCGCGCGATCTGGCGCTGGTCCGCGCGCAGAAGGCGCAGGCCGTCGCCGTCCTCGGCAGCGCCACGCCCTCGCTGGAGACGCTGCGGCGCGCCCAGGAAGGAAAGCTGCGCACGCTGCGCCTGCCGGAGCGCGTCGAGGCGCGGCCCCTGCCGGCGGTCACGGTGGTGAAGCGCCGCGTTTCGGACGAGCTGCTCACGCCCGAGCTGGCCGGCGCGCTGCGCGAAACGCTCGCCCGCGGGGAGCAGGCCATCCTGTTCCTCAACCGCCGCGGCCACACGCGCACCCTTCTCTGCGCTTCCTGCGGCGCGGCGGTCGGCTGCCCCAACTGTTCGGTCGCGCTGGTGCTGCACCGCGCCGGCAGCGAGCGTCTCCGCTGCCATCTCTGCGGGCACGAGGAGGGGCCGCGCCAGGCATGCGCCGGTTGCGGGGGCGCGCGGCTGATCGCCTTCGGGGGCGGAACGGAAAAAGTCGAGGAGCAGCTGGAATCCGTGGCGCCCCGGGCCCGGATAGGGCGGCTCGATCGGGATGCCGCGGGCGGACCGGGCCAGGCCGCCGCGCTGCTCGCGCGCTTCGCCCGGCGGGAGGTCGACGTGCTGGTCGGAACGCAGATGGTGGCGAAAGGACACGACTTTCCCGGCGTGACCCTGGTGGGCGTCCTGGATGCGGACGGGCCCTTGCACCTGCCGGATTTCCGCGCGGCGGAGCGCTGCGTGCAGCTTCTCATCCAGGTCGCCGGACGTGCCGGGCGCGGAGAGTCGCCCGGGCGCGTCCTGGTCCAGGCCTTCAAGCCGGACGCGATCGCGCTCGACTACGACGCGTTTGCTTCGGCCGAGCTGCGCCGCCGGGAGGAGCTGCACTTTCCCCCCTTCGTCCGGCTGGTGGCGGTCCGGCTGCTCGGCCATTCGGAAGCGCGCGTCCGGGGTGCCGCAGAGCGCGCGGCGGCGCTGGCCCGGCGCTTCACGTCCGGCGGCGAGCCCGTGGAGGTGCTCGGACCTGCTCCAGCGCCGCTGGCCAAGGTGCGAGGCAAGCACCGGTGGCAACTGCTGCTGCGCGCGCGCGATCACGGGCCCCTCCACCGCCTTGCCCGCGCGCTCCAGGCATCCCACCGGGTTCCAGGGGTCCAGCTTGCGCTGGACGTAGACCCGGTGGCGCTGCTCTGAATCGGATACCGGGCTGGGGAGTCGATTCTGGCGGCCGCCGGACGCTCTGAATATAATTACCCATTGCCGCCCGGCTGCATGTCCGAGGAGCGAGGAAGAATGGCGCTGCGCGAAATCCTGATCTGGCCCGACCCCCGTCTCAAGCAGAAGGCCAAGCCCGTGGGCGAGGTCGACGCAAAGATCCGCAAGCTCTGCGACGACATGGCGGAGAGCATGTACGAAGCCAACGGCGTCGGCCTGGCGGCGCCCCAGGTGGGCGTGCACCTGAACGTGATCGCGATGGACGTCGACCAGCGCCCCTCCGCCGAAGGCGAGGAACCGAAGAAGAAGGGCGAAGGTCTCTTCTGGCTGATCGATCCGGTGCTCAAGGTCGGCGAGGGCGAGTTCACCTACACGGAGGGCTGTCTCTCCGTCCCCGACGAGTACGAGGAAATCACCCGCTTCGGGCACATCGTGGTGGAGTACACCGACCGCGACGGCAAGCGGAAGCGGAAGGAAGCGACCAACACGCTGCTCTCCGTCTGCGTCCAGCACGAGATGGACCACCTGCAGGGCAAGCTCTTCGTCGACCACCTGAGCGCGCTCAAGCGCGAGCTGATCCGGCGCCGGATGAAGAAGCTGAAGTCGCAGCACGAGGCGGAGCGGAAGGGCGAGGCAACCGCCTTCTGAGTCCTCGGTCTCGGCCCTTGTCCGTCCAGGAATTGAGTGCGACAACGCAGGCATGGACGACGCCCAGCGCGCCTGCCTGGCCCGGCTCCACGAGATGGACGCGGCGCTGGCGCGCATGGAGCGCGAGTTGCCGGACGACGTGCGGAGCTTCGGCGCCGAGGCCCGCCGCAAGGTAGCGGCCTGGCGGGAGCGGCTGGAGCGAGACGACCTCGAGCTTTCACAGCTCAGCGAGGGACTGCGCGAGATTTCCCGGATGATGGACGCGCTCACGGCGCGCCTCCTGCTCGCGCCTTGGGATGGACCGCCCCGGACGGGCTCGAAGAGCTGAGACGTGGAGGATCCGAACCGCGCGCACCATCGCACCGATCGCCTGGCTGCCCGGCGCCGGTTCGACGAAGTGGAGTGCACCATCTCGCACCTGTTGCGCTTCCCCCATCCGGCCCTGGGCGGGCGGCGATACGGGGAGGCGCTCCTGCAAGGCATCGCCGGCCGCGGCATCCGCCCTGCGCGCAGCGGCGTCGTCGAGATCGGGGGCGGGGCCGGCCACGTCGCGGAGGCTGCATGGCGCGGCGACGCTGGCCCGTTCACGGGCGCCCGCTGGACCGCCCTGGATCTCTCGCCGGCGCTGATCGCGGCCCAGCGGCGCCGCGCGCTGGAGCGGTCGCAGCCCGGCGGCCGTCACCTGCGCTGGACCGGCGTGCGCGCCGACGCGCTCGAGTTGCCGTTCGCGTCGCGCTCCGTCGACGGCCTGGTGCTCGCCAACGAGGTGCTCGCCGACCTTCCGGTCGAGGCAGGCCGCAACACCGGAGCGATCCGTCTGGTCCGCGAGCTCTCCCGCGTGCTCGCATCGGGAGGCGCCGCGGTGCTCACCGAGTTCGGGGGCGACTTCGACCCGGGCCCGGTCCGATTGCTCGCGGCCTTCGGCCAGGGAGAGCACGTCGAATGGTCGATCGACTTCCGCTCCATCCGCGCGGCCGCGGTCCAGGCGGGATTGGCGGTGGAGGAGCTTCCCTTGCATGCGCTCCTCGGCGCCGACCTCTCCGTTCGCTGCGCGAGCTACACCGATCTCTGGCGTCTGCGCCGCGTCGCTTCCTGCGAAGTGTTCGCCGCGCCCGAAGCCGAAGTGCGCCGGCGCTTCCCCGTGCTCTCCCGCGTGCTCGCCCTCGAGCTGCCGCCGCTTGGCTCGCCGCGCTGGCCCGACGCCACCGCTCCAGCCGGATTCGCGCAGCTCTTCCGCGCCCTGATCTTGCGCCGACCCTGAGCGCGCGTTTCCCCACAGCGCATTCGCGAGCGCCACATGCAGCGCCGTTGGAGGGCGATTGGCTACCCGCCGCTCGTGGCCGCGCCGGCAGTTTTCTCGCTCCTACCAGAGGGGGTTCGCTAGCGTCGGATCGCCCCTTCCGATTGGAGCCGACCATGCGATCGCGCGTTCTCGCCGCCACCGTCCTGATCGCCGCCGCCGCCATTGCGCAGGAGCCGGAGAGCCCGCCGCCGCCCAACGCAGCCACGGGCAACGGGGCGTTCGGAAACCCTTCAGCGGGGTTGTTCGGCGGCACCCAGGGCGCGTTCGTGGGCCTGGCGGTGACCAACATCGAGGGCGAGGGCTCCTACGCCGCGACCGTGATCAACACCGAGTTCAGCCTGGGACCGGTGGGGCTCGGGCTCTCGGTGCCGCTCAATCTGATGATCTGGAACAACGACCAGTGCTGCGTGGGTGGCTTCACGCGCGAGTCGAAGACGTACGGCGGCCTGATCCGCCGGCGCGACTGGGACGAGCCGCAGGACCTCGCCAGGTTCATCCGCTTCGTCCGCTACGGGAACAAGCGCGATCCGGTGTACGCGCTCGCCGGCCAGCTCTGGGCGGCCTCGATCGGGCACGGAACGCTGGTGAGCCGGTACTCCAACTCGCTCAGCCTGGATCATCCCAAGGTCGGTCTCGCGCTCGACGTCAACACCGAGTTCGTTGGACTCGAGACCCTGACCGACTGGGTGGGCAATCCGAGCCTGATGGCGGCGCGCGCCTATGTCCGGCCCTTCGGCGACATGCCCGTCCTGCGCGGGTGGGCCATCGGCGTGAGCGGGGCCACGGATCGCAGGGCGCCGGTGGGCCTGACCGGGCCGATGCAGGCGGATTCGCAGGGCAACCCGATCATCCCCAACCAGCAGGCCGTCAACGCGGTCGGCGTGGACACCGAGTTCGAGGTGGTGCGCAACTCGCTGTTGAGCGTGATCCCGTACGCCGACTTCAACCGGATCGCGGGAGCCGGAAACGGCCTGCACGCGGGCGTGCTGACCGACGTCCGTCTCCCCGTTCCGCTGCTGGAGATGAGCGTGCAGGCGAAGCTCGAGTACCGCAGGATGCAGCCGGGTTACATTCCGGAGTACTTCGACCAGACCTACGATATCGGGCGCGTGCAGTACGCCGTCCAGCAGGGCGCCAGCACCACCTACATGGCCAAGTACGACGCCGCGCAGGCCGCGCGGACCTCCGACACCTCTTTCAGCCAGAGCGGATTCCACGGGGAGCTCGCGGTCAACCTCGCCGGATTCGTGCAGGTGGGCGGGCTGTACGAGGACCGGCAGGGCGACGCGAACGGCGCTTCGCTGGGCCTGTTCGCGATCCTGCCCAAGCTCGACGTGGTCAAGGCGTCCGCGTACTACCTGCGCAAGAACATGAAGAGCGGCTTCGGCGACGCGTTCCGGCTCGACGAGCGGTCGCTGCTGGCCGCATCGCTCGCCTACAAGATGGTGGGGCCGCTCTACTTCCGGGCCGATTTCCGGCGCGAGTGGGTGCTTCCGCCCGGCGAGACCCAGATCCGGTCGGTGGACAGCTTCACGGCCGGATTCGCCAGCTTCTTCGAGTTTTGAGTCCGCGCTAGCCGGCGGCCGCTGGTGACATCCGGGGCGTCTTTCCTTATCTTCCCGCCCCCATGGCCACGCCCAGGACAGGCGGCGAGATCCGCGAAGCCTTCCTCCGCTTCTTCGAGGAGCGGGGGCACAGGCGAGTGAAGAGCTCCTCGCTCGTTCCCCAGAACGATCCCACGCTGCTCTTCACCAACGCGGGCATGAACCAGTTCAAGGACGTCTTCACCGGCCGCGAGACGCGCGACTACAAGCGCGCGGCGTCCGCGCAGAAGTGCGTGCGCGCGGGCGGAAAGCACAACGATCTCGAGAACGTCGGCTTCACGGCGCGGCACCACACCTTCTTCGAGATGCTGGGGAACTTCTCCTTTGGCGACTACTTCAAGAAGGAGGCAATCTCGTTCGCCTGGGAGTTCATCACCGGGACGCTCGGGCTTCCCGCCGAGCGGCTAGCGGTGACCGTGTTCCGCGACGACGACGAGGCAGAGGAGCTGTGGAAGGCGATCGGCGTGCGCAAGGAGCGGATCTTCCGCCTCGGCGAGAAGGACAACTTCTGGGCCATGGGTCCCACGGGTCCCTGCGGCCCTTGCAGCGAGATCCATCTGTACCGCGGAACGGAGACGGCGCGAGCGCGGATCGACGAGCACGCCCACCGCTTCTTCGCGCTGGACCAGGCGGAAAAGCTCGGCAGCGACTCCTGGATGGAGCTCTGGAACCTCGTCTTCATGCAGTTCGAGCGGAAGGAGCCGGACGGCCCGCTGCATCCCCTGCCCAAGCCGTCGATCGACACGGGCGCCGGCCTCGAGCGCGTGGCGGCCGCGGTGCAGAACGTTCCATCCAACTACGACACCGATCTGCTGAGACCGCTGATCGACGAGGCGGCACGGATCTCGGGCAAGCGGTACTCGCCCGACGAGGCCCTCGACGCGCGGGGCCCTTCCGCGTCGATGCGGGTGATGGCGGACCACTCGCGGGCCGCCGCCTTCCTGCTGGCGGACGGCGTGCTGCCCTCGAACGAGGGGCGGGGCTACGTGCTGCGGCGGATCCTGCGCAGGGCCATCCGGCATGCGCAGCGGCTCTCGCCTGACCCGTCGCTGTATGCGCAGGTCTGCGGCAAAGTGATCGACGGCATGGGCAAGGCGTATCCCGAGCTGGTGGATTCGCGCGTCCGGATCCTGGAGACCGTCCAGCACGAGACCGACCTGTTCCTGCGCACTCTCGACCGGGGCAGCGCCATCCTCGCGGACGAGCTTGCGCGCAGCAAGAAGGTGTCCGGAGAGCTCGCGTTCAAGCTGCACGACACCTACGGGTTCCCGATCGATCTCACGCAGGTGATCGCGGCGGAGAGCGGGGCCGCCGTCGACGTCGACGGCTTCGAGAAGCGGATGGAGGAGCAGCGCACGCGGGGGTCCTTCGCCGGGTCGGGCGAGACGGGCATCGCCGATGCGCACAAGTCGTTGGCCAGCGAGATGGGCGAGAACGAGTTCCTCGGCTACGAGCAGGTGGCCTCCGAGGCGACGCTCCAGGCCATCCTCTCCGGCGGCAAACGCGTGCAGAAGCTCCTGGCGGGCCAGGAGGGTGAGATGACCTTCGATCGCACGCCCTTCTACGGGGAGTCCGGCGGGCAGCTCGGCGACACGGGATTCGTCACCAGCAGCTCCTCGCGCGCGCAGATCCTGGACACGCAGCGCCCCGTGCACGGGCTGATCGTGCACAAGGTGAAGGTGCTCGAAGGTTCCTTCGCCGCCGGCGAGAAGGTGGAGCTGATCGTCGACACGGAGCGCCGCGCGGGCCTGCGCCGCAACCACAGCGCCACCCACCTGCTCCACCGCGCGCTGCGCGAGGTGCTGGGCGAGGGCGTCAAGCAGGCCGGCTCGGTGGTGGCGCCGGACTACCTGCGCTTCGACTACACCGCCTACCAGCCGCTCAGCGAGGAGCAGCGGATGGAGATCGAGCGGCGCGTCAACCAGCTGGTGTACGAGAACCACGAGGCGCAGACGAAGGTGATGGACCCCGAGTCGGCTGTGAAGTCGGGCGCGCTGGCGTTCTTCGGCGACAAGTACACGCAGCTGGAGAAGGTCCGGGTGCTCCAGATCGGGCCGTCGATCGAGCTCTGCGGCGGCACCCACGTGTCGCGCTCCGGCGACATCGGGTTCTTCAAGATCGCCAGCGAGGGCGCGATCGCGGCCGGCGTCCGCCGCATCGTGGCGGTGACCGGGCCGGAGGCGGTGAAGCTGGTGCACGACGAGGAGCAGCAGCTGGCGCGCGCGGCGGCGGCGCTGCGGACGGCGCCGAAGGAGGTGGCGCTGCGGGCGGAGCAAGCCGCGTCGCGGATCAAGGAGCTGGAGCGCGAGTTGGAGGCGCTGCAGCGCAAGCAGGCCACCGTGAAGTCGAGCGAGCTCGCGCAGGGCGCGCGCGAGGTGCGCGGCGTGAAGGTGCTGGCGGCGCGCCATGAGAACGGCGACCCGGAAGCGATGCGCGAGCTGGCCGACAAGCTGCGCGACCAGCTCAAGAGCGGCATCGTGGTGCTCGGCGGCGAGAAGGACGGGAAGGCGACGCTGCTGGTCGCGGTCACCAGCGACCTCTCCAGGAAGTACCCGGCGGGAAATCTCGTCAAGGAGCTGTCCAAGACGCTGGGCGGGCGGGGTGGCGGAAAGGCTGAGCTGGCGCAAGCTGGCGGCGGCGATCCCGCGCAGCTCGACGCGGCGCTGGCCCGCGCCTACGACCTGGTCTGAATCCAGCGGGCCAGCACGCTCTCGGCGTGCGCGCGGTCCGGCCCCTCGATCCGGACGCGCTTCCTCCGGCCCGTCTCGCCGGCGATCAGCGCGCAGCGGCTGCGCGGCACCCTCATGGCGTCGGCAAGGAGCTCGAGCAGGGCCTGGTTGGCGGCGCCGTCCACCGGCCGCGCTTGGATCCGGACCTTGACGGCGTTGCCGTGGACTCCCTGGACTTCGCTGCGGCGCGCGCCGGGCTGGGCGTGCACGTTCAGCTCGAGGTCTGCCCCCGCCCATCGGTACGCTGACACCGGTCGCATTCTGGCACCCCCCGTCCCGTTCTGGCACCTGCCTTTCCGGACCGTCCTCTCGACAGCCCGCCGGCACGGCCGCTGCAACCGCGGGTCCTGCGCCGCATCCGCGGCCGTTGCGGGGGAACTCGATGGACGACGACAAGCTCTTCTCCGATCCGCTGCGCCACCTGGACGCGCGGTTCGAGCCTGTGGATCCGATCTTCGACGCGGACGAACCGGAATTCACGCGCTTCCGGCGCAGGCGGCCGCGCGCGCCGGCATCGGCGGCCGCGGCGATCCTGGCGACCCTGGCCTGCTCTGGCGCGGAGCGGCCTGCGGTCCACGCCGGGGACTCGATCCTGGTCCAGCTCCAGCGCAATGCGGCGCCGCCCGCTGGCGCCGTGCGGGCCGATGACGGGCCGCCGATCCTGGCCCTTGCTCCGGTGGCGACGGACGATGAGGCGCCGCTGCTCCGGGTGCCCATCGATCCGGGAACCGATCCGGCTTCTGCGGCCGACGCCATGGCCGGGAGCCCCGGCGTCGCGTTCGCCGAGCCCGTCTACCTCTATCAGCAGGACCGCGTGCCCAACGATCCGCGCTTCAATGACTTGTGGGGGATGGCGAAGATCGAGGCGCCCGCCGCGTGGGCGCGCTCGACCGGAGAACGCGCGGTGGTGGTCGCCGTCGTCGACGACGGCGTCGCGCTCGAGCATCCTGATCTCAAGGGGAATCTCTGGCACAACGAGCAGGAGTCCGGGAGCGACCGCCAGGACGACGACCTGGACGGGTACGTGAACGACGTGAAGGGGTGGGATTGGGTCGACGACGACAACGATCCTTCGCCGGCGGCGTCCGGAGACGAGCGGTGGCACGGCTCGCACGTGGCGGGAACCATCGGCGCGGCAGGCGACAACCGGCTTGGCGTGACCGGCGTGAACTGGAAGGTGTCGCTGATGCCGCTGCGCGCCATCGGGCGGCGAGGCGGACGCAGCGATCATCTGGCGAAGGCCATCGACTTCGCCACCGAGCATGGCGCTCGCGTGATCAACGCCTCCTGGGGCGGAGGCGGAACCAGCCTGGTGATCGCGAATGCGATCGCGCGGGCGAGCCGCAAGGGCGTGCTGTTCGTCGCGGCGGCGGGCAACGATTCCGCCCCGTCGCCTAGCTTTCCGGCCAACCTGAAGCTCGACAACATCATCTCGGTGGGCGCGTCGACGCCCGACGACCTCCTGGCTCCGTTCTCGGATCGTGGCGCCATGGTCGCCGCGCCCGGCGTGGGTATCCTCTCCACCACCGCGCCCGGACGGTATGAACGCTACGACGGCACGAGCATGGCGGCTCCCCACGTCGCCGGTCTGGCCGCCTTGCTCTGGGCGGTGCATCCGGAGGCCACCCTCGCCCAGGTCCGCAAGGCCATCCTGGCCTCGGCGATCCCGATCCGGGGCGTCCAGAACGGCCGCGTCCATGCCAGCCGCGCGCTCGCGCTGCTCGACGAGGAGACCGGCGCTGGACCCGCCGTGCTGAAGCTCTCGCGCGAAGAGCTGACGTTCAGCGTGCGCCCCGGGCGCGTTCCGCGGCCGCAAGTCGTCTCGGTCCACGCCGAACGGGGAGGAGCAACCGCGGTCAGCCTGGCCGCCGACGCGAGCTGGATCGTCCTCCCGCGCACGCAGGTGGAGACGCCGGCGCGCGTCTCGGTGCGCGTCGATCCCCAGAAGCTCGCGACGGGTACCCACCAAGGTCACGTGACGTTCACGGCCGAGGGGGGATCCGCCGTCCGGCTGGCCGTGACCGCGCGAGTCGGCGACGCCCCCGCCCTGGCGGTCCAGGGGGACGGCTGCGCGCTGCTGGAGGGCAAGCTGCGCGCTCGCGCGGGCGCGGGCTGCGCCCTGGTGGCAGCGGACGCGGACGCGGTCGGAATCCAATGGACGCTTCCCGGCGGGGCCCAGGCGACCGGCTCGCGGATGTACGGGCAATTCGTGCGGCGCGGTGAATTCCAGGTCCTCCTCAGCTCCGAAGAGGGCGCTGCGGACACGGTGCCGGTGGTCATCGAGTGAGGCGTTCTGTGCGATGGTGCGCGCGATGCCGGCGCGACAGCTCTGGGCGTTCCTGACCGACGCGGACCTGGGGGAGCTGATCGAGAGGATCGGCGCTCGGGAGCCGGGCCTTGCGGTGTCGCGGGGCCGCTATCTGCGCGGCGATCCACAGGCGCTGCTGGGGGACCCGATCTCGCTCGAGCGTCGCGAGTCATTGCCGGGCGAGCGGCGGACCTACCTGCTCCACCGCAAGCATTGCGCGGAGATCGTCACGCACCTCCAGCCCTCGGGCCCGTTCGCGGGGTGGTCGCAGATCGATGAGGAGAGGACCGACTGCATCGTCATCCGGCGGAAGGACGCCCCGGCAGGCGAGCTGGAGCCGGCGCGGGTCTACGCGCACGTCACCTTCTGGCGGGCGGCGGACAAGGTCCGCAAGCGCCCGATGTTCTCCATCTGGGCCAGCCAGACGATGAAGTGGCTGGCGGCGCAGCTGCCTCCGACGTCGGCGAAGATGATCCGGATCGGGCCCGACGCGCTGGCGCAAGCGAGGGCGGGCCGGCTGCGGCTCACCTACCTGTACCGCGCGATCGCGCCCTGAGCGGCGAGGTCCTAGACGTCGATGGTCAGGTATCCGAGCGGCTTTTCCAGACGCCGGAGGACCGGGAGGGCCACGTTGAGGACCGGAACGCCACCGCGCGTGGCTCCCTTGAGGGCCCCCCTGTGCGCATGTCCGTGGATCGCCACGTTCGGGCGCAGTTGATCGATGGGGCCGGACAGCCGGGTGGCTCCGAGAAAGGGAAAGATCTCCAGCGGTTCGCCCTCCAGCGTCTGCCGGCAGGGCGAGTAGTGCAGCAGCGCGACCCGATGGCGGGTGCGGAGCTGGAAGAGGGCCTTCTCCAGCTTCAGCTCCTCGGCGATGCAGGCGTCGACGAACGCCTTCATCGCGTCCTCGCCGAAGCGCTGGAGCTGCGCCTGCTCGAATCCGCCGGCGAATCCCTTCACGCCGGCCACGCCCAGGTCGTTGAGCGCCCAGGGCTCGCCGTCGAGGACGTGCACGCCCGAGTCGCAGAGGATCTTGCGCACCGCCGCGTCCTGGCCCGCCTCGTAGTCGTGGTTCCCCAGGACGGCGCACTTCTCCATCTTGATCTGGGACAGCTCCTCGGCCAGCCAACTCGCCTCCTCGGGCGTGCCGTGGTCGGTCAGATCGCCTGCCAGGAGGAGCACGTCCGACTCCTGGTCCACGCCCCGGAGCGCGACGGCGACGTTGCGCCGGGTGTCCGCGCGGCAGTGCAGATCACCGACTGCGGCGATGCGCATCGTCCTTTCCTCGAGCGGGCGGGGTGACCGGATAGGACTGATCCCCGGCCCAGCCCTGCGCCTCGTCCTCCCGCGCGTCGCGGTAGCCTTCGACGTTGGTCTCGGGGAGGTATTGCTGGCGGGAGAGAAGCGTCCCGCGGCAGATGCGCTCCTTCGCGGCGGGGTCCGCTTCGCGGCGCTCGAGCCTCCCCACCAGATCGCGCATCACCCGTTCGGGCACCTGGTCCTTGTCGCTCGGGAACGCGAACCGGAACGTGATCAGGTGCACCAGCAGCACTTCCCAGTGCCGCTCGCCGAAGCGCCAGAGGAGGTGGTCCCAGTCCAGCTGCGCGCCCTTGCAGCGGAGGAGGTGGTGGATGTCCGCTCCGTCGAACCGCTCGCGCTCCTGGATGAACGCTTTCTGCCAGATCATCTCCTCGGCGGGAACGATCAGGGCGTCGCGATCGAGCACCCTGTTGGTGGCGGCGCGCCGCAACCAGTGCTCGTCCACGATGCCGATGCCGTTTCCGGAGGAGAAGATCAGGTCGATGAAGTAGGGACCCGAATACGCCTTCGCCAACCAGAGGGGATCGGTCAGCTCCGTGCGGTACCCGGCGCGGGCCAGCGCCTGCAGCGCGCAGCCCACCTGGTCCTTGCGGAGGAAGAGATCCAGGTCCTTGGTGTCGCGCCAGATCCCCGTGTGGGTCTTGAGGGCGTACGCGCCCCCGACCATGGGCTCGAACCCCTGCTCCTGCAGGATCCGGAGGGCCTCGCGGTGGGCATCGCGTTCTTCCTGCTCTTCGGGGCTGAACCGCTCCGTCGCCATCTGCACACCGGCAAGGTGGTGACGGAAGCAGACGAGGGCAAACGGGCGGCGACCCTGCCGCTGCCCTACCGGGTCCGGCGCGCCGAGCGCCCGCCCTGAAGGACGCGGAGCCGGCGGGCGGGCGCGCGCTGTGACGATTCGCGGCGAGGCGCTTGGCGCGCCGCGGCGGTGCGCAACGGGCCGGTCCGCGTCGTCCCGCGCGCGCGCCAGCGAGGCTGACAGACTGGACAGTAGAACGTGCTGCGGCCACCCTGGACGATGCGGCGGATCGGGGTGCTGCAGGTCGTGCACGGCTGGTCCTCGCGGTCGTAGACGAGGAAGACGTTCTCGCCGCCCTCCTCGACGTAGGTGATGGGCTCGGGGCTGTCCTCTTCCCGAAGCGTCGCCCGCAGCGAGTCGCCGATGGCATCCGCGAGACGCTCCGTCTCCTCCCGGGTCATGGAGAGGGCAGGTCGCTGCGGGTCGATCTTGGCGCGGTGGAGCGACTCGGATACCTGGATGTTCCCGAGGCCGGAAAGAGTGCGCTGATCCATCAGCGCTTCCTTCATCGTCCGCCGGGTGCGGGCCAGGACGGAATGGAACCGGTCGACGTCGATGCCGTCGAGAGGGTCCGGGCCGAGGGCGCGCAGCCCCGCGGACTCCCGCAGCTCCGCCGTCTTGCCGCGGATCAGGCGCCCGAACAGGCGCATGTCGCGGTAGTCCACCGCGTTCCCGTCATCGAGGGCGAGCGAAGCCCGGACGTGCGAGGGCGGCGGATCCTGCGCGCCGCGCCGGATCCACTTGCCGGTCATCCCGAGGTGGGAGACGAGCCCCTCGCCGCCGTCGAACGAAAGCAACATCCACTTGCCGAACCGCTCGATGTCGGTGAGCCGGTGTCCCGCCAGGCCCGCGAACCGCGCCGGCGTCTGGCCCCGGATGACGCGCGACTTCTGGGCGCGCGCGGACACCACTCGCCGTCCCTTCAGCCAGGCGCGGAGCTGCCGCGATGCGATCTCGACTTCGGGAAGCTCGGGCATGGCGGTCAGATGTCACGCCGGAGCATCCGGTGCAACCCGATCGCCGAGCCATGCGTCGAGGCCCCGAAGGAGCGAGCGCGCCTCGGGCCCGGACAGGCGCGCGCCCCCCCAGCGGGCCCTGGCGTACGCGGCGGCGAGCTCTCCGGCTCCAGGGGCCTTGCGCGCCAGCTCGCCCGGGGTGGTGCCTGGAGAGGCATGGATGCCTGCGCGGCGGAGGCGCGCTCTTGCCGCCCGCCACAAGCGCAGCGCCCGCCTCTGATCGGCGGAGAGCGCCGGGGGGCGTCCGGGCCGACCCCGCTGCCAGAGGCGCCGCACAGCCCATCCGAGCCCGCCGGCAAGCACTAGGACCAAAAGGGTCCCCGCCACCAGGCGCAGGCGCCCCGCCGCGCCGCCCTTCCCCGACAACCTGCGCCCCGTCTCGCTCAGCAGCTGACCCATCCTGCGCATGGCCTGCACCTGCGAGATCAGGTCGTACTCGACCACCAGCGCGCGCCACCGCTGCTCCAGGGCGTCCCAGAACAGCACCATGCGTGCCCAGGCGCTTTCCTGAAGGCTGCCGCGCGCCGACGGCGGGGTGGGGTCGAAGCGCACGAATCCGACCTCGGGGAAGTACGCCTCGACCCAGCTGTGCGCGTCGCCGGCGCGCACGGCGTAGTAACCGGCGTCGGTGCTCCGCCCGCCGAAGTACCCCGTCACGTTGCGGGCCGGGATTCCCAGGGCGCGGAGCATGAGCACCATCGCGCTCGAGAACAGCTCGCAGTGCCCGGCGCGCCGGACGAAAAGGAAGTCGGCGATCGGATCCTGCACCTCGCCCGGAAGCTCACGCGTGTACCGGAGCGCTGCCGCCAGCCAGCGCTCGATGGCGGCGGCCGCGTCGGCCGGGTCCTTGCCCTCGCCGAGCCGCCGCGCCAGCGCACGGACGCGCGAATCGAGCTCCGGCGGCACCACGAGATCGGGAGCGAGCCAGGCTGCATAGCGCTGCCCGCGTCCGCGCAGGGCGCGGAGGTCCGGCACCTCCCGGTCCACTGCCACTACGTAGCGCAGATCGTTGCCGTCCACCGGCTGGTAGAAAAGGTCCCCCGCGGCGTTGCCGTAGAGCCGCTGCGGCGCGGGGCGGGAAGGGCCCGGCCGGCGAAAGTCCACGCTCAGGGGCCAGCCTTCGGGCGTGAAGACGACTCCGTCCCCGAACGTTCCGACCACCTCGACGTCCGCGGAAAGAAGCGCCGGTGGACGGCCGAAGCGCGGCCGCGGGGGGAGCCGCGTCGCCGGGATGATGCCGCCCTCCTCGGCCTGCCAGCCTTGACCGGTCCAACGGGAGAACGACCGCGCGCGCCAGTGCATCCCGAGATCGCGCGGCTCCCCCGGCGGCGGCGGATCGAGCCTCACCCGCAGGGCCACGCGCGGATCGTCGGCGACGGTGCCCGCCCGGGAGAGATCGACACGATCGCCCAATCCGGCGACCGGCGAAGGACGCGAGGCCCTCCGCAGCCCTCCGATGGTCACACGCGGAAAGATGAAGAACGCCACGGCCGCGCCCGCGATGCCGAGGGTGGCCAGCGCCGCGAGGCCCCCGAGCAGCGCCGGAGTGGCGACCCGGCGCGAGTTGAGCAGGGCTGCCGATCCGGCCGGCCCCCGGCCCGCCTCGATCTCGAATCGCAAGTGCGTGAGGGCCATCGCCCAGGTGCCGCTCACCGCGAAACCGAGGAAGGCAAAACCAAACGAAAGCTCCGCCGCCAGCGCGGCGCCTGCGCAGAGCAGCAAGAGCGAGAGCAGCAGGAGCAGCAGCTCGTCCCGCTCCGAACGCCGGTGCCAGAGCCGATGGATGCAGAGCAGCTCGGCGAATCGGGCCGCCCCGAGGACGATGTCGAGCTGACCCGCGCCCACTTGCGCGGCGAAGAGGAGCAGCGCTCCCCCGAGGAGCGCCGTCCAGGGCCATTCCGCCTTGACCTGGAGCCTATGCCCGAGGAAGAGGGACCCGGCCAGGGCGAGCGGGAAGAGCGCCACCATGGCGGGGCCCAGCTCGCCGGAGACGGCGCAGGCCGCGAAGGCGAAGGTGGCCGTCAGCGCTCCTGCTGCCTGCTGCGCCTGGAGGAGCGTCGGACCGCGGGCCGCGGCCAGGCTCATGGGCGCACCTCGAAGAGCGAGGCCTCGCGATCCGGCTGGGGCGGA
>WNFT01003726.1_pt1 | contig 17897 bp, 14 predicted proteins | sample 5400191 | NCBI WGS metagenome assembly WNFT01 (sample SAMN13153359, study PRJNA577476) | soil metagenome | isolation source: 80 cm saprolite under Madrone tree | place: USA:California | collected 2016-06-14 | reverse complement strand
CAGGCGGGACGAGCAGAAAGAGGAATTCAAGGCGAGCGGGCCGGGCACAGAGAACCCTTCCGCTTTCATGGCCGCGTCAATGCAGGGGGTGATTCAGCAATTGCGCGTGCAGGAAAAGGAATTGGAGCGCCTGCATCGCATCGAAAAAGAGCGCGCGGAGCAGACGGAGAGGTTGAGCGAGGAAGTGACGAGGAATATGCCGGCGGGACTCCTGGTCGTGAATGCCACGGGAATTATCTCCAGCTCGAATCCGGCGGCAGAGCAGGTTCTGGGAATTCGCGGTCTGGCATTCCGGCGATATAGCGAGGCGCTGGGAGCCTCTTCGGGGGTGTCCAGGCTGATTGCGGAGTGCCTTGCGAACGGAACGATTTTCCGGCGCGAAGAGGTTGAGCACATACCGCCTGCGGGCGACACGCGGCATCTGGGAGTGACGATCTCGCCCATTCGGCGCGGCGAGGGAAAGATCAGCGGAGCGATCTGCCTGCTGACGGATTTGACAGAACTTGCCGCGCTACAGCAACGGATGCAACTGAAAGAAAACCTGGCCGCGCTGGGCGAATTGTCCGCGGGAATCGCGCACGAGTTCAAGAACGCGCTGGCGACGATTTCGGGTTACGCGCAGATGATCCGGTCGGAATCTTCGGAGACGGAAGCTTTGGATTACGCGAAACGCATCCTGGAGCAGACGCGGAACATCACGCACGTAGTGACGGAATTTTTGAAGTACGCGCGGCCGCTGGAAATTCCGGATGACAGGGTTGCTCTGCAAATCGTCGTGGAGCGCGTGGTTGCGGAAGTGGAAGAAGCGCTGCCGCAGGTAAAGATTCGATGGGAAGGGACATTCGGAGACGCGGGCGGAGACGAAGGGCTATTGAGGCAAGCGCTGCTTAACTTGACGCGAAACGCCGCAGAGGCATGCGCCCTGACAGCCGGCGGAGGGCACGTCGCCGTTTTCGGCGAAATCGTTCACGGCGAAGAGGCGGGATCTCAACGGATCAGGGTTACGGACAACGGCCCGGGGATTCCTGCGAACGTGCTCCCGAAGTTATTCCGGCCGTTTTTTACGACGAAAGCAAAGGGAACCGGGCTGGGACTGGCCGTGGTGCAAAAGATTATCGTGCAACATGGTGGTCAGGTAGAGGTGCGGAACCGCCCCGAAGGAGGGGCGGAGTTTATTGTTACGCTACCCTTGCCGCGTAGCGTACCAGAAGCAGTAGAATCAAAGCAGACCAGCATCTAAGGGAGTGTCGGTGTCTTGCAGCGCTCCCGGGAGGTGGGACTATATGCGAGTGAAATTCTGGACCAAGGTTTTCCTAATCGTTCCCGCTCTGTGCCTGGCTGGGCTTTCGGCGGCCGCGCAACAGACGGGTGATCCCGTGGCGGATGCCGCAAGAAAAGCCCGCGAAGCGAAGAAGGACACGACGAAGCCGAAGAAAGTTTACACCGACGATGACATTAAGAGGAGCGCGCCGGAGCGGGCGGCGCCTAGCTCAGCCACGGGCGATGCCAGTGGGAAGGCTGCCTCCACGACAGCACAGGGGGCGGGCGCTTCCACGAAGGCCGGAGAGGAACCTAAAGAAGATCCGAATAGCGAATCGGCTTGGAAAAAACGCTTTCAGGCTCAACGCGACAAGATTGCGAAAGCTGAGAAGGAACTTGATATTTTGACGCGCGAACTGGAAAAGGCCCAAGTGCAGTACTACCCTGATCCGCAAAAGGCCATGGCGCAGCAGAACACGCGCGCCGACATCACCGCGATTAATACAAAGATTGACGCAAAAAAGCAGGAAGTGGATCAGTTGAAGAAGGGCCTTAATGACCTTGAAGACCAGTTAAGGAAATCAGGCGGCGATCCAGGGTGGGCGCGGTAGAAGAAACCAAACGGAAAGTCGTTAGTTGTACGTTTTTTAGTCTTCAGAAAACCCTTGATAACCACACGAAGCGCCACCCTGAAGGCGTTAGAGGGTGGGAGTTTCCGGGGACCTGCTTCCCTTCTCTGCACATCTGTCTCTGGTTGTCCGCTGGCAGTGGCTGGATTCATGGTAGAAACGAAAGAGATGGAACCTCTGCTCCTCGTCGAAGACAAGCCGGAACTGCGCGCCATGCTACGCAAGGCACTGGAGCGCGCTGGCTACGCCGTGGACGAAGCGCCGGACGGCGCAGCCGCTATCCAAAAGATACGCGCGCGAAGGTACTTGCTGGTGATCACCGACCTGAAGATGCCAGGAGCTTCGGGGCTGGAAGTCTTGCGCGAGACCAAGCAGGCTGACGCGGCGATACCGGTGCTGCTGCTGACGGCCTACGGATCGGTGGAAGAAGCCGTAGCCGCAATGAAAGAAGGCGCGTTTGATTTTCTGCAGAAGCCGGTGGACCTGGAGCATTTAAAGCTGCTGGTACAACGGGCGGCGCGGCAGCAGGAATTACTGCGGGAAAACTTGCTGCTGCGCGAGGAATACTCCACGCGCTACGGGTTCCCTCGCATCGTGGGCGAGCATTCGTCGATCCGTGAAGCAAGCCAGCAGATCCAGAAAGTAGCGGCAACAGATTCGACCTGCCTGCTGCTGGGGGAAAGCGGGACGGGAAAAGAGTTGTTCGCACTGGCGATTCACCACTTGTCGCCGCGACGGGAACAGCCATTCGTGGCGCTGAATTGCGCGGCAATTCCGGAAGGGTTGGTGGAGAACGAACTCTTCGGGCACGAGCGGGGAGCCTTTACCGGAGCGGGTGCGCGCAAGGTCGGAAAAATGGACTTGGCGCACCGTGGAACGCTTTTTCTGGATGAAATCGGCGAGTTGCCGTTGGGGATTCAGGCAAAGCTGCTGCGCGTGCTGGAAGAGAAAAGATTTGAGCGAGTGGGCGGAACGCAATCGATTGATGTGGACGTTCGAATCGTGGTGGCTACGAATCGCGACTTGCAGAAACTCGCGGAAGAAAAATTGTTTCGTGAAGATTTGTACTTCCGAATTTCGGCGGTACCCATGACGATTCCTCCTTTGCGCGATCGCGGCAACGACGTGCTGCTGCTGGCGAACCACTTCCTGGAGAAATTCAGCCGTGAATTTGGAAAGCCAGGGCTGGAATTGTCTGCCGAAGCGCGGGACCGGCTGCTGCACTACCGCTGGAGGGGCAACGTGCGCGAACTGCAGAATACGCTGGAGCGCGCCGTGATCCTGGCAGACGGCTTGTGCATTCGTCCTGAGGAGTTGCAATTGGCGGCCTCTAAGCCGGAAGCGGAGCGCTTGCCCGCGGGAATGCTTGCGGAGAATTTTGATTGGGAGGGATCGCTGGAAGAGGTCACTGGGCGAGCGGCGAACCACGTAGAAAAGGTCTTGCTCGAAAACACTATGCGTGAGTGTAAGTGGAACAAGACGCGGGCGGCGGAAAAGCTGGGCGTTTCACCAAAGACGCTCCTGGCAAAGTTGCGGAGCGCGGGGCTCGAAGAGTGACATAGGCCGCGCTAAGTCCCAGACATCAACGAGTCATTCTTCACGCAAGGCAGTGTGCAACGCGACGGTGCCGAGGGTCCAGACGCGGTAATCCACGGAGCCGTAGCCTACTGCGCCCATGAGTGCAGCCAGTTCGGGCGGGCGGAAGAAGCGGGCGACGGACTTCGGCAGATATTTGTAAGCTGCCTGATCACCAGAGATGAGTCCGCCGATCTTCGGCAGCACCTTACAAAAATACCAGCGATAGAAATCACCCAAGAATCCGTCGGGCGGCTCGGTGAATTCCAGGATGGCGATAGTGCCGCCGGGCTTGAGCACGCGCTGGATTTCGCGCAGGCCGGCTTCGTAGTTGGCAAGGTTGCGAAAGCCGAAGGCGGTCGTCACCAAGTCAAGCGAGGCACTCGCGAACGGCAAGCGGAGTGCATCAGCTTCGAAAAAAGGCATTGGTGATGCAGCGGTTTGGTTAACGGGCTGCGCTTGCGCGGCGGCTTTCTCTCTGGCTCGGACGAGCATGGTGTGGGCGAAATCCGCGCCTAGCACGCGAGCTCTTCCGGCGCGCTGGAGAGCGAAAGCAAGATCACCGGTCCCACAGCACAGATCGAGGACGACGGCCTCGGGACTGTCGAGAATGAATTTCAATCGCCTGGCGGTGCGCGCGCGCCAAAGCCGATCGAGTTGCAGCGAAAGAAGATGATTGAGCAGGTCGTAGCGTGGAGCGATCTGCGTGAACATTTCGCGGATTTTGCTCGAAGCGTCGGCTTCAGAAACAGCGCCTTCAGGACGTGTTCCCTTCACCGGTGCGGCAACTTCAGCCACGGCGCCCTCGTGAGAGTTTGCTGCTCGCGATGATGAGGCGCGGCGTGAAATGAAGGACGCGCTCGACGGCGTGAAGAGGGACGGTGTCGTACGACCGCGCCTCGCCGATACGTGGCGAGAGCACAAAGCGAAGGATTCCGGCGCGCGTTTTTTTGTCCGAGCGCATGGCGCCGAGCAATGCCGCATTCGAAACGCTAGGCCAAGGCGGCAAAGGCCCCAGGCGGCGAATCAGCGCGACGATGCGGGAAACGTCGTCGGCGCGTGTCAAACCGAGCTCGTGGCCGAGAAAGGCGGCGCCGATCATGCCCCAGGCCACAGCTTCCCCGTGCTGATAACGGCCGTATTTCGTCACGCTTTCGAGGGCATGCGCGAACGTATGGCCGTAGTTGAGAATTTCCCGCAAGCCGGATTCGCGTTCGTCGCGGCTTACCACACGGGCTTTGATTTGCACATTGCGAGGGATCAGAAGACCAAGGGTTGACCGATCCCGCCGCAGCACCTTCTCCATATCTTTCTCAAGCATCCCGAACATCTCCGCGTCCGCGATTACCGCGTGCTTGATGACCTCCGCGAGGCCGCCGCGGAATTCACGATCGGAGAGCGTGCGCAAAAACTCCGGATCGGTGAGTACCAGCGCCGGCGGGTAAAAGGCTCCGACAAGGTTTTTCCCTTCCGGAAGATTGACTCCTGTCTTGCCGCCGATGGAACTGTCAACCTGGGAAACGAGCGTCGTTGGGACGTGCACAAGTTTTAACCCGCGCAAGAAGGAGGCAGCCGCAAAGCCGGCTACATCGCCGACCACCCCTCCACCAACCGCGACCACCAGTGATTTCCGATCGGCTCCGGCACGGCAAAGCGAGCGAGTGATTTGTTCCACGCTGCGGAGATTCTTTGCGGCTTCCGCGTCATCGAACAGATGAATAGAGCTGCTCTTGGAAAGCCGCAGTCCACGCTGAACGGATTTCCCGACGGCGCGCCAGACTTTCGGAGAGGAAACGACGTGGAGGCTTGAAAATCGTCCCAGACCTGCAATTTCCCGGTGGGCGCGGCGAATCGCGGCGGCCCCGAAGAGAATCGAGTAGGGACCGGCGGAGGATTTCACGAGAATGCGTTTCATTTTCATAGGTGAGACATTTTCAATGTAACACACGCTTCGCTGGCATCGTATGCGGGAGGCCGCGTTCAGCGCTGTAATTTCTTCGTGCTACCATACCAAGGCGGCAAACTTCCCATTTCCATGAGCAACTCCCGCAAAAACCATCGTGCCGATTACGCGGTTGTTGGCAGCGGGATCGCAGGATTGCGCGCAGCGATCGAGCTGAGCAGGGCGGGAAGCGTGCTGGTTCTGGCGAAATCGAATCTGAGCGATTCGGCGACGGCCTGGGCGCAGGGAGGGATCGCTGTAGCGCTCTCCGACGAAGATGAAATCGGCCTGCATGAACAGGACACCATCAATGCCGGGGATGGATTGTGCCGTCCCGAAGCCGTGGCACTGGTGGTTGAAGAAGGTCCGAAGTACATCACGGAGCTCATCGAGTGGGGGACGGAATTCGACCGTTCGGGGACAAAACTGGCTTTTACACGCGAGGCCGCGCACAGCCGCTCACGGATATTGCACGCGCACGGCGACTCAACAGGCAGAGAGATCAGCCGGGCGCTTCTCGCACGGGCACACACGATTCCTCACCTGCACTTGCGCGCACATGCTTTCACGACGGAATTGATTGTGGAGCGCGGGAGCGTAGTGGGGCTTTGCTTCATTGATGAAACCGACGGCTCGGAGCATGAGCTGCGAGCCGGAGCAGTGCTGCTGGCGACAGGCGGGCTGGGACAGATTTACCGGGAGACGACCAATCCGGAAGTGGCCACGGGAGACGGCATGGCCATCGCGTACGAGGCGGGCGCCGTGCTCTCCGACATGGAGTTCGTGCAATTTCACCCGACGGCGCTGGCGGTCAAGGGCGCGCCGCGGTTTTTACTGTCGGAAGCGCTGCGGGGCGAAGGCGGTGTGCTGCGCAATATCGGCTTAGAGCGATTCATGAAGCGCTACAACGAAGCGCAGGAACTGGCCCCGCGGGACATCGTGGCGCGCGCGATTGTCAGCGAGATGCATCGCACGCAAAGCACGCATGTGTTTCTGGACATGACGAGGATGAGCGAAGAGTTTCTAAAGAAACGGTTCCCGCGAATCTATGAGACATGTTCGAGCTACGGGCTTGACCTGGCAAGCGACATGGCACCGGTTTGCCCTGCTGCACATTACATGATGGGCGGAGTGAAGACCGATCTGTGGGGCCGGACTTCGCTCCCAGGTTTGTATGCTGCGGGCGAGACGGCTGCGACGGGCGTTCACGGCGCCAACCGATTGGCAAGCAATTCCCTACTTGAAGGATTGGTGTTTGGCGCGCGCGCGGGGCAGGCAATGATGAAGGATGCACCGGTCGCAAAGCGAAGCGGTGCGGCGCTGCCGGGGAGTCCAGCGCCGATGCCTGGAAATTCTACGGCGGCGCACAAAGAAGCAGCGAAGGCCAATTCAAAGCCGTCGCCGGCCTGCGCAACGCTGGCGAAGATTCGAGACGTGATGTGGCGCGAAGTCGGGATCTTGCGCAGCGGGAAGGAATTGGCGGAAGCGATCGAGCAACTGCAAGCGTTGGAGCCGCCGAAATCCGAAAAGCCCAGACGCGAGGGACATGAGGTGCGAAACTTGCATGCGCTCGCGCTGCTGATCGCACGCTCAGGGCTGGCGCGAGAAGAGAGTCGGGGGAGCCATTACCGCTCGGATTTTCCGTACCGGAATGACGAGGATTTTGGGAAGCACTCGGTGCTGCAAAAGGGCAAAGATGTTCGGTTCGAAGACTAGCACAATTTCATTAAAAAAAGACGGCTAGGAAATCTCGCTTCCATTTTCAGTGCGCGGAACAGCATCCATGACCGCGATGCGAGAGCATGTGAAAGTTGTACCCATGCAAAAGCCGGCTCAAATTGAACGTCGAATAAAGGAGAAGGCCCCTCGCTACGCTCCTGGGACGTAAGTCTTAGGGCGAGTATTGCGTTTTGGTGATTAAATCCTTCCATTTTGAATCCATCGATGTCATAAAAAAGCGAAGTCTTGCGACAGTGTGGCGGTGGCGACCAAGATACCCGCTAGAATTAACTTCCGGTGTCATTTCCCAAAGATGCAGTTTGGCAGTCAAAACTGGGAAAACATACTTGTTGTTATCGGTATCGATGTCACCCCGCCAAAAGTGTATCTCGATCACTTCGGCGTCGGGAAAAGTCAGCCAATAGCCAAAATGTTTGTGAGCTTGTCGCTTCCGTGGATGACTGGTTCCATTTCCGCCATTCACAATAGTTTCAAGACTTACTAGTGTTGTGTCCGGGAAATACGTTCACATAGTCGCTGGATTTTTTCGAGGATGGAATCGGGCGTGGCCGTCCAGGAGAAGGGTCGGGCCTCCGCATTGTAGCGATGGACAAACGATTCGATTTTGGCAACAAGCTCTTTGACGCTGCCGAAGGTGCACCGACGGATGGCCTGCGTGATGATGTTGAACCAGATTTCTACTTGGTTGAGCCAGGAAGAGTAGGTAGGCGTATAGTGCACATGGTAACGGGGGCGTGCTGCCAATCAACGTTGGACGCGAGGATGCTTGTGGGTGGCATAGTTGTCGACAATCAGGTGCACGTCAAAAGCCTTGGGCACACTGGCGTCGACAGGCCGCAGAAAATCGAAGAACTCCTGGTGACGATGATGGCGTTTGCACTGACTCAGGACCGTTCCGGTGATCGGGTCGAAGGCCGCAAACAATGTGGTGGTGCCGTGTCGGACGTAGTTGTGGGTGATGCCTTCGACGTAGCCGAGTCCCAAGGGCAGCATCGGTTGGCTACGCTCCAGCGCTGGAATCTGGTTCTTCTCGTCCACGCATAGGACCAAGGCCTTATCCGGTGGGTTCAGATACAACTCGACGATGTCACGTACCTTCTCGACGAAGAATGGGTCGTTAGAAAGCTGGAAGTGACGCGCTCGGTGCGGCTGCAAGCCGAAGGCGCGCCAGATCCGGTGGATGGTCGATTTCGAGAGGCGGGTTTCTGTCGCCAGCGAGCGACAACTCCAATGCGTGCCGTCTTTCGGCTTGGTTCGCAGGGTTCTGCGGATCAACGTGGCGACCTTTTCATCGGGAATCGAACGCGGTCGGCCGGAGCGCAGCTCCTCGTGCAATCCCGTCAGCGCCTGTTTCACGAACCGTCTTCGCCACAGACCGACTGTCGCTTGGTTCAATCGCAACCGGGCAGCGATGTCCCTATTGGACAAGCCGTCGGCACTGAGCAAAATGATTCGCACATGGGTCACCAGGCCATGCGGCAGCGAGCGAGAGCTACCCATCGCTTCCAGTTGTTCGCACTGTTCCCGCTCCAGTTGCAACGGGGCCAGGGGTCGTCCCACGTTCACAGGCACCTCCATTCTCCATAGAAGCATGCCTAAGGGGAAACAGTCGCGCCAGAATTATATTAGTTACTTAAGGGACACAACGTTAGCCGGGAGCTCGCTATTTCTCCTGTAACTGCTTGACGCTTTCCAGAAAAACGTGCCCAACGATGGCCAGCGTCTTTGGGCTGATTTGGTCGAGAGTATCCTGCGGAGTGTGCCAGTAACCGTTGTTCAAAAAGTCTCCGATCACATCGACCGAGGGAACACCTCGCTTCAAGAAAGAATCATGGTCATCTTGGGCGGCGGTACTCTCATTTAGAAAAATAGCAGAGTAGCCCAGTTTGGCCGCAGTGTTCCAAACGAGATCGACCAATGCCGGCGTGGAACTCGATTCGCGCAGGAACCGCGCGTTGCGGCCGCCGACGATGTCAGCTAACAGAAATGCCTTAACTTTCCTAATGTCGCCGCTGGTGGACAAGCGGGCGGCCATCTGACGGCTGCCATAGCAACTGTCCGTATCGCTCCAGTCGTGCATGGCCTCCTCTCCATCGAAGAAGGTTATCCAAACCGCGCGAGGTCCACGCTTTGCACAGAGCAGGCGAGCCAACTCCAGCATCACGCCTGTCGAGGAGCCGCCGTCATCGGCTCCGACAAAAGTCGGCATTTGGTGCACTTCCCCGGTACGCGGATCGCGCGCTGAGCGGGCGGTATCGTAGTGCGTGGCCAGCACGATGACGCCGGGTTTTTCGCCGGGAATTTTCACCAGAATATTCTTCATGGAGATACGGCCGATGGGTGTGTCTGAACTGAAAGCGTCCGTCTCGACGCTGCAGCCGTAACTCTTCAGTTCGGAGAGCAAATAGTCTTGCACCTTTGCGATGGCCGGAGAGCCTGATGGATGCGGACCAAAGCTGACCTGTTTGGCCACGTGAGCGAAAGCGCGTTTGCCATCGAAGCCGCCGGTCTTTTCGGGCGGAGGGGCATCGTCGGCAGTCTGCGGCGCAACGGGCGCGACGGCGCTCGTAACTGGTGGCTGGCCCGCAGTGCCTGACGACTCGTTCCCGCTTGCCTTGCAACCGGTGAGGCCGGCGGGAAGGACACAAAGAACTAACGTCATTCGTAGAACTAGTCTAGAAAACGAAGTCATTTAGCGCGCCTCCACCGGTGTAGCCAGCCGCCGCTCGCGCCGGCGTGTCACGACGGCAGAAACAGCAATCCCGACAAAATAAAGCCCGACCATGGGTGCCATAAAGATCAGCATGGTCATGGCATCAGGAGTGGGCGTCACAATGGCGGCCACGATGGCGATGACCAGTATGGCGTAACGGAAATTCTTCCAGAGGAATTTCGGCGTGACGATGCCGAAGAGCGACAAAAAGAAAATCAAAATTGGCAATTCAAACACCAATCCGAGCCCGAGCAATATCAACAAAACCAGGTCGAAATACTCGTTTACGGTGATCATGGGCTTGATCGAACTAATCGGGCCCTGAAAACTGACAAGGAATCGCAGGATGTACGGCAATGTGATGAAGTAGCCGAAAGCGATCCCCGCGACAAATAGAAACACGGTAGAGAAAATAAATCCGGTGACGGCGCTCCGCTCGTGTTTGTAAAGAGCCGGCGCGACGAAAAGCCAAACCTGATAGAGAACAACGGGCGAAGCAAGAACGATTCCGATATACACGCCGAGCGTAATGTAAGTGTTCAGGTATCCCGCGGGGTGCGTGTAGACCAGCTCGGCATTGAGGTGCGCTTCCGTGAGCGCCTTGATGATGGGCCTGATGATGAAATTTATGATGTATTTCGAGACGTACACACCGATGAACGCACCGATGCCGATCGCGTAAAGCGAGTAGATAATGCGTTTGCGAAGTTCGCTGAGGTGCTCGAAAAAGGTCATCGCGCCGGCAGGTTCTTCCGCGGCTATCGTGATCTGCGTATTGGATTCGGGTTCAGGCACGGTCAGGCCGGGGAACGGTGGTCATTGAGAGCTTCTTGGGGACTCGTGATGGCGGCGCCCTCGGAGTTGGGTTCGGCCGGCTCTTCCGTGGAGCGCGGAACCGATTCGGCAACCGGGGAGATAACCGGGTTCGCTGCGGCCTGGGATTCAATCGGCGGCTCGCTTGGGGGTGCATCCGCGTCAGTGGGGCCTGAGGTAGCGGGAGGCTGGCTGGTCTCGGAAGCCACTGCCGAGGCGGCAGTGGCTTCGGCAGCCTTCTTGCGCTCGGCCTGGAGAGCTTGCCGCTCCATTTCACGCATTTCCTCTTCAAACGCGCTCTTAAAATCCGTGGAAGCCTTGCGGAATTCCGCCATGAGCTTGCCGAGGCTGCGGGCAAGCTCCGGCAGCTTCTGTGGCCCGAACACCACCAGAACCACGATGAACACCACGATCATGTGAGGAATGCTCAACATTGCGTTGAGGGCCGTCTAAAAGGTCCATGGGCATCATAGAAAGGGTGTCAGTCCCTGTCAAACCGGACTTTACGGCGGATACGGTGTGCTATAATTTTAGCCTGAGCTGTCACGCGAGGTAAGAGATGAATTCAGAGCGTCGCGGACTTGTAGTTGTGGTCGTTGTACTGCTGGTATCCGCCGTATTGGGTGGCATTTACGGCCCCAACGTGCGAGCCACGACCGCCTCGGCGGACGATTACCAGACGGCCGTGCGGGATTTTACGAAGGTCCTCAATGTAGTCCAGAACAATTACGCCGATACTGTCGACATAGATAAAGCCGTCTACCAAGGCGCCATTCCGGGCATGCTGCGTATGCTCGATCCCCATTCCAGTTTCTTCGACGCCAAGCAGTTTTCACTGCTGCGGGAGGACCAGCGCGGGAAGTACTACGGCGTCGGCATGATCGTCGCGCCGCGCGAGAACCATACGGTGGTTATGGCGCCGTATGCCGGAGCGCCAGCGTACAACGCAGGAATACGTCCAGGCGACGTGATTGTCAAAGTCGATGACAAGTCCACGGATGGACTGACTACTACTGAAGTCGCGGACATGTTGAAGGGACCGAAGGGGACGGTCGTCAAGATTACGGTTTCACGTGAAGGGTATTCCGAACAACTCGTTTTCACGGTAACGCGCGACGAGATACCGCGGCATTCCGTGGATATTGCCTTCATGCTAAAGCAGGGCGTGGGTTACATCCGGTTGTCCGGATTCAACGAGACGACGGATCGCGAAATTGCGGACGCGCTAAGACAGTTGAGCGCCTCTTCGCTTGATGGATTGGTTCTGGACATGCGCGGAAATCCCGGCGGCCTGCTGAACGAAGCGGTCGCGGTTGGCGACATGTTCCTGGATAAGAACCAACTGATCGTTTCGCATCATGGGCGGTCATCCCCGGAGAGGCGGTATTACGCGGTGCGCGGGAATCAGGGCGTAACCGTGCCGTTAGTAATTCTGGTGAACAACAATTCGGCCTCGGCGACAGAAATTGTCTCGGGCGCGGTGCAGGACCATGACCGCGGCTTGATCGTCGGGGAGACAACGTTTGGAAAAGGTCTTGTGCAGACCGTGACGCCGTTGAGTGAGAACACGGGACTGGCTCTGACTACCGCGCGCTACTATACGCCGAGCGGACGGCTGATTCAGCGGGACTACAAATCAGTTTCACTCTATGAATATCACTATGAACGCAAAGTGCCCGATCATCCGACGGAAGTGAAACTGACGGATAGCGGACGCCAGGTGACAGGCGGGGGCGGCATCACGCCGGACATCGTCGTGCCAGCACCTAAACTGACGAAGTTCGAACAGTTGCTCTACCGCGACGACGTGTTCTGGCCCGCCGAAACGGGCGTAGGCGGCTTTACGCGCTTCTACCTCGGCAGCAAGCCCACGATTACGAAGGAGTTCGAGGCCGACGAGAACGTGATGCGAGTCTTCCGCGAGTATTTGAGCAAGCACAGCGTCCGCTACACCGAACCGGAGATGGCTGAAAGCGCCGACTGGATAAAGCGCAAGATCAAGCAGGAAGTTTTCATGTCGGCGTTCAACCAGCAGGAAGGCTTCAAGGTTTTGCTGGAAGCCGATCCGCAAGTCCAGAAAGCCGTCGAAGCGATTCCGCAGGCGCGCGCGCTGTATCAGAACGTCAAGAAGATTGTGGCGCAGCGCTCTGGCGGATCGATCGACCAGCCGTAAGAGTAACTCTCAGATTAAGCGTTCGATATTAAGGGCGCAGCATCCGGCCACCCGGGAGGCATTCTGCGCTCTTGCGTGTTTACAGGCAGCGGAACGCGTGTTGGCAAGCACCTGACCGTTTGCTAAGATTGTTTCGCTGCTCGTGGGCGAGTAGCTCAGCTGGGAGAGCGCCTCGTTCGCAATGAGGAGGTCGCCGGTTCGATCCCGGTCTCGTCCACCAAACTACTTTGCTTTGCGAAAGCCGGATGCTCTGTCCGGCTTTCGGCGTTATGAGACCGAAAGGGTTGGGCTTAATTCCATCCCGGCGAGCAGGACGCTCGATGATTCGTGTTGCAGTTGAAGCGAGGGCACGCCAACTGCTCTGGCACTTCAACGAGTAGCGCGTTTTCCATCCAAGTGGACTTAAGACCTGAACCGCTCCACACTAGCCGACTTATCGGTACTTATCCGCACGATGCGCAGCCGGATTACTTCCGAATCGGGAGTTAGCCCAGTGCTGCCCGGCGGTACGGCTGGTGGCAACCCGATCTGCTGCGAAGATAAACCGAGATGTGCGGCAACTTGCATTCGTTTATTAATTGTTTGCGTGCAGTGAGCCTGTATAATTGGCCGCTCCTCAGAGGTGCCTGATGATTAGGCTTCGCGTCCCGCTAACGCTTTTTGGATGTGTGCTTCTCTCTGCCGGAGTTGTTGCGCAACAACGCGCAGATCGCCCGTCATTGAATGCGGAACAGGTGCAAGCGGAGGCCGTGCATTTTCTGGTTGACCTCATCCGCATCGATACCCAAGATCCCCCTGGCAATGAATCAAAGGTTGCGCGTTACATCGAAAGTGTATTGCGGCGCGAAGGGATCAAATCGGAAATTCTTGAACCTGTTGCGGGGCGCGCAAGCATCGTTGCCAGGCTGAAGGGCGACGGGAGCAAGCGTCCCGTCCTGATAATGGCTCACGAGGACGTTGTGCCTGTGGACACAACCCACTGGACAGTGGACCCCTTTGCGGGAACTGAGCGTGGTGGGCTGATCTATGGGCGTGGTGCATCTGACGATAAAGCCATGCTGGCAGCCAATCTGGAGGTATTCCTTCAATTGAAGCGTATGAAGGTTCCGCTCACCCGCGACGTAATTTTCCTGGCCGAATCGAGTGAGGAGATGAGCTCCCCAGCCGGGATGAACACGCTGGTCGGTCGCTATTGGGACAAGATCGAATGCGAGTTCGCATTAAACGAGGGGGGCGGGTCCGTGGTCGAAAATGGCAAAGTGAAATACATGGGAGTAGCCACGGCAGAGAAGCTACCGAGAGGCGTGCGTCTGGAAGCCACAGGGAGCAGCGGACACGGCTCGATACCTCGTGTGGACAACGCTGTCACTCATCTCTCCGCCGCTGTAGCTATAGCCGGAACATGGGAAACCCCTGCCCGTCTCAACGACACGACCCGCGAATTTTTCAAAAGACTGGCAGTGATTTCGCCTCCAGAAGAGGCAACATGGTACGGCAACGTACTGGACCCGCAGGTGCAACAGGAATTGAAGAGGAAGAAGCCGCAGTATTACTCGATGCTCCGTACGTCCGTTGTGCCAACGATGTTGAACGCCGGAATTAAATCAAATGTCATACCCTCGACTGCCGAAGCGATTCTAGATATACGGGCCTTGCCTGATGAAGACCTTCCAAAGTTCCGCGAGACGCTTTCCCGCATCATCAATGACTCACAAGTACGGGTAGTCGCCGATGATACTGCGCTTTCAATGCCTGCAGCTCCGGCCAGCCAGCTAAATACAGAGATGTTCGATGCTCTGGAGCGCGCGCAGAAAGAAGTGGCGGCAGAGGCAATTACGCTACCGACGATGCTAACCGGGGCCAGCGACTCGTCCTTCTTGAGAGCCAAGGGCGTTCAGGCTTACGGAATCGGAGTGCCAAAAACGGAAGAAGAGAATCGCGGTGTACATGGTAATGACGAACGAATCGAAAGTAAGCAACTCGGTTTGTTCGTCCGATACACTTGGGCTGCGGTCTTAGGAGTGGCAGCACCATGAATGATAGCTCAATAACGCAGCGCTAGTCAGTGGGGCCCGAGGCAGCAAAAGGGATGGCCGGCATTCATTTTTGATACAGCCTATTTGATCGACGCGAGCATCTTGGCCAGGAATTCGTTCAGTGCATCGCCGCCTCTAATCCACCGGACGACAGCTACGATGTCGTTGTCCCGGTCGATGTAGATTATGTTGTTTCCGATACCTAGGAAATAGACAGCCGACTCAGGCGCCGCCGACAGCGGCTTCCTGGCTGTGTTTAGGAACCAGTTCGCGAAACCATAGTTTGCGTTCGCGGGCCCCGGGGTCCTCGCCATTTGAATCCATCTTTCCGAGACGATTGCGCGGCCCTTCCATTTGCCGTCGCGCAAGAACAGATACCCAAACCGCGCCATATCGTAGGCGTTGATGAACATCCCACCGCCCCAGTGGCCGCCACCTGTGACCGACTGTATCCTCTGGCCATCAATCTCTACCCATGAATTGTCGTAGCCGTACCAGCGCCAGGTCGATGAGGCGTCGATCGGCTCCATGACTTCTTCGCGCAACACATCCTGCAGCGGCCGCCGCCACACATTGAGCACCGCGAGGGCGAGCACATTTATGCGGACGTCGTTGTACTTGTAATGAGTGCCCGGCTCCCACAACTTCCGGTTCGGCCAGTCGGCTGGTTTGTCACCTTCGGGCCGATCGGCCCAGTCCGGCTTGCCCCAGAGTGTTCCTTGCCAGTCACTGGTCTGCCGCAGAAGGTGGTCCCACTTGATCTTCTGATTGTGCGGTGCTTCGAACAGATCGACGCCCGGCGGCATGTAATCGCCTGCGTAATCATTCACGTCGTGAATCAGACCGCGCTGCCAGGCTAGGCCGACAACGGTCGTGAGGAATGTTTTGGTGACGCTGAAGGTCATATCTACGCGCTTCGGGTCGCCCCATTCGGCGACGATGTAGCCATGGCGCAAGATGATGCCGTTAGCTGCGCCGCGGACTTTCACGGGACCGATCGGGGTGTCAAATGGCTCAGTGGCCCCCATTGTCGTCGCAAGGTAAAGTGTCAATTCTTTAGTCGCCGGATTCTCACTTGCAATAGCATGCTTCACGGCATCATCTAGCCGCCCAGCATCCATGCCGAGCTCCTCCGGCTTCTTGTGCTGCCAGTCGAATCGATCGGGGAAATATGATGGGGCCACCTGTGTTGCTGCTGATGGATTCTGAACGGTCGATCCGGCACGCTGTGCTGCCAGGACGGTATACGGAGTAACGAGCAGGCACGCGCCCGCTAAAGCGAGGGCAACGCCGGACATAGTGTTCCTCCTTCGTTTTTGACGATGCCAGTAACTAGGAGCCTAGCCACCCATCCTAACCGGAATTTACGATTTGGGCCTCTGGCTTGCGCAGCGTACTCTTCTCCTGACCTCGACACACGGATTTTCCTCCACAGCAGCCCAAGCGACAGCAGCGGATTTCCGACGGCTGAGTCCTGACGCCACAGCAGTGACCAACCAATCGCTGGAGGGAAGCCGACTTGTCGGTACCAATCCGCCAACCTCGGAGCCCGTTTGACCGCTGCGAAAGCGCTCGCCTTTTGAGGCTGTACTCAGCGTTAGCGAAGGCGTCGTCGTGCTTCCTGGGCCCCCGAATTGCTCACTGGGCTTGCTTAGCGCGAAGACAAGTCGCGGGTGGCGCGGCTTGTAGCGCCCCGCGACGCACTGCTCGAGTCTGCTGCTACAATGCAGCGCATGACCGCCAAGACCTCAAAAGACGCAACGGCGGAGTCTAGCGCGCCACGTTTGCGCGAAGCAACCAAGCCCGATCTATTGACCATTGCCGCGATCACCATTGCTGCTACAGTGATTGCGGACTTTATCCATGAGGGGCTTGGTCACGGAGGCATGTGCGTAGCCACGGGTGGGCGGCCGCTGGTGCTCTCCACGGTGCACTTCGAATGCAGCGCGGACACGCGTCTGGTGGCGGCGGGCGGGACGCTCGCCAATCTGATCTTTGGAGCGCTGTTCTGCGTCGCCGCGCATGCCGTCAAACGGTCGGCATCCTGGCGCTATTTCTTCTGGCTGCTGATGACTTTTAATCTGTTGGGCGTAGGCGGATATTTTCTGTTCTCCGGCATCGGCAACATTGGCGACTGGGCGGCGGCGGTGGCAGGATGGCAGCCAGCCTGGGTGTGGCGCGTGGGCCTGGCTGCGCTGGGGATCGTTACCTATTTCTTTGTGTTTGTGCCTCTGTCCTTGCACGAACTGCGTCCGTACTTAGGGAAGGATGCGAAGGTTCGTGTGCGGCGCGCGCGCCAACTCACGGTTACGCCTTATCTCACTGCCGGGGTTCTCGCCTGCGTTGCGGGCGCGCTGAATCCGGTGGGGCCGCTGTTGATTCTGATCTCCGCTGCAGCTGCGTCATTTGGTGGCAACTCCGGGCTGGCATGGATGTGGAACCTGCTCCGTGGCCCGCGCATCCCCAGCAGCGAATTCCAGATGCCCGAAATCGAACGCAGCCGGGGATGGATCATCGCTGCCGTGGTCCTGGCGATAGGGTTCATCGCGGGACTGGGACCCGGCGTGAAGTTTCATTCGCTCCAGTGAGTCCTGGCACTTGACAATGGGGTTTCATCGGAGTCCGCAAGCCCGCCATTCCAAAAGCCTCGGCGACCTTTCCCGAGCGACGAGCAATACAAAGGTTGGCTTCCTTGAGGATTCGTACCGAGAAACGCGCGTGTGTTTATCAATTGAATTCCATTTGCCTGGTAAGTGCCGTTCTATTCCATATGACCAGAAAGCTTCGCGGCGTGAGGTCACGGCTCCGCAAACGCTGTTTAACGGTACTCGACCGGCATGTAATTTCCGTCCAACTTCCTTGGGATTCGAACGGAGCGGAAATACCGAAATAACGGTCTTCCCTCCCAGAAGTGTGGAGGTGTTGGACGCGCCAACATCGCGAACGCTAGGTGAGCTGACAGCTGGTGAAGAAGCTCTAGAGGATTCGGTTGGGCGAGTTGGGCAATTCACGGCCT
>WNFT01001853.1_pt1 | contig 17901 bp, 15 predicted proteins | sample 5400191 | NCBI WGS metagenome assembly WNFT01 (sample SAMN13153359, study PRJNA577476) | soil metagenome | isolation source: 80 cm saprolite under Madrone tree | place: USA:California | collected 2016-06-14 | reverse complement strand
CACCGGCGGCCTCAACCAACTGCTGATGGAGATGGACCCGCCCAACATTGAGACAGGCTGGTTTAAGAAGGTTCTCCGCATACTTGGTCTGGCGCATGGCCGTGTGCAGAACCAGCCTGTTTTGACTGTTGGTGCAACCAACGTTCCTGACACCCTTGACCCTGCATTGCTGCGCCCCGGTCGCTTCGACCGCCAGATCCATGTCGCTCCGCCAACTGATAGGTATCGTGGCGAAGTGATTGAATACTACCTGAGTAAGGTCAAACATGACCCCAGCATCTCGTTACCTGCACTGGTAGCTCGCCTGGTCGATTACACGCCAGTGGCTATCAAGCACGTAGTCAATGAGGGGGTCATCATCGCCCATTTCGATGGACGCGACGCGGTGACGTACAAGGACCTGGTAGAAGCGCAGGATGTGCATGAGTATGGCCTGCGCCAGGTGTTTGATTTACCAGCTATCGAGCGGCGACGTCTTGCCTATCATGAAGCTGGTCATGCGGTCGCTCAGTACTACCTGCTGGATCGCTACTTCCCTGCCTACGTTACCATTCATCAACGCGGTGACGTGGAAGGTGCGGCAGCATTCGCTCATGGACGTCCAAAAGAAACGATTAAAACTCGGAACAAGGAAGACATACTCGCACTGATTCAGATAAACCTGGCTTCGCGCGCTTCTGAAGAATTATTCCTCGACGTGAACTTAAACGGGGTCACAGGTGACTTCAAAACAGCAACGGAGCTTGCGACGCTCTACGTGGGTGCCTATGGTATGGATGGGACCATCACCTCGGTTCTCGCCTTCGCCTCTCCTCTCGGTACCAGTCCATTGAGTTTGCCCAAACAACTTGCTGAACGGGTCGAAGCCGTGCTGCAATCACAATTCAAGGCAATCAAGCGGCTACTGCAAGAACACAGTGAGGCTCTCGTAGCTATCGCAGAAGGTTTGATCGAGCGTGATGAGCTGGTGGCGGAAGAGATCGAGCAGCTGATCAAGGAGGCAGATGCACGGCGTGTGAACCGCGTGGTCATCAGCGACTTCGAGCCGATTCTGGGTAATGGTCATAGTAATGGGAAAAATGGTGGCTATGCATTGGCCGGTCGCAACGGAGGTAGTGGTGACGGTCACTTGATAGAGGCCCCGCATGCTGATGAGCAGCCGCAGGCGTTCTCGGATGATCAAACGAGCAAGACACAGCTTCCCCCGCTGAATGAGGGGCCATCGTTCTTCGCGGGCGGATGAGGAATGCTTGGCAAAGCAAGCAGACCAGGGCGACCGCAAGGGATCGTCTCCGTATCGAGTAGGGGCGATCCCTTGCGGTCGCCCTTTCCGGGGGACAGGTGTGCCCTGAAGAGAGAGTTAGCGATCATGTCAACCAGTACAATCACGAATAGCACCACGACTGGCGAAGTGGCACATGGAGGTTATCCGCCCCGACAAACCCTCATCGTGTGGAGCATCGTATTGACCTTGTTTGTTATCGCCGTTGGCATGCGCCTGTATGGTCTGGGGTTGCCCTTTGATCGCGATGGGTATGACGAAGGTGTTTACTGGCAATCGCTGCTTGCTATGCATAGCGGGCAATCGCTGTATCAGCAGATTTTCTACTCCCAACCTCCCTTCTTTCTGCTTTCTCTCTATCCCAGCTTTGTGCTTTTTGGCAGCACACTCTGGTCTGCACGGTTTGGTGTTGCGCTGGTATCGCTGTTTGGCCTCCTGGGAGCGTTTCTGCTGGGCAAGGCGCTGAGCGGACGAAGCGGCGCGGTGCTGGCCTTGCTCTTGCTCGTTGTGGATCCGTACTTTCTGCTCGAGTCGCAGACTATCCAGGCCGAGTCATCGTCTATGGCTTTTTCGATCCTGGCAGTCGGTCTGGCCTACCTCTGGTGGGAACATCCAGAGGGCGCACTCGGCCTTTGCTGGGCTGCACTGACAGGGGTTGCGCTTGCGCTAGGTATTTTGTGTAAATTACTTGCTGTCATCAGCCTGGTGCCCATCGCCTTGCTGGTGCTGGCGCGCCTCTGGCAAATCTGGCGCAAGCAGCCGGGAACGAGCCTTGCCAGTCTGCGTCCGCTGCTGGTCAGTATAGCAGCTTGTGTCGTGACGATGCTCCTGGTGCTCCTGCCCTTTCTGGCTTCGTATCGTAGTGTGCTTGACGAAGTGGTTGGCTTTCATGTCCAATCGGCAGCAGTATTCAGTCGACTTGGGAATACCAGTATGATTGGGACTGTGCTGGTGTCAGTGCTGGGTTTGACAGCGTTTTATGGCACGCTGGTCGCGCTCTTGCGGGGCGATTGGCGTGTTATCCCGTTAATCGCCTGGTTACTCGCGACGGTCTTGATGCTCTGGCGGTTGGCTCCTCTGCTTCCTCATCACCTGGTAGCCTTGACACCGCCGTTGGTTGCGTTAACGGTGATGGGTGTGAGTATTAGGAAAAATCTACCCTTGAGAGCAGGTATGCCCGCGGGCACCACGTGCTCGATAAATCGCCCACACGATAAATCGGTGGGCTACTCTACTGGGGGACAGGTGACGTCGCGACTCTGGTCTTCTTGGACGACGTTGATAGCGCTCCTGCTCATTCTGATCACAGTGGTGTTTGATGTGCAGCGGGATGCAGTGTACTATGATATGATGAAGATGAATAGTGTAAGTGCATTGAACCAGCTACAGGTGGATGTGGCTGCAGACCTGCGGCAGGCTATTACGCCGGACCAGGTGGTGGTAACGGATGCGCAATTTATCGCCGGGTTGGCACATCGTAGGACTCCTTCGGCACTGGTGGATACGTCGACCGTGCGTATTAACGATGGTTCGTTGACGCTCCAGCAGTTGATTGATGGAGCCTCGCAACCGGAGGTGCACGCGGTGCTATTTTTCTCCTTGCGCTTCTATCTACCGAAGGTGGCTGCATTTCATGCTTGGGTGGCTCATCACTTTCGGCTTGTGCGTGTCTATGGCTCTAGACGGGAGCTGTGGGTACGCTAAAAGAGTAACGAATGAGTTTATCGAAAATAGAGCGAGGTAACACCATGCAGAAGAAAAAGACCTTTAGTACGATGGAGATCGTGCTACTAGCAGTATTAATTGGTTCGCTGATCCTGGCGTTTTTGCAAGCGCGATGGGAGGAAACCAGAGAAAACATGTAGTGTGAAAACCCCAAAGGTCCTACTAGAGGCCCATCGTAGGCAGGAGCGTGAACTTTTCGATGCTGATTCGTTGTATCCGATAAAGCTATTTGTATCCGTCCCCAGGGACGATAAAGAAAAACATAGGGAGGGGTAGATAGAATGGCAGGGGGCTTCCCGTGAAGAGCTTATCGGTGCAATCAGACTGTCGAGAGGTAGGTAATTATTTTGAAACGCCAATTTATGCCGACGACCCTGCTGCGAGACAATGGGCATAGTTCAGAACAGGCTCCATCGCCTGCCGGGTGGTCATCTGCAGATGCGCAGGATGATGTCCCGCTGCCTCAAGATAAACTACCGACTCCATCACTCCGTCCCCCTGGCACGGGACTCCTATCAAACTGGAAAGCGAATGCAGCGCGCACTGCTAACGCAGACCTGAACTTGTTAGCAGAACAAGAAACGTTGGAACATGAGGCAGTCCGTCAGCCTCAGACCGACCCCAATCACCGTCTTGGTAACGCGAAGGTAGCTTTCCATGAACCTATGCCGCAACTGGGCATGACTCCTCCGTCTGTGATGTTTGTATCTCCCCCTGTGCGGCCTGTGCCACCTCTCCCCCCACAACTCCCAATGCAGCGCCCTGCTGTCGTCGGGCCTTATCCAGAGTCTGTACCACGTGTGCCTCTGCCAGGGGCAGGGGCGGCAACTGCACAACCTGGATGGTACCAGTATGGCCCGCGCCCAGCGATGCCTGCACCACCGCCAGGGGCACGGGGTTTGCGACCTGGACCTGCACCACGCAAGAAGAAGCAAATAGCCTTGCTCGTGGTGATTCTGTTCCTGCTTGTTGGAGGCAGCGTGGGAGGCTACTATTATTATACGCTGTCCTCTCCACTCAGCAGTATCATCGGCCAGCAGGTGAAACGTCTGCCTGGCGACGAGGACCCTAATCAGGTGCGCACTACTGGTGGCAACGTTTTGACCGGTGGTCGCATCAATATTCTCCTGCTGGGCAGTGATACCGACCAAAAGTTCACCAATGCCGATGGGACACATACCTACCTGGCTCAAACTGATATTGTCGTCACCATCGATCCTGCGACAAAGAACATCGCTATGCTTTCCATCCCGCGTGACTTCTGGATCAATGTGCCTGGCAGTGGGATGCACAAGCTGGACGAGGCATATGCTCTTGGCGGCGTCGCGCTGAGTCGAGAGACCATTTACCAGGATTTTGGTATTCCTATCAACTACTATGCCTGGGTTGGACTCGATGGGTTCGTCAAGGTCATCAACACGGTCAACGGTATTGATGTCGATGTCATTCATCCCATCACCGATGATCAATATCCTGATGATGTGGGCAACAACACTACTGACATCTACAGGTACAAACGCCTCTACCTGGCCCCGGGGCCGCAACACCTGGGTGGGATAGAAGCTCTTGAGTATGTGCGCTCGCGCCATGCCGACCTGGTGGGTGATTTTGGCCGTTCGGCTCGTCAGCAACAGATACTAAAGCAGTTGAAAAATAAACTGAATAATCCAGGGATTGTTGAGAAGCTGCCGGAACTGGCCAATGATCTGAATGGCTATGTCAAAACAGATATGCAGCTGACCGATATCTTCAATCTCCTGACGTATGCTCGCGGTCTTGATACGAGCAAGATCGAGCAAGTAACCCTGGGTCCGCCGTACTCGAATAGCGGTAATGCACCCGGTGGGAAATCAGTCGTGTTTCCCCATTGTGACTTGATCGTGCCGGTGATTGCAAAGGTGTTTGGTTCCGGCGCTACTGCCAGGTGCAACATCACGGCGGGTAGCGCTAGTACACCCGCGCCTGGGCTGGCTTCCCAGACGTTACCTGTGTCAGAGACAACTGGCAACAACGTACTGCAAACCGCGAGTCAAATGGCCGGCGTGGATTCAATGAGTCTCAATGGAGGCGGTAGTGACCTGCTGGGAATCCATAGCCTCCTTGATCTACTGTTTCTCGTCGCCTTTGAATCGCCGGACGCCTTGCAGGTCTGAACATCTGTTAAGGAATAATTATGAAGAAGCATTGTAACTGGCGCTGGTGTTCGTTTTTCTCGCTGATGCTCTTGATGTTTAGTGTACAGGGGTGCCTGGGCCTGGGTGGCAATGGTGGCCCTTCAAATTTTAACCGTACCGACACGGGGAGTGGGCAACAGTTGGGCGTGAACAACCAGGTTGTTTTCCAGGGAAAGCTCTACTTCACCATTAATCGTACGCTGTGGATGCTGGATGGCACACGTACACCTCATCAGTTGACAGGTAAGGGGACTGCTGTGCGCGACCCCGCGGTTTCTCCCGACCACAAATGGATCGCATTTATCATTCGCTATTCAAATTCTGCCAACCTGGCCTACATGCCCATTACCGGTGGCAAATGGCAGATTTTGCGTAATGGCCAGGGGAAGTACTATTATTCTGGGCCGTTTATTCATTCCTCTTATACCTGGCAATCTCAGCCAGCATGGTCGGAGGATAGTTCGCATCTGCTTTTTCTGAGTGACTTTGAAAAAGAGGACTGGTATCGCTACACGCCCAACTCGCCTCTACTCGACTTACAAATATTTTCCATTTCACTCGCCGACCCGACTAATGTGCAAGATGTTGCCTATGCCTATTTCGGTGATGGCGGTGATAGAGATCCGAGCTATCGTCCTCACCACCCCGATCAAATCATCTACACGCATTATGCCTACGATGATACACGTACAAAGCAGCTGATCCAGCTCTTTTTGGAGGATCCAAACGCGATAGCGAAATACCCCAGAGGGCACTACCATCCGGGAGAGCCGGGATTTGACCCTGGGGTAGCCATTACGCCGCCTGACGTTGAGAACATAGAGCCGGCCTTTTCACCCGATGGGAACTCGATAGCCTATATACGACGCGAAGGCACTGATCAAATGGGGTTGTATGTGATGCCCGTGCCAGAGGGAGTGACCAGTGACCCGAACAATCCGGCGGTGATGCAGAAAGCCTTGTTGCCCTACCAGAAATCTTCACTGATCTTACGAGGACAGTTCATCAGCCAGCCGGTCTGGTCGCCTGATGGGAAGCAGATCGCGTATCTGTCCTATAACAACAGCACCTTTGATATCTGGCTGGCGACCGTGAGTGTCGATGCGAAAACAGGCCAGTACCACATGAATGGGAATCCGGTGCAACTCACCGACGGCGGGATTGATGGCGATTCACGTCCCTGCTGGACGACATAGCCCGTTTGATGATATACTAACCCTCGACGAGTTTGTCATCGTACAGCGTTTCCCTGGGCTGCTTGAGGTAGAACCTTGAACCAGTTTGAAGGTACCCTGATTGCTGGACGCTACGAGATTCGCGAGCATATTGCTACTGGTGGAATGGCGAGTGTGTTCAAAACGTGGGATCATCGCGTGGAACGCATAGTGGCAATTAAGGTGTTGCGGTCATTGGATAAGAATGACTCACGCGCCGTCGAGCGATTTCGTCGCGAAGCTCGTGCTGCTGCGGCACTGAATCATCCCAATGCTGTCACCATCTACGATTTTGTTGAGGAGATGGGACAGTATTTCCTTGTGATGGAATATATTCATGGTCCCACATTGAAGCAACTGATTGGACAACGCCGTCAGTTGCAAGCACGCGAAGTATTGGAGATCGCTGCACAGGTGTGCGCCGTCTTACAAGTGGCTCACGCGCGAGGATTCATTCATCGTGATATTAAGCCGCAGAATATTATGCTAGCGCGTAGCGGTGGGAACTCGGGTGCAGGCATTAGCAGCGGGAGCGTGCTGGTGAAGCTCACCGACTTTGGTATCGTGCGTGTGCTTGAGGATGCAGGACTCACCAACAGCGGCATCGTCCTGGGGACTGCTGATTATCTTTCGCCTGAGCAGGCACGGGGCGAAAAATTGACAGCTTCGTCTGATCTCTATTCCCTTGGCGTCGTGATGTTTGAAATGCTGGCAGGTCGTCCGCCCTTTGTTGGTCCAACGGCAGTCTCTATCGCGATGCAACATGCATCGGCGAACCCCCCGCTCCTGCGCCAGTTCAATGTGACTGTCCCACCGGCCGTCGAGCAGATTGTGCAACGGGCACTGGAGAAAGAGCCGGAGGATCGTTACCACTCGGCAGCCGAGATGCAACAGGCGTTACGCTATTGTGCTCGGGGGCTATCGGCGCATCGGTCGTCTGTTCAGATGCCGCCACGGAATGTTTCTCTTGGCACGGGTGAGCCGCCGTCATCACTTGGATGAGTCCCGTAATACGCAAAAAGAGTCATGCGCCCAAGGCGCACCACACCAGATGAAACCGAGGGTTTCAGAAGAATGTGTTAGGAAAATGTCTATGCAACGTACACAAGTCAGTACCCCCCATGCCCCAGGGGCGATTGGGCCATATAGTCAAGCGATTCGCTGTGGTGAGTTTGTGTATGCTTCCGGTCAGATCGCGCTTGATCCAAGCAGCGGTGAACTGGTCGGTGAAGATGTCCAGGCCCAGACACATCGTGTTTTGCAGAATCTCCAGGCTGTGCTTGCCGGTGCAGGCTCTTCACTGGCACACGTGGTGAAAACAACGATCTTTCTGGCTCGCATGAGTGATTTTCAAGCGATGAACGCTGTCTATGCCAGCTATTTCACCGGGGTAGCTCCCGCTCGTTCGACGATAGCTGTTGCGGAGTTGCCACGCAAGGCGCTCGTCGAGATTGAGTGTGTCGCTCTCGTCGAAGTGGCGTAGTGGAGAGAAAGACGACCGCGGAGGTCGGCCCGGACGGGAGCGGAGTAGCTGTGATCTTCGATTCATCAGAAGAGTGGGATAACGAGCAGCGAGCCAACATCTTGATGCAGAACCGCCTCAACTCGCGCTACACGTTCGATGCGTTTATTGTTGGCAACAGTAATCGCCTGGCTCATGCTGCTTCCCTGGCTGTAGCAGAGGCTCCTGGTGAATCCTACAATCCGCTGTTTTTGTATGGTGGGGTGGGATTAGGCAAAACCCATCTGCTGCATGCCATTGGGCACCAGGCAGTACAGGCGGGATTGGCGGTGCTCTACGTATCGTCTGAGCAATTCACCAATGAGATTGTCAACGCTATTCGTTACCGCACGACCGAGGAGTTCCGCGCAAAGTATCGCTCAGTCGATATCTTGTTAGTGGACGATATTCAGTTCATCGCGGGCAAAGAATCGACCGAGGAAGAGTTCTTTCATACCTTCAACAGCCTGCACGAGATGAGCAAACAGATTGTGATCTGTAGTGATCGCCCACCCAAGGCGATTGTGAGCCTGGAGGAACGCCTGCGTTCACGTTTTGAGTGGGGGTTGATCGCTGATATCCAGCCCCCCGACCTGGAGACACGTATGGCTATTCTGCGTGTGAAGGCTGATCTGCTGCGTTACCGTGTTCCCAATGACATCATTGCCTATATTGCTGGCCGGGTGCAGACCAACATTCGTGAGTTAGAGGGCTGTTTGAATCGACTGATGGCCTATCAGCAGTTGCACCGTAGCGATTTGACCATCGATGTGGCACGTGCCGCGATGTCATCACTGGGGAACGATACCAGGGAGTCGAACCTCTCCATCCGGCAGATTGCCCAGGCAGTAGCAGAGTACTACCATATCTCCATGGAGGATATGTGCGGCAAGCAACGTGACAAACATATCGTTATGCCACGCCAGGTTGCCATGTACCTGATGCGCCAGGAGACGCAGGCTTCGCTCTTTGAAATTGGGCAGCTTTTTGGTGGGCGTGATCACAGTACTGTCTTGCATGCGTGTGAGAAAATTGACCAGGCTGTGAATATCAACCCGGTATTGCGTCGCGAAATTGTCGCCATCCGAGAGCAACTGCTACGAGAATGATGTTACCATACACCACCTATTTGCTAGACCTGGACGGAGTAATTTACCGCGGAGATGAGCTGGTGCCGGGCGCGAAAGAGTTCCTGGCCTGGCTTAAGGCTCATAACAAAAAATATCTCTTCCTGACCAACAACTCGTTTGCTACGGACGAGCAAATTCTGGCAAAACTTGCACGCCTTGGTATTGCTACCGATGCATCGCACGTGCTGAGCGCCGGCCAGGCTGCCGTGCAGTATATCGCACGTCGTTTCCCTGGCGGCGCAATCTATGTTGTTGGTGAGCAGCCCTTGATCGATTTGGTGAGGTCGCAGCACCTGGCGGCGGCAAGTGTCGATGCAGAAAAGGCTGATGCGGTCCTGGTAGGCCTCGATCGTGGCTTCACCTATGCAAAGCTGAACTGTGCGATACGTACAATACGTGCGGGGGCTTTCTTCGTCACGATCAACCGCGATGCGCTGCTGCCGGTGGAGGGGGGTTTTTTGCCTGGTTGTGGTGCGCTGGCGGCGGCGATAGAGACTGGCAGCGGTGTTACCCCAGAGGTGGTTGGAAAACCAGAGCCGATGCTGCTGCAGGAGGCGATGCGATTGCTGGGCAGTCGACCGGATGAGACGGTGATGATCGGCGATAGTCTGGATGTGGATATCCTTGGTGGGAAGGCGGCTGGTACGCATACGCTGCTGGTGCTGACCGGTCGGAGTAGTCGCGAGGATGTTGAGAAAATGCATATTCAGCCCGATCATGTCTATCAGAATTTGGCGGAGGTGATACGAGCAGTTTAATGGATATGTTACAATATGCACAACGCCTGTTCATAGCTGAAAAGAAGCAGAGAAAGAACCATGAAGACACTACACTGGACTTCACGCGATTTAGAACTGTTACCAGAAGATGGGAGTCGATACGAAATTGTTGATGGAGAATTGTACGTGGCAAAGCAACCAGATTGGCAGCATCAGTTAGTTAGCTTTCGATTGGGCTTTCTCCTGCAAGTTTGGAACGAACAATCGCAAGCTGGCCTTGTCAATCTGACACCAGGGATCATTTTTGCTGACGATACGAACGTTGTCCCTGATGTGATTTGGATTAGCCAGGAGCGGTTAAAAACAGCATTGCACAAAGATGGAAAACTGCACAACGCACCTGAATTAGTGGTTGAAGTGCTTTCACCAGGCGCAGAAAATGAACGTCGAGATCGAGAAGTCAAGCTGAAACTGTACTCACGCCGTAACGTGAAAGAATATTGGGTTGTGAATTGGCAAGAGCGAACCCTTGAAGTCTATCGAAGAGAAGACGCAGTGTTAACGCTCGAAAAGACACTTGAGGAAAGCGACGTGCTGCAATCTCCAGTCCTACCAGGATTTAGTTGTCAAGTAAGTCAGCTTTTCACTAGCCTCTAACGCTACTTTGTTGACTGCGGCTTCTTCCTCAATTTAAATCCGCATATATGTTTCTAGCTAAAAATCTCTGGCACTGTATCTGGGTTAAACATTATGTGTACTAGTAAACCGCAAAGTATACCTAATGCAAAGAACATGGCAGTATCTCTAATGCCAGATATGAAAATATAGCTGAACAGCGAAATTGTACTTGCCGCTGATAGGAAAAGAGTTATTACTCCTATACCACGTGTGGGTTTAAGCGCAGCTACTATAAATAGGAGAAAAAAACCCGCCAATGCACCTATAATCAGTACTATCCAGCTCCTGAGACCAAAATCGGGGAAGGAGTTGAATGTGAAATCTACACCTTGCAGCGATGATAGTTTGCTGATGACATATAACACAAAAACGATCAGACCTAAGAAAAAGCCTGACCATGCAGACCTCTTTTCATGTGCGCGACCGCAAACCGCCATGCTAAAAATGAGCATTCCAAATATGATACAAGGGACAATGAGCCATAACACAAAACCATAGATGACCTGTAGCATGATCACTATCTCCTTATTGAGCATTTATTCCGTAAGTATAAAGATAAACAGAACGCATGTCAATATTTAATTATAGGGGGTCAGAGCTATTTAAAGTCGCGTTTTATTGTTTTTCCTCGTGCCTTCGGCGCTCGCCGAGAGGAATTGATGAGGAAGTGGCGCCTGTCAGCCCGCCACTTCCTCATCAATTCCTCTCAAAGCAGGCCGGCTTGTGGGCCGACATGAGCAAAGAGACGACTTTTAAATCGCCTGTCGAGGGACAATGAACGCTACTCCCACGCGCCGATCTTCACATAGCCTCTGAGCAAATCACGGGCGATGATGAAGTGCTGAATCTCGTCGGTGCCTTCGTAAATGCGCGTCACACGCAGGTCGCGGTACCAGCGTTCGATGGGTAGTTCGCGGGTGTAGCCCATGCCACCGTGGATTTGCATAACGCGATCAACGACGCGGTTGGCCATACCTGAACCGTACAGCTTGGCGAGGCTGGCCTCGTGATGGTTATCCATCTTCTGGTCGGCCTTCCAGGCAGCATGGAGTACCAGCCACCTGGTCGCCTCAATCTCCACTTTGGAGTCGGCGAGCATCCATTGAATCGCCTGGCGGTCGGCGATGGGCTGACCAAAAGTGACACGTTGTTTGGCATAATCAACGGCCATCTGCAGCAAGCGCTCCGCCGTGCCGACGCAGCGCGCAGGAATGAGCCAGCGCCCCTGGCCAATCCACTGCATACCGAGCCTGAACCCCTTGCCTACCTCCCCGAGGACGTGGTCCTCCGGCACGCGCACGTTCTCGAAGAAAAGTTCGGCAGGTGACCAATCCCCCATGGTACGCACCGGACGTGAAGTCCAACCCATCTCACGGTCTACCAGGAAGCAGGTCACGCCGCCGTCCTGGGGAGGTTGGTCGCGGTCGGTGACGGCAAATACCATGGCGAAATCGGCTTCATTGCCGCCCGTAATGAAGACTTTCTGCCCATTGATCACCCAGTGATTCCCGTCTTTGACTGCGCTCGTGCGAATGGAAGAAGGGTCAGAACCTGCTCCCGGCTCGGTGAGTGCAAAGCATGAGTGGCGCGTGCCCTCGATGGTGGGAATGAGGTATTCTTTCTTCTGCTGTTCGTTGCCCAGATAGAGGATGTTGTCTGCATTACCACCGAAGGTGAAGGGCACAATCGTGCGTCCCAGCTCCATAGCGATGAGTGCTGTCATGACAGCTCCCAGGTTGGCGCCACCGTACTCCTCCGGGGTGTTGATGCCCCAGAAGCCCAGCTCTTTGGCCTTCATGCGCAGGGAATGAAAGACACCTGGTTCTATGCCTGTAGAAAATTTGCCTTCGCTTTGCAGCACTTCATTCTCAAGGGGCATCAGTTCACGCTCAACAAAACGGCGTACAGTTTGCTGAATCATTTTCTGTTCGTCTGTAAGGGAGAAATCCAAGTTGCCCTCCTGGTGGTTTTATGGGTGAGACATTCATGCATCTATTGTATCATGTCAGCCTGAACCTTTTTTGCTGTGTGATATACTAAGCTTGTTTCGATTGCATATAATCACCCCTTCAGAAAGGAACGTTCCTGCAAATAGATGAATGATCAACAGAAGCTACCAGCCGACTATTTTTATCATCAGTTACCCAATGGCCTGGAGATGATCGGCCAGTATATGCCCAGCCTGGGCTCGATCACCTTCGGGTTTCAGTTAGATGCGGCGGTGATCAACGAGTCAGAGGGGAAGCAAGGGCTCGCGCACCTGTTCGAGTATATGCTCTTTCAGGGCACGAAACGTAAAGATGCGCGGGCGCTGAATGAAGCATTTGAGTCGTTGGGGGCACGTAAAGGTGCCAGCACGGGCCTGGAGACGGCGCAAGTGTGGGCACGAATCGTCAATACGAAGTTCGAAGCAACGCTGGACCTTGTGCACGAATTGCTCCTCATGTCCACCTTCCCGCAGGATGAATTGGAGCAAATGCGCAGCATTATTCTGCAAGAGATTCGTCGGCGCGACGATGAGCCAATGAGCCGCATTTTTGACCTGGCACGAGCGAACTTCTATCGCGGCAGTGCTCTTGGTCGCCTCCGTCTGGGTACATCCGAGAGTGTGAGCGGACTGCAACGGCAAGATTTGCTCGATTTCTGGGCTGCTCGCTATCAGCCGAATAATGTGCTTTTCTCGATTGCAGGGAAGTTCAATTGGGACCACGTGGTGGAGCAGATGGAAGCGCTGTTTGGGGACTGGCAAGGGCAGGCGGAGCCATCGCCCAAGCAAGAACCTCATCCTACCGCCAACATCATGCTGGAGGATCAGGAGGGGAAACAAGAACACCTTGGTCTGATGTGCCCTTTCCCTAATTATACCGACCCTGACTACTATGCCGCCCTGGTGATTGGTGAAGTGCTAGGGGGGAATATGGCCTCGCGGCTGTTCGTGGAGGTTCGTGAGAAGCGAGGCCTTGTCTACGGTGTTTCTGCCGGGCTTGCCAGTAATAAGGCTATTGGGGCTATGAATATCTATGCTGGTACGACGCCCGAGCAAGCGCGTGAATGCCTGAAAGTGATCGTTGACGAACTACGCAAGCTGGAGCAAGATGGCATCACCGCTGATGAGCTGACACGAGCCAAGGTGCAGTTGAAGAGCGAGAATGTGATGCGTAGCGAAGGATCCGGCGCACGCATGGGGGCCATCGCTCGCTCCTGGTGGTATGAGCGCAAAATTCGCCCTATCCAGGAGGTGAAAGAGGCAATAGATACCGTGACGCAGGAGCAAGTGTTGGGTGTCCTACGCCGCTTCTCGCCGCTCCATCTTCTCACGGTTGCTGCTATCGGGCCGTTGGACCGTGATGCGCTGGTTGGGGATACCTTGTAAGAGAACAAGCACGTGGCAAGGGAAATGCGGGTGGATAGATACAGTGCAATGAGGTGAGGTGCAATGAACAGGTCGAAACAGCAGAATCAGGCTGTAAAGGATCGTCTCGTGGCAACGATTGAAGCGGAGCATGTGCGCTTCGTCAATCTGGAATTTACGGACGTTGTGGGCATGGCAAAATGTGTGACCATCCCCGTGGAGCAGTTTCCTGATTGTCTCATACATGGCAAGTGGTTTGATGGTTCCTCGCTAGAAGGGTTCGCACGTGTTGCAGAAAGCGACATGTACCTGTTTCCTGATCTTGATACGTTTGCCATCTTGCCAGAAGGGGTACGTCCACAGGCGTTGCGCCAGGAAGCGACCGAGCAGATGGTGGATGACGATGTGGTCGCTCGTGTGATTTGTGATGTACGTACACCTGATGGTGAGCGCTTCGACGGCGATCCACGTGCTACACTGGTGCATGCATTGGATGTTGCTCACTCGATGGGCTATGGTTTTCTCGTAGCCCCCGAACTAGAGTTTTTCCTCTTACGCTATGAGGATGGCATACCCGCTCCATTGCCACACGATCGTGGCGGTTATTTTGATCTTTCGACTGACCTGGCGGCTGCTGTGCGTCGGCAGATGGTGCGAGCGCTCCAGCAGATGGGTATTATGATCGAGTCCAGCCACCACGAAATTGCCGCAGGCCAGCACGAACTCGATTTTGAAATGAAGGATGCCCTGCACATTGCCGATGGACTGATGACGGCCAAATATGTCCTCAAAGCAATCGCCGCGCAGCATGGCCTGTATGCCACCTTTCTCCCCAAACCGTTCCACAATGTCAATGGTTCGGGGCTGCATACCCACCAGCAGTTAGTGAGTCTGTCAACAGGTCAGAATGTCTTCGTCGATGAACAGGGTGAGTATGGGCTTTCCGATATTGGTCGTTACTTCATCGCCGGGCAACTGGCGCATGCACGTGCCATGTGTGCGATTGTCGCCCCGCTGGTAAACTCCTATAAACGCCTGGTGGCGGGATATGAGGCACCCGTATTCGTCAATTGGGGACGTGTGAATCGTGAAGCGCTGATCAGGGTACCCCGACCCAGCACGGACCGCCAGGCGTCGGTGCGTATCGAACTGCGCTCCTGTGACCCCAGTTGTAATCCCTATCTTGCCCTGGCGGTGATGCTGAGAACAGGCCTGGATGGTATCAAACGCAAGCTGCCACTGCCGACAGCCATGGAGGAGAGTCTGTTTTTGCATGACGAGGGCGAACTGCTACATCGGCGTGCACAACTGCTCCCGGCGACACTCGGCGAGGCGCTTGAGGGGTTGCGCGAAGATACATTGATCCGCGAGACCCTGAGTGATTCGATTTACGAGGGCTTTGTGGAAGCCAAAACGATTGAGTGGACCGAGTATCGCAAGCAAGTACACGCCTGGGAAATCGAGCGTTACTTGCCGGTGTTCTAGATGTTAAAGGTCTTTGCGCCGATACTGCTCACCGTGTGCCATGGTGTATACTCATTTTTCATACTGGCAAATGGCGCCTGGATGTGGTATGGTATGTATATATCGGAGAGTTGTCTTAGTAGAAAAAGGGAGGTTCTAAGCCATGAAAAAGGCCGAACGGAAACGAACATCGTTGTTGGCTAATCTGGGCGATCTCAACCGACCTTTGCGTGTTCGACCTGTACGTGTGATGGGACGTGAGTGGTGGGCAGTTGATGCCGAAGATACCTGGCCTGGCATGGTCATGGACCTGCGCCGCCTGGGCTTTGAGTCGATGGCATGGGATGACGAGGTGCTGGTGCGTGAAGGTGCACCGGCCTACGAACCGCAGATGGAAGGTCCGGCTGTGCCGGGAGGGCTGAGGCCTTTTCCGACCATCCATCCGACCATCCAAATCCGCAAGGAATCGCATTCGCTCAACGACTTGAGCTATTTCGATGATGACGATTATGATGAGGATTTGGAGGAAGAAGACGAGTTTGAGCCTGATGACCTTGACGGCGAATAGCTTGTTAGGGGCTTAAGAATACACAAGTGGGGGTGCATGCCACTCCTCTACTCCTGGTACCCGCAATGGACATGACTGCATTACGCGATTAACGCGATGTAGGAGTGTATCTTGTGGGTATCAGGCTTTTTCGCAGTCAACTCCCCAGGGGTACCAGGAGCGGGGGCCTGCGAGGAGTCCTGAATAATTAGTCAAGTGTTAAGGAGCTTCAAGTGTATGTCCATCCTACCTGTCGATGGTTTTGTCTCCGCGGATGGTCTCCAGCTTCACTATCGTCGTTGGTCTCCCTCTGAGCCAGATAGCACTTTGCCTCCCATCTTATTGCTGCATGGTCTGGCTTCTGCAGCACGCATATGGGATCTGGTTGCGCCACTACTGGTGGCGCGCGGATATGTTGCGACTGCTCTGGATCAGCGGGGACATGGTGAAAGCGACAAGCCAGATACTGGCTATGACTTTGCTACGATTATCGCAGATGATACGGCTGCTGTAGAGGCGCTTGGCATCGAACGTCCCGTCGTCGTTGGTCATTCCTGGGGTGCTTCAGTCGCCTTGCAGTATGCTGTCACCCATGCTGATGCAACGACGGCGCTGGTGCTGGTCGAGGGAGGCGTGGGCCAACTTTCGCAACGTCCTGGCTGGACACGCGAGCGGGCGATGCAAGAGCTTGCGCCGCCACGTTTTGCGGGCACTCCACGCGATACTTTCCTCTCCTACATCCGTCGTGGCCCGCTTGGTCAGCAGTGGACGGCGCAACTGGAAGATATTATGTTGCATATCGTGCAACTGCGCGACGACGGTACTGTGGCACCACGTCTGGATTTCGAGAATCACCTGCAAGTGATTGGTGCGATGTGGGATCAGCCGACCTTTGACTTGTATCGGCAGGTGCGTTGCCCCGCCAAGCTCGTTCTCGCGGAGCAGAAACCGACGAGTGAGACTCAAGAGGCGTTTTTGCGCATGCGGCTTGAAGGTATTGCGCGCATTCAGGAAATGCGACCTGATATTCGCGTTGTATGGATGCCCGATACGATTCATGATATTCCGTTGCAACGGCCTGCTGAGCTGGCGCGGGAAATTGCCGATCTGATTTGAACATCCTTGCTACAATCTGCTATAATGAAAAAACCAAACACGGTCTGAGCAAGGAGAGAGCAATGCAGAAGGACACTCAAGCGCAACCTGAGCCGATTCTGACCGAAGAAAGCACCGTCTTGCAGCCGGGCCTCTTTACAGGTGCACCAACAGTTATCATGGAGCCACCAGACCCCGCTACAACCCCTTTCCCGCCGCTGGTACGTACCAACCCGCTCACTGATCGGTCCAGCCTGGCGGCATGCACCCTTCCGTACCAGCAGGAGTTGAAACTGCGTGATAAATCTGATTATACCGTCACCTGTTTTCTCTCGGACTTGAAAATGTTCAGTGACTATGTTGGCCGCGATACCCCTGTGGGGCGCATTACCAAAGAACAAGTGACGGATTGGCTGATGAAGCTGAAGTTTGGCACGAAAGGCCAGACGCCCGCACCGAAAACGATGGCACGCCGCGTCACCTTCCTCAAAAATTTCTTTTCCTGGCTGGCCCGCGAAGGTATTATCCGCGAGAACCCTTCTGCCAGCCTCGCGCTGGAGCGGCCCTTACCGCCTCTGCCGCAACTGCTATTTGATGATGAAGTGCAGCGTCTGCTGGATGCTGCCGCTGAAGATGCTCGCTGTCACTGTCTCGTGTACCTGGTCCTGCATGCCGGGTTGAAAAAAGAGGAAGTGATGGCGCTGAAATTGGGCCACATCGACCTGTCCGATCCGCAGGCTCCCCTGATTACGGTGCGTTTTGCCGCCTCAACTGGCAAACAGCATCGTGAGCGCAGCCTCGCGCTTCCTGCTATATTTACCACCATTTTCAAGCGCTACCAGGCTCAGTATCATCCGACCGATGAAGTGTTTGCCTGCACTGATCGCAACCTGAACTACATTCTGGCACGAGCTGTCAAAGCCGCTGGTATTAAGAAGCGGGTGACATTGCAGTTGCTACGTGATACCTTCGCCGTGCAACAACTGCGTGCTGGTGTGTCGTTGGAGGCGTTGCGGGAAA
>WNFT01001850.1_pt1 | contig 17906 bp, 17 predicted proteins | sample 5400191 | NCBI WGS metagenome assembly WNFT01 (sample SAMN13153359, study PRJNA577476) | soil metagenome | isolation source: 80 cm saprolite under Madrone tree | place: USA:California | collected 2016-06-14 | reverse complement strand
CTCGAGCACGCGGCGGCCATGGGCGCCAACGCGATCATCGGCATGCGCTACGACGCCAACGACGTGGCGGCCGGCGTGACCGAGGTGCTGGCCTACGGCACTGCGGTCGTCATCGAGCCGCCGCCCCCACGGTAGATGCTGCGGGCCAAGCGCGTCTACGACAAGCTCGAGCGCTCCGACGGCACGCGCGTGCTCGTGATGCGGCTCTGGCCGCGCGGCATCAAGAAGAGCTCAGTAGACCTCTGGCTCAAAGAGCTGGGTGCGGAGATCGGCAACCTGCGCGCCTTCAAGGCGGGACACATCGGCTGGCCGGAAATGCGCCGGCGCTATCTGGCTGGGCTCCGGCGCGAGCCGGCCGCCTCGGCCTTCAAGCGTCTCCGGGCCATGGCGAAGCGCGGGCGCGTCACCGTGCTCTGCTCCTGCGCCGATCCGAAGCGCTGCCATCGGAGCCTCCTCCGCGGCGCGCTCGGGGTGATCATGGCCATGGGCCTCCTCACTCCAGCGGCGTGGGCTCCGCCGGCCCAGGCCGAGCACGAGGTCCAGTTCCGCTACACGGTCCTCGGCTACGTCAAGGAGGTCTCCGGCAAGCCGCGCAAAGGCGTGGCGCTCGAGGTGACGCGGGAGAAGACCGGCCTGTCCTACCCTGGGGAGACAGATGCCTCGGGCCTCTACGTCATCGTCACACGGCTTGCCGACGAGAGTCTCGGGGAACGTCTGCTGGTGCGAGCCGGGCCCCGAAGCCTCCGGATCGCCGCGCACTTCGATCCGGCCGACCACGCGGCGGAACGGGGCACGCGGGTGGACTTCACGGGCGACAAGGCGACGGAGCGCCCGGGGCTCTTCCGTACCACCCTCAACCAATTCCTCAGCAAGTGATGGATAAACGAGACTCTTTCTATGCGCTTGTGAGATTGACCGGTCGGTTCTGGATCTGGTTCCTCTTCCGCTCGGTTGACGTGCGGCACGCCGACCGCGTGCCGCGCCAGGGCCCGGTGCTCCTCTGCATCAACCACCCCAACAACCTGATTGATTCGCTGCTGGTGGGCGCCGTGGTGGAGCGCAAGGTCCACTACCTGGCGACGGCGGCGCTCTTCAGGAACCCCATCGTGTCCCGCTTCCTCAAAGCTGTTGGCGCCATCCCCGTCTATCGCCGTCAGGACGATCCCGACAAGATGGACAGGAACGTGGGAGCTTTCGAGGCCTGCGTCGCGACCCTCGCCTCCGGTGGGCTCATCGGCATCTACCCCGAGGGCACGACCCATGCCGAGTCCAGGGTCCAGCGCATCAAGACGGGCGCGGCGCGGATCGCCCTCGACTACGAGTCACAGCGGGAATCACAGCGGGAATTACAGCGGGAATCACAGCGGGAGTCGCGGGGACGCGCGGGCGTCACCGGGGCGCCTCTCGTCCTGATCCCGACGGGCCTGGCCTTCGAGGCTCGCAAGTCGTTCGGAGGGCGGGTCCGCGTCTCCTTTGGCGAGCCCATCGCGCTGGCGCCCTATGTCGACCTCTTCGCCCAACACCCGGTCAAGGCCGTGGACGAGCTGACCACAGCCATCCAGTGGGGCATGGAGGCGGAAGTCGTGCACGTCGAGCGGCTCGACAGCGCGTCGCTCGTCCGCGAGGTCGAGTCCATCTACCGTGACCGCCTCGTGCGCGAGCTCCAGGAAGAGCGCGGGCTCTCCGCGGGCCAGATCGACACCGTCCGGCTCTCGCGCTCGATCGCCGACGCGGCGGCCTACTTCGAGACGCACGCGCCAGAGCGGATCGCCGAGCTCCGCGACAGCATCGGGCACTACCGTGCCATGCTCGCCGCCTACCACGTGCGCGACCAGGCCGTGCGCGAGCGCATCGAGCCGCCCCCGGTGCGTCAGCGCCTGAACCGCGGCTGGAAGGCCGCGATCGGCCTGCCCATCTTCGGCTACGGCCTCGTCACGAGCGGCCTGCCCTATCTGGTGCCTCGCTGGATCGCCCGGCGCACCGCGACCAAAGAGACCAACTACGCGACCACCCGGCTCCTGGCCAGCGTGATCTGCGTCCCGCTCTTCTGGGGTGTCGAGACCTGGCTCGTCTGGCGGCTCGCTGGCGCGCTCTGGGCGATCGGCTTCTTCGTCTCCCTCCCGGTGAGCAGCATCCTCGCGTACCATTACCTGAGAGGGATCGGGAGGCTCCGGGCGCAGGCGCGCCTCGGCGTCGTGAACCTCACCCGTCACCAGGCAGCGACCCGGCTCCTAGCCGAGCGCCGGCGGCTCATCGACCTGCTCGAGCGCGCCAAGAACGACTACCTCGCGGCCACGAAAGGATCGAGCTTTTGAGCATCCACCTCCTCGAAGAGCTCTCGAGCCCGGCCCTCGACGCGCTGCCGCGCGAGAGCACGGTCGTCATCCTGACCGCGAGCCCGCTCGAAACCCATGGCCCTCATTTGCCCCTCGGGGTGGACGCTTACACGGGCCGGTATTTCGCCGAGGCCATGGCCGAGCGCCTCGTAGCCGAGCGGCCGGGCTGGCACGTGGTCCTCGCGCCGACGCTGCACCTCGGCGCCTTTGCCTTCGAAACCGTCGGCACCGTCACGATGCGCCAGCGCGTGGTGCGCGACCTCCTCGTGGACTACGGCAGCGCGCTCGCCCGCGCGGGCTTCCGCCACATCCTGATCTCGAACGGCCACGGTGGGCCCGGGCATCTGGTCGCCCTCGAAGAGGCCTCCTCCATCGTCTCGCGCCGCTACGGCGTCACCATGGCGTCGGTGACGGGCTACCTGGCCTGGGGGCTCATGTCGGGGCGCTACGTGCCACGCTTCGAGGCCGCGCTGGGCCGGCCCATCACCGACGAGGAGCGGAACGCCTTCTCCGAGGACGCTCACGGCGGCTGGTGGGAGACGTCGATGATGCTCCTGCTGCGGCCCGACCTGGTCGGCGATGGCTGGCGCGATCTTCCGGCGGCGCGCTATTCCATGGCGCACCGGCTCATCCCCAACTATCCCCTGCGGAACGGCGGGCAGGGCTACGTGGGCCACCCAGCGCTGGCGGACCCGGAATTCGCCAAGGCGACCCTGACCGTGCTCATGGACGAGGCGATGAAGCTCGTGAGTGGGCTCCTCGACGGGAGCCTCCGGCCCTCGCGCGGCCGCTCGCCATTCTTCGCCATGCCCTTCTTCCGCACCAACTTCTGGCCCGTCGCCGCAGGCGTCGGCGCCGCCGCCATCGCGTTCCTGCTCTCGAGGAAGCAGCCACAAGGAGGCAAGCCATGAAAGCCTACGTGCTCATCGAAACCGCGGCCGGCAAGACCAAGCAGGTCAAGAAGACGCTCGCGAAGGTGAAGAGCCCGCGTTCCAGCGTGTCGGCGATGGACGCCGTCACCGGCCCCTACGACTTCATTGCCGTCGTCGAAGGCCAGACGCTCGACGCCATCGGCAGCCTCGTCACCGACGCCATCGGCATCATCGACGGCGTGACGCGCACCACCACCTGCGTCGCGGTGACTGTCGGGTAGACAAGATCCCTCTCCTCTCTGGGGAGAGGGCAGGGTGAGGGGCGTCCTAGCGGTGCGTGATCGTCACGCCCTCAGTCAGGGTGCGGTGAATCGGGCAGCGTGACGCGCGTCACGTGTCGCTAAGGGCCGCTTTGGGCCGCGTCGGGTGTCGTCGTCGGGGAGAAGTCGGAGGGCGCCCGCGTCTGACGGGAGAGGACCTCCAGCTATTTTTCCTTACCGAAGTAATAGCCAATCACCAATGTGACGACGGGGAGCATCACTGAACCAAGAATCGTCAGCAAAAATTTCCCCGGTTCTACCAACGCGTTCCAATCAAAGTAGTAGGCGCCAAACGTGGCAGCCACGACGACCCACGCCACCATGCCTACAAAGGAGAACACGATCCACTTCGCGATGAGAGAGCGGTCGTCGGCTTGCTGACCCTTGATTCTATCGTCAACTGCCTCTATGCTTTTTTTGTAGTCTTCTTCGGCCGCAGCGAACTCGGAATCAAGATCAGCCATCTTTGATGAATTCGAGAGCTCTGCTACCTGTTCAGCTCTTCTTGGCGCTGGTAGTTACTGCAATCGACAATTTACGCGCCTGCTCAAGGAGATCTCGGATCGTCTTTTCGTAAATTTGTCGTTGTGCCTCGCCTTCTGGAGTCTTGGGGAGAGCCTCCATCTCGTCGCGATATTTCTTGGCTTGATTGAGTAACGCCTCGGCCGCAGAAGACAAGGCCCGCAAAGAGTCAGTCGCAGTGGAGAAATTTTCCGCGCTCATGCCGAGATTATGCTCCGCTCTAAATCTTCCTGTCAACTAGCCGCCCGCGCGTCCCGGCGAGTCCCTCGCCGAAATCCTTCGATCCGTGCGGGCCGAGCCCGCTCAATCACCCATCCGTCGGCCGCCGCGACTGGCGCGCTGCGCTCTCCTTGACCTCCAGAAAACACTCGCGCCGCTCAAGGAGCGCACGAAGCCGGGCAGCTCCGGGTCCTCCAAGTGCTCCCACCACTCTGCAGGACGATCCGGAGAGCAATCGGAGAGAACGGTCCTGCTGGCCCTGGACGGACAGGCTGGCCGGGCCATTTTAGTGATGGGTGATCGTCACTCCTTCGGTGAGCGTGCGGTGAATCGGACACCGGGAGGCGATCTCCGCAAGTCGCTGCCGTTGTTCGTCATTGAGGTCACCGCCGAGGAAAAGTTGAAGGTCAATGCTGTTGATCTTGCCCTCGCCAGGGTCGCGCGTCACGCGCGTCTCGATCCGGTCGAGCGTCCAGCCCTTGCGTTCGGCGTACAGCCGAACCGTGAGCACCGTTCAGGCGCCGAGCGCCGCCAGCACCGTTTCCGACGGCGTAGGGCCCGTGTCCTCCCCACCCTTGTCCACGGGCTCGTCGACCAGCACGCGGTGCGGGCCGATCCGTGCTTCCGTCTTCAAATTGCCGAGCCAGGACACCTCCACCGGTCGTGCCATGTCATCCCCCTGTGCTAGAATTCGCCGGTCATGCGCGTACTCGTCATGGGCGGCACCGAGTTCATCAGCCTGCATCTGGTGCGTGAGCTGCTCTCGCGCGGACACGAGGTGACGGTCTTCAACCGCGGCAGGCGCGCCGAGCGGCTGCCCGTCGGCGTCGTCGCGATCGCCGGGGACCGCAAGGACCACGCGGGCCTCCGCGACCGCCTCAAAGGCCGCCGCTTCGAGGGCGTCTTCGACATCACCTACGCCCCGACCCAAGGCGAAGACGTCGCCGCGCTCCTGGCCGCCCTCGAGGGCCAGCCGCACATCATCTTCATCTCCACTGGGCGAGTGTACGACCACAACCTCCCCATCCCCTACTCCGAAGAGACGCCGCGCGGCCTTTACTGGGGCGACTACGCGCGGCACAAGATCGCCTCCGAGGATCTCCTCTTCGAGAGGCACAGGACGGGCGGCGGGCCGATCAGCATCGTGAGGCCGACCCATGTCATGGGCCCGCTCAATACCCGCAACAATGAGACCTTCTTCATGGACCGGATCTGGCGCGGCCGACCCGTGCTGGTGCCGGGCCACGGTGGCTGGCTCCGCCAGTTCGGGCATGTGGAGGACCTCGCCTTCGCGATGGCGGCGATACTGGGGAATCGCCAAGCCTACGGGCAGGCCTACAACGTGATGGGCGAGGATGCGGTCTCCCAGGTCGGCTTCGTCGAGCTCATCGCGGAGGTGATGAACAAGCCCGTCGCGCTTCGCCATTTCGACGCGGCGCTGCTCAAGAGCTTCGACAAGCCCGGAGCCGTCTTCGGCCAGAATCTCGTCTACGACTGCCACGCCGTCCACACCACCACCAGGCTCCGCCAGGAGCTGGGCATCCTGCCGCGCTACACTCTCCACGCGGCTCTCGCCCAGACGTGGGAGTGGTACCGGCGCGAAAAGCTCGTCGAGCGGCCCGTAGACTTCACCTTCGAGGATGCGATCCTCGCCAAGATCGGCGCGTGACACGCCGCTCCATCCTCGTGTACCACCCCGAGCCCGGCGAGGCTCAGGCCTATGCCCGACTCATCAAGCAAACCAAGCCGACCTTCTCGGTCGCCGTCTGCGCCACGCCGGCCGAGGCAGAGGCCCGCATCGCCGATGCCGAGATCCTCTACGCCTGGAACTTCCCGAGCGAGCTCCTGCCCCGGGCGGCCAGGCTGCGATGGGTGCAAAACATGGGAGCGGGTGTCGAGCGCTTCATGGTTCCGGAGCTGTCTCGCCGCGTGACGGTGACGCGCGTTGGAGGCACCTTCGGTCCCTGGATGGCCGAGTACGTACTGGGCTGGTGCCTGCATGTCACCCTTCGAACGGAGTTGTTCCGCGCCCAGCAGCGCGAGCGGAAATGGCTGCCGGTGGACCCGCTGCGTCTTCACGGGTCGACGCTCTGCGTGGTGGGGCTGGGCGACATCGGGCGCGCAATTGCCCGCGCTGCCCGCGGCGTCGGCATGCGCGTGGTGGGGGTGAACCGGAGCGGCAAGAGGGTGGCGGAGGCTGGCCGCGTCTACAAGACTCGCGATATCGGAAAGGCGGTGGCCGCCGCCGACTTCATCGCGCTGACGGTGCCGCTGACGGAGGCAACACGCGGTCTCATCGGAGCGGCCGAGCTCGCGGCCATGAAACCGTCCGCGTGGCTCATCAATATCGCGCGTGGGCCCATCGTCGATGAAGCGGCGCTCCTCGATGCGCTCAAGGGCAACCGGCTGGGCGGGGCGGTGCTCGACGTCTTCGACGAGGAGCCCCTGCCGCGGGACCACCCACTGTGGAAGCTCGACAACGTAGTGATCACCCCGCACATCTCAGGCCCCAGCGCGCCGGCCGAGATCGCCCCCATCTTCAACGACAACCTGCGCCGTTACCTGACCCGCCGCCCGCTCCGCTACGTCGTCGACCGCGAGCGCGGCTACTAGCAGCCCGGGCGTCGGTTACTCAGTCGCCGACCTCGACCAGCTCCGTGAGGAGCGCCTTGCCCTCGGGCCACTCGCGGAAACCGCTATCGGCGTTGATGTGTCCGGCACGGGCTAGCGTGACGAGCCTGCTGCCCCAGGCGCGAGCAAAGAGCCCGGCGCGATCCATCGTCGAGTACGGGTCATCGGTGCTGGCGACCACCACGCTCGGAAACGGGAAGCGCACCAGGGGAATGGGGCTGAAGCTCCGCACCTCATCGGGCGTGTGGGCGGGCGAGTCCACGTCGGCGGGGGCGACGAGCAGCGCGGCCTTGGCCGACTGTCCGGCCCGCGCGCCGACGCGCTTGGCCCAGTGGGCGACCAGCGAGCACCCGAGGCTGTGAGCGACGAGCACCGGAGGCGCCTCGCACTCGGCGACGTGCCGCGCCAGGGTCGCAAGCCATTCGTCGAGGGTCGGCAGCAGCCAGTCGCGCTGAACGACCCGGTGGCAGGCGGGATCCGCGGCTTCCCACCGGCTCTGCCAGTGGTCGGGGCCGGAGTCGCCATAGCCTGGGAGGATCAGAACAGGGGTGATGGCCACGAGAGAGTCTACCTGGCGGTGATTCCGACGCGGATCACTTCGCCCCTCTTCGCGAGGCGCGCGAGGGGGAGCGTCACTTCGAGGATGAGCTTGAGCACTCCGTAGACGGGGCGCCGCTCCGCGAAGCGCGCAAGACCGGACCGGCCGCGGTCGCGAAGCCAGAAGCCGAGGCTCCAGAGGTAATAACGCGGCTTGGCGCCGTGCCAGCACCACGCGACGCGGCCTCCCGCCTCCTGGACCGCGCGGGTCAGCGTGTCCGGCGAGAAGTGCGAGAGGTGACGCGGCAGCTCGAGCCCGGACCAGGCCTTGCCGAAGATTGCCGCGCCCAGGCCCCCCGCATTCGGCACCTCGACGATCAGGAGCCCGCCGGGCGCCAGCCATGCGAGCGCGCGGCGGATCATGGCGACGGGATCGGGCACGTGCTCGAGAACGTGAAAAGCCGTCACCTCGTCGAAGCGGCCCGGGGCGAAGGGCGCCCCCAGCGCATCGCCCACGTGGAGCTCGGAAGTGAAGCGCCGGGCCTTCGCGGCGGCGGCCTCGTCGATTTCGATGCCCGCCACCTGCCAGCCGAGCGCCTGGGCGACCCCGAGGGCGCCGCCCGAGCCGCACCCGATGTCGAGATAGCGCCCCTGCCCCGTCCACGGCGGGCAGTCCCAGCGAAGCTTTCGCGCGAGACGGCGGGCCCGAAGTCGCGACAGCAGGCCGACAGAGCCGTCGCGAAACTGCGCGTAGCCGAGCGCGCTCGACAGGGCCCGGCGTGCGGCCTTGATACGGCCCGGCGAGCCCTTGAAGGGGATGCGGGGCGAGGGCTCCTGGTGGCGCGGGTAGTGGTCGGGGTAGCAGTCGGCCAGGTGCGCGTCATCCACCCGCGGCTTCTGGTAGAGGAAGCCGCAGCGCCGGCAGCGCGCGACGGTGTAGACGCCGGGCACGGCGAAGGCGCGATCTGGCGTGGTCCAGAGCGGATCGGCGGCCGTTCCGCCGCAGAGAAAGCACGGGGCATCGATCGTGGGCAGCCCCGGGCGGCCTGCGGTTACTTCTTGGAGATCAGCCAATGCCCCACGGCCACGTGCGGCAGCCCGGAACGCTCGAAGGTCTCTACCGCGTCGGCGGCGCTGCAGACCACGGGTTCGCCGTGGAGGTTGAAGGAGGTGTTGAGCACCGCGCCCACGCCGGTGCGGCGCTCGAACTCGCTGATCACCGCGTGGTACTCGGGGTTCCACGACCGGTCGAGGATCTGCGGCCTCGCGGTGGCGTCGTGAGGATGGATCGCGGCTACCAGCGCCTCCCGGGCCTCCGCGCGCGTCGGCATGGCCAGCATCATGTAGGGCGAGGCATGCTGTTTCGGGTTGAACAGGTAGTCCGGCGCGCGCTCGGCCAGGATGGTCGGCGCGAAGGGCATCCAGAAATCGCGGTTCTTGATCATCCGGTTGATGAGCGGCACCACCCGCGGGTCCGACGGGTTGGCGAGGATCGAGCGGTTACCGAGCGCCCGCGCGCCGAACTCCATGCGCCCCGCGCAGCGCGCGACCACACCGTCCGACACGAGGAGCTCGGCGATCTTCTCTTCTATCCGGTCGTGGAAGCCGATCTTGTAGCGTCCCTCGAGTCCGCGCTCGCGGATAACGGCCTCCGCATCCTCGTCGGTCACGCTCGGCCCGAGGTAGGCGGGGCCGAAGGGTTGCACCCATCCCGCCACTCCGCGCCGCGCGCATTCCTCGAGGTATCCGAGGTAAGCCGCGCCCACCGCGTTCGACTCGTCCCCGCAGGACGGGAAGGCGAAGAGCTCCTCCACCCAGTCCTCCTGGCCGATGAGCATGTTCGCTTTGACGTTCATGAACACCCCGCCGCCCAGGGCCAGCCGCGTGCCTCCGTACCGCTGATGCATGAGGCGCGCCCAGCGGAGAAGCGTGTCTTCGAGAAGCCGCTGTGCACCACCCGCGACCGCGTCGAAGCGCAGTCCCAGCGTCGCCCTCAGGAGCAGAGCGTAGCGCTCCCCGGACTTGAGCCAGCGGAAGCGCGCGGGCGTCTGCTCGTCCAGATCGAAGACCTCGCGCAGCGCGGCTTCGGCGCGGCTCGCGTACTTGTCCGCGGCATAGGGCGCCATGCCCATGACCTTGTACTCGTGCTCGCCGAACTTCATGCCGAGGGCCAGCGTCACGAAAGAGTAGAAGGCCCCGAGCGAGCCCGGCGCCGACGGCGTCCCTTCATGACGCGCGAGCGCCAGCGCCTTCCCCGTCGAGGCCGTCGCGCAGAGGCCGTCTCCCGAGTTGTCGTTGGTCAGGACCAGAGCCTCCCTGCCTTCGAAGCCCGAGCCGTAGTACGCCGCGGCGGCGTGGCAGGTGTGGTGGTCGAGGCAGACGATGCGGTCTCTCGGGATGCCGAGGTGATCGGTGACGAAGGCGAACCGCTCGGCCTGGGAGATCCCGAATTTGCCGCGCGAGGCGTCGATCAGGCCGAACTTCGCACCCAGCTTGCGCACCTTCTTGCCGAGGGCGCGGCGAGGCGACGGCCAGGTGACGCCGTAGTACTCCCTGGCATAGGCCTCGTCGTGCAGGACCCGGTTGAGCCACTCGCGCGAGGCGGCGCGGGCGCCCGAGAGGGCAACGACGTCGATCTCGCCCCGGAGGACGCCGCATTCCTCGAGGAGCTTGTCGATGGCGAGGCGCGGGTAACCGGCGTCGTTCTTGAGGCGAGTGAAGCGCTCTTCCGAGGCGCAGCCCACGATGCGGCCGTCCCGAAGGACGGCCGCGGTGGCGCAGTGTGTTTCGTTGATGCCGAGGACGATCATGTCCCCGGCATTATACCCTTCATCATCTCCCTCGCCCCCTCACCCTACCCTCTCCCCCAGAGGGGGAGAGGGTGTGAAGGGGGAGAGGGTTGGGGTGAGGGGGGCTACTGCATGATCCCCGGCGACTCCAGCGTCAGGGCGAGGCGCTCGGAATCCCGCTTCACGACGAGCGGCAGCGGCCGCTCGAGGGGTGACGCGAGCAGCGCCTCGCGCGCCGCCGACAAGGTCAGCACCGGGTGGCCGTTGACCTCGACCAGCACGTCACCGACCTCGAGCCCGGCCGCCTCCGCGGAGCTCCGCCTCACGACGGCAGCCACGGTGGGCGGGCCGTCCGACAGGCGCGCGGTGCCCCCGTTGTCCTGCGCGTCGGGATCGCGCACGAGGAAACCGAACTCCGCGGCGATGCGGTCCGCGGCGACCGTGTCGGGCATCAGGCCGACCCGCACCGTCACGCGTCGTCGGCCGGCGTCGTCACGCCTGAGCACGGTCAGCGGCACCGTCTCCCCGGCCGAGGTCGAGGCGACGAGTCGCTGGAGCGTCCGCGTGTCCACCACCGGCCGCTCGCGGAACGCCACCACGAGATCCCCGTTCTTGAGGCCCGAGGCCTCGGCGGGCGTCTCCTTCATCACTTCCACGATCATCACGCCGAACCCCTCTCGCAGCCCGTGCTTCTGGGAGATCTCCTCCATCTCCTGCTCCGAGAGGTCCCGGATGCGCACGCCGAGCCACCCCCAGGCCTTCGAAGCCGGGTCGGCCGGCGCGGGCAGGAGCAGCAGCAGGAGCGCAAGGAGTACCATCGGCTTCATCACCGGTCTCCGCTCAGCTGGGTGTGGAGGTCGTCGAGGGCCTCCGCCAGCTTCGAAAGCCGCCGCTCCACGTCCACCTCTTCGAGCAGCGCCTGCCTCGCGGCCGCCTCGGGAATGATGGCGGCGGCGATCCGGTCGCACACCGCTCCCGGCGCCGCGCCGCCCAGCGCCTTCTCCATCTCGGCCGTCGGGCGATTGACCGCCCGCAGGATGCCGAGGCACCGGTCGGTCACGCGCGCCGCGAGGGCGCCCACGCCGTCACGCTCCGCGCCGGTCTCGCCGAGCAGGGTGCCGGCGACCATCCGGTAGAGCGTGTCGGCGGGCAGCTCGCGGTCGATGCGGACGCGCGTCTCGCCCTTGAGGAGGATGTTGAAGCGCCCGGTCGCGAGCCGCTCACACTGGACGATGCGCCCGACTCCCGCGATCTGGTAGACGGCGGGCTTGGCGTCGTAGGTCGACTCGTAGCCCGGCTTGAGCCCGACCACTGCCATGCGCTTGTCGCGGGCAAGGCAGTCCATGACCATGGCGCGGTACCGCGCCTCGAAGACGTGGAGCGGCAGCAGCGTGTGGGGAAAGAAGCTCAGGTCGGGCAGCGGAAAGATCGGGAGGAAGATCTTGGCCACCGCGCGGCTCGTGTCAGCCGATGGTCGGCAGCTTGAGCGCCGAGAGGGTTCCCAGACGCTCGGCGACGGCGTCGGCGAGCGCGCGGAACGACGCGGCCTGGACCGAGTCGGGCAGGCCCACCACGATGGGGACGCCCGCATCGCCGCCTTTTCGCGTGTCGATCTCGAGTGGGATGCGCGCGAGGAGGGGCACGCCGAACTCTTCAGCCACCTTGTCGCCGCCGCCTTCTCCGAAAATGGCGTACTTCGCGCCGGTGTCGGGGGCGACGAAGCAGCTCATGTTCTCGACGATGCCCAGGATCGGGACGTTGAGCTTGCGGAACATGGCGAGCGCCTTGCGGACGTCGAGGAGCGCCACATCCTGGGGCGTGGTCACCATGACGACGCCGCCCAGCGGCACGACCTGGGACAGCGAGAGCTGCGCATCGCCCGTGCCCGGGGGCATGTCGAAGACGAGGTAGTCGAGCGGGCCCCACATGACGTCGCGCAGGAACTGCTGGACGGCGGAGTGGATCATCGGCCCGCGCCAGACCAGCGCCTCGCGCTCGGCGACGAGGAGCCCGATGGACATGATCTTGATGCCGTGGGCCTCGACCGGGATGATCTTGTTGTCGAACATTCCGGGCTTGCCCTTGGCGCCCATCATGATCGGCACGTCGGGGCCGTAGACGTCCACGTCCACCAGCCCCACTGCGTGCCCCTTCTGCTTGAGCGCCAGCGCCAGGTTGACGGCCACCGTGGACTTGCCAACCCCGCCCTTGCCTGACGACACGGCGACGGTGTGCTGGACCTCGGGAATGAAGGCGGCCGCTGGGGCGCCGGGCTTGGGCATGTCTGCCATGGGAGCGTTCGTCTCCTCGGATCGCGGTCGGTGCGTCTGATCGGAGTATAGGGTTGTCAGAGCGAGCGCGTCAAGGAACAACCCCTGTGCGATGCGCTCCAACTCCGCAAAGAAGTTGAAAAATCGGGGCGAAACTGCTACAAAAGACGGGTGATCGGACCCGACGATTTCCGCCGCGTCCTGGGCCACTTCTGCTCGGGCGTCACCGTCATTACCACGATGGACCCGGAAGGCCGCCCCGCCGGCCTCACCGCCAGTGCTTTCACGTCGGTCTCCCTCAATCCACCGCTGGTCCTCGTCTGCGTCGCCCACGACGCGCACAGCTACCCCGCGCTGGCCGCGGCCAGCCACTTCGCCGTCAACATCCTGGCCGGGCACCACGAGACGGTATCCTCGCGCTTCGCGACGAAGCCGGCCGCGCATCCGTCGGAGAAGTTCGAGGGCGTCGATTTCCGCCAGAGCGCGCTCGGGCTGCCCGTGCTCAAGGATTCGCTCGCCGAGCTCGAATGCGCGACCGTCCACGCCTACCCTGCGGGGGACCACACCATCCTCGTGGGCCGGGTCGAGGCCGCGGAGTCCCGCGGCGACGCCGGCTTCGAGCCGCTTCTCTACTACCGCGGCAAGTACCGCCGCCTCCACAACCCCGCCTCGAAAACGTAGGAGGAGTCAACTGATGCCCATTCCGCTCTCGCGGCCGCCGGTGGACGACGAGGTCAAGCAGGCGGTCATCGCCGCCGTCGAGTCGGGGCAGTACATCCTGGGCCCGGAGTGCAAGGCCTTCGAGAAGGAGTTCGCCGCCTACAACGGCGCCAAGCACGCCGTCCTGACGACGAGCGCCACCTCGGCGCTCTGGATGCTGATCAAGGCCTTCGGCGCCAAGGCGGGCGACGAGATCCTCGTGCCGTCGCACACGGCCTTCCCCACCATCGAGGCCATCTGCTTCGCGGGAGTGACGCCGGTCTTCGTGGACATCGACGAGACCTATACGGTGGACGTCAAGGATGCCGCCGCCAAAGTGACCCCGCGCACGGTCGGTTTCATTCCCGTGCACCTCTACGGCCACCCGGCCAATCTTTCCGCCATCCAGGACCTCTGCGCCAAGCACAAGCTCTGGCTCCTGGAGGACTGCGCCCAGGCCCATGGGGCCGCGTGGCAGGGCAAGAAGGTCGGCTCGTTCGGCCGCGCCGCCGCGTTCTCGTTCTACCCGTCGAAGAACCTCACCGTCATGGGCGACGGCGGCCTCCTCCTCACCGAGGACGACGAGGTGGCGGCGCGCTGCCGGCGCATTCGCGACCACGGCCGGCAGAACAAGGACATCCACGTCGAGATCGGCTTCAACCTGCGCTTCAACGACATCCAGGCCGCCGTCGGGCGCGTGCTCCTGCGCCGCCTCGACACCATGAACGACCACCGTCGCAAGCTGGCCGCCCGGTATACGGCGGGGCTCGCGGGCCTGCCCCTCGTGCTGCCGGCCGAGTCTCCGGGCGCGCGGCACGTCTACCATCTCTACGTGGTGCGCACGGCCCGGCGCGCGGAGCTCGCGACCTTCCTCAAGGACAAGGGCATCGCGACGGGCATTCACTACCCCGTGGCCAGCCACCAGCAGCCGGCCGTCGAGTACCTCAAGCCCGGACCGCTCGAGCACACCGAGCGGATCGTGAAAGAGATCCTGAGCCTGCCCATCTCCGCCGGGCACACCCTCGCCGAGGTCGACGAAGTCGTGACGGCGGCGCGAAGCTTCTTCAAGGCGTGAGCGAACCGCTCCGAATCCTCCAGCTCTACCCGAAGAGCGACTACTTCACCGGCGCCGCCGTCCAGCTCCTCGAGCTGGCGCGCGGCCTGAAGGACCGCGGCCACCACGTCGTCGTGGCCACGCGCCCGGGCGAGGGCTGGGCCGAGAAGTGTGCCGAGGCGGGCCTGGCCTACCAGGCCGTGCCCATGCGTTCCGAGGCGGACGTGAAGTCCGTCCCGCCACTCGTGCGGCTCCTCCGCCGGCACCGCATCCAGGTCGTCCACGCCCAGAAGGGCAAGGCGCGGACCCTGGCAATGATGGCGGGCCTCTTCACGAAGATCCCGGTACTCATCCTCAATCGGGGCGTGAGCTTTCCGATCGACGCGTTCAGCAGGCTCGGCTACACGACGAAGCGGGTGACCGCCATCGTCGCCGTCTCGGAGTCCATCAAGCGCGGGCTCGTCTCGCAGGGCGTTCGTGCGGACAAGATCCACGTCATCTACTCCGGTACGGACACGGCGCGCTTCCACCCCGGCGTGGACCGGACCCGCGTCCGCCGCGAGCTCGGCCTCGGCTCCGAGCACTACCTCGTCACTCAGATCGGCATCCGGAGCTGGAAGGGCAACGACGACACCATGGACGCCATGAAGACCGTGGCGACACGGGCGCCCCAGGCTCGCCTCCTCTTCGTGGGCGCCAAAGAGGCCAAGGCCACGATCCTCCGCGAGAAGGCGGCGGCCCGCGGCCTGGCCGACCGCACACACGTGTTCCTGTACCGTGAAGACATCCCGGAGATCCTGGCCGCGAGCGACGTCTGCGTGGATGCCTCCTACGCGGGCCTCGGCATCACCGGCACGCTCCGCGAAGCCCTGGCCGTCGAGACGGCCGTCATCGGCACGGAGCTCGAGGGCAATCCCGAGCTCATCACCGACGGCGAGACCGGCTACCTCTTTCCGCCCCGGGATGCCGGCGCCCTCGCGCGCTGCATCCTGCGGATGATCGAGGATCCGGGTCGGGCGGTCGCGATGGCGCGGACGGGGCGCAAGCGCGTCGAGGCCGAGTTCTCCGTGACCGCCAAGCTCGACCGCACCGAGGCCCTCTACCGGCGCCTGCTCGCAGCCAAGCGCCTCGCCTGATGGCCGCGAAAGACCGGTACCGCCTGCTGCTGAGGCTGTGGCCGTATCTCCGGCCCTACCTGCCCTTGCTCATCCTTGGCAGCTCCATGGCCCTGGTCGTTTCCTCCTGCGAGGGTTTCATCGCCTGGCTCGTCAAGCCCGCCCTGGACGACATCTTCGTCAAGCGCGACCTCTTCATGCTCAAGGTTCTTCCCCTCGTGCTCCTCGGTACCTACATCGTCAAGGGCTTCGGGCGCTACTGGCAGTCGTACCTGATGGCGTCCGTCGGCGAGCGCGTGATCGCCCGCATCCGGCGGGAGCTCTACCGCCACATCCAGGGCATGTCCCTGTCCTTCTATGCGCAGATCCACTCGGCGGAGCTGATGACCCGGGTCGTCAACGACGTGAACCGCCTCGCGCGGCTGTCCTCGACGGTGCTCGTGATGGGCGTCCGGCAGGTCGGCACCATCGTCGCCCTCCTCACCGTCATGTTCCTGCGCGAGTGGGTGTTGGCGCTGATCGCCGTCCTCATCTTCCCCGCCGTCGGCGTGCTGTTCCGCACCGTCGGCCGCAAGCTCTACAAGATCGGGAAGCGCTCGCAGGAAAAGATGAGCGAGCTCAATATCGTCCTGCAGGAGGCCTTCACCGGGAACAAGATCGTCAAGGCCTTCGGCCGCGAGCGCCTCCAGCAGGACCGCTTCGACGGTGTCAACGAGCGCCTCCTGAGGCTCGCCCTCAAGGACCACCGCGTGGACGAGCTGGCCGAGCCTCTCATGGAGATCCTGGGAGCGCTGGGGATCATGGGCGCCATCTGGTACGGCGGCTATCGCGTCATCAGCGGGGCGCTGACGCCCGGCGAGTTCTTCTCCTTCACGGCGGCCGTCATCCTCCTCTACGGGCCGGTGCGCCAGCTCGGGCGCATGATGAACACCGTCCAGCAGTCGCGCTCGTCCGTCGAGCGCGTGTTCGAGATCCTCGACACGCCCCCGACCATTGCCGACCGCCCCGGCGCGGCACCGGTTCGGGACTTCCACGACCGGCTCGTCTTCGAGAGCGTGTCCTTCCGCTACCCCGAGGCCGAGGAGGACGCGCTCGCCGACGTCTCCCTCACCGTGCGCAAGGGAGAGATGGTCGCCTTCGTCGGCATGTCGGGAGCGGGCAAGACGACTCTCATGGACCTCGTGCCGCGCTTCCACGACGTCCAGGCCGGGCGTATCATCCTCGACGGCCGTGACATCCGCGAGGTGTCGGTCGCCTCGCTCCGGGCGCTCATGGGCATCGTCACCCAGGAGACCTTCCTCTTCGCCGACACCATTGGCTACAACATCGGTTATGGCAGGCCCGGCGCCACCCAGGCCGACATCGAACACGCCGCGAGGATGGCGCAGGCCCACGAGTTCGTGGCCGTGCTGCCCGAGGGATACGCGACGCCGGTGGGCGAGCGCGGGGTCAAGCTCTCGGGCGGGCAGCGCCAGCGCCTCGCCATCGCCCGCGCGTTCCTGAAGGACCCGCCGATTCTGATCCTGGATGAGGCGACCTCCGACCTCGATGCCGAGAGCGAGTTCCTGGTCCAGCAGGCGCTCGGCGAGCTGATGAAGAACCGGACGGTGCTGGTGATCGCCCACCGGCTCGCCACGGTGAAGCACGCCGACCGCGTGGTCGTTGTCCACGGCGGGCGCATCGCCGAGATTGGCACCCACGAGGAGCTGATGGCGCGCGAGGACGGCATCTACCGCCGCCTCGCGACCCTGCAGTCGCTCGACGCCCTCCCCGCTAACTAGTCAGATCGCCGAGGAAACGCCGGGTGGGGCAGGGGACGCTCCCCTCGCGGACCACACTAAGTCCCATCCCGCCTTCCGCTCTCTACGCCGCCACGAGATGTCGGTTGTCGGCTTCGAGAATCTGCGCAGAAGATATGGGTCCGCGAGGGGAGCGCCCCCTGCCCCACCCGGCTCGCGTGAGCCGATGAACGCATACCTTGACACGGCGCCGGCTTCGTTCTTGTGTCCAGTGCCGGTCGTAGCGGGGAGGGCGAAGCTGGCCCAGCTCCGCCCGTTTGTCAACACACTTCGAAGAACTATTCGCGGAACTTGTTCACGATGGGGAGGCGCCAGTCTTTGCCGAAGGCGCGGGGGGTGATCTTGATGCCGATGGCGCCCTGGCGGCGCTTGTACTCGTTCCGGTCCACCATCGCGATGACGCGCTTGACCGTGGGCGTGTCGAAGCCCCGTGCCACGATGTCGGCCACGCCCTGGTCGCCCTCGACGTAGCATTCCAGGATCGCGTCGAGGACCGCGTATGGCGGCAGCGTGTCCTGGTCGGTCTGGTCCGGGCGAAGCTCAGCCGAGGGCGGCCGCGTGAACACGGCCTTCGGGATCAGCTCGCGCCCCGCCCGGGCGTTGGCGTGCTCGGAGAGCTTGTAGACCAGCATTTTCGGGCAGTCCTTGATCACCGCGAAGCCGCCCGCCATGTCGCCGTAGAGGGTCGTGTAGCCGACCGAGATCTCGCTCTTGTTGCCGGTGTTGAGCACCAGCCACCCGAA
>WNFT01001849.1_pt1 | contig 17914 bp, 9 predicted proteins | sample 5400191 | NCBI WGS metagenome assembly WNFT01 (sample SAMN13153359, study PRJNA577476) | soil metagenome | isolation source: 80 cm saprolite under Madrone tree | place: USA:California | collected 2016-06-14 | reverse complement strand
TGAGAGCCCGCCGCCCCCGCGCCGTTCGGACGCGCGGACGGGGTCCGCCACGGGCAACGGCCCGGCCACCGCGGTCACCAGCGCGTCGGCCTCCGAGCGGAGCTGCGCCACGATCGAGTCGATTTGCTCGTACACCGTCTCGAGCGGCAACTGCATCAGCATCATTCGCGGCACGATGTGCTGCAGGACGACACCGTAGATCCCGCTGAGGACGACCAGGGTGAAGAGCCCCATGAGCGTGAACGTCAGCGGGCCGCCCCACCGGAAACCGCTGTGGAACAGGATCAGCACGTAGCTGAGCAGGCCCAGCCAGAGATGCCCTTTCATCCATGTCGTGGCGCGTCCGATGCGCCAGGTCGGAACCTTGCGCCGGGCCCCGAGCAGGCCCGCATACAGCATGAGCGCGAGGCCCGCCGCGCCGAAGATCAGGCCGGGCCAGCTGCCGCCGCTGGGCCCGTGCAGCGCGCGGTGGACGTAGACGAGATACGCGGCCAGGGCCAGGAGGGCGGTGATGACCGTTCCGACGATCCAGCGGCGGTGATCGGCGCCGATGAGCATGAACGGGGTCAGGAGCCGGGCGGCTTCGAGGGGCCGAACTTCTCGGCGAAGAACGTCAACGGCTCGACGCGGATGGCGGCGTCGTGCGGGCACGCGTACACGCACGCCGGCTCCTCGAGCTCCCGACTCAGATCGCAGGTCGTCGCCTTCTCGCGGACGACGGCCTTCTTGCGGCCCGGCTGCAGCTCGTCGTCGGCGGCGACCGTGAAGGCGTGCATGTTGATGTTCCCGTAGGGACAGCTCTCGGCACACAGGCCGCAGCCGATGCACCAATCCTCGATGAGGATCTCGAGCGAGTCGCGACGGCGGATCGAGCCCACCGGGCAGCCGATCATGCAGAGCGGATCGCGGCACGAGCGGCACGACGTCGCCACCAGGTACTTGTCGAAGCGCAGGCCGTCGCGGACCAGGCGGGTGACGCCCTCGTGCGCGTCCGCGCAGGCGCGGACGCAGAGATCGCAGCGGGTGCAGCGCTCGAGATCGATGAGGAGCAGGTTCTGCGCCTCCATCAGCCCCTGCGTGAGAAAGTCCGCGATCGGCACCGTGCTGACCTGCTGGTGACGCTCCTTGTCCTGGGCCAGGAGGCCGGCGGCGACCTCCTGCAGCTTGGCCCCGATCTCGGGAAAGCGCTCCAGCATCGCGTGGAAGTCCTCGCCGCGGATCTGGATGACCTCCACGTGATCGAGCGCGCTGCAGGTCGCCGTGCGAACGCCGGCGCCCAGCAGCCCGATCTCCCCGAAGTAACTCCCCCGGGCGAGGTAGCGCAGCACCATCTCGCCGCCGGGGAACGCCTGCGTGACCTTGACGAAGCCGATGCGGACCAGGAAGAAGCTGTCGGCCGGCTCGCTCTGCCGGCAAATCACCTGCCCCGGCTCGTAGCGGACCAGCTCCACGCGGTTGCGGAGGTGGTCGAGGAAGTCGTCGGTGAGACCCGCGAACATGGGCACGCTGCGGAGATGCGTCACGAGGGCGCGTTCCCGGTATCGCCGGTCGAGGTCGGCCTTGAAGCGCTTGTTCTTCTGCAGCATGTGGAGGACGTTTCGGAGCATCTCGAGGACGACCGTCTCTTCCACCGCGCGCACCGTCGCCGAGCGCGGGTAGAAGCTCATGCACGTCATCTCGCCGAAGATCTCGCCGGCGCCGAAGCGCGCCACCGGATTGCCGTAGTCGAGGTCGACGGGGCCGTCGATCGGGATGAACCGCGGCTCCTCCTCGCGCTGGTCCTCTTTGTTGCTCACGAGCCGGCTGAGCCGGCGCAAGAAGTTCGCGACGCCCACGCGTCCCGTCCGGCGGCCACTCTTCACGTGGGCCATCGGCGTGGAGATCGACACCTCGACCTGGCCGCTCAGCACGTAGAAGGCGGTGGACCCGTGCTCGCCCTCCCGGCAGATGATCTCGCCCGGCCGGAAGCGCCGCCGGACGATCGAGCCTTTGTTGAGGGCGAGGAACGTTCCCGAGCTGCCCGCGAAGATCGGAAGCCTCAGCAGCTCCTCGGGGGACAGCAGGTCTCCCTGCGGCAGCCGGACGTCGAGCACGCTCTTGTTGGTGAGCGCTCCCGTCGGACACGAGACCATGCACTCGCCGCAGCCCACGCACGTGGAGTGCCCCATGGGGACGTCGGCATCGAACGCGATGGCCGCCCCCGATCCTTTGCCCATCCGGCCGATGACGAAGTTCTGCTTGACCTCGCTGCAGGCGCGGATGCACCGGTCGCACAGGATGCAGGCGGAATGGTCCACCTTGATGATCGGCGACGAGTCGTCGATGCCCCGGGCGCTGAGCCGCGGCGTGAATCGCGACGTCTGCAGTCCGGCGCGACGCGCCTGAGCCTCCAGCTCACAGTCCCCCGTGGCCGTTTGCCGCAGGCAGGGACTGGGATGGTCGGCCAGCAGCAGCTCGTAGAGCATGCGTCGGGCCCGCTGCACGCGCTCGGTGTTCGTGCGCACGTCCATGCCCGGCTCGACGGTCCTCACGCAGGAGGCGGCGAGCACGCGACCGCCGGTCACCTCGACCGTGCACACGCGACAGACGCCGACCGGTCCCTGGTGCTGGGCGTGACAGAGGGTCGGGATGTCGACGCCGATGCTCCGAGCGGCGTCGAACACAGTCGTCCCTGCGGCGACCGCGACCGGCGTCCCATCGATGGAGAGATTGACCACGCTCATGCTCACGCCATCGGGCACACGCCGGACGGACATCGCTGCCGGGCGACGTGTGCCTCGATCTCCTCGGGGAAGTGCGTGATGACCGACTTGATGGGCGCCGGAGCCACCTGGCCCAGGCCACAGATGGACGTGAGGGCCATCGCCTCCGACAGCTGGTCGATCGTCTCGAGGTGCTCGGCGTGGCCGCGGCCGTGAGCGATCTCGCTCAGGATGTCGACGAGCTTCGCCGAGCCGACACGGCAGGGCACGCACTTGCCGCACGACTCATTCTTGAAAAACCGCACGGCATTGAGCGCCATGTCGAGCATGCAGGTGCCGTCGGCGCAGACGACGATGGCCCCGGACCCCAGCATCGACCCCGCCTGCTGGAGCGATTTGAAGTCCAGCGGCACGTCGACCATCGACGCGGGGAGATAGCCCGACGACGCACCCGACGGGGCGAACGCCTTGAGGGCCCGTCCATCGAGCACGCCGCCGGCGCGCTCGACGATCACCTCACGCGCCCGGGTGCCCATCGCGATCTCGTACACGCCCGGGCGCTCGACGTGACCGCTCACGCCCACGAACTTCGGGCCCGCCGCGCCGCCCCGCCCCAGACGTTTGAACGCCTCGGCGCCGGTCGTCAGGATCAGCGGCACCAGGGCGAACGTCTCCACGTTGTTGATGAGCGTGGGCTTTTGCCAGAGCCCGTGCGTGCCCGGGAACGGCGGCTTGTTGCGCGGCTCCGCGCGCTTGCCCTCGAGCGCCTCCAGCAGCGCCGATTCCTCGCCGCAGATGTAGCCGCCGGGGCTGACGAAGAGGCTCACGTCGAAGGGCACGCGACCGCCGCGCGCGCCGGCACCGAGGAGGCCGCGCCGTCGGCAGTCGTCGATCTCGCGCTGCAGCACCGCCGCCTGGGCTTCGTACTCGTGGCGGATGTAGATGATCCCGGTGCGGGCGCCCGTCACCATGCCCGCCAGGATCATGCCCTCGAGCACGAGGTGGGGAGCGTGCTCCATGAGGAAGCGGTCCTTGATCGTACCCGGCTCGCTCTCGTCCGCGTTGCAGACGACGTACTTCTCCGGGCCCGGGGCGGCCCGGACGATCTCCCACTTGACCCCGGTCGGAAAGCCCGCGCCCCCGAGCCCGCGAAGCTCGCTGGCCTTGAGGGTGGTGAGCACGCCTTCGATGTCGCGACTGGCCAGGAGGCCGTGCAGCGCCGCGTAGTGGACGCCCGCTGCGTAGGGGTGGATCCCGAGCGGGGTGGAAGCGCGCGTGCTCTCCATATGCGGCAGCGCGGCGCCCGCCGCCGCCGCGCCGACCAGATCCGTCAGCCGGGCCGGCGTCAGCCCCGGGACGATGACGTCGTTGATGGAGCCGGCCGGCGCCCGATCGCACTGTCCGAGACACGACACCGGGCGCACGACGACGCCGGAGAGCTCGCGGCCGGCGAGGTGGGCTTCCAGCGAGCGGCTGAGCTCGTCGGCGCCGCGGAGATGGCACGACATGTCGGCGCAGACGCGCACGTCGACCGCGGGTGGCGCCGTGAGCCGGAAGTGCGGATAGAAGCTCGCCACTCCGTGGACGTCGTAGAGCGGAATTCGCGCGCGCTCGGAGAGGGCCCGGAGGGCGGCGGCGGGAAGGTACCCGTGCTCCCGCTGGATCGCGCGAAGCTCGTCGATCAGCATCGCTCTCTCGGACATGGCCCTCACCGGCAGATTTCGAATTCGGTGCGCGAAACCTACGCTTGGTGACCGGGCCATGTCAACGACTGCCCACAGGCAGGGCGGCCGGACGGCCGATAACCTTTACCGGTCCGCGAACTCGGGATAGGATTGCGGCCTCACGGCACCGGGTTGGGCACCGCACCGCCGCACAGGACAGGGGACCGAGGAATGGTCGCGCTGATTGTCGTGGCCCTGGCCGCGCTTCCCGCCGTCTCCGGCCAGCCGACGGTGACCGCGCCCGCGTGGGCGACGCCAGCGCCCGTGCTCCTGGCCCAGCGCCCGCGGCGTCCCGGGGCCGATTCGCCGGAAGAGACGCCGACCCCACCGCAGCCGCCGCCCACGACGACGCCGCCACCGGCTCCGCCGAAGTCCGAGGACAAGCCACCCGGCTTCACCGGTCCGAGCTCCAGTCGGCCGGTTCCGATCCAGACCAGCCCCGACTTCGTGCCGATCCTCGACCGCTGGCGCCTGGGATTCCCCGACTGGAACCGCTACGAGCGGCCGCTGGAGGCGCCGTACGTGCGAGGGCGCTGGTGGGATCCGTACAACCAGAACGTCCTCAAGGGCGATTATCCGATCTTCGGACAGCGCTACTTCCTGAGCGTGTCGGCCATCAGCGACAGCCTGCTGGAGCTGCGGCGGATCCCGCTGCCGAGCAACGCCAGCGCGGCCGAGCCCGGAAAAGCGGAGTTCTTCGGCACCGGCGATCAGATCTTCGTCAACCAGAACTTCATCCTGTCGTTCAGTTTCTTCAAGGGCGACACGGCCTTCAAGCCGCGGGACTTTGAAATCCGCGTGACGCCCGTGTTCAACCTGAACTACCTCGACGTCCGGGAGACGGGCATCGTAAACGTCGACGTGCGCGAGGGCACCACGCGCTTCGACAGCTTCAAGAGCCTCCAGGAGCTGTTCGTCGAGTACCACCTCGGCGATCTCAGCCCGCACTACGACTTCATTTCCGCCCGCGCGGGGATCCAGCCCTTCACCAGCGACTTTCGCAGCTTCATCTTCAGCGACGACCAGCTCGGCTTCCGCCTGTTCGGCAACCTCGGGTCGAATCGGTATCAGTACAACGCCGTCTACTTCCGTCCCCTGGAGAAGGACACGAACAGCGGACTGAACCGGCTGCTCGACACGCGCTCGCAGCACCTCGGCATCGTCAACTTCTTCGTTCAGGACTTCCTCACGCCGGGCTACACCCTGATGTTCAACCTGCACGTCCTCAACGACAGCGGCGACAAGCACTTCGACACCAACGGGTTCCTGATCCGACCCGCCCCGGTGGGCACGCTCGCCCGAAAGGTCGTGGATGCGGTCTGGCTCGGGTGGAACGGCGACGGCCACATCGGTCCCATCAACGTGACGCACGCGTTCTACCAGGTCGTGGGGCGCGAGAACCGCAATCCGATCAATGATCGGGCCCAGGACATCAGCGCCCAGATGGCGGCGCTCGAAGTGTCCACGGACCTGGACTGGCTCCGGCCGCGCGCCTCCTTCTTCTGGGCCTCCGGCGACTCGAAGCCCGCCGACCGCGTCGCGCGGGGGTTCGACACGATCTTCGACAATCCGAATTTCGCCGGCGGCGGCTTCAGCTACTGGGTGCGCCAGGGGCTGCCTCTCACCGGCACCGGGCTCGAGCTGGTGGGCCGCAACAGCCTCGTCCCCAGCCTCCGCAGCAGCAAGATCGAGGGCCAGCCCAACTTCGTCAATCCCGGCCTCTTCCTGTTCAACGTGGGTGCCGACGTCGAGCTCACGCCGAAGCTCAAGGCGATCCTGAACGTGAACTATCTGCGCTTCCATCACACCGCGGTCCTCGAGCGCCTGCTCTTTCAGCCGAACATCCGGGAGGACATCGGCATCGACTACAGCCTCGGTCTCCGCTGGCGGCCGTTCCTGATCGACAACGTGGTGATCACGGGCGGGGTGGGCGTGCTCCAGGCGCTCGGCGGTCTGCGCGACGTGTACACGAACGAGACGTTCACGTTCACGGCCCGGGGGCTCGAGAAGACCACCGGATTCCCCTACGACCTGCTGTACTCGGCCTTTCTCTCCATGACCTTCACGTTCTGAGCAAGATCCACCACGCATGAGCGCGTCGTCCAGACGAAGGCTGTGGCGCTCCTTCGCGGGGGTGGCGGTGGTCGCCGCCGCCACGCTGTCGACCCTCGCGCTCGCCGGCTCCGGCGAGCTCGCGCAGCGGATCCGGCGGCCGTCCGAGACGCCCGAGGTGCCGCCCGTGCCCTCCCCAGCGCCGGAACCCGCGACGTCGGAGGGGCCCGACCTGAGTCGGCAGAGTCAGGCGGACGTCGACCGGAAGAACGTCGGCTGCGTGACCTGTCACACGGTGACCGACGCTCCCACCATGCACACGGCCACCACGGTGAAGCTCGCGTGCGTGGACTGCCACGGCGGGCGCGGCGATGTCGCCCGTGCGGCCGCGACGCAGCCCGGGTCGACCGCCTACGACGACGTCAAGAAGAAGGCGCACGTCCAGCCGCGCCTCGCCGAGCTCGCGAAGAGCGCCGCCAACCCGCGCGCGTACGTCCGCCTCGCTCAGGAGAGCGCCGACTACGTCCGCTTCGTCAACCCCGGCGACCTGCGAGCGGCGCGGCTGGCGTGCGGCCAGAGCCGCTGCCACGCGGCCGAGGTGGCGCAGGTCGAGAAGAGCATGATGACCACCGGGCCCATGCTCTGGGCGGCGGCCCTCTACAACAACGGGAGCTTCCCGCTGAAGCGCCCCCTCTTCGGCGAGAGCTACACGGAGAGCGGCGAGCCGCGCCGGCTCTACACGACGCCGCCGACGACGCTCGCGGAGACCGTCGGCAACGGCGTGCTGCCCTGGCTCGAGCCGCTGCCGCGCTTCGAGATCGGGCAGCCGAGCAACGTGCTGCGCATCTTCGAGCGCGGCCAGCAGCGGCCGCTCGAGCTCGGGGTGCCGAACGTCGACGAGGCGCCGGGCCGGCCCGCCAACCGTCTGAGCGCGCGGGGGCTCGGCACGCTGAACCGCATCGACCCCGTTTGGCTGAACCTGCAGCGCACCCGGCTGTTCGATCCGGCCCTGTCGTTCCCGGGCACCAACGATCATCCCGGCGACTACCGCTCGAGCGGCTGCACGGGCTGTCACGTCATCTACGCGAACGACCGGTCGCCGGTGCATTCCGCCGCCTACGCGCAGTACGGCAACCGCGGACGCAGCGCCACCGCCGATCCGACGATCGCACGGAACGAGTCGGGCCATCCCATCAAGCACGTGTTGACGACGTCGATCCCCTCGAGCCAGTGCGTCGTGTGCCACCACCATCCGGGCACCACCGTCACGAACAGCTTTCTCGGCTACACGTGGTGGGACAACGAGACCGATGGCACGCTGATGTATCCGGGCGAGGAGCCCAAGCTCACGGCGGAGCAGATCGACACCATCGAGCGGTCGAACCCCGACGGAGCGGCCGTGCGAGGCCGATGGTCCGATCCCGAATTCCTCGCCAACGTCACGGAGCTGAATCCCAAGCTCACGCGGACGCAGTTCGCCGACTTCCACGGCCACGGCTGGGTCTTCCGCGCCGTCTTCAAGCAGGACCGCAAAGGGCAGCTGCTCGACGGCGCCGGCGCCGCGGTGCAGCCGGACGACCCCGAGCGATTCAAGAAGGCCGTGCACCTGCGCGACATCCACCTCGAGAAGGGGATGCACTGCGTCGACTGTCATTTCAAGCAGGACGTGCACGGCAACGGCAAGCTGTACGGCGAGACGCGCGCGGCCATCGAGATCACCTGCACGACGTGTCACGGCACGATCCAGCAGCGGGCGACCCTCAAGACGTCGGGGCCCGCCGCGCCCGCCGGCGGGACGGATCTGTCGTCCCTGCGCACGCCGTTCGGCCAGCGCCGGTTCCAGTGGCTCGGCGAGGCGCTGACCCAGCGGTCGATGGTCACCGAAGGCCTGCAGTGGATGGTGACGCAGGTGGCGGACACGATCGATCCCGCCTCGCCGTGGGCACGGGCCAATCCCGAGCGCAGTGCGAAGTCCCGCCTCGCCAAGACGCTCCGCCGCGACGGTGCCGCCTGGGGCACCGCCGTTGCCAAGGACGGCGAGGCCCGTGAGCTCGCGCACGCCGACGCGCGCATGACGTGTCAGAGCTGCCACACATCCTGGGTCACCAGCTGCTTCGGCTGCCACCTGCCGATGCGAGCCAACCGTCGCAAGCCGATGCTCCACTTCGAGGGCGACACGCAGCGCAACTGGACCTCGTACAACTTCCAGACGATCCGCGACGACGTCTTCATGCTGGCCATCGATCCGACCGTGATGAAGCATCGAGTCTCCCCGGCGCGCTCCTCGTGCGCGGTGCTCGTCGGCTCGCAGAATCAGAACCGCGAGTGGGTCTACTCACAGCAGCAGACGGTCTCCGCCGAGGGCTTCGCCGGTCACGCCTTCAGCACGTTCGTGCCGCACACCGTGCGGGCCACCGAGACGAAGTCCTGCACCGACTGCCACGTCTCGGCCCGCAACGACAACAACGCGTGGATGGCGCAGGTCTTGATGCTGGGGACGAACTTCTATAACTTCCTCGGCCGGTACATCTACGTGGCCGAGGGGACGCGGGGGCTCGAAGCGATCGCCGTCACCGAGCGCGACGAGCCGCAGGCCGTGCTCGGAAGCGAGCTCCACCGGCTGGCGTATCCCACGAACTATGCGCAGCACGAGCATCGCGGGCGGCGTTTGGGCGAGGCGCTGCACCACCGCGGGCGGGACGTGCTGGACGTCTTTGGCCGCGACGAGGTGCTGAGCATCCAGCTCCGCGGGGAATACCTCTACACCGCCAACGGCCCCGGAGGGTTCCGCGCCTACGATGTCGCCCAGATCGATCAAAAGGGATTCTCCGAGCGCCTGGTCACGGCGCCCGTCTCGCCGCTGGGACAGCGGCTCTACGTGAAGACCCGGTTCGCCACCGCCGTGGCCTCGCCGACGACGCTCGCCGTCGACCCGACGCGGACGCAGCGGCCCGAGAACCAGGAGCAGCGCATCCACCCCTTGTATGCCTACCTGTATGTGACGGACCGGTTCGAGGGCCTGGTCGTGATCGGCAACCCCGCGGACAGCCCGCATCGGGCGGGCGTCGCGACCCTGCTGGACGGCGATCCGGCGAACAACTTTCTGGAGCGGGCCCTCGCCTTCAACCCGGGCGGCATCCTGAACGGCGCCGTCAATCTGACGGTCGCCGGCACCCATGCCTACATCCTGGCCGACCGCGGCCTCGTGATCGTGAGCCTCGACGATCCGCTGAAGCCGAGGGTGGTCGCCACCGTGGGCTCGCCCCACATCGTCGGCGGGCGCGCGGTGGCCGTGCAGTTCCGCTACGCCTTCGTCACCGACGCCGAGGGTCTGAAAGTCGTCGACGTCACCTCGCCCGATCGTCCGCGACCGGTGCCGGATGCCGCCCTGCGGCTGGCCGACGCGCGCGGGCTCTATCTCGTGCGCACCCACGCCTACGTGGCGGCCGGCCGGCAGGGGCTGGTCATTGTCGACATCGAGCGTCCGGAGAAGCCGGTGGTGGACCAGGTCTACGACGCGGGCGGCGCGCTCGACGACGTCCACGACGTGAAGGTGGGCATGACCAACGCCAGCCTGTTCGCCTACGTCGCCGACGGCCGGAACGGACTCCGCGTGCTTCAGCTCACGTCACCGAGCGAGACGCCCACCTATCTCGGGTTCAGCCCGCGGCCGAAGCCGCGGCTCATCGCCACCGCGAAGACGCGCGGCCCCGCGCTGGCGGTCTCGAAGGGCACGGACCGTGACCGCGCGGTCGACGAGGCGGGCAATCAGATCGCCGTGTTCAACCGCCTCGGCTCCCGGCCCTTCAACCGGGCGGAGATGGAGCGGCTCTATCTGCGGGACGGCCGCGTCTACACCGTCAGCGACGAGCCTCCGTCGCCCCCGAGGGCGCCGGCGCCGAAGAAGGAAGAGCCGCAGGAGCAGGCGCCGCCACCGCGGCTGCGCCGAGGAGGCCGTGAATGAGAAGAGGTGGAGTCATGCTGCGTCGGGGAGCGTATGCCGCGCTCGCGGTGCTGATCCTGGGATGTCTGCTGTCGGGCGTGCGGCCGGGCAGAGTGACGACGACGCCGCGCGCCCACGCGCAGGCGCCCACCGAGCTGAAGTACACGGGCGCCGCCTCGTGCGCCGCCTCCAACTGCCACGGGAGCACGAAGCCGAAGCCCGACTATCCGAAGCTCAACGAGAACATCGTGTGGACCCAGAAGGACCAGCACGCCAAGGCCTACGCGACGCTCACCAACGAAAAACTGAAGTCGGGCGTGAGCCCCTCCAAGATCGCCCGCGAGCTGAAGCTCACCAAGGCGGAGGCGAGCGAGCGCTGCCTGACGTGCCATGCCGTGAACGTGCCGGCCGCGGTACGCGGGCCGAAGTTCGACATCACCGACGGCGTGTTCTGCGATGCCTGCCATGGCCCGGCGGAAAAGTGGCTGGAGGCGCACGCCGAGAAGGGCTGGACCCACGAGCAATCGGTGAAGCTCGGGATGTACGACACCAAGAACTTCCTCCTGCGCTCGGAGAAGTGCGTGTCCTGCCACCTGAGCATCGATCAGGAGCTGGTGGCGGCCGGCCACCCCGATCTCCTGGCCTTCGAGCTGGCCACGTTCAGCGCCAACATGCCGCCGCACTGGCGGGACAAGGGGACCTGGGCCGACACGAAGGTCTGGGCCACCGGGCAGGCGATCCTGCTGCGCGAGGCCGCCAAGCAGCTGGCCAGCCGCGCCAAGAGCGGCGTCTCGGCGAAGCTGCTCGACGACGCTCTGCGCAAGGTTCAGGGACACGCGGCGGTCGTCAAGCACGTCCTGGCTCCGGAGGCGGCAAAGACGCTCGGGCAGGACGTGGCCGCCCTCGTCGATCTCGTGACGAAGGGCGACCGCGCCGGCGTCACCGCGGGCGCGACAAAGATCGCGGCGGCGATGAGCCAGGAGGCGCCGCGACTGGCCGGCCGCGACTACGACCAGGCCGGCACCCAGAAGCTCATGCAGAGCCTCACGGGGGACGCCGACGCCATCGCCGCCGCCGGGGTCCGCGCGGCGGAGCAGGCGGCGATGGCGCTCGATCGGCTCTACAACGTCTACTCCAAGGCGCCGGGCAACAAGCCGGACAAGGCGGCCGGTGAGGCACTGGACCGCCTGTTCGCGGCGATCGAGAACCCGGCCAAGTACGACGCCAAGCAGTTCGCGGCCGAGGTCAAGGCCTTCGAGAAGAACCTCAAGTAGCGAGGGACGCCATGCCGTCGACACGCGGGGGGCGGAGGCTGGGCGGACTCGTCGTCGCGCTCGGACTCTGCGCGTCGGGCTGTTTCGATAACAGCAGCAGCAAGGTCGTGAGAGATCGCGCGGATCTCGATCGGGTCCTGGCCACGCAGCATCGCGCCGTCAACGAGTTCCTCACGGCCGCCGACGTCAACGAGATCACGCGCGTGGCCGCCGTGGCCCTCGACGCCACCACCATGGTCATCGCGGTCACGGATCGTGAGGGACAGGTGCTGGCCGTGTTTCGCAAGGCGGGCGCTCCGGTGACGGCGCCCGGAAACTTCGGAGCCCTCGTCGACGCCAACGACCTCGCCGTCTCCCTGGCCCGCGCGGGCGCGTTCTTCAGCAACGACCAGGCTCCGCTGTCCTCGCGCACCGTGCGCTTCATCAGCGGGATTCATTTTCCGCCCGGCATCAGCGGCAAGGCCAACGCCGCGCTGTACGGGATCGAGAACACGAATCGCGGCTGTCCGCTCACCTCGTCGGAAGTCCCGGCCTTCAACCCGGGGCAGAGCGTGCCGCAGTCGAGGTCGCTCAACGGCCTGCCCTGCGACAGCCTGAATCAGACTGGATGCGGACTCGGCATCACCACCGGCAAGGCCGACGTCTTCGACAGCGACCCGGGAGCCGTCAACGGCGGCGGCGTGCCGATCTTCAAGAACGGACAGGTCGTCGGCGGCATCGGCGTCACCGGCGTCCCCGGGCCTCTCGCGGAGTTCGCCGCCTTCGCGGGCAGCGCGCCGAGCGGCGCCTTCGGTCCGCGGCCGGCGGATCCCGGGGTCATCTTCCTCGACGGCATCGCGCTGCCGTTCGTCGCGCAGGCGACGCGCCCTCCGGGCACCTCCACCGGCGTGTTCGCGGGCGCCTTCGTCGTCGGGCCGCTGGCCAGCCCGCGCGCCGCCGCCGGCGTCGCCGACGGCTGGCTCATCGGTCCGTTCGCGAGCACGGAGCTCACGCAGGCAGAGGTCACGGACATCGTGAGTCAGGCCGTGGCGCAGGCGCTCAAGACGCGGGCGGCGATCCGGCTGCCGATGGGCATCAGCACGCGCATGGTCATCGCGGTGAGTGACCTGCAAGGCACGACCCGCGGATTGTTCCGCATGCCGGACTCCACGATCTTCAGCATCGACGTGGCCGTCGCGAAGGCGCGGAACGTCGTGTACTTCAGCAGTCCGACCCGGGTCCCGTCGGATCTTGCCGGCGTCCCGCTCCGCACGGCCGTCACCAACCGGACGATCAGCTTCGGCGCCCAGCCGCTCTATCCGCCTGGCATCGACCCGCCGCCCGGTCCGTTCTTCCCGCTCTACGTGCGCGACGTGGCGACGCCGTGCCAGCAGGGAAGTCAGCCTCCCGACCAGCACCAGAGCGGCATCGTCTTCTTCCCCGGCAGCGTGCCGCTGTACCGGGGCGGTCAGCTGATCGGCGGGCTGGGCATCAGCGGGGACGGCGTCGAGCAGGACGATCTCGTGGCCGCGGCCGGTGGCACGGGCTTCGCCCCGCCGATCGAGATCCGGGCCGATCAGATCGTCATCGGGGGGGCTCGCCTACCATTTCTGAAGTTCCCGAGAAACCCCGAGGCGACGGCGTCGGTGTCCGCGAGCCTCGCCGGCGGAGCAGGCGCCGGGGTCACCGCCGGCCTGACGAACGTCCGATCATCGTTCCCGACGACGTTCGCCCAGGACTGGGCGTCGGAGATCGCCGCCGCGGCGGCCGCGCCGGACGACACGGCGGGGCCAGCACCGCCGCCGATGGCGGTCGGTGTCTCGACGGTGTTCGGCACGCCGGCCGCCGACGCCGGGGCGGCTGAATCGTCGCCGGCCGAGCCCTCCGACAACGGGCGCCTGCTCATCAAGGTGCAGCTGGACGCGTCGGTCCTGCTCGTCACCAATCAGCCGCTCGACCTGCCTCGCCTCCTGGCCCCCACCGAACCGTGAGCCGCATGTTCGTTTTGAGAGGTGAACGGATCGGGCCATAAATCGCGTCACACCCGCAACGTAACAATCGCGCAACAACAGTATCCAACTCCACAACGCCTGCTCGCGACCTTGCAGGGTGCGCAAACTCCCTTCACCCGGTCGTAGGTGAGATCGGATGCGCTCAGGCGAGGGCGCACGGACCAAGTCCACGCCATCCGGACGATTTCGCGCGACCCCGGCCGTGCTCTGGTGGTCAACTGGAGTGGCACGGAACGTGCTCCTTTTCGCGCGCACTTCGCAACAGCGCAGAGGCGCGATGACGGATCCCGGGACGCATCAGAGGTGCGCGAGCAACACGGGCGTCCTTCGGAGGCCAACCCGCATCCCTACCCCGACGGCTCCGGCGCTCTCATCGCGTCCACAACGGCATCATCGAGAACTACCACAGCCTCAAGGTCGCGCCAGGAGGGCATCGCGTTCGCTCTAATTCCGATATTACGGAGGTCATCGTCCATCCCGTTTCCGGAGGACCTGCGATGAAGAGGAGGATCATCTCCATGCTCTACCGGTCCCTGAGCGTTCTCGCCGTGGCCATCGGGCTACTTGCGATGAGCGCGATTGCTGCGTCGGCAGGCACGGTGAACATCAGTGTCGGCACCCAGTGTTTTCCGTGCACATATTCGATCACGGTGTTTGGGGAGATACACCAACCGGGCTTGACCCTCAGTGTCCACACCCTCGTAAACTTCACGTCTCACACGACGGGGATCACGACCACGGCCGAGCGCCTGATCTCCGTGACTGGTGATGCAAACGGGCAGTACAGCGTCACCGTGCCTGACATCCCAAGCCCCGTCGACTGTACGGACACCTTCGACGTCTCGGCGGACGCCAGCCTGACCTTCCCGGATGGGTTCACGGCCACTGGAAGCTTCAGCGGCGAAACCTTCGGGGCGTGCACACCACCTCCAGGCAAGACGTTTGGCATCGGGCCGTCCAGTATGGAAGGCGCTCTCTCGATTCGGCCCGGCGACTGGATCTCTGGGGGGTATAGCTTCAAGTTCGTCTCCGACCACTTCGATTCCACGACCTTCACGGTCACGGCCTCGGTTCAGGTTCCCTTCACCTGTCCGAACGGCGGCGGACCAGGAGGAACGATCTTTGTCAGTCTAGGAACCAAGAGCTACTTCGTCTTCGGGGGCAACAACAACTGGCTCCCGACGGGCGACGCCAACAGCATCCTGTCCTGGGACGGGGCTGCCCAGGCACCGGACGGTTGCAGCGGAAACGTCATGGTCAACCGCAGCGGAGCCATCTTCAGTGCCACCGTTTCCCAGAACCCGCCCACGGGCTCGCTGGTGAACTGGCGGTTCAAGTACCGCGATCCCAATGCCAAGGGGAAGGGCAACGTCAATTGCACCGACTCGACAGATCCGCGGAGGGACAAGGCCGACGTCTGCGGCGCTTCCTGGAGCGAAACGGTTAGAGACCCGTAAGCTCTTCTAAACCTCGCCTGGAAGAGCGTGGCCGATTCCAACCCGGCCACGCTCTTCCTCGAGGTGAAATGGCTCGCCCGCGCTCTTCCACGTCGCTGCCACGTTCCATCGCATCAGCGGTTGTGTGTCTGCTCGGTTTCGTGACCACCGCCTTTTGCGTCCTATCGGCAGCACAATCGGAGACACGACGCGACCAACCGTCGATTCGAACGCTTCGTGTCGTGGACGACGCCATCCACGCTCTCGGAGATCCTGCGTCAGACTATCGCAAGGTTTTGCTGCACGCTGTTGCGGCGTTACCGAGCAACGCCGACGACGACGTACGGGCGCACATCCGTACATTCCTGACACGCTCACCGGAACCGGGTCATGCATTTCGGTGCAGCGTGGATTTCGTGCGCGCGAGAGCACGGAAGATGCTGCTGCGACTCAGGGATACGCTGCAACATGCCGACCCCGGCGGCGTCGATCCAGCGGCGTGCTATGCGGTTCCCTTCGCCCTCGACGTGACACACGCTCCGACGACAGATAGCCGGGTGGATATTTACGGATATGATTTCGATGCCGTGACACCGCAGATGGTGTTGGTGACCCGCGATGGCTATCAAGACGTGACGTCCGCGCTGATCGCGAGGTCGCACGCTCACCTGACACTCAAGCTCGATGGGGTGCCGTTGTCCTCGAACAGCCTCTCGCTCGGTCTGGCCTGGGGTCATTTGATCCGCCACTCCATCGCGCTCGTGCACCGCGCGACGCCGGTGTGCTCGTCACGGGTGGAGACGATTCCAGCGGGCAAGACAATTGTCACCGCCCCGCTCCGGACGAGCGGCGAGGGGTCTCTTGCGCGCCCCGGCACGAAAATCTGGGCAGATGCTTCTCTGGACTATTCGAACAACAAGCTCGAAGCCACGATCTGCATGACCGCCGATCAGGCAGCCAACGACACGATCTTCAGCGGATGCACGGTTGAATTCCTCTACACGACCGATCCGGACGGGGTGATCGAGGGGGTGTTGGGCACGTCACGCAGTCACATCTCGTATACGCGGGCCACGAGCCAGCCCGCGGACATCAGAAACGCGGCCGCCCAAGGTCCCGTCCGGCAATGGGCCTTCTCCAGTGGCGACGTCTCCATGACGGCGCGACTCAATGAGATCCGGATCGTCTCCACCGACGACCGAGCCTGCATCTCACCACTCGCTTACCTGGAAGCACGGCGAACGGCGGTGTTGAGCCCCGAGACGAAACGCGCGCTCGATTCGCAGCTCACAAAGGTCGACCCCAGGATCTTGACGTTGCGGCCACGTTTTGGTCCACCGTCTTTCGATGGGAAGGCTCCTTGACGAGCGGCGCGCGAGGGATCAGCATGGGGCACCGCCCCGGTCGGGCGGAAAAGGAGCCGTCATGCCGCGCCATATCAAGGTCGCCGCCGCCCAGATGGGTCCGAACAACGAAGGCACGCCGCGCGAGGAGATCGTCGAGCGCATGCTCGTCCTGCTCGAGAGCGCGGCCCGCGACGGCGTCGAGCTGATCGTCTATCCGGAGATGGCGCTCACCACGTACTTCCCCAAGAAGATCCGCCGCGACTTCGACCAGTTCTTCGAGACCGAGGTGCCGCCCAAGGCGCTGGAGCCGCTGCTGCAGCGCGCCGCGGAGGCGGGGATCGCCGTGCACGTCGGCTTTTGCGAGAAGGCGGACGGCACGTATTTCAACTCGGCGCTGCTCACCGGGCGTGACGGGCGCCTGCTCGGCACCTTCCGCAAGATCCACCTGCCCGGCACGAAGGCGGCCGACGGCTTCGCCCAGGTCTACGAGCCCTACTACTTCGCCCACGGCGACACCGGCTACCGCGTCTGGGACTGCGCGGGCGCGAGGGTCGGCATCGCGATCTGCCAGGACCGCCGCTATCCCGAGAGCTACCGCGCGCTGGCGCTGCAGGGCGCCGAGATCATCCTCATCGGCTACAACACGCCGATCTCCGCGCTCGCGCTCGACCTGAACGACCTCTGCATGCGCGCGGGCGCCTACGCCAACGCCTGCTTCGTGGTCGGCGTGGCCAAGGCGGGCGTCGAGGACGGCGTGGAGCTGATCGGCGGCAGCAGCGTGATCAACCCGCTGGGTCAGATCCTCGCCAGGGCCTCGACGAGCGGCGACGAGCTGATCGCCGCGCGCATCGACCTCGATCAGATGACGCCGGTGCGCAAGCGCTGGAACTTCCTCGGCCGGCGCCAGCCGCAGCACTACGGGACGTTGCTGCAGCCCGTTACCGAGAAGGAGCCGAACCGATGAGCGCGCGTGCCGTCGACCTGATCGTCAAGGGCGGGCGCGTGGTGACGGCGAGCGACGTCGTCGACGCGTCCGTCGCGATCAAGAGCGGGCGCATCGTCGCGCTCGCGCCCGTGGAGTTCCTGCCGCCCGCCGACCGCGTCATCGACGCGACGGGCAAGCTGGTCTTCCCCGGGCTGATCGACTGCCACCTGCACGTCGGCCCCGACTACGACGACTGGAAGGTCTCGGCGCAGGCCGCCGCGCGCACCGGCCTCACCACGATCGTGCCGTTCGTGAACTACACGGCGGGCGAGACGCTGCCGCAGGCGACGCGCCGGCTGCGCGAGGAGGCCGAGGCCAACTCCGTCCTCGACTTCGGCTTCCACTTCATCCTCGAGCACGAGCCGGCGATCCTGGACGGGCTCGCGGAGGCGGTGAGGCTGGGCGTGCGCTCGTTCAAGATGTTCATGACGTACAAGAAGCGCGGCAAGCGCATGGTCTCC
>WNFT01001848.1_pt1 | contig 17917 bp, 17 predicted proteins | sample 5400191 | NCBI WGS metagenome assembly WNFT01 (sample SAMN13153359, study PRJNA577476) | soil metagenome | isolation source: 80 cm saprolite under Madrone tree | place: USA:California | collected 2016-06-14 | reverse complement strand
GGCGCCGGAATGGCGAATGGTTCGCCGTACATCTCGCTGTTTTCGATTTCGAAATAACGATTGATGCCGCGTGCGATGGGATGCGCGGGATTGCAAACCCAAACGCGTTCTTTCTCTCCGGCTTCACGCCAGGTGAGCGAGCAACTCGTGCCCATGAGGCGCTTGAAAATTTTCGAGTAATGCGACGAATGCAGCGCAATGAAACCCATACCCTGCCAGATGCGTTTGATCACGCGATCGACAATCGCATCGGCAACCTCACCGTGCGCAACGTGTCCCCACCACGTGAGCACGTCGGTTTGTTCGAGAACTTTTTCGGTTAGGCCGTGTTCGGGATCGTGCAAAGTTGCCGTCCGGACTTCAACATTATTGTCAATCATGAGCGCGTCGGCGATGCAACTGTGCATGCCTTTTGGATAAATTTTCGCGACAATCGGATTTCTTCTCTCGTGGACGTTCTCGTTCCAGACCGTGACGCGTAATCGCGCAGACATCCCAAAGTGTACGGCGGCTGTGTCAGCCGCCGCAACTCGGCGTTTCACAGAATGGAACCGCAGGGACGCGAGCGACATGGACGGGCGGTCCGCTAGGGCGAGAGAGCGAGAGCGAACGAGTCAAACGCCCTGCAATTTATCGCGACAGTGCGTGAATCGCCGGATGGCGCGCGATTTTCCGCATGGCTTTCTCGAGTAGCTGTTTTCCTGGTGGAATTTTGTGCCAGGGCGATGCGCCAGAGGGATGCGGGAGTGGAATGAGGTCGAAACGATGTCCATCCAAATGCAGCGCAAATTTCTTTCCAACGACATCGCCCAGTTTTTCAAACGGAACAAACTGGGCGATCGCGAGTTTGCCAACGGGGATAACGAGACGCGGTCTTAAGATTTCGAATTCATCGCTCATCCACCATGAGCAATTGCCAACCTCGATCGAGCTCGGGACGCGATCGGTTCCGCCTGGAGATTTTCCGGGAAAACATCGACAAACGGCGGCGAAATAAATTGTCGATCTAACGGTCAGCTCATTGATCCCGCAGGATTCTTCGAGCCAGCGAAAAAGTGTTTTGCCAGCCGTGTGGGCAAATGGTTTTTGCAAAACCGGTTCGCGCGGCCCAGGCGCCTGGCCGATCAGCATCACGTCGCTCATGACTGCGCCGCCGGAAACGGGCGTTGATTGCATGCGTGGACAGCGCCGGCACTGCAAGAGATGAGCGACATGTTCATCCAGACGAGTCTGAGTGCGCGATGCGGCGGACATTCCGCAAAATGATCACCGACGAAAGATCGACAAGATCAAGCTGAGCAAAATGCTGATGATGATGCAGGTGACGATGGGAAAATAAAAGGCGGAGTGCTCGCGCTCGATCCGGATGTCGCCAGGCAAATGCCCCAGCCATTTCGGGGCAAATCCACTCCAAAGCACGAGGCCGAGGAGAACGATAACTGCACCGAGAATAACCAAAAATTTTCCGATCTCATGCACCAGCCAATTTTCTTCGACAAATCGTGCGACGGCAAGTCACGAATGGTAGGGCGAGACTCTGTCGAGCCGAAGAATCGAATTCCAAGTTCCACGGCTCCGCGGGGCATCCCCCTACCAACCTTGTCCGGGCCGCCCTCCCGCGTGCGAGTTGCGTAGCGCGATGCATGCGAAGAGATTCGAGTGATGGCGGTGAAGTTTCGAGATTATTATGAGACGCTGGGAGTCCCGAAGACGGCCAGCGACAATGAAATTCGCGCCGCCTTTCGCAAACTGGCGCGAAAACATCATCCCGATGTGGCGAAGGATAAGAAGGCCGCCGAGGAAAAGTTCAAGCAGATCAACGAAGCATACGAGGTGCTGGGCGATCCGGAGAAACGCAAGAAGTACGATCAACTCGGCGCGGGTTGGAACCAACCCGGGGGATTTCAACCGCCGCCCGGATGGGGAGGGCAACAGCCGGGAGGAGGATTCTATCGCTCCGGCGACGACGGCGGGATTCAGTTCGAGTTTGGCGGAACCGGGTTCAGCGATTTCTTCGAGGCATTTTTCGGTGGCGGACGTGGCCGGTCCGCTTTTAGCGGATTCGGTGGGCGTCAAGCGACGGCAGAACGCGGAAGCGATGTCGAAGCGGACATTATGGTCACACTCGAAGAAGCGCTGCATGGATCGACGCGTACGGTTTCGCTGCGCCGTGCCGGTTCAAACAAAGTAGAAAGTTACCAAGTCAAGATTCCGCGCGGCGTTCACGAAGGTCAGCGCATCCGGCTGGCCGGCCAGGGCGAAGCCGGAGCGCGCGGCGGGAAAAGCGGCGATCTGTTTTTGCGTGTGCGTCTGGCCCGACATCCTGATTTTTCCGTCGAAGGAAGCGATTTGATCCACGAACTGAAGATCGCGCCGTGGCAAGCGGCGCTTGGGGCCGAAATAGAAGTGCCGACTCTGGAAGGCAGCGTGCGACTGAAAGTGCCGGCGGGAACGCAGGGCGGACAGCGATTTCGTCTGCGTGAGCGCGGGCTGCCCGGAGTTTCGGGAAAGCGCGGCGATCTTTACGTCGATGTTCAGATCAACGTGCCGAAGAAATTAACGGAGCGGGAGCGGGAAATCTGGCGGGAACTTGCGAAGTTGCACGGCGGCTAGGTAGGGGCGGTTCACTGAACCGCCCGCCGCGTGAGTTATAATTGGGGGCGGGCAATTGAGGTCAATCGCCCTCCTTCTCGACATTCGGCATTATTTTCAGGTAACAACGTCTCAATGAAAATTGCACTCGGCAGCGACCACGCCGGTTTTCGCTACAAGGAAAAGGTGAAAGAATTGCTCGGCGCGATCGGGCACGAAGTGAAAGATTTTGGGACCTTCAGCGAAGACCCGGTTGATTATCCGCTTTTCATCCGGCCAGCCGCGGAGGCGGTCTCGCGCGGTGAGTGCGAACGCGGTATTGTGTTTGGCGGCTCAGGCAATGGCGAGGCGATGGCGGCGAACAAAGTGCGCGGCGTGCGTTGCGCGCTCTGCTGGAATGAAGAAACCGCGCGGCTTTCCCGCCAGCACAACGACGCCAATGTGCTTTCGATTGGGCAACGAATGATTTCCGAAGAACTCGCGCTTAAAATCGTGCGCGTCTGGCTCGAAACCGCTTTCGAAGGCGGGCGACACGCACAACGCGTCGCCCAACTGAACGCGATGTAGCGTTCGTTTAAAGAAGGCGATCGAGGCAAACCGCAATCAGAAAAATCGCGCTGACAAACGCGTTGCTCTGAAAAAAAGCGCGATTGATTCCGGCGAGGTCAAGATGGCGCGCGCTCCGATGTTCATAAACGAGCGTCACGGCCACGAGTGACATCGCGCAGAAATAAATTAGCCCGAGCTTCGCGACAAAACCGAAAGCGATCAGGGCGACCAGCGTCGCGATGTGCAGCAACTGCGCGAGGCGAAGAGCACGCGCGATTCCGAGTTTTACCACGAGCGATCGGATGCCTTCACGGCGATCAAAATCGTAATCTTGCGTCGCATAGATCAGATCGAAACCGGCGACCCAACAGATCACTCCCGCGGCCAGAATGACCGGTGCAAGATCGACATGGCCAGTTTGGGCAATCCACGCCCCGATCGGCGCGAGGGCCAGCGCGAGGCCAAGAAAAAAATGGGTCGCGGCGGTGAAGCGTTTTGTGAGCGAGTAGAAAAAAATGATGGCGAGGGCAACCGGCGAGAGAACGAGAGTCAGGCGATTGATGAACGCGGCCGCAAGGATAAAACCTGCGACGCTCAGTGTCAGCAAAATCGCTGCGGCCTTTTTTGAAATCAGAAAGTGACGCGAGGCGGTACGGGGATTGCGTTGATCAAGTGACCAATCGACCAGCCGATTGAAGAGCATCGCGGCGGTGCGCGCGCAAACCATGCACGCGAGAACGAGGAGCAATACTCGCAGCGAGAGCCGGCCATCCGCGGCGACGGCGAGTGCGCCCAGCGCAAATGGCAACGCGAAGATCGTGTGCGAAAAACGAATTAACCGCAGAAAACGACCGAGCGCTCCGCTTGGCCCGCCGGCCGTTTCAACTTGTCGAGGTTCCACCTTCAAGCCAGTTCAAAGATCGGCATCCAGCAATTGTTGCAAGCGCTCTCCCGCTCGGAACAGGATCGGCGAGCCATGCGCGAAAAGCATCCGCTCAGCTTTGCGGGTGAGAAGTTTTCGCAATGAGCGCCGCATTTCCTTTTCGTTCGAGCAGTACTTGTGGGGAAGAAAAGTGAAACCGTACGGCTCAAAGTTGATCAGCGCGTCGCCGGTGATGAGCGTTCCGCCGTTTGTCGCGGAATGAAGAACAATCTCGCCGGCCGCCGCGCCCTCGATTCCAATGACAGTGAGCTCGTCACAAATTTTGCCGCCGTCACCGACTTTCGTGCCGGAGAACGCCTGGCCCGGAAATGTCTCGGCATGCGCGAAGATTGGGACGGAGAACCGGTCCGCAAAGTCAGCAGAGGCGCGCAAATGATTGCTATTGGTCACGATGACTCCGCTGACCGAGCCGGCGTTGAACAGTTGAGCGAGTGCAGCATGGGCCAGCGGGATTGGATCGACAAGAAAACTTCCGTTGCGAGTAGTGATGGCGGTCGAAAAGAGGTCGGCCTTAAGCGCGGGATCGTAAGTTTGCCAGATCAAGAGGGATGGGGCGACCTGAACGAGTTCGCAGGCAATCGCCATGACGGGGAAGCTCGCTGATGCGAGTGACAGAAACAAGGGGGCGTTGAATGTCGTGAGGGCGGGGCTATGGCATTGTAGCTGCTATATGCAATAAAACTGCTAGAGATATGATCACCTTCTCCTATCAGGCTCGAGACGCCTCTGGCCGGATCGTTTCGGGCATTCAAGACGCGCTGAATGAAGACAATGCCGTAACAAGTCTCATGAGCCGCGGGCTCATGGTGCTCTCCCTCCAGCGAAAAGCTGCATCCACCCGTTCGCGCAAGCGCGTTTGGTCAGTTAAGGAGACCGACTTGGTTTTGTTCACGCGCCAGCTTTCGACGATGGTCGACGCCGGCATCACACTCGTGGAAGCTTTGACCGCTCTTTACGAGCAATGCGATCCGAAACGCCAGCGCAACCTTCGGCACGTCATCAGCGATGTGACTTCGCACGTGCAAGGCGGCGAAACTTTCCATGAATCCATTGCCAAACATCCGCGTGTCTTCAACCGGCTCTTTGTGAGCATGGTTAAAGCGGGTGAGCACGGCGGTCTGCTCGCTAACATCCTCGATCGGCTCGCGGGCTTCCTCGAGGCGAGCGCGCGCCTGCGGAAAAAAGTGAAGTCGGCGATGACTTATCCGGTCATCGTGATCTGCATCGCCTTTGCCATCACGACCTTCTTGCTTGTTCGCGTGGTTCCGATTTTCGGTGAAATCTTCAAGGATTTCGGCGCGAAGTTACCGGCTCCAACTCAATTCCTCCTTGACGTGAGCGATTTCATTCGCGCGCGATGGTACTTTCTCATCCTGGGGATCGGTGGAACTATTTTTGGCGTCCGCACCTTCTTGCGCTCCAAGCGGGGCAAGGAGTTGAGCGATCGTTGGAAGCTTAAGCTCCCCGTCTTCGGACCGCTTGTGCACAAGATTTGCATGTCGAGATTTGCGCGCACTTTCGCGCAGCTCATCCGCAGCGGCGTGCCGATTCTTGAGGTGCTCGACATCGTCGGCGGGACATCGGGCAATCATGTGATCGAGACAAGCCTCAAGTCGGTGAGCGTAGATGTCGAAAAAGGAGATAATCTTTCCATGGCTCTTTCGAAGAGCAAGATCTTTCCGCCGATGTTGCTCCGAATGGTCTCTGCCGGGGAGGCTACCGGTAAGATCGACACGATGTTGGAAAAAATGGCCGATTTCTGGGACGAAGAGATCGAAGCCATGCTCGATGCGCTTACTTCATTGATCGAGCCGATGCTTATCGTATTTCTCGGCCTCATCGTGGGCGGAATCGTCATCGCCATGTTCCTACCGATTTTCAAACTCAACGAAGTGGTTTCGCAGAGCAAAAGCTAAGGAGAAGCTGCTCGCAAATAGGAAGGGGTGGACCGCAAGGTCCGCCCCTTTTTTGTTGCTCTTACACAACGCAGGACCATTCGCGCGCGGCGATCGCTCTAGGTCGTTGCTATTTCCTCGAGCGAGAGGGAGCCATGATGTCGCGCTTGAACCCACCGCGATTCATTTCGCAACGGAATCGCGAAAGGGAGGGACAGTTATCTCTCCGGATTTACAGGGAAATGTTTGTTTTTCAAATGTTCCGGGACGCGTTTGGTTTGTTCCATTTCGATCTTTTCGGTCGCGGCGTTGAGTGCGTCGTAAGCTTCGCGGCTTTTCTTGGCCCGGCACATGTAAGCCACAGCGTGAGCGAGAGGAATGCGCGCCTCGGGCATACCGACGAATTCGACGGCTTGCTGCGTTGCGATCGCCAGCAGCAACGCTTCCGGATCGGCCAGGCCAACGTCCTCGCTCGCAAAGATGACAATGCGTCGCGCGATGAAACGAAAATCTTCGCCGGCGTGGAGCATTTTCGCCAGCCAATACATGGCGCTTTTTTCATCGGAAGCGCGCATGCTCTTGATGAACGCGCTGATGGTGTCGTAATGCGCGTCACCCGCGCGATCATAAACGACCGCTTTTTGCTGGATGCTTTCCTCGGCGACGGTGAGCGTGAAATGGATAACGCCGCGCGAATCGGGCGGAGAGGTGAGCACGCCGATCTCGAGAGCGTTCAAGCATTTGCGCGCGTCGCCGTCGCTTAGTTTGGCAAGATGCTGCCGGGCTTTCTTGTCGATCTTAACCGTGTAATTTCCAAGTCCACGTTCTTTGTCGGTCAGTGCGCGATCGATCAATTCTTCGAGTTGTTCGACGCGCAGCGGCTCGAGTTGAAAAACTTGCGAACGCGAGACAAGCGCGCTGTTCACGTAAAAGAAAGGATTGTAGGTCGTCGCTCCGATCAGTCGGAGATTTCCAGTTTCCACATCGGGCAGAAGAATGTCCTGCTGCGCTTTGTTGAAATGATGAATCTCGTCGATAAACAGGATCGTTTTTTGTCGGGAAGTGCGGAGACGATTCGTCGCCCCCGCAATCAGGCGACGCATTTCGGCGACGTTGCTTTCCACGCCGCTGATCCGGATAAACTTGGCATGCGTAATCTTGGCGATAATGCGCGCGAGCGTTGTTTTGCCGCTGCCGGGCGGACCGGAGAAAATCACGGACGGCAGGCGATCAGCTTCGATTGCTCGTCGCAGAAGTTTTCCCGGCCCGAGAATATGTTCCTGGCCGACGAATTCCTCGAGCGAGCGCGGGCGCATGCGCGTGGCGAGCGGTGCGGCGCTGTTCGTACTGGCGGCATTGGCATCTTCCTCTTCGCTGAAAAGATCGTGCACGATCAAAAAATACGGCATGCGTCCGCTTCTGCATCTCATTTGCAGTTGAGCGTAACGCTCGAACCGGCCTAAGCTCTAAAGGATCGCCTTATGAAAAGCATTCTCGTGCCGATTGATTGCTCTGCCGCGAGCACGCGAATTGTCGATCTTGCGCGGCAGGTCGCAAAAGCGTTCGCGGCGGAGATTCATCTCATTCACGTCAGGGAAATCAGTCCGGCCACGCCGGCGGCTCCGATGGGCTATGGAGTTTCGGGGATGCCGGAGTTGATGCCAATGCCGATGATCGATCCGGGCGCGCAAACGCTTCCCGAGAAAAGTCACAAGGCGGAGCTGGCCGAACGGCAAAAGGAAATCGAGCAAGCCGGCGTAAAAGCGACCTTGCACGAACCGACCGGCGCGGTTGTCGATGAAATTTTGAAACAAGCTGACGCGGTCAACGCCGATTTCATCGTGATGGGTTCGCACGGTCATGGCGCAATGTACAATTTGCTTGTCGGCAGCGTAACCGAAGGCGTGCTCAAACGCAGCACGCGGCCGTTGTTGTTGGTGCCGAGTTCTCGATCTTAACATAGCGTTTGTGCAAACAGGCGAAGCGCTCTCGTTCGTGGCGTAATTAGAGAAGAACTGGCCGATGAAATTGCTGAGTGCCCCGCGCCAGCCATTAGTCGGCTTGTCGATCTTTGCGGCGATCGGAATTATTTGCGCGGATTTTCTTCCGCTCCCTGGGTTCGTCGCCTCAACTGCAGCAATCGTCCTGATCGCGGCGTTGGTTGCGCTACGTTGGCCGCACTTAACATCGACCTATGCGCTCGTTTGTGCCGGGTTTTTTCTTCTGCACAGTTTTCAAATTACCGATACGCCGGGACTGCGGTTCACCACGCGGTTGGGAGTACGTTCGCGCGTAATTGCGGCGACGGGATTTGTGGTGAGTGAGCCGAAGATCGCGCCGAACGGCTTTGCCACTTTTTTGTTGCGCCTCAAGGCGATTGAATTGGAAGGCAAAAACGAATCGACCCGCGCGACAATGCTTGTGCGCTGGCGCGGCAATCCGGAATTCGGCGATGAGCTGAAGCTTTTTGGAATCGCGGAGGCGATCGCGCCGCCTCGAAACCCGGGGGAATTCGATATGAGCTCTTATCTCGCGCGCCGGGACGTTCGTCGACGTTTGTTTGTTCGCTATCCGGAGGATGGCGTGCTGGTTCGACATGGCGGTGGAAATCCGATTTTGCGCGCAGCGCAGAAATCGCGCGCGTGGATGCAAAGCGCGCTTTGTCAAAGTTTGGACGATGCGCCGGACGTGCAAACTTTTATCAGCGGGATCACGCTCGGTCTTCGACATCAAACCCCGGAAGACATCGAAGAACCATTCCAGCAAACGGGCACGCTTCATCTCTTTGCCGTCGCCGGCCTGCACGTCGGAATCGTGGCGAGTCTTTTGTGGATTTTGGCAAGCATTGCGCAGCTTCCCCGAAAATGGGCGACTGGACTGATCATTCCGCTGGTCCTTTTTTATGCGGCGGTGACCGGACTGCATGTGTCGAGTGTGCGCGCGGCAGTGATGAGTTCGATTCTGCTCGGCGGCTTCTTTTTTGAACGAAAAGTTTTCGCGCTCAACAGCCTCGCGGCGGCGGCGTTCATTATTCTCTGTTGGGATACAAATGAGTTGTTTTCCACGGGTTTTCAACTCTCCTTCGCGGTGGTCGGCGCAATCATCTTGCTGGCCGATCCTCTCTTCGGATTTTTGCGGCGCTGGAGTGCTCCCGATTCATTTCTGCCGCGAGTTTTGCTGCATGGTCCGCGCCGTTTGCTGCACGTTTGCTTTGAGTGGGTAGGCCGAGGCGCGTCTGTTTCGCTTGCGGCCTGGATCGGTTCGTTGCCGCTCATCCTGTGGTATTTTTATCTCGTCACGCCCGTTTCGTTATTTGCGAACTTGCTTGTCGTTCCGATCGCCTTCTTCATTCTGGCGATCGCGCTCCTCTCGCTTCTCTCGGCGCCGTTGCTGCCCTGGGTCTCTGTCATTTTTAATAATGCCAATTGGTGTCTGGCCCGGCTCGTTCTCGGACTCGTCCACCTCTTCGCGCAGATCCCCGGTGGACATTATTATGTCGAACATCCCCGTGTGTCCAAGGATGCGAAGGCCAGGATTACTGTGCTGGATGTCGGCGCAGGCGCGGCCGTTCATTTGCGGACCCAGGGCGCGGATTGGCTGTTCGATTGCGGGAGTGAGCGGGATTACGAACGAGTTGTTCGAGACTATCTGCACGCGGCGGGCGTAAACCGGCTCGAGGGCTTGCTGCTGACCCATGGCGATTCGCTGCATATCGGCGGCGCCGCGCCCTTGCTGAGGGATTTCTCTCTCATGCGCTTGATCGACAATTCGGCGCCCGACCGGTCGATCGTCCATCGGCAATTGCATCGTGCATTCCAAGAACGTGGCATGACGCCGGACAGTCTGGCCGCAGGCGAAAATTTCCGGCTGTCGGGCGCGGTCATCGCGCAGGTTCTTTATCCGCCACGGGTATTTCCTGCGGCAACGACAGACGATCAAGCGTATGCCATCCAGCTTTTCGTCGCGCCATCCACGCAGGTCTTATTCATGTCGGACAGCGGCTTTGCCACCGAACACGCGCTGCTGGATTCGGGCTTGAATTTGCGCAGCGACATCCTGGTTAAAGGCCAACATCATTCCGGTGGTTCTGGTTCCGACACGTTTCTCGAAGCGGTGCAGCCACGGTTGATTATCGCCACTTCGCGCGACTTCCCGGAATACGAACGCGTAAGTGATGAATGGGCTGAGCAGGTGCGCGCGCGTGGCATCAAACTTTTCCGCCAGGATGAAACGGGTGCGGTTGAACTGAAGTTCGGTCGCAACGATTGGGAAGCGCGCGCCTACATCACGGGCGAAACTTTTCGCAGCGCCAACCGATGAATCGGCACGGCGTGTTGTTGAAACTTTCTCTCAAATTTCGTGAGTGGAAGATCGACATCGTCAACGCCGACAGGCGTCGCGAGCAAAGGATCGACAATCGCAAATTGGGGATCGGCTCGCGCGAGTCGTTGCATTTGCTCAAAGTAATCGAGTTGATCGGTCGCGATGCGCAACACTCCCTGCGGCGCAAGCGCGCGGTGGACGGAGCGAAGAAATTCCGACGTCATTACTCGCCGCCGCTGATGACGCCGTTTTGGCCACGGGTCGGGGAACAAGAGATGAAAAACTTGCACCGATTGTTCGGGCAACAAATAACGGACGGCGTAGGAAGTTTCCACCCGAATCACACGCATGTTGTCGATCCGCGCGGCCTTGCGACAGGCGCTGCGAACGCGACCGAGCAGACGCTCGATGCCGAGGAAATTCTCTCCCGGCATTCGCTCGGCCAGAGCAGAGAGGAACGACCCATCACCGCAGCCAAGATCGACGTGCAGCGGAGCGGCGCGGCCGAAGATTTTCGGTAAATCGAGGCGCGTGACGTATGAGTCCGGGATCAGTTCGACCACGGAAACAAATCGTCTGCACAACGAAGTGATTCAACTTCGCGCACGGACGCGTTGTGATTGAAAAACTAAGCGGTCGCTGTCGTGCCGCGGCCGGCCCCAAAGACAAGGAAAAGCATGACCACTGCAAGCACAACGTGCAACCAGCCTGTCGGCCGCGTTCCGCGACCACGGCGAAATGGGCAAGAGCCGGAACGGTCTCCTATTGGTTTAAAAGGCTACGCTTATGACAGTCGTGCCGCATCCTGGCAAGCTAGAAAATTACGACGAAAAGGCCGCGGCGGTGTCTAAGATCGACAATCATGAAGAGAATCCTACTCCTTGCTCTGCTCTTCGCCGCCGCCGCGCTCCTTGCCGATCCCAGCCGTGGCCAGGATGCGCCCGCTCCCACAACCAAAACCGCGATCTTCGCCGGAGGCTGCTTTTGGTGCATTCAACCGGCATTCGACAGGGCGAAGGGCGTGATCAAGACCATGGTCGGTTATTGTGGCGGAAAGGAACCGAATCCCACTTATGAGCTCGTCACTTCGGAAAAGACCGGGTATCGCGAGTCGATCGAGATCACTTATGACCCGGCGAAAATCTCCTTCGACCAGCTACTGAATATTTATTGGCGGCAAATCGATCCGACGCAGGCGGATGGCCAGTTCACCGACATCGGCCCGAGTTATCGCGCCGCGATTTTTTACGGCACCGAGGACGAAAAGAAAATCGCCGAGGCCTCCAAAGAAAAACTCGCGCGGTCGGGGAAATTCGACAAACCGATCGTGACTGAAATTCTGCCTTCGATGAAATTTTATCCGGCCGAGGAATATCATCAGAAGTATTACCGACAGAATCCCGAGCGCTTTGAAGCGTTCGAGAAAGGATCGGGCCGCGTTTCCTTCGAGAAAAGAATCTGGGATAAATAACCGAGCTGCGGTCCAAGAATCGCAACCTCGTTGCCCGAAGAGCGTCGGCGTTAGTACTTAGTTAGTACTTAAACAGATTGGCCTTGGTCGGCTCGACGAATTCAGCCTGACTGACCGAAAGTGGCTCGGCCATGACCCTGGAGAGTTCCTGGGCCAGAACGATCGCGATGGAGCGCGCATCGCGTGTATAAACTGGGATCGGAAACGAACCGGCATTGCGGTCGTAACCGTAAATGGTTCCATCGGTTTCCCACACACAATAAGCATGGCCGGCTGGGTGATTATTGTAACGAACAAGGAGAATTTTCGCCCAAAAACCGCTTTCTAAGCTGTGCTGTGTTTTGACTACAGCCAGATAATTGCACGCGGAGATCACGCAGCCGTTGAGCACGACCAAGTCGTTATCGCCCGGGGTGAGAAAGACCGGCTGTTGCGGGCGGGCGCCGAGGGTGAAACAAGCAAGTAAGAGTGCGCAGTGATAAACGATTTTGGTGAGCAAGCCGGAGTTCATAAAATGGAGAAGTCGCGTCAGACCTATAGTAATTATGACCTTTATATCACCATTGCGATCCACTTGGGAAGCTTTATTTTGGCGCCGATGCAAATTAGTTGGATTGCCTAAGCGGCAACTGCTGCCCGGCTCGGTGCCGGAGCAGCGCCGGGGAGTTCGCGGAAGCAGCCCGCCTTCGTTTCACTACGGCGTGGCAGCCTTCACTTTTACGCTGCGCTCCAAAAGCGAAGGCTGGAGGCGAGGGGAGTTGAACCCCTGTCCTCGTTGCTTTCGACGCAAACATCTACATGCTTATCCGGTGGTGAGTTTTAAGGAGCCGAACGTTGCACCGGCACACTGCCGGCTCCCGAGCGTCCGCGAGGTTCGATTCACCGGCGAGCGCGGTCGCTCCCCCCGCCGGCCAGCCTGCTGTCCACGTTTCCGACGCTAGCAGGCGTCGCTCCGGAAACGTCGCGGTCAATTAAGCCGCGAGAGCGAGATCTTCGTGATCTGCGTTTATTTGTTTTGGTCCGGTTTTTTACGAGGCCAACGAACCATCCTCGACATGCCGCCTGCGCTTCCAACCACGAGTCGAAGCCAGTGCGCCCCCTTATTCTCAAAGTCTACCGTGCGGATATAACTTGTGCAACTCAGTTACTTGCTCCGTTACATTGTTGATTCGCTGAAACGTGAGATCGGAGTGTATGAAAGTTTGATCGATGCGCGTACGTTGCACAAAGTTTTTTGTTCCTTTTCTCGTTCCGATGGGTTCTATGAAATGATGTGGAGGCTGATCGGCACAAGTCGAACTTCTGAGAACGGCAGCAGCGCGCGTGTTCTTGCTCTTCCTCGTCCGTGGCTGTCCCGGCTCATCCTGGGCGCGTGTCTTCTTCTCGTCGGTTGCGTGGGGTACATCGATTATCTGACCGGATATGAGCGCACGATGCTTCTTTTTTATCTTCTGCCCATTTCTCTCGCCACTTGGTTCCTCGGCCTGATTGGCGGTTTGGCGATTGCAGTTTTGAGCGTGGTTACCACCATGGTTTCGGATGTGGTGGCCGGAATTCCAGTAATGGGATTTTGGAATGGCGGGATGGGTTTGGCGTTGTACGCCGTGTTTGCATTCGTATTGTCGAACTTACGAACACTCTTACGAGAACTTGATCAACGCGTCCGCGAACGCACGGCAGCGTTGCAGCACGAGGTCGCCGAGCGAGAGCGCCTCGATAAGGAGATCGCCGAGGTGGCGCGTCGCGAGCGCCTCCGGCTGGGCCAGGATTTGCACGATAGCCTCTGCCAGCACCTCACCGGCACCGCGCTTACGGCTCAAGTGTTAAGAGAAAAATTAGCGCGAAGATCCGCGCCGGAGGTGGTCGAGGCGGAAAAGGTTGTCCGTTATATCGAGCAGGGGATCGATCTTACCCGGAATCTCGCTCGCGGTTTCTTTTCTCCGGAATTAGAGGCGGAAGGGTTGATGGTTGCGCTGCACGGCCTGGCGGAACATACCGCCGAACGGTTCCAGATCGCGTGCGTCGTTGAAGGCGCCGACGGCGTGTCCGTGCGCGACTCTGCGATGGCGACTCAACTGTATCGAATCGCGCAGGAGGCGGTTACAAACGCTGTTAGGCATGCTGCCGCGCAGCGGATCGACATTCGCCTCTCCAGGGATGATCGCGAACTTACTCTCACCATTGTCGATGATGGAATCGGATTCCCACACCAGCTGCCGCAACCCGAAGGGCTCGGTCTTCGCTTGATGTCGCATGGTGCAGCTTTGATCGGAGCAAATTTCGATGTCCGACGAAATGGCCGGATCGGAACGATTGTGACGTGCAAGGTAAGCATTCCCGAACGACGCTGATTAAGCTGTTTCCTATGAGCTCAACCGCTTCGGCCACAGTTGCTCGTAAGAGTCGCATCTTCCTCGTCGATGATCATCCGCTCGTCCGTGAGGGACTGGCTAATCTAATCAATCAGCAGGATGACCTGATCGTGTGCGGCGAAGCAGAAGATGGGGCGGAAGCGCTCAGCCGCATCGGCGCGGCCCGGCCGGACGTAGCGCTCATCGACATTTCCTTAAAGAATGAGTCAGGATTGGAGTTGGTTAAGAATCTTGAGGCTCGGTTTCCCTTGGTCGCGCTGATCGTACTGTCGATGCACGATGAAGCATTGTACGCAGAGCGGGCTCTGCGTGCCGGCGCGCGGGGTTACGTCATGAAACGTGAAACCACCAAAAGCGTGCTCACTGCTATCCGTAGGGTTGTGGAGGGCGATGTTTATGTGAGCGAGAGATTCGTCAATGTTATGGCGCGCAGGCTCGGGTCGTCGCGGAGAGCGGCTGCGAATTCGCCGGTGGAACTACTGAGCGATCGCGAGCTCGAAGTTTTTCGCCTGCTCGGCCAGGGCCGTTCCACCTCGCAGATCGCAGAAGATTTGCACCTCAGCCTGAAGACAGTGCAGGTTTATTGTGCGCGCGCGAAAGAAAAATTCGCTGTCCACTCGTTAGGCGAATTGCTCCGGGCGGCCATTCGCTGGGAAGACGCGACTCACGTAAAATAACACGTCGATCTTCACCCAGGTCGTCGAAGCGATCGCGTAGGGTCGTTTCTCACAAAAAGAACTTCTCGATCTTGATTTCCAAGATTAATTACATAGTTGATGCGCCGAAATTTCAGCAGCCGTGCGCGCGAGCTTTCGGGCGGCGATGTAATCATGGTGTCGATCCCGAAAAGTGGACGCACTTGGATTCGGACGTTTCTGTGCGCTTACTTTTGTAAACGCTGTGGCTATGAGTTCACGCTTGAGCCGGAGCGGTATGAAAATCCCGCACTCCCCCGCGTCGTTTATTCCCACGATTTGTTCGAGCACAAAACCAAGGGGAATCTTTGGGACAGATTGCGTGGCAAATACTTGATTCCGGCAAAGGAAATTCGCCGCGCAAGAATCATTCTGCTCGCGCGAGATCCGCGTGACACTTTTGTCTCGCTCTATTTGCAAATGACCAGGCGCGACTCGGGCATTCGGGAAAAGTTCAAGCAAAAAACTGTGAGCGACCTGCTGCGCGACGAGAGACTTGGAATCCACGCCATCGTTGGGACGATGAATGACTGGATGGATGAATTTTCACATCGGCCGGACTTCACACTCATCCGATATGAGTCGCTCCGCGCGTCGCCGGCCGAGCAATTTTGCAACTTGCTCGCGACAGTCGGCGAAAAAAAACTCGACATGTCAATCTTTCAAACCGCGCTCGACTTTTCCGAGTTCGACAACATGAAGAAGCTGGAGGCGGCCGGTGCCTTCGATTCGAAAATCCTGCGCGCGGGCGATGTGCGCGACCCCGAGTCGTTCAAAGTGCGGCGCGGCAAGATCGGCGGTTACGAGGATTATCTTTCGGCCGAAGATCGACAATATGCGACTGATGCGTTGATCAGGCTCGATCCTCGTTTCGGTTACGAGCCGCACGAGAACGCGCCCCAGTAACCGCCGATGTAGCATTGATTGCAGCGTGGCCGGGCTGGTAATCTGACGGAACGCGTACGAGTTTCGAACGCGCGGTGTTCGATGCGATCCAGGCGAAAGCAACGAGAGGTGAAGCGTCATCCGCCGGAGTGGGCGGAGGCGCTTAATCGCGCCATCTTGGAATCAGCGCTCGATTGCATCATCACCATGGATGCGAGCGGTCGCGTTCGCGAATTCAATCCCGCGGCCGAGCGCGTATTCGGTTTTAGTCGCGCGGAAGCTGTCGGTAAAGAATTGGCCGAACTGATTATCCCTTCGCGGATGCGCGAGCAACATCGACGAGGATTGGCCCATTATTTGAAAACCGGCGAGGGCCCCCTGCTTGGAAAACGGATCGAGATCGCTGCGCTCCGTCGCGATGGTTCGGAGATTCTGGTCGAGCTTGCGATCGCCGCGTATAAAATCGAAGGCTCACCGGTTTTTACGGCCTATCTGCGCGATATGACCGAACGACTCCGGAATGATCGGAGGCGTATCGCCCAATACAACGTCGCGAGCCTACTGGCTGGCTCATCAACCTTGGCGGAGGCAGGTGCGCAACTTCTTGAAATAATCGCCTCCAGCGGGGATTGGGTGTTTGGCGCCATTTGGCTTCACGATGAGGCTGCCCGCGGGTTGCGCTGTCGAACGGTGTGGCATCCTGCGGCGGAAGGACTGGCGAAGTTCGCCGAGTTGTCCCGCTCGATCACGTTCGCAAAAGGCAAAGGCTTGCCCGGCCGCGTTTTGGGCTTAAAAGAACCAACCTGGATTTACGACGTAACGCACGATCCAAATTTCCCGCGGGCGCCTGTTGCCGCAGAGGCGGATTTGCGCGGCGCATTCGCGTTTCCCCTCTTCGCCGGCCGCGAGGTTAACGGTGTCATCGAGCTTTTGAGTCACAACGTGGTAGAGCCCGATCCGGATCTTTTGCAGATGGTGGAAGCGTTTGGCAGTCAAATTGGTCTCTTCATTGAGCGTCGCCGAATCCAGCGCGAATTGCAGCGCGAGAAAGAAAACGCCGAGGCCGCAAATGCCGCCAAGGATAAGTTTCTCGCCACGCTCAGTCACGAGCTGCGTACTCCGCTCACGCCCGTTCTGATTTGGGCGGGCGGCACACTCAATCAGTCGGACCTCAATCCCGAGATCAAAGAAGGTCTGCAAATGGTTTGCCGCAACGTCGAACTCGAGGCGCGGCTTATCGATGACTTACTCGATCTGACGCGGATCTCGCGCGGTAAATTGCAGCTTCAACTTCAGGCTGCGGATGCGCATGAATTACTCCAGCACGCCCTCGAGATTGTGCGCCGCGACATCGAAGATCGACATCTCGAGCTTTCTGTTTCCCTCGAGGCGTCTTCTCACGATGTGATGGTCGATCCACCGCGCTTGCAACAGGTTTTCTGGAACGTGCTGCGCAACGCCTGCAAGTTCACGCCGGATCACGGCACAGTTTCCGTGCGCTCGCACAACCCATCGCCGAAATCCATCACCGTCGAGATCAGCGACACCGGCGTCGGAATCGAGCCGCAATTTCTCGACAAAATCTTCGATGCCTTTGAGCAGATTGATTCGCACCGGGAAGGCCTCGGCCTCGGTCTGGCCATTAGCAAAGCGATCATCGAGATGCACGGCGGCAGTGTCCGCGCGCACAGCGAGGGCCTGGGCAAAGGCGCGACGTTCGTTATCGATCTGCCGCTCGATCGCACGCACTAGGATCGACATCTTCACGTCCGCCCGGTTCCCCAGCGTCGGTGGAGAAAACGTTCCCACGGCGAGAAAAGAGTCTTGTCGGCGAGCAAACCGATGAAAATGATCACCAGCATGATGCCGATAACTTGATCCATGGCGTTGAGTTCGCGGCCATAATGCAAGAGGTGGCCGAGACCGAAGCCGGTCAGAATGGTCACGTAGATTTCCGCAGCCATGAGCGAGCGCCAGGCAAAAGCCCATCCTTGTTTCATGCCGCTGACGAGGAACGGCAACGATGCCGGCAAGATCACATAGATCCATTTATGCAATGGCTTCGATCCCATCGTGCGCGCGGCGCGTGCATAAATCGGCGGGATCGTGCGCACGCCCGTATCGGTCGCAATCACAACCGACCAGACTGTTCCCATGATCACGACAAACAACATCGCGCCTTCGGTTTGTCC
>WNFT01007141.1_pt1 | contig 17919 bp, 13 predicted proteins | sample 5400191 | NCBI WGS metagenome assembly WNFT01 (sample SAMN13153359, study PRJNA577476) | soil metagenome | isolation source: 80 cm saprolite under Madrone tree | place: USA:California | collected 2016-06-14 | reverse complement strand
CGAGGTGGGTGGTGGGAGCATGCGGCGCAGTTTTGGCAGCAGCCACGAGATCATCAGCGCGGGTTGAGCCTGATCGCTGTTTGTATTCAGGATAATAGTATAGGGATCGAGGTCACCCACCACGATTTGATGGCTGTGTAACCTATCTAATGCCAGGCATATATTCTTCATCCATTCGAGGGTGCGGCGCTCTGATGGCAATCCCTGGCCACTTTGCAGAAAGTCTTGTAGAGTATAAAGGCGGGAGCTATCATCTCCCGGTATCTCAGGGCTTTCGAAGTCGCCTCTTGTTCCCTGATTGACGGGTGGTTTTCCAGTGACAACATAGAGATGCCCCTGGGAGTAGCGCAGGTCGGCCACAGGCATCACATAAGGCAGTTGCCAGCGGCGCAGTAGATCATACTCCCGTTGCACCAGTTCAATCGCACTTACGCGAGCCTCGTCTTCCAGTGAAGTAATATCTATATCGCGGATAGCAACCATGCGCTGCTGTCCGGCGCGGGATGACTGCTGGTTGTCGAGCGCAAAGTACAGGTTCACATAGGGGCGTCGTCGAATGAGAGATGTGATGCGATAGCGGGCAGAGATATCAAGCTCATCTTGTAGAAGTGAAGAGACATGTTTCTGTTTATCAATACGTTCGCCACAGGAACTGCAGAAAGTCGCGCGTGGTGGCAGCGGAGCCTGGCAGGATGGGCAGGTGAAGCCACCGCCAGTAGTATGATCAGGGGGTGTCTGGGTAATACTCATATTTTTATTGCCTTACTATAATGTTTATTTGAAAGTCTGCCTGGTTCTCAAGAAGATTATAGCATAGCGTTGAAGAGTCTTCACAGTGCTATGCAGCAAGGAAGTGGGTATATTTTCTCATCGGCATAAGGCGACCTTCATCTTGTCACATGTGAACAGATTTGCTAGAATTCCCAAGGTGGAGTATGCTTTTTAGATGCGATGTGCTTTATAGGCACCATACATGATACAATAAAAATAGTGCACAAACTTCGCAGAAGGACTGGAAATAAGTGGCTTGAAAGCCAGGTGTGTCCTTCTGAATTTTCAGAGAGATGCAGCCGCGTAATAAATTGCGTCGATCTCTACTCTAGCTCTTGCTCTTTCAAGAAATTCGGGGTGATTCATGCCGGAATAATTACCTGGAGGCATATTTTTCATGGACTTAGCAACACTTATATTTTGGATCGTCGCTGTGATACTCGTTGGTTCCGCTCTGCTGGTAGTGGGATTGAATAACATTGTCCACAGCGCATTGGCCTTGATCGTCGTCTTCGCGATGGCAGCCGGCATTTACCTGCTGGCCAACGCGGAATTCATTGCTATCGTGCAAATTCTGATCTACGCGGGAGCGGTCACCATTCTTATTCTCTTCGCACTCATGCTCACGCGCACCAGCAACATCCAGACAAATAGCAATCCTGTTAACAGATTGTGGTGGTTGGGGGCGATTATCAGTGCGCTGATCGGTGCCACCATCCTTTATGCAGTCACGGTCAGCCCACATTTTGTAGCATCGTCAAGCAACATGCCGGGTTATGGCCCGCAAAATAGTGCCTGTCCATTGCCGCCAAACAACGTGGTCTACATTGGTCAATTATTATATAGTCCCACCTGTTATAGCTACGTGCTCCCGTTTGAAATCGCATCGGTTGTGCTGCTCGTAGCCATCATAGGAGCGATCGTGATTGGTAGGGAGGAAGAATAAAACATGCTCACGCTCAATCATTTCCTGGTACTCGGCGCTGTACTCTTCTGTATTGGTCTTTACGGAGCGATTGTCAAGCGCAACGCCATCGCCGTGTTGATGGGCATCGAAATTATGCTGAATGCCGTCAATGTCACCCTGGTTGGTTTCGCACTCTTTAACACGGCTAAACCTTATTCTACCTATTTGACCGGGCAAATCTTCGCCATCTTCATCATCACCGTTGCTGCTGCCGAAGCCGCGGTCGCGCTGGCAATGATCATCTCGATCTACCGTAAGCTTGGCACGGTCGATGTGACCGAAATTGACATGATGAAGTGGTAATTGGCACCTATGCGTCTTGTCTGTGCTTACATGGGCGATCACTGGCACCTATGCGTCTCGCCAACGCCGCTCGATCGCGGCTACGCTTCGCGTCAGGCGAGACGAAAGGAGAAGGGTCGCCCCTACGGCGTACAGGTAAGACGATAGGAGAGGGAAAAATACTATGGCATTGTATTCGTATTCGTGGTTAATTCTATTATCGCCGCTCTTCGCGTTCGCAGTGATCGTGTTTGGTACGCGAATGTGGGACTTATTCAGCCGCCCGAAGGTCGAGGCTACGGTAAGCGACCGGGAAAAAGAGGAGGCTGTGGAGGAGAGCGATATTCACGAGTTGAAGGCGCGGGGACCGAAAGGTGAGGACCTGACTTATCTAGATATTGAAGATCCCAAGGTGCCTCGGCTCACAACAGGTGCCAGGGTCAGCGGCTATTTAGGTATAGTGATCGTGGGCCTTGCCTGCATTTATTCCTGGATTTTGCTCTTTGCTTCGACAGGTGTTATTCCCGGCAATCCCCTGCCCAGCGGAGGTGTCCAGGTTCTTTCCTATAACTGGTTTATACAGGGGACGCTCAATTATGTTATCACTTTTCGTGTAGATACGCTGGCCATTGCCATGATGGTTGTTGTCACAACCGTCTCCCTGCTGGTGCATTTTTATTCACAGGGCTACATGTACAAATCAGCGGGCTATGCGCGCTTCTATGCATATCTCTCGCTATTTACGTTCTCCATGCTCGATATCGTCTTTGCGCAGAACTTCCTGGTCATGTTCATCGGCTGGGAACTGGTCGGCCTCAGCTCTTACCTGCTGATCGGCTTCTGGATCAATAAACGTGCCAAGCCGGAGGAGGATCGTCTCTCGCCCGCCAGCGCCTCTATCGAAGCATTTATTGCCAACCGTGTGGGTGACGTTGGCTTCATTATCGGCATCATGATCCTGTTCACGAGTACAGGCACCTTCGATTTTGCACAACTGGCGGCGCGAGTGGGAGGCATGGACAAGGCGGTGCTTACTACTGCAATGATCCTGGTCTTCTGTGGTGCTATCGGTAAATCGGCGCAGGTACCGCTGCATGTGTGGTTGCCGCCTGCAATGGAAGGCCCGACGCCCGTCAGTGCCCTCATCCATGCTGCTACCATGGTCGCCGCTGGTGTTTACATGGTGGCTCGTACCTTCCCACTCTTTGCCGATGCTGGACCGCAAGCATTCCAGGTGGTGGCCTGGGTGGGAGCTATCACCGCGATCTTTGCCGCAACGATTGCGATAGCGCAGATAGACTTCAAGCGTGTACTGGCGTTCTCGACCATCAGCCAGCTTGGCTACATGTTCGTGGGTCTCGGTGTAGCGGGCACATATGGCCCTGGCCCCGGCATGTTCCACCTCTTCACGCATGCCTTCTTCAAGGCCCTGCTCTTCCTGGGTGCTGGCAGCGTACTGCATGCCCTACATCATGCCACTCATCACGAGGAGCAGCGAATGGACAGAATGGGTGGACTGGCAGCCTGGATGCCGATTACGGCTATCACCTGGCTGATTGCCACGTTATCAATCTCCGGCTTCCCTTTCTTCGCAGGTTTCTATAGTAAAGAGAGCATCATTGGACTTGCCTACGATCATGGATACTACGCGCTGTGGGCGATTACGCTGCTCACTGCCGGGTTGACTGCTTTCTATATGCTGCGTGCCTACATCCTGGCTTTTGGCGGCAAGGGCGGTGACTGGGGTGGTCTATGGGGTAAAAAAGAACTCTATCGCGGTGAAGAGCGCGATAAAAATCACCTGCAAGAGTCACCGCCTACCATGACCATCCCGTTGATCTTGCTGGCAATCGCATCAATTGTAGCAGGGTACTGGTTTGGCTTCTATAGCTACGTGAGGCCCGGCGCTCCCAACCTCGATGTTGGAGTACTTTTTGCCGATCCTAAAACCTGGATTGGTGTAGCGGTCTCGCTCATAGGGCTGGTTGGGGCATATGCTATCTATGCACGTGTTGAGCTGGCACGCATTCATGACTTCGTAGAGAGCTATGCATTCCTACGTGTGACGCACCGCATTCTGCTACATAAGTACTACATCGACGATCTTTACAATCTGCTGATCAAATATGTCGTGCTGGGTCTCTCACATGTCGAGCAGGCTTTCGATACCTACATCGTAGATGGGCTGGTCAATGGTGCCGCGCAAGTGATAACGCTGTTTGGCCGCGACCTGCGACACACGGAGACGGGTCGTGTGCAGACCTACATGGTGGGCTTCTTTGGTGGTGTAGCGGTGCTGGCAATTGTTGTCATTGCGCTGATCGTATTTGTGAAGTGAGGGTAAGACTGTGATATTTACAAGTGATCTCACCTGGATACTCCTCCTGCCGGTGCTGGGCGCGCTGGCGGTGCTGGCAACGCCGGTAAGAGTTGCTCGCTGGATGGCTTTGCTGTTTGCTGCTGCCACTTTCGTGCTATCCATGGTTATATTTTTCCGTATCGCTGCTAATGGCTATAATTTTGGGGATCTCCGTAATCCGCCAGATTTCTACTTTGCGCCCTGGATCAATTTCACAGCGAGCAGCGTTCATTTCAGGATTGACTACCGCCTGGGCGTGGACGGTTTGAGTCTGCCCATGGTTATCCTGAATGCCCTGCTTACCATGCTGGCAGTGATCGGCGGCTGGAGAAAAGTGCGGGTCAAAGAATATATGGCCCTGCTGCTGCTGCTGGAAGCCGGTGTGATGGGTGTCTTCATATCGTTGGATCTGCTGCTCTTCTTCCTCTTCTGGGAAGTCGAACTGGCGCCTATGTTCCTGCTGATCGGTATCTGGGGCAATGAACACATCAAACATACCGTGATGGGAGATATGCCCGGGCGTATCTACTCGGCCTGGAAATTCCTGTTGTACACGTTCTTCGGCAGTATCTTCATGCTGGCAGGTATTCTAGTGCTCTACTTCAAGATGGGCGGCGCGACGGCGAGTATGCAATACTTCGTGACGCACATGCCAGGGGGTAATGTATCATTCCTCGGTATCACGATGAGCCTGCAATTACTGATCTTCCTGCTCATCTACCTGGCCTTTGCCATTAAGATACCGATGTTCCCGTTCCATACGTGGCTGCCAGATGCCCATACCGATGCTCCGACCGAAGTCAGCGTGATCCTGGCTGGCATCCTGCTGAAGATGGGTGCCTATGGATTGATCCGTATCTGCCTGACACTCCTTCCGGCAGGCATCCACCAGTTTTCAGGCTGGCTGGCCATCCTGGCTGTGATCAATATCCTTTATGGCGCGGGTATTTGCCTGGTGCAGACGGACATGAAGCGGTTGATTGCCTATTCCAGTGTCAGTCACATGGGGGTTGTCCTGCTGGGTGTAGCGGCGGCTGCCGGTCTAAGCGGCACGGCCCAGATGGCTTTCCGTACGGCGGCGCTCACGGGTGCGACGGTACAGATGTTCGCGCATGGTATCATTACGGGTATGCTCTTCTTCTGTGTCGGCGTTATCTACGACCATGCGCACACCCGTGAAATTGCAGTCTTTGGTGGCGTTGCCAGGAAGATGCCCTTGCTGGCGACGTTGTTCACCTTCGCGGGCCTGGCTTCCTTAGGACTACCTGGACTGGCGGGCTTCGTTGCCGAGTATATAACCTTTACGGCCAGCTTTAAAATCTGGACTGCTGTGACGGCTGCCTCGGTCTTTACAATGATTCTGACGGCAAGCTACCTACTCTGGATGCTCAAACGCGTCTTCTATGGGCCATTCAATATCAAGTGGAGCTGGTTGCCGGATGCGAACTGGCGCGAAGCGCTGCCGCTCTTTACGCTCGCGGCGATCATTGTTTTTGTGGGCATATATCCCACATTCCTGATCAATATGATCACGCCCACTTTGCATGCGCTGATGCAGACGGTGAGTACAGCTATGCATTGACTGTAGAGGTGCGATAAATCGCGCCTCGTGGAAATCGGTACCTGTCCGTCTCGCCAACGCCGCCGCAATCAGGCGGGCGACCACTGGCACCTATGCGTCTCGCCAACGCCGCTCGATCGCGGCTACGCTTCGCTTCAGGCGAGACGAAAGGAGAAGGGTCGCCCCTACGGGGTCAGGCGAGACGAAGGGAAAAGGATTTATTAGTATGTTTCACATATATGATCTCTATTTACTCGGGCCAGAATTGAGTCTGACGCTGCTTGGACTGGTGGTGATACTGGTGGACCTGTTTGTAAGACGCCTCATTGTGACCGCCACTGTCGCGTTGGTCGGGCTTGCCATCCCCCTGGGTCTCTTGATCTCGCAAGCGGTCTCGTTGGACTTCTCGCAGCCTCATCGTGCATTTTATGGGATGCTGGTGATTGACCCCTATGCCATCTTCTTCGGATTCGTCTTCCTGACTATCGCTGCAGTAATGATCCTGGCGTCCTACACCTATGTCGAAAAATACGTCAGGTCTGGAGCTGAGTTCTATACGCTGCTGCTCTTCTCTGTTACGGGCATGATGTTGATGGCAAGTACGGGCGAGCTTATCTCGATTTACATTTCCTATGAACTTGCCAGTATCCCGCTCTATGTTATGGCGGGCTTGCTACGCACCGGAGAGCGCTCAGCAGAGGCGGCAGTAAAGTACGTCCTGCTGGGAGCCATGTCCTCGGCCATCCTGCTGTATGGTTTTGCCCTGCTTTATGGCCTTACGGGAACTACGGACCTGCTGGGTATTGCTACTGCTGTCAGAACGGGAGTTCAGAACGGCAATGTATTAATCATGGTAGCTGCTGTACTTATCCTGGCGGGCTTCGGCTTCAAAGTCTCGGCGGTTCCATTTCATATGTGGGCACCCGACATTTACGAAGGGGCACCCACACCATCTACCGCATTCTTCTCGGTTGGTTCCAAGGCGGCAGGTTTCGCCGCTCTCATTCGTGTTTTCATGTATGGAGGGCTTTGGCAGGTCAACAATACCTCGCTGGTCATCATCGTTTCCATCATTGCCGTCCTCTCTATGACGTTCGGCAATATTGTTGCCGCGGTGCAGACGAACGTCAAGCGTATGATGGCCTACTCCAGTATTGCGCAGGCGGGCTACATTCTCGTCGGTTTTGCCGCGAGTCTCTCTGCCAGGAATACAGACGGGATAGCGGCCGTCTTATTCTTTATCCTGGTCTACGTTGTGACCAACCTGGGAGCATTCTCGGGCATCATCGCCCTGGGGAACGCCACAGGTGGTGAGCGTATTGAAGACTTCCGGGGCCTGGCGAGGCGTGCGCCCCTGGTGAGCGCGGGAACGGCGCTCTGTCTGCTCTCCCTGGCGGGTATCCCACCGCTGGCAGGTTTCATGAGCAAGGTCTTTATCTTCACTGCCGCCTGGGGTGAGGGCCTGGGCTGGCTTGTGATTATCGCCTTACTCAATACGGTTGTGTCCCTGGTTTACTATGGGCGTATCGTCAAGTCCATGTACTTCGATGCTCCTCTCAAGGAGGATTACATCAGGCCTTCGCCCAGTGTCGCTACTTCGATCATGCTGACGACGGCGGCCCTGATCGTGATTTTCTTCGCGGCACCGTTGGTGCTGACGGTGGCCAATCCGGCGGCGAGTAGTTTGCTGATGTTTCTGGCGGGGAAGTAGGGGCGGGGACCCTTGTGGTCGCCCGGGTGGGGTACGCACTTACTTGCCCTACACTCAAGGCGATGCAAGCACCCCCTCCCGCTTTCAACGGTAGTTTTTTCACGTGCTTGCTGCTGGGTGTGGCAGAGAGTCCTCCCTGGCGAGATGAGAGGGCCAGACAACAGGAACCATCATGCATCCCCGCCAACAAGAGACGGGGCTTGCTGCCGCAGACGGCTGTCACATCATCTGGCTCCAGCATGCTTCTGATGGTCGATGTTGCATAGGCGCTGCTCGTTTGTCTGCTCGCCTTGCTCGTGTTTCTCTTTCTCGCCTGATCAGGATAGTGAGCAAATAGTGAGCATTTTGCTCACTATTTTTTTGATTTTTGGCGTCGGTTGCTTGCTGATGAAAGATGGGTCCAAGGGCTAGCAGGAACGCTGGATAGGGGGTCGATCCCCAGGGCGGGCGGCCACAAGGGCCTCCTCCCCTCATCCACGTCCACCCCCGCCCCTACGGGATGGACACAATGGTATTAGACCCGGCGGCGGGTGACCACAAGTGCTTGTGGGATACGAATCGTGTGGGTCAACGATATCGTGACCTCCACGGCGGGCGACCACAAGGGTCCCCTCCTCGCATCCGCGTCCGCCCCCGCCCCTACGGAATAATGTCCCTTACCTTATGGTATCCATACTTTTGCATTGCTAAAAGTCACTTCAGTAGAGTGAGTATCATTATCAGCGAAAACCCCTATTTGGCCCTCGCTGTAATTATTATCAGTTATGCTTGTGATTAACTGATGATTCACATAAACAGCAATTAAGTTATTGTTTGCTACAGCTCCAATGGTGTTGGATTGATCGTGGCCCATGTTTATTGCTGGAGAATTGCCATTTGCAAATGTCCTGGTTGCCTGGCTACTACTATTATAGAATAAGAAATCGTACGATCCATCCTGGCAAATCCGGAAGTAATAATAGTGATAGGTTGCTATATTACCGCGAAAGAAAATTGCACCTCGTAGGCGAAATTACTAAAGTCCGTGTTCTGAGCAGCGCAACCATGGTAAAGTGGGCTTACTGGCGCAGTAACATGAAAAGCTCCACCTGCGAACATGCAAGCGCTACCATTATCGTTGTTCTGGGTCCAATTATATCCCTTGCTGTTGTCGTTTAGCGGGTCAAATAGTGCCAACTTCCAACCATACGGAGGGTACGGATCAGAATTCTGAGCTACAACTGTAGCAGAAGCATTCATCTGTGCAATGGCATTAGCAGTAGCAATTGCCTGAGCTGTGGCTGTTGCATGACTGGCCTGCGTCGTACCTTGGGCAGTGAAATTTGTAGCGTCTCTGGCCTGGGTAGTGGCTATCACATTGGAGTCACTTCCGTTAGTAGTTGGTCTGTTTCCATTGAAGTAGAAAATTGCTGCACTTCCCAGTATAACCAGTAACACCAACCCGACCAACACCAAAGCTCTGCCTGAAAAGAAACTTTGACGCATTGCAGCTGTCTCAGCTGCAACAGAATGTGGCGTGAGGGGAGTTGATGGTAATCCTCCTGGATTTGACGCGGGAAGAGTTTTGTCGACAACGCCAGGACCTGGCCGAAGAACGGTTTCTGGCACAGAATCGTTATGTGGCGGTGGGGTCGGCGGATTTTTCACGAAAGTTGGCCCATCTGCGCTTTGCAAAGCCTGTTGTAGCACCTGTGCAAAAGCAGATATGGATGCAAAACGGTCCCGTGGGTTTTTGGCCAGAGCTTTTAGCAATACGGCATCGATCTCGTGGGAAATACGTGGATTGAGCGTGCTGGCTGGCAGTGGTAGCTCGCTGGTATGCAGATACATCATGCGCATTGGTGGTCCCTGGAAAGGTGGACGACCTGCCAGCATTTCGTAGGCCATGACCGCCAGGGCATACTGATCGGTTGCAGGTACCGGGTCGCCGCTCCACTGTTCGGGAGCCATGTAGGTTGGGGTGCCGCGAACACTGTGGCTTATACTGGATGTCGCAGTGCTGAGTTTTGCAACCCCAAAGTCGGTCAGCAGGAGGTCGGGGCGACCAGGGTTATCCGGGTTGGTGCGAATGAGGAAATTGGAGGGTTTGACATCCTGGTGAATGATGGCGTGGTTATGCGCATATTGAAGAGCGCTGGCGGCATGCTGTATGAAATGCCCGCCATCTTCTAGATTAAACTGATTCCCATGCTGGCGCAGCCAGTTTGCCAGTGAACCCTCCTGGCGAAATGGCATGACTAAAAAGGTGTACTCTATACTATTCACCTTTTCCTCGCCATAGTCAAAGAGGGGTAAGATGTAGTGATGATCCAACATAGCGATAGCTCGTGCCTCACGCTGAAAGAGGCGAGCAGCTTCTTGACTTTCAAGGGTACCTGGGTAAGCGGTCGATTCAGCTCGTATCACTTTGATGGCGATCTGGCGGTGAAGGCGAGGATCTTCTGCAAGGTAAACCTCGCCCATGCCGCCGCTTCCAATCAGGCGCAACAACCGGTAATGTCCCAGTCTTAGTCCGTCGAGAGCCATATTTTCCACCTTTATAAATCAAATTAAGCGGAATCAGGTTTGGAAGTATCAATGTAAAAATAGTATAACATATAAATCGAGAGGTTGAAAGAATATCGAAATGTCTTTGATAACGTTCATATTCTCGCATTACTATAGATCACCCCGTTTGATTAACCAGAATTCATTTACTGCGGCGTTTCGCCATCTCCGCCCGAAAGCGCTCGGCTAGCCCTTTGCCATAATAGCGCTCGAGCAACATCACGGCGATCTCTTCGTCACTGGCATTCGGGTATGCTCGTCGAATTCTTGCCCTGGCGGCCTCAATCATCTTCCGGCTCATGGACCGAACGGCTCCAAATACTTTAGTGGAGGATGCTTTTTGAATCAGTTCAGTCAAAACCTGCTCTACTTCTGAACTGCTATTTCCGGACAGAGGACTCATAGGCGCTTAATCTCTCTTTTTATACGTTCTGTCGATTATTGTACAAGGTGTAAGATTATATGTCAATCTTCGCTGTAAAGGGTGCGGGCCTTGCAGGGCTACTGCCTGAGACTACATTTTCCATACCCTTGCATTGCTAAATGCCACATCAGTAGCATTGCTATTTTCCGATGCGGCCACGCCTATTTGACCAGAGCTGTAGGTGCTATCAGTCACTTTAACGAGGAAATTATTGTTCACGTACAGGCTGATAGTGTTTCCGACTGCCACAACTGCAAGCAGGTTAGACTTCCCCTGCCCTTTGTTGATGTGTGGGCTGGAAGCCTGTTGCAATGTTGTAGGCAAGCTAGTACCGGTAACGACGTCGAGGTGATATGATCCATCGCTACCGATTGCGAAAAGATAGAGATTTGACTGATTGCCGCGAAAGGTAATTCCGCCCTCGTCACCACTCACAAGGGTCATTTGTACCTCGAAAGTGAAATTGCTGAGAGGTGAAACATTGGCTTCAGGATTACAACTGGTGATGCCGCCTAATATGGAGTCCTGGATAACCTGATAGGCATTGTTGCTAAATCCACAACTACCTGAACCCGCGATATTCGTTTTGTCCCATTGATATCCCTTACTATTATCGTGCAATGGGTCGTCAAGTATCAGCACTCCTGTGTGGGGAGGGTAGGGATTTTGGGTTTGAGGAAGTGTGGATGGTGTGGTAGTAGTGCCAGGCGTGACAGCGTTAGAAGTAGCTGTAGCCGTCGAGTTAGCATTGTTCGTCCCGTTAGTGGTGGTGGCGGTGGGGGTCCTGGTCGTACCGCTCCCATTTTGGCGAATCAGTGCTACGGATAACGCGGTACCGGCCAGTATGACCAGCAGAACCAGTCCGATCAGCGCGAAGGTTCTGGCTCTGAAGAAACCCGCCGGTTTGTCTGCCATTGCCCGGGTCATGTTGGTATCGAGTGCAGGCGCTGACATGGGCGTACGAATCGTGGTTTGTGAAGCTGGTAGGGGTGCTACCATGGAGGGTGGGGAGTAGAGGGTTCGTTGAGATGCAGGCTCGGGGAACAAGGCCTGCTGCAATGCACGCGCGAACTCGGAGATGGAGGGGTAACGCTCCGAAGGGTCTTTGGCGAGAGCACGTAATATCACGGCATCCACCGACGCCGGAAGGCCGGGATTGATTGCGCTGGGAGGAGGAGGCGGGGCCATAAGATGCTGGTACATCACCTGGTTGGTGTTGCCTTGAAAAGGAGCGCGACCGGTCAGGAGTTCGTAGGTCATGACTGCCAAAGCATACTGATCTGTGGCCGGTACAGGTGCGCCGCTCCATTGTTCGGGCGACATGTAGACGGGTGTGCCGCGAACGGACTGGCTCGTCCTGGTGGCTGCCGCACTGATCCTGGCGATACCAAAATCGGCCAGCAGCAGATCGGGGCAGTTGGGATTATCACGATTGCTGCGAATAAGGAAATTGGCGGGTTTGACGTCGCGGTGAATAATGCCGTGGTCGTGCGCGTACTGGAGTGCATCGGCGACCTGGCGCACGAGCTGCACAATATCCTGTGGGGCGAGCAATCCACGATTTCTGCGCTGCTTCAACCAGTCAGAGAAAGAGCCTTCAGGACAGAAGGGCATGACCATATAGGTTGGAGTAGAGCCATCTGAGCTTGCTTCGTCAAAGTCGAAGAGCGGCAGAATATGGGGATGATTGAGTTTGGCTATCGTCTGTGCTTCACGATGGAAGAGCCGTACCGCATCTTTCGTCGCATCGTCATCGGGATACGGGTCAATCTCTGTCTGAATAACCTTGATAGCCACCTGCCGGTCAATGCGCGTATCCTTTCCCAGGTAGACCTTGCCCATAGCTCCCTTCCCGATCAATTGGAGCAGGCGGTATCGTCCATTCTGCAACTCTTCTAATGCCATATTTGCCTCTGTTGAACGCAAGCAACAAAACAATAAAAGCTCTTGAAGAGTATAGCACAGGAAGGGGGGGTTGAAAATATAGGATGGGACGGTTACGGAACTCAAGTTGCATCCATCGCTTAAACGTTGTACCCTACACTATTGGGAAGCCCATAATTTAACGTTTTTGGAGATTGCATAAAATGAGTACTGATACTGAACAAGAGACGCAGGTTGGTCGTTCCTGGCGCAGCGGTAATTTCCGCGAGCGGTTAGCTCACAGGATAGGTGGCGGTGTGAGAGTCACAACGATATTTGGCGAACCGGTAGAAAAAGATGGTGTCACCGTAATTCCAGTTGCCAGGGCTCGCTGGGGTTTTAGCGGTGGCAGCAGTTCTGGAGGGAATACGAGTGAGAATCAAAAGGGCGAGGGTATGGGAGGTGTTGGGGGAGTAAAAGTGTCCCCGGCAGGTTATGTGGAAGTGAAGAATGGGCGTGCCAGATTTCATCCAATTTATGATCCCGCTATGGTTACTCAGATTATCGTAGCTTCAGGCGTTGTGGCAGCACTACTGCTGCAAGTGGCGCGCAGGCTGATTTCTAAGAGAAGAACGAAAAGGTAGGGCTGGCAGTTTGTAACCAACCCTACTTTCTGCTCTTTAAGCGCAATTACATTAAAGTATCCACACCTTCAGATCGTTGAAGGATACTGTAGTTGAATTGCTGACATCTTCGGCGGCAACCCCAACGCGTCCCTGCACAAGTTTACTGTCGTGGAAGGTAGCGACATGCTGCATGTTCACATACGCGTCGATCGTACTTCCCTGGGCTACAATGCCGATGACGTTGGCCTGATTCACCTGTGTTTTGATGGCCGAACTGGTACCTCCAGTGATTCTGTGACCTCCACTGCTATCGAAATTGTCTAGCTCGTAATTGCCTGAGAGATCTATGCGGAAGTAGTAATAGTTGTTGTTGGCATCATCAGCGCGGAAGATCACACCTCCTGCATCGCCCTTAGTGATGGTCATTTGTACCTGGTAGGTAAAGTCGCTGAAGTGCTTGGCCTGGGTAAGGCAATCCTGAATGAAGCCCGCCTGTGATATGGCCACCTGGTAGGCCCCGCCGGTAAATGTACAGCTCTTGCCGTCATCGAACCAGTTATTGCCCTGGCTGTTATCGATCAATGGGTCGTTGATAGCAAGTGTCCCGCCTCCTGTACCATAGGGGTTCACCAGGGCAGCGGCCGCGGTGGCCGTTGCGACCGCATCGGCGGTGGCATTCGCATTGGCAGTAGCATTCGCATCGGCGGTAGCAGAAGTATTTGCCTGTGCTGTGCCGACATGAGCAGTTGCGGTAGCGTTTATATGACTCGTGGTAACGCTGTTGTTGGCCGCTACTGCAATGATGATGGCGGCGATAATGAGCAGAACCAGCACGCCTCCAACGATTGCCAGAATACGGCCAGTGCGGCGCTTTGGAGGGCCCGACGGGCCAGATGGAGCTATAGGCGCAGGAGGTACCTGCTGCTGATAGGGTGCATAGTTGGGATTCGAAGACGAACTCATTACGGTTGGATCATTGGAACCGTAAGGGTAATAATTAGGGTTTGATCCCTGCCCCGAGGAGTCCCGTACAGTCGGGTTGGCCTGGTAAGGATTGTATGGATCGTAGTTTGTGTTGGGTGGAGGTGGTGCTCCAGGTCCGGGTGTTGGTGGATTGCCGGGATACGGGTTGTAATTAGGATTAGAGCCCTGCCCGGGGGGAGGTGGGGGGGGTGGCGCTCCTGACGCTCCATATGACGTTCCAGGGGTCTGGTTAGGATCCGAGGGATTCGGATTGTAAGGATTGTAGTTGGGATTCTGGCTCAAAATATTAGCTCCTTGTTTAACTAAGCAAAGAGTACGATATGAATGCTGGAACAGTATAGCATAAAGCTGAGAAGAATGAAAGAATTTTTGGTGGGCATTTTAATTGATCGAGGTTACCCTTCACAAGCAAGCACCTATCCGTTATACTATGTTCATAGATGAATGTACATTTACTTGCAGAATAAGATCATTCTATCGCTGCTAGGGGAGCCATCTGGCTGAGAGGCAGCCGCATTGGGCGTGCTGCTGACCCTATGAACCTGATCTGGATAATACCAGCGGAGGGAAGCGGCAACGGCACAGAAAATTCGACCCTCTATTACAGCAGTAATTTAAAGCCGCAACCCTCATATTCAGGGCTGCGGCTTTTTATTTGCGGGGAAGGAGTACGAGATGGACCCGCCAAAATTGATAGTGCAGGACGTTACAAAAACATTTCATACCGGGCGGCACTACCTGGAGACGCTTGCATCTATTGATCTGACCGTTGCAGGGGGGGAATTTGTTTCCGTCATCGGGCCGAGTGGCTGTGGCAAGAGTACACTTTTTAACATCATTGCAGGTGTGGAGGAACCCGGCTCAGGTGTGATTGCAATCGATGGCGAAACGGATGGTTCACGAACAGGCAAAAGTGGCTACATGCCACAACATCCGCTGCTCCTACCCTGGAGAACAGTCGAAGAGAATGTCATGCTGGGATTGGATGTGCGGCATGTGCCACGTAAAGAGGCTCAGCAGGAAGCGTATAAGCTGCTCAAACGTTTTGGACTGGCGGAATTTGCCGGGCATTATCCGGCGACCCTCTCAGGGGGAATGCGCCAGCGCGTAGCACTCCTGCGTACGGTGCTATTCAATCGCTCCTTTCTGCTGTTAGATGAGCCATTTGGCGCACTGGATGCGCTTACGCGACTTGCATCTCAAATGTGGCTGCTGAATGTCTGGCAGGAGTTTCACTCCAGCGTGCTCTTTATCACACATGATGTGCGTGAAGCAATTCTGTTGTCTGATCGCATCTACGTGTTGAGCGCCCGCCCGGCGCGTGTTTTGCGCGTGGTAGAGGTCGAAGTCCCACGCCCGCGCAAGCCTGAGCATCTCGCCCTGGAGCAGGCCGTGCAGCTGGAACAAGAATTGGTAGCGCTGCTAATGAAGGAGCAGAACATATGAAACTACGCTGGTTAGCTGGCTATGGCCCCGCCTTTGTGCTGGCCGTGACGCTGCTGGTATTCTGGGAACTCACTGTCGGCGTAGGCCAGGTCAGTCCGCGAGTTTTGCCAGCCCCCATAGCCATTGTGCAAGCATTAATCAGCAACTGGGGCATCATCTACGATAACGCCATACAAACGTTGCTTGAGACAGTGCTGGGCATGGTAGTAGCGACCCTGCTTGGTCTGCTGCTGGCAATTCTGCTCGATACCTCAAGCTGGATGAGGCGAGCGATCTACCCGTTACTCATTACATCGCAGACTATCCCTATAATTGCGCTTGCACCGCTCCTGCTCATCTGGTTCGGCTACAATATAGGGCCAAAAGTGCTTGTTGTCGCGCTGTACTGTTTCTTTCCTATAGCCGTTGCATGTGCTGATGGGCTGGCAGCAGCAGAGCCGGAACTGATCAAGCTCTTGATCAGCATGCGTGCAACCCGCTGGCAAATTCTGCGGTTAGTGCGTTTGCCCGGAGCGATGCCTTCATTTTTCTCTGGCCTGCGTATCGCAGCAACGTATAGCGTGACCGGGGCGATTTTTGGCGAATATGTGGGTGCGGAAAAGGGATTGGGTATCTATATGAAGCTTGAAGCCAACTCGTTTGCCACCATCCAGGTCTTTGCCGCCATTCTTGTAACTGCGGTACTCAGTCTTTTACTGTTTGGCCTTGTATCTTTGATTGAACGTATTGCTCTTCCCTGGTATCACGGTGCGAAGGCACGCAGTATGTGAGTTATGAGGAGGGATTCTATGAACAGGCGCACACGTTTGTTCTTAAGTATCGGTATACCTTTACTGTTGATCGTGGTCGTTGTCGGCGCGTTCCTCTGGCAGCAGTATGCCGCCGGATCGGGTGTGCAGCAATCGCGTCACGTTTCTGGAACGCTGGAGCCGCAGTGTACCGCGTTAACAAAGTCAAGCACGCCAGGGACGCAGAATCTGACGAGTATGAGCCTGGCCCTTGACTGGACGCCCAATACCAACCATACGGGTATTTATGTTGCGCTGGCCCAGCACTGGTACCAGGCAGAAGGCATTGACCTGCACCTGCTGCCTTATTCTGCAAGCGTCTCGCCCGATGTGTTGGTGAGTAGCGGCAAGGCCGATGTAGGGGTGAGTTCCACGGAGGGGATCGTGGCGGATGCGGCGGTAGGTCAGCCGGTGGTTTCGATGGCCGCTATTATCCAGCATAACACTTCGGCGCTGGTCACGCTGGCGAATTCTGGATTGACGCGGCCACGTGATCTCGACGGCAAAATTTATGGTGCATTTGGCGCTCCCTATGAATCAGCAGTTGTGGGTGAAATTATCCAGCATGATGGCGGTAAAGGGCAATTTAAAAGTGTGACGCTGGACGTCGATGCTATGCAGGCGCTCGAGTCTCACCGCATCGATTTCGTGTGGGTCTTCGAGGGGTGGGAGGTAATCCAGGCACAGCGCGAAGGGTTTAAGCTGAACGTCTTTCCGATTGTCAACTATGGCATCCCGGACTATTACACGCCAAATCTGATCACCAGCCCTACCGAGATGCGGCAGAAGCCGGAATTGCTGCGCAAGTTTATGCTGGCTACGGCCTGCGGTTATGAATACGCGCGTGCGCATGCTCACGAAGCGGCGCAGATGCTGCTCGATCAAAATCAAAATGGGACGTTTCCTGATTCCGGGCTGGTCTTCGCGAGCCAGGATTATCTCAGTCCACGCTATGTCGATCCTGGCCGCAAATGGGGTTTGCAGGATGCCGCGGCCTGGCATGGTTATCCACAATTCATTCTGAATTCGGGTGGTGTAGACGACGCGTCAGGCAAGCCGATCCATAGCATGAATTTTGACGCGTTGTATACGGATCAGTTCTTGCCGTGGGGGAGTTGATGCCTCTCTCCCTGACATATTTTCTCGAATGAGGCGGGTGAGTGCATCCCGGCGCGGGCGACCACAAGGGTCCCCACCCCGCATCCACGTCCACCCCCGCCCCTACTATGACCATGAGGCCGCTTGGAGAGCCAACATAGTCATGGTAAGGGCAGGGGTGGATGCGGATGAGTGGTCTCGAAATCAGACACTACCTACTCGCCAGTCGCCTCGTTTTCGAGCAATGTTTTGAGCCGCCGCAGGCGTTCATCCCATGTAGCGCTGATTTTCTTGATCCACTCATCAATATCGCTGAGGGGTTCAAGGGTCAGGGTAAAGCGTTTTTCGCGCCCCTTTTGATGGACAGCGACCAATCCCGCATCTTCGAGAATATGAAGATGCTTGAGTATCCCCTGTCGTGTGATGGGATATTCTTCTGCAAGCTGGGTCGCCGTCTTAGGGCTGTTTTCCGCCAAATTCACCAGCAAGTCC